>JAESGW010000051.1_pt1 | contig 351655 bp, 331 predicted proteins | sample 9269791 | NCBI WGS metagenome assembly JAESGW01 (sample SAMN16773120, study PRJNA677053) | algae metagenome | isolation source: Aphanocapsa lilacina HA4352-LM1 and co-occurring heterotrophs from near cave... | place: USA: Maniniholo cave, near Haena, Kauai, HI | collected 2009-07-28 | reverse complement strand
GACGCTCCTGCATCGCTGACACCTCCAGCCACGGCATCGATCGCCCTCCAAATGGAACGACCAAGACTGCCCAAACCTGTCAGCTATGTCTCCGAACAGGTGTCAGCTATCTCTCCGGACTGAACACTAAGAATGGGGAGGGAGACCCTCACACCAATATTGAGGCTAGCGTCTCCCTCCCCCTGTTGAGGGGGAGGGGACAGGGGTGGGGGTCGGCTCGCACTGGCTTTTGGAGGCGCGCACACTCGATTCCCGCCTCAATCATCCCTAAGCTCCGACAACACGTTCTCCCCCGAATGGAGGCCCTCATGCGCATGAAGCTCGTCGCCCTCGCCCTTGCTACCCTCGTCTCAATCAGCCCCGCCACCGCCCAGGACAAGGTCTGGCACCATGGCGGATCGCTGATCGGCGAGCCGAAATATCCCGAGGGGTATCAGAAGTTCGACTATGTGAACGCCGATGCGCCGGTGGGCGGCGTGGTGCGGCTCAGTTCGATGGGCGGCTTCGATACCTTCAACCCGATCCTGCCGCAGGGCGAACCCGCCGACGGCATCGGTCTGGTGTTCGAGACGCTGACCACGCCGTCGCTCGACGAAAACTCCACCCAGTATGGCAACCTCGCCGAGGCCTTCAGCTACCCCGAAGACTTTTCCTCGGTTACCTTCCGGATGAACCCGCGCGCCAAGTGGGCGGACGGTGAGCCGGTCAAAGCCGAGGACGTGGTCTGGACCTTCAACAAGGTGAAGGAACTCAACCCCAGCCAGGCCAACTATTACGCCAACGTCATCAAGGCCGAGGTCACCGCGCCGGGCGAAGTCACTTTCAGCTTCGACCAGAGCGGCAACCGCGAGCTGCCGCACATCATGGGCCAACTCATCGTATTGCCGCAGCACTGGTGGGAGGGCACCGGTCCCGACGGCAAGCCGCGTGATATCGGCCGCTCCACCCTCGAACCACCAATGGGCTCGGGGCCCTACAAGCTTGGGAGCTTCTCGGCCGGCACCTCGATCACCTATGAGCGCGACCCCAATTATTGGGGCCTCAAGGAGCCGTTCAACATCGGCCAGAACAATTTCCAGCAGATCAAGTACGAGTATTTCCGCGACACCACCGCCGAGTTCGAAGGGTTCAAGGGCGACGCCTTCGACTGGTGGGACGAGAACCTCGCGCTGCGCTGGCAGAACGATTACACCTTCCCGGCCGTCACCGAGGGCAAGGTGATCAAGGAGCTGTTCGAGAACGCCTATCGTGGTTCGGGCATCCTGGTTGGCTTCGTGCCGAACCTCAGGAAGCCGCTGTTCCAGAACGAAGCGCTCAGGCAGGCGATGCTCTACGCCTTCGATTTCGAGGAACTCGACAAACTGCGCTTCTTCGGCCAGTACGACCGCATCAACTCGTTCTTTTACGGCACGGAGTTCGCCTCTTCCGGCCTGCCCGAGGGTGAGGAGCTGGAAATTCTCAACTCGGTCAAGGACCTGGTTCCGGCGACCGTGTTCACCACCGAATACAAGAACCCGGTCAATGGCGACACGACCAAGCTGCGGCAGAGTCTGCGCACCGCCAACGAGATCCTGACCAAAGCAGGCTACACCCTCAACGGCAACCAACTGGTCGATCCGAACGGCACGCCGGTAAGCTTCGAAATCCTGCTCAACGGCCCGACCATCGAGCCGATCGCCACCGCTTTCCAGACCAACCTCAAGCGCCTCGGCATCAACGCCACCATCCGCTCGGTGGATTCGCCGCAATATATCGAGCGGGCCCAGAACCGCGACTACGACATGATCTACACTGGCTGGGCGCAGTCGCTCTCACCGGGCAACGAGCAGCGCGATTTCTGGGGCTCGGCCTCGGCCGCACAGAACGACAGCCGCAACTATGCCGGCATCTCCGACAAGGGCGTCGATGCGCTGATCGACAAGATCGTTTTCGCCGACGACCGCGAAACGCTGATCGCCGCGACACGGGCGCTCGACCGAGTGCTGCTGGCGCATCACTACGTCACGCCCACCTATACCCTGCGCAAATCCCGCATCGCCCGCTGGGACCGCTTCAGCCACCCCGAAACCCTGCCGGAGTTCTCGATCGGGTTCCCGACGGTGTGGTGGTACGACGAAGCCAAGGCGGCCAAGACCGGGGCGGCGAAGAACTAGGCATCTCGACCGCGGCCGCAGCGCCGAACTGCGAGTCCGCCGGCTCCTCACCCCCCACCCTTGATCCCTCCCCGCAAGGGGGAGGGTGACGACTGATGGGTTTGCAAAGAGGCCAGAACCAAACTCGGCGCCACACCTCCCCCTCGACGGGGGAGGCAAGCGGAGCTTGGGAGCGGAGCGAGCTAGCGTAGCTCGGAGGGGGTGCGCGGAGCCACGGTTTCACCCCCGCAGATCAAACCAGCCGATCCCCTTCTTCGCCGCCTCGTCCACCGCCTCGTCATAGCCGGCGTCGGCATAGCGCATCACCCCGAGCGAGGTGTCGTTGGTCAGGGCATGCGACAGCCGTTCGTCGCCTGCCTCGGTGCCATCCGCCACCAGCGTGACGCCCGCCGAGGTCATGTAGCCGGCATAGCCACCGCCGCCCGAGTGGATCACCACCAGGTCGGCCATCGAGGCGGTGAGCAGCATCGCGTCGAGCAGCGGCCAGTCGGCGATGGCGTCCGAGCCATCCTTCATATTCTCGGTCATGATGTTGGGGTGCGCCATGGCGCCAGCATCGAGGTGGTCCCTCGAGAATGCCACCGGTCCCCTGAGCTCGCCCGAGCGGACAAGCGCATTCGCCGCCAGAGCCAGCGCGGTCCGCTCGCCATGGCCAAGCCAGGCGATGCGCGCGGGCAGGCCCTCGAAGGGAACGTATTGCCGGGCCAGCCGGATCCAGTTGGTGACGATCCGATTGTCCGGGAACATCTCGAGCACCAGATCGTCGATCCTCTTGATGTCCGACGCCTCGCCCGACAGCGCCATCCAGCGGAACGGGCCGATGGCGCGCGCGAACAAGGGCCGGAGATAGGCCTCGGTGAAGATCGGGATGTCGAAGGCGTTGTCGACCCCCGCCTGCCTGGCCTGGGTGCGGATCAGATTGCCATTGTCGAACACTTCCGAGCCGGCGGCCTGGAACCCGAGCATGGCCCGCACATGGTCGGCGATCGAAGCGCGGCTGGCGGCCATCAACTGCCCCTGCCCGTCGACCCGGAGCCGCTTCACCTCGTCGAGGCTCATACCCTTGGGCACGTAGCCATAAACGAGATCGTGCGCGCTGGTCTGGTCGGTGACGATATCGGGGACAATGCCGCGCCGAAGGATTTCAGGATAGACCTCGGCTGCGTTGGCGACGAGGCCGACCGACAGCGCTCGCTTGTCGCGCACGGCTGACGCGATCATTTCGAGCGCCGTATCGAGGTCCGGCGCGATCTCCTCGAGATAGCCGACCTCCTTGCGCCGCACGGCCCGCAGCGGATCGACATCCACATCGAGGATCGCCGCGCCCGCCATGCGCCCAGCAAGCGGCTGGGCGCCGCCCATCCCGCCCATCCCGGCGGTGAGGATAAAGCGCCCGGCGAGCGAACCGCCGAAGCGCTTCTCGGCGATGCGCATGAAGATCTCGTAGGTGCCCTGGATGACGCCCTGGCTGCCGATATATTGCCACGCCCCGGCAGTCAGCCCGCCCCAGGCGATCAGTCCCTTCTTCTCGAGTTCGTAGAATACCTCAGCTTTAGCCCACTGCCCGACGATGTTGCAGTTGGCCATGATCACCAGCGGCGCCTGCGCATGGGTCTTCAGCAGTCCGATCGGCTTGCCGGACTGGATGACCAGGGTCTGATCCTCATCCATGGTGGTCAGCGTTTCGACGATCTGCCGATGCGCCGCCCAGTTGCGCGCCGCCTTGCCGAGCGCGGCATAGACGATCAGCTTGTCCGGGTCCTCGCCGACCGCCAGCACGTTCTCAAGCAACCGCAACAACGCCTCCTGCCGCCAGCCTTTGGCACGCAGGACCGGACCGGAGGGAATGGGGAAATTCGGATGGCGGGGATTGGGTTTTGGCATGGTGGGCGAAGACTATCGCCCCGCCGGTGCGTGTGGCTACCCCCACCCTTGATCGCTCCCCACAAGGGGGAGGGAGACCCGACTGATGCTTCGGTTCCTTCGTCTCCCTCCCCTTGATGGGGAGGGCAGTGCAGCTTGGCCGCTTGCGGCCTAGCGCAGCTGGGTGGGGCGGAGCCGCCCGCTTCGCTGTTGAGTTAAGCCCAGCCTTTCCGTGCCTTCTTCTTCCGTTTGACGCCATCAAGGGCGTACTTCGCCAACTCGATCCCCATGGCCTTCTCGACCGGTGGATAGACCGCCGGATCGATCACCGAGGAGGAGAGCGGGATCACCTTTTTCGGCACGTGCAGGACGAAGACGAACATCCCCTCGCGCAGCTGCCCAGCGCTTAGTGGCTGGCCGGCAGCGTCGAGCGTGGCGATCACATCGGGGAAAGTGGCGAGCCGATTGCCGCCGGCATCGTCTATCGCCATGTATTCGTTCATGGTGTGGAGGGTGACGGCCTTGTCGCCCTCGCCCAGGACGAAGCGGCCGATATCGAAGGCTTCCTTGGTGTAGACGAGGTCCTTCTTCGTCACCGAACCTTTCACCAGGATGGTGCCGCCGGTCGCCTTGACGATGGCGTCGATCACCGCCGAGCCGCCCTTTTTCTCCGCCGCGATGATCGCCTCACCGAGGCTCAGCGCCAGCGAGATGCCGCCGAGCGCGGCGTTGCGCTGCACGTATTTGGCGCGCAGCGGATTACGGCACGAGGCGATGAAGCCGCCGGACATGTCGGCCGCGGTACGGAGGATCGGCGAAATCTTGGCCGTCGCGCCTTTCACCACCAGCTCGATGTAACGGTTCTCGGCGCGGTTGCCGCCCACGGCGGTCTGGATCATTTTCTTGGGGCTGCCGGCCATGCCGATCGAGCCCATGTCGCCGGTCGGATGGGCGCGGATATCGCCCACCGCATCGACCACCTTGGTGCCGAGAATGGCGCTCGGCAGCCAGGCGTTGAGCGTCGAACTCTTGCCGTTCTGCCCGATCATCAAACCGCGGACCTTGTCGCCAAGAGCCTTTTCCAGCAGCTTCACCGCCTTGACGTAATCGACGCCGCGCATCTCCCACGGCGTGGTCGAGGCCGGCGCGCCGATCGCCGCAGCAGTCGCCACCCAGTCGCGCGGATCCAACTCTTCGATATCGACCAGTTCCGGCTTGCCGACGCTCACCGCGGCATACCCCAGCATCCGGCCATGATCGGCCCAACCACCGCCGCCGGCGGCATAGACGGAGCCGCCTTTCACCGCGGCTTCCACATCCTTCTCGGTCAATACGCGACCCAACTTGCTACTCCATCACACCAAAGGCCCCGCCGCTTCGCGGCTACCTCTCCCCCAAAGGGAGAGGTGTTCGGAGGCACCATCTCGCCCCAACGCCACCTCTCCCTGGGGGGAGAGGTCGGCCCGAAGGGCCGGGTGAGGGGGCCTTACTTCAAGTCACGATCCAATCGCTTCACCGCCTCCAGCAGCACGGCGGCGCCCAGCGCCACGTCGGCCGTTTCGGCATATTCTTCCGGCGTGTGGCTGCGGCCGCCGAGGCAGGGGATGAAGATCATCGCCGCCTTGGTCACCCGCGCCATCCAGGCCGTGTCGTGTCCGGCGCCCGAGGCCATGCGGCGATGGCGCGCCCCCACGGCCACGGCTGCCGCGTCGAGCGTATCAAGCACGAACGGGTCGCAAGGCGTTGGCAAATTGTCGGAAATGGTCAATGGCGGCTCTATCGCCACCCCGGTCGCGGCGGCCGTGGCGTTAACGAGCACGGCGAGTTCGGCGATGAACCGCTCCATATCTTCGCGCCGCTCGGCCCGCGCATCGATCAGCAGCCGCGCCCGCGATGGCACCACGTTCGCGGCGCCCGGCTCGATCGAGAACTCGCCAACCGTAGCGGCGAAATGGAACCGGCCCTTGCTGAGCAGCGCACCTAACTCCTCGATCCCCACTACCAGCCGTGCCGCCGTGGTCAGCGCATCCTGGCGCGAGCCCATCGGGGTGGTGCCGGCATGGTCGGCGCGGCCGTTGACTACCACTTCGATCCGGGTGATCCCGGCGATCGCCGTTACGACACCGATATCGAGATGGCCGTCTTCCAGCACCGGCCCCTGCTCGATATGCAGTTCGAGGAACGCGGCGATGTCTTCGCGCTTCTCGACCACGCCGGGATTACCGCCCACCTCGGCGATCCCCTCCCGCAGGGTGAGCTGATCGACTTCGCGGTCCAGCCAGTTGTCCGGCCTGACCCCGGCCATGCCTCGGCTGCCGACGCAGGAGACACCGAAGATCGATACTTCCTCGGCGAGGAAATCGACGATCTCGAGGTCATGCTTGAGCATCACGCCCTGGTCGCGCAGCGCCCGCGCCACCTCGAGCGCTGCGGAGACCCCGGCGATGCCATCGAAGCGCCCACCATCGGGCACGGTATCGGAGTGCGAGCCGAGCATGATGGTCTTACCGCCGATGCTTCCGCCGCGACGTCCGATCAGGTTGCCGGAGGCATCGATGCGGGTATCAAGCCCGGCAGCCTCGAAACGGCGAACCAGCCACTCGCGACCGCGCAGGAACATCGGGGTGAAGGCGCGACGGGTGTAGGGCCGGCCGGGCTCGGTGATCTCGGCGAGGCTGGCGATATCCTCGGCGATACGGGCTTCCTGGGTGGCGAGGTTGCGGGTCATTGGGGGCACGCCGATAGAGACGGCCCCCTCCCATCCTCCCCCATGAAGGGGGAGGTGCCGCATCGAGTGTGCGGCACGATCGAGCCACAGCCTCGACTCTTCACCTCCCCCTTCATGGGGGAGGACGGGAGGGGGCCGTCTCTATCAGTCAGCGCACTCACGGCCGCACGCATCGCCCTGCCCCTGGTTCGGCCACCGTCGTCCCGTCAAACACCTGCCGCCCGCGCAGCCAGGTGCCGGCCACCGTCCACGGCAGTTCGATGCCGTTGTAGGGCGACCAGCCCACCACGTTGTGTCCGGACCGTGCCGCGTCATACACAACCGGCCGATCCACAAGTACGGTGATGTCGGCGTCCTTGCCGGCCTCGAGCGCGCCTTTCCGCCCCAGCCGGAAGTGCTTGGCCGGATTGGCGGCCATCAGCTTTGCCGCCCAGGTCAGCGGCACCCCGCGCTCCAACGCGCCTTTGACGAACAGCGGGACCATGGCCTCGAGCCCCGGCACGCCGGATGAGTTGGCCAGCATGTCCGGGTTGGTCTTCCGATCTTCCGACCAGCTGACGTGATCGGTCGAGACCAGCGTCACGTTGCCGGCCGCCACCTGCCGCCACAGCGCTTCCACCTCGGCGCGCGGGCGGAGCGGCGGGTTGATCTTGGCCTTGCCGCCGAGCCGCCGGACGTCGTTCTCCTCGTCGAGGGTCAGGTAATGGATGCAGCACTCGATGGTGGCGCCGAAGCCACGGGCCCGGTAGTCGGCGGCGATGTCGTAGCCGCGGCTCAGCGAGCAGTGCACCACGTGCGCATCGCAGCCGGTCTGGGCGCCGGTCTCGTAGATCTGCAGCGTCGCCAAAAGCTCGGTCAGCGGCGACCGGCTCATGCCGTGCGCCCGCCAGTCGGTGATCCCCGAGGCCTTTACCTTGGCCATGGCGGCTCGGACGCTTTCATCGTCCTCGTTATGGACCCCGGCGGTCAGCCCGGTCTTCGCCACTTCGGCGAAGGCCTCGGCCAGGAGCGGCGGTGAGATGCGCGGGAAGCGCACCGGATCGGTGCCGAATGTCGAGAACTTGAAGGCGGCGACGCCGGCCGCCGCCTGCTCGGCGATGCGGCTCGCGCCTTCAGTCGGGTCGATGGTGCCGTAGAGCGCGAAATCCACCCGAGCCTGCGGTTCGGCATGCGCCACCTTGATCCGCACGGCCTCGGCCGAGCACACCAGGTTGCCCTCGTCATAGGGCATGTCGACGATGGTGGTGACCCCGCCAGCCGCGGCCGAGCGGGTCGACCAGATGAAATCTTCCTGACCTCTCTGGCTCAGCGAGTGGGTCTGCGCGTCAATGGCGCCGGGCAGGATCAGCGCCTTGCCGAGCAGGTGCCGCTCATGCGCATGCGGCGGTATGCCCTCGCCGACATGCACCACCTTGCCGTCGCGCACCGCGACATAGCCATCCTCGATCACCATGGATGGCAGCACCACCGTGCCGGCGAGGACGAGATCGAAATCGGACATGTCAGTGCTCGCTTTGGGCTAGGTCGGTTCCACTCGCACCGGCTGTCATCCCTGCGAAAGCACCGACCCATCCGTCCACCTGCGCCGGCTGTGAGTTGGGTCCCTGCTTTCGCAGGGATGACATCGTGGCTGGGGATAGTTTGTCGCTCACGACCGCACCCTCCGCTGTCCCGTCCTTCGCATCAGTGCCCGCTCGAGCGCCGAAAGCGCATCATAGATCAGAACCGCCATCACGCCGACCACCAGGCCGCCCTGGGCGATGAAGGCGATGTTGTTGCTCAAGAGCCCCGCGATGATCACCTCGCCCAGCGTCGAGGCTGCGACAGTCGAGCCGATGGTGGCGGTGGCCACCGAGATCACCACCGAGAGACGGATGCCCGCAAGGATCACGGGCGTCGCCAGCGGCAGTTCCACTCCGAGCAGGCGCTGCCGGTCGGTCATGCCGACGCCGCGCGCCGCCTCGGTGACCGCCGGCGGCAGCGTGGTGAGGCCGGTCAGCGCGTTCTCGAAGATCGGCAGCAGGCCATAGAGGAACAGCGCCACCAAGGTCGGCGCAGTGCCGAAGCCCAGTACCGGCACCGCCAGCGCCAGCACTGCCACCGGCGGAAAGGTCTGGCCGATATTGGCGAGCGAACGGCTGAGCGGCAGGAACTCGGCGCCGAACGGCCGGGTGACGAGGATGGCGAGGCCCACCGCCAGGAGCGTCGACGCGATGGTGGCGATGGCAACGATGGTCAGGTGACTTACGGTCAGGTTGAGCAGCGAGTTCTGCGTGTAGATCGCCGGCTGGCTGTTCCTGGTCAGCGGCTGGAACAGAAAGGCGAAGCTCTCCGGCGTGACGATGAACGCTAGCAGCAGCGCGAGAACGACCAGCCGGATGATCAGGCCCGGCTTCATTGTGGGCGCTCGGCCTTGTGCGCGATGTCATCGCGGCGGATGCGGCCGATGCTGGCGCCGCTGGCGTCGACCACCGGCAGCGTCTCGCGCCCGGTCCACAGGCATTCGGCATAGGCGTCGCGCAGCGAGGCATCGGCCGAGATCGGCTCGCCCTGCGCCGGACCGGGCTCGACGAGGTCGCGCACCTTGCCCAGCGACAGCAGGCGGAACGGCCGCTCGCCGGTGCCGATCAGCTCGGCGACGAATGGGGTCGCCGGGCGGGCGATGATCTCGTCGGGCGGCGCGTATTGCAGGAGCTTACCCTTATCCATCACGGCGATACGGGAGCCGAGATGGATCGCCTCCTCCATATCGTGCGTCACCAAGACGATGGTGGTGCCGAAGCGCTTCTGGATGGCGAGGAGATCGGACTGGGCCTTGGCGCGGATGATCGGATCGAGGGCGCCGAAGGGCTCGTCCATCAGCAGCAGTTTCGGTTCGGCTGCCAGGGCACGGGCTACGCCGACGCGCTGCTGCTGACCGCCCGAGAGTTCGCTCGGCATGCGGTCGCGAAACTCCGCGGCCGGCAGTTGGAACAGCTCGAGCAGTTCATCGACACGGGCTGCGATCTTGGGTTTGTCCCAGCCGAGCAGGGTCGGCACGGTGGCAATGTTCTGCCCCACGGTGCGGTGCGGAAACAGCCCGTGCCCCTGGATGGCGTAGCCGATGCGGCGCCTGAGCTCGAAGGCCGGCACGGCGCTTGTATTCTGCCCGTCGATCTTCACCGTGCCCGAAGTCGGCTCGATAAGCCGGTTGATCATCCTCAGCAGCGTGGTCTTGCCCGACCCGGAGGTGCCGACGATCACCGCGATCTCGCCATCGGCGACGGTGAGGCTGACGTGGTCGACCACGGTCAGCTCGAGATAATCCTTGGTGAGGGCTTCGATCTCAATCACGGCGCGTATCCTTGGGTGAGACCATTTCGACAATTGCATCGAGCACCACGGCCGCGGCGAAGGCGAGCGCCACGGTGGGCACCGCCCCGAGCAGCACGAGGTCCATCGCCGTCTGCCCGACGCCCTGGAACACGAAGACGCCAAAGCCGCCGCCGCCGATCAGCGCAGCGATGGTGGCAAGGCCGATATTCTGCACCAGCACGAGGCGGATGCCGGTGAGGATCACCGGAAAGGCCAGCGGGAATTCCACCGTGGTCAATCTCTGCCAGTCGGTCATGCCCATACCCCTGGCGGCGTCATTGGCGGCGGGCGGCACGCCATCGAGGCCGACCACCGTATTCGCCACCACCGGCAGCAGCGAATAGGCGAACAGCGCCACCATGGCCGGTGCCGCGCCGATGCCGGAAATACCGACCGCCGACGCACCCGGAATGTTGGCCGCCACCCAGGCGAGCGGCGCGATCAACAGGCCGAACAATGCAATCGAGGGAATGGTCTGGATGGCGTTCAGCACGTTCAGCACCGGCGCCCGCCACGCATCGCTGCGCTGGCAGAGGATGCCGATGGGGATGCCAGCGACCGTCGCGAGGGCAAGAGAGCCCAACGCCAGCGCCAGATGGGTCTGCGCCTCGCGCCAGAAGGTATCGCCACGGTTGGCGTATTCGCGGAGGATCGAGAGATCGTTGAGTGTGCCGGAGCCGAGCAGTACGGCGAAGAACACCGCCACGGCGGCAAGAACGCCGATGCGGGTCCAGGGCTTCAGCTTCAGCCGCGCGACGGCGTCGGCGGCGAGCAGCGCGAAGGCGAAAATCAGCAGCCAGAAGCCGCCGCCCGGCGACACGCGGGCGATCTTGTCGCCCGGAGGGGTCAGGAACGTGCCGGCGTGGCCAATGGCCACGAACAGCAGCGCCAGGACGACCAGGCTGGTGGCCAGCCGCCACAGCGTCGGCGTCCGGAACAGGGCGATGCCGATGCCCGCGGCAAGGACCAGGGCCAGGACCGCAGCTTCCCAGCCGGGGAGCGCGGCGAACAGGCCATTGGATTCGCCCAGCACGATGCGGTTGGCGCGGAACGCGGCGAAGGGGAGGAACGCGGCGAGGGCAGCGAGCGCGGCGATCAGCACGCCGAGCTTATCGACGGCGAAGGGCCTTAGTGCTGGAATGGATACGGCATCGCTCATGGCAAAGGCCCCCTCACCCGGATTGCTGGCGCAATCCGACCTCTCCCCCAAAGGGAGAGGTGAGCGGTGGCACAGTCACGCCGCAACACCACCTCTCCCTTTGGGGACGCGGTAGCGCCCCGAGGGGGAGAGGTCGGCGCGTCAGCGCCGGGTGAGGGGGCCTTGAGGTGTGCCACGGTGCCAAGCCAAGCCATCACAAAACACTAGGGGTGGGCAGTCGTCCTGCCCACCCCCAAAATGCATTGACCGCAGGGCGGCTTACTTCAGGAAGCCGTTCTGCTTCAGCCAGTCGATGGCGACGTCCTTGGCAGCTTCGCCACCGACCTGGATGCGGCCGTTGAGGGTCTGCAGCGTCGCCAGGTCGAGCTTGGCGAACACCGGCTTCAGCAGCTCTTCGATCTGCGGGTTGGCCTGCAGCACCGCCTCGCGGATGATCGGGGCCGGCTCGTAGACCGGCTGCACGCCCTTGTCGTCGGTCATGACGACGAGGCCCGAGGGGGCAATGCCGCCGTCGGTGCCGTAGACCATGGCGGCGTTGACGCCATTGGTCTGCTGCGCGGCTGCAGCGATGGTCGCCGCGGTGTCACCACCGGAGAGGGTCACCAGCTGGTCGGGCTTCAGGGTGAAACCATAGACTTCCTGGAACTTCGGCAGCGCAGCCGGCGAGGAAACGAACTCGGCCGAGGCCGCCAGCTTGATGTTGCCGCCGCCGGCGATATAGGCGCCGAGCTCGCTGAACGTTGTCAGCTTGTTGGCATCGGCAACGTCCTTGCGGACGGCCACGGCCCAGGTGTTGTTGGCGGGAGCGGGGCTGAGCCAGACGATTTTGTTGGCGTCGTAGTCGAGCTTCTTGGCCTCGGCATAGGCCTTGGCGGCATCGTTCCACAGCGGGTCGTCGGCCTTCTCAAAGAAGAACGCGGCGTTGCCGGTATATTCGGGATAGATGTCGATCTCGCCGGCGGTGATCGCCTGGCGCACGACGGGCGTGCCGCCGAGCTGAATCTTCTCGGTCACGGCGACGCCATTGGCCTGCAGCACCTGGCTGATGATGTTGCCGAGCAAGCCACCTTCGGTATCGATCTTCGACGACACGACGACCTGAGCATTGGCCGCAGTCACCGTGAAGGCCAGCGCGACAGCGGCGCCGAGCAGTTTCTTCGAAAGCATGATGGTCTCCTTATTGTTCCGGCCGTGCATGATCCCTCAGCCGGAATTGGCGCCAAACCTATACGGGCGCCAAGGAAAAGTCATACTCCGGCGTGCTACGCGACAGGGCCCAGCGCGAAAAACTCGTCCAGTGCAGGAATGGGCGCGTGGGAAATCAGTTCCGCCATGCTCTGTTCGGAGCCGAGATCGCTTTCAATGATTTCGACTTCCGCAGAAAGTGGCCGGTCCACCACGTAGAAGGCGGCGTGCTGCCTGACCTTGTCGTAGATCATCGCCGGCACGCCGCTCGGGCGGTCGCCGTGGATGTCCATGGCTTGTGCCGCGAGCAGCCCCTCGAGCGCCGCGAGGCGTCTGAGCGCCCGCACCTGGCGCTCGAATCGCTCGACCACAAGCGGCAGGAACGACACCTCGTCCTCGAGCCCGGCCGCCACGACCAGCGACTGCGCCGAGACCGGCACCGACATCGACAGGGCTCGGGCGAACAGTTCGCCCGCCAGCTTGATGATCGGGCCGAAGCCGGTGGCGATGGCGCCGCGCGGCACCAGGTTGATCGGCAGATCGCGCCGGGCGCCGTTCGACAGCAGCACGCAGCGGTTGAACGAGTTGCGCGCCGCATGCGCCAGCGCCAGTTGCGCGGTCTGCAGGTAGATGGTCACATCGAGCGGCAGCGAACCGCCCGAGGTCAGCACCTGCTCGTCGACCACCACCGGGTTGTCGTCGGTGCGGCCGGTCGCGGCGAGGACCGTGCGACCGGCGACCAGTAGCGTATCGAAGCCTGAGCCGAACACCTGCGCCATCATGCGCAGCGATAGCGGGTCCTGCACATGGGTGGCGTTCGGCCAATCCCAGCCCATGGCGTTGTGATAGAGCCAGGCGCCGATCTCGGCTTCCCGCTCGGTCCCCACATGCGCCACCGCCTTCCATGGGTCGCGCGACGCCCCGAGCGCACCTGCCGTGGTGAGGCTGGTGGCGAGCAGCATGCGCATAGCCGAGGCGGCTGAGCGCACCGCCTCAGCCGCCGCGGCGAAGCCGACGGCGTTGACGCTGACCGAGGCGAGACTATCGCGCGGCGCCATGCGGCAGGGCGAGAGCCCCGCCTCGGCGAGCGCCGCTTCCGCCGACATGCGCCGGTTCTGGTACACCGCCTCGCCGACCCCGGTCAGCACGGCGCCGATCTGGCCCATCAGGCCGATATCGGCGGTGCCGATCGAGCCGGTGCGCCGCACCACCGGCACGACGTCCTTGTCGAGCAGCGCCAGGTAGGCATCGATCAGGCCGCGCGAACAGCCGACCCGGCCGGTCAGCGCGGTGTTGACGCGGATCGCCATGGCGCTGCGTACGACCGAACTCGGGAACGGCGCGCCGGTGCCGAAATGATGCGCGCGCACCAGCCCGAGATTGAACGTCTCGAGCTCTTCCGGCGACCACTCGACATCCTTCATGGCGCCGACGCCGGTATTGGCGCCATACACCGACTCGCCGCGCGCAATCTTGTCTTCGACCACCTTGCGGGCAAGATCGACGCGCGCCATGGCTGCGGTATCGGCGGCGAGCGAGACGGCGCGGGCCCCGACCCGCGCGAGGCTCGCAAAACTCATCGGCTTGCCGTCGAGGGTCAGTGTACCGGCGGGAGAGTGAAACTGCTGCATATGCCGGGATTAGCGGGTGCGAAGCAGGTGCGCAATGGGAGGGCGGGTGCGCAATGGGAGGGCTGGTGCGGAACGGAAAGGCTGGAGGCTGTGGACCCCCACCCCTGTCCCCTCCCCGCAAGGGGGAGGGAGACCCTAGCACTGGCATAACGGTCCATCGTCTCCCTCCCCCTTGCGGGGAGGGATCAAGGGTGGGGGCCAACCCGCGCCGGCGCCAGCCGTACTAACCCCGCGTGCCCGGCAGCGGATAGCGCTCCACCTCGCGCAGCAGCTCGATGAAGCTGCCGACCGCGGTTTCCACGGTGATCCGACCCTTGTCGGCCGTCGCGAGATGCGCGTCGCCGGCGGTGCCGAGCGGATTGATGTCGCTGGCGATCCAGGCGTAACTCGTTGGCCCGATGGGCCGCATGTATTTGTAAGCCTGCTCGTCGCGAGCGGCGACCGAGGGGTAATCCTGCAGCTTGTCGCGGTTCACCAGTTCGGGCCTGAGGTGCATCACCACCGAGGTTTCGCTGTCGCCGCCGTGGATGCCGTGGCGGTTCTCGATGTCGGAGTAGATATCCTTGGGCCAGTACTGGCTCCAGCCGGTTTTCACCGCCAGCATGCCGACGCGGACCCTGAGCTCACGCGCCACGATGTCGAGGATCGACACGTTCCCGCCATGCGAATTGACGAACACCACCTTCTTGATCCCTGCCCGGGCGATCTCCAGCCCGATCTGGGTCCAGGCATCGATCAGGTTGGTGGCGGTGTGGCTCAGGGTGCCGGTCTGCCAGATGTGTTCGTTGGACTTGCCGATCGCCTGCACCGGCAGGATGCGGATGTCGAGATCACCAGGCACGCGCTCGACCAGCAGATCGAGGTGGCCCTGGTTGATGATGGTGTCGGTGCCCACCGGCAGATGCGGTCCGTGCTGCTCGATGGCGGCGGTCGGGAACACCGCGATGGTCTTCATCGGGTCGATGCCGTGGAAGTCGAAGGCGGAAAAGTCGTTCCACCAGATCTTGCGGTAGCTCATCTATGTCTCGTGAAGTGCGAAGGGGCGAGAATCAAAGACTTGGAGCATTTCGTCGTTTGAAGGAAACGACGAAATGCTCTTGTAATCAGCTGGGGATCGCGGCGATCGCTTCGATCTCGACGACGAATTCAGGCCGGGCAAAGCCGCTGACCACCATCAGGGTCGAGGCCGGAAACGGCTCCGGGAAGAGCTCGTTGCGCACCTTCATGTATTCAGCGAGGTGCTCGCGGCTGGTGACGAAGGCGTTGAGCTTCACCACATCGCCGAAGCCCATGCCGGCCTCGGCCAGCACGGCGGCGATGTTGTCGAAGCAGATTCGGGTCTGCCCGGCGCAATCGGAGGGAATCGTTCCGTCCGCCTTGATCCCCACCTGGCCCGAACAGAAGACGTAGCGCGAGCGCGAACTGACCTCGATACCGAGGCTGTATTGCGAGAACGCGGGATGAATCGATCTAGGCGAAAGCGGCTTATGCACAGGACCCCCGATGTGTATGCTCAGCTAAGCGTCAAACGTCTGCGAATGTAAGCCCCATTCTGAACCGGATTGCCTATTCCAGCGGCACTTCGCTGAATGGCGCAATTTTGGGCTTTTCTTTTGCAATCCGGCGCGGAATGAATGGTCTGTGTGCCCGCGGGCACCGAAGTTTGCCTAACGGCGGGGCGGGGGACAAGCCCCGACGGGTACCTCAACAGGGAGACTAACGATGATCGACTTCACCAAGCTCATTGCGGCTGGCGTGGTAACGCTAGCATTGGGCATGGGCGGCGCCATGGCGCAGGACAAGGTAACCTTCGCCACCAACTGGCTCGCCCAGGCTGAGCATGGCGGTTACTACCAGGCCGTGGCCGACGGCACCTATGCCAAGTACGGCCTCGACGTGACGATCGCGCAGGGCGGTCCGCAGGCGCCGATGCGTCCGCAGCTGGTGGCCGGGCAGATCCAGTTCTACATGGGCGGCACCACCACCGCGATCAACAGCGTCAAGGAAGGCATCCCGACCATCACACTGGCGGCGATCTTCCAGAAGGATCCGCAGATCCTGATTTCGCACCCGGGCAAGTACAAGACCTTCCCGGAGCTGGCCGGGGCCAGCAAGTACATCCTGGCCGCCGATGCGCTGTCCTCCTACTTTTTGTGGATGAAGGCGACCTGGCCGGAATTCGTCGAGGAAAAGTATGAGCCGTACCAGTTCAACCCGGCGTCGTTCCTTGCCGACGAAGGCGCCATCCAGCAGGGCTACCTGACTTCGGAGCCCTACTCGATCGAGAAGGAAGCCGGTTTCGCGCCGGACGTCTGGCTGCTGGCAGACCAGGGCTACGCTCCCTATTCGACCACGATCGAGACCATGAAGCCCTGGTTCGACGCCAACAAGGACGTCGCCAAGCGCTTCGTCGAAGCCTCGATCATCGGCTGGTACAATTACCTGTACGGCGACAACGCCGCCGGCAATGCACTGATCAAGGCCGACAACCCCGAAATGACCGACGAGCAGATCGCCTATTCCATCGCCAAGATGAAGGAATACGGCATCGTGATCTCGGGCGACGCCGAGACCAAGGGCATCGGCTGCATGACCGACGCGCGCTGGAAGGCCTACTACGACGAGGGCGTGAAGGTCGGCCTCTACGAAGCCGGCATCGACTATACACAGGCTTTCACCACCGAGCTGGTTTGCCAGGGCCTCGGCGTGGACCTCGTGAAGTAACACGGCTATTCGAGCCATCGGCGTCGGCGATTCCGCCGGCGCCGTTCCGACCCTAACCTGGGCGTATTTTCATTGACTGACACCACTTTCGCCGCTGCGCCGGCCAACGACACTGCCCCGGGGCGCCTCCTGGTTTCGATGCGCAACGTTTCGAAGCTGTTTTCGAACGGCACCCTGGCCCTCAAGGACATGACGCTGAATGTGCAGCGCGGCGAGTTCCTGTCGCTGCTCGGCCCGTCGGGTTGCGGCAAATCGACGGCGCTCCGCATTATCGCCGGCCTTGGCGAGCCCTCCACCGGCAGCATCGACTGGCCATCGAGCCAGCTCGACAGCCGCGGCAAGCCAAAGGGCGATATCGGTTTCGTGTTCCAGGAACCGACGCTGATGCCGTGGGCCACGGTGTTCAACAACGTCTACCTGCCGCTGCGCCTCAGCGGCGTGTCGAAGTCGGAGGCGCGCCCGCGCATCATGGAGGTGCTGGCGTCGGTCGGCCTCGCCGATTTCCACAAGGCCTATCCGCGCGAACTGTCCGGCGGCATGAAGATGCGCGTCTCGATTGCCCGCGCGCTGGTCACCAAACCCAAGCTCCTCCTGATGGACGAGCCCTTTGCAGCACTCGACGAAATCACCCGGCAGAAGCTCAACGACGATGTGCTGCGCCTCTGGCGCGACAGCGGCATCACGGTGATCTTCGTCACCCACTCGGTGTTCGAGAGCGCGTTCCTCTCCAACCGGATCGTCGTCATGCGCGCCCGCCCCGGTCAGGTCTATTCCGACCTGCCAATCAAGACCTCGCTGACGCGCGATTCCCACTACCGCACCTCGGAGGAGTACCGCGCCACCACCGATACGGTGTCGCGCGCCCTGCAGGAAGCCATCGAAATCGGAGCGGCCGGCAAATGAGCGACGCTGCAACCGCCATCAATTCCTCCGAAGCCGGCACCGACAGCGCCGTCGCCATTGTTGCAAATCGCACCAGCATGACCGAGCGCGTACTGCGCGTGGTCATTCCCATTGCCATGGTGGCGCTGGCGATCGGACTCTGGCAGCTCCACATCAGCGTCAACAACGTGCCGCGCTACATCATGCCGGCACCGCTCGATGTGGTGACCACGCTGTTCACCGACTGGCCGACGCTCTATCCGTCGCTGCTGGTGACGCTCAGAATTACGCTCCTGGCACTCGCCCTGGCGCTGATCGGCGGCGTCGGGCTTGCCATCATCCTCGTCCAGTCCAAGTGGATCGAACTGGCGATCTTCCCATTCGCGGTGATCCTGCAGGTGACGCCGATGATCGCCATCGCGCCGCTGCTGATCATCTACATCAAGGACCCACAGACGGTTCTGTTGACCTGCGCGTTCATTGTCGCCTTCTTCCCGATCCTCTCCAACATGGTCGCGGGGCTGAAGAGCGTCGACCATAACCTGCTCAACCTGTTCGAGCTCAACGGTGCCAGCCGGTGGCAAACGCTCATCCACCTGAAGCTGCCCTCGTCCCTGCCCTATTTCGCGGCGGCGCTGCGGATCGGTGGTGGGTTGTCGCTGATCGCGGCAGTGGTCGCGGAATTCGCCGTCGGTTCGGCTGGTCGTGGTTCGGGTCTCGCCTTCCGTCTGCTGGAATCGGGCTACCGGCTCAACTATCCGCGCCTCTACGCAGCGCTGGTGCTTTTGATGATCACCGGCGTCGCCATCTTCGCCCTCACCAGCCTGATCTCCTGGCTGCTGCTCCATCGCTGGCACGAGAGCGCGTTGAAACGGGAGAATTGATGGTGGTGTCGGTGGCTCACCCCTCACCCGTCTCGGCCTTCGGCCGATCCACCCTCTCCCCGACGGGGAGAGGAACCCTGACTGCACGGTCGGCGCACTGTTCTTCTCCCCGACGGGGAGAAGCTGGCGCGCAGCGCCGGATGAGGGGTTTTGCGCACCACAGCCTAGGGGGAGCATGATGCACGGCACCCCTGCCCTCTCCACCGGCACCGTAACGCTGCGTAACGCCCGGATCCCGAGCGCGGCGCGCGGCAAGATCGGTAGCGGCGACGTCGAGAACCTCGATATCGACATCGTGGACGGCCGAATTGCCGCCATCCGTCCCGCCGGCTCGGCACCGGTCACCGGTCCCAACCACGATCTCGATGCCGGGCTGATCCTCCCCGCCTTCGTCGATATCCACACCCATCTCGACAAGGGCCATATCTGGCCGCGAAAGCAAAACCCCGACGGCACCTGGCTCGGGGCGCTGCTCGCCGTCGGCGCCGATCGCGAGCGCAACTGGGCCGCCGCCGATGTCGAACGACGCTTCGATTTTGCGCTGCGCTGCGCCTATGCGCATGGCACCGCCGCCATCCGCACGCATCTCGACAGCGCCCCGCCGCAGCACGAGATCAGCTGGGCGCTGTTCGAAGAGATGCGCGAACGCTGGGCTGGCCGCATCGAACTGCAGGCGGTGTCGATCGTCGGGCCGGACACGCTGGTGAACCCCGGTGAGCTCGACGCCGTCGCCCAGCAGGTGAAGGCCTCTGGCGGCATCCTTGGCGGCTCGGTCGCCGAGTATGCGCGCTCGAAGGAAGCCATGCTGCGCGTGGTCGAAAAGGCCGGCGAGCTCGGCCTCGACCTCGACCTGCACACCGACGAGACCGGCGACCCCACCGCGCATGCCCTGCTGCATCTCGCCGAGGCAGCGCTGGAGACCGGCTTTACCGGCAAAGTGATGGCCGGCCATTGCTGCGTCCTTACCGTGCAGGACGAGCGCACCCAGCGCCTGACCATCGACAAGGCGGTCGAGGCCGGCATCGCCATCGTCTCGCTGCCGATGTGCAACATCTACTTGCAGGATCGGGTCAATTCGAACGGCACGGTGCGCACCCCGATCCGCCGCGGCGCCACGCTGCTCAACGAATTCAAGGCGGCCGGCGCGGTCGTCGCCATTGCCTCGGACAATACCCGCGACCCGTTCTACGCCTATGGCGATCTCGACGGCGTCGAGGTGCTGCGCGAAGGGGCGCGGATCCTGCAGTTCGACCACCCGCAGGACCAGGCCTGGGACTGGGTGCGTGCCGTCGGCTCGGCGCCCGCGGCGCATGCCGGCTTTGCCTACGGGGCGGTGGTCGAGGTCGGCGCGCCGGCCGATCTGGTGCTGTTCCGGGCCCGCAGTTGGACCGAACTCAACGCCCGCCCACAACATGACCGCATCGTGCTGCGCGCCGGCAAGGCGATCGACACGAGCCTTCCCGATTATCGCGAACTCGACGACCTGATGGAGTAACAGATGGATATCGCCCAATTCCGCGCCGCGCTCGGCGATATTCCGGTGCAGGACAATCCGCGCATCGTGCAGCAAAAGAGCCGCGACCATTACTGGTATTCACCGCGGCTGAAGCAGCAGCTCGAAGGCGTCACCGCCGAGATCGTGGTGTCGCCGCGCTCGGTCGACGAGGTGGTCACCGTGCTGCGCGAGGCCTTCAAGTACGATGTGCCGGTCACTCCGCGCGGCGCAGGCACTGGCAATTACGGCCAGGCCATGCCGCTCTCGGGCGGCGCCATGCTCGACCTGATGAACCTCAACAAGGTGATCAAGATCGAGCAGGACCGGGTGCGCGCCGAAGCCGGCGTGATCCTCGAGCAGCTCGACGAGCAGACCATCCACGCCGTCAATGGCGAGTTGCGCTTCCACCCCTCGACCTATCGCATGGCCTCGCTCGGCGGCTTCATCGCCGGCGGCTCGGGCGGCGTCGGTTCGATCCGCTGGGGCGGGTTGCGCAATTTCGGCAATATCCTCGGTCTCAAGGTCGTCACCTGCGAGGCCGAGCCGCGGGTGCTCGACCTGCGCGGTCCCGATATCCTCAAGGTCGCGCATGCCTATGGCACCAACGGCATCATCGTCGAAGCCGAGATGCCGCTGAGCGCGCATTACGACTGGGTCGACATGATGGTCGGCTTCGACTCGATCATCGATGCCTGCGCCTTCGCCGAGCAGGTGGCGCTTCAGGACGGCCTGCTCTGCAAGGAAATCTCGCCGGTCGCGGCGCCGGTGGCGCATGATTATTTCAACCGCCACCGCCCCTATATCCGCAACCGCGAGCAATCGGTGGTGCTGTTGATGGCGGCGCCGGCGGCGGTGCCGGCGCTGGTCGATTTCGTCGCCTTCCATGAAGGCGACCTGCTCTATCGCGCCGATACGCTGACGCCGGAAGAAAAAGCCAAGCTGCCGCCGATCTATGAGCTGGCCTGGAACCACACGACGCTTCGCGGGCTGAAGATCGATCCGACCATCACATATCTGCAGACCCAGTACCCCGACCTCGCGCATGTGAAATGGGCGGTCGAAACGTTTGGCGACGAGATGCCGATGCATATCGAGATGACCCGCTTCGACGGCCGGGTGGTGTTCTCCGGCCTGCCGATCGTCCGCTACAGCTCGGAAGAGCGGCTCGAGGAGATCATCCGGCTGCACGAGGAGAATGGCTGCCTCGTCTTCAACCCGCACCGCTACACCCTCGAGGAAGGCGGCATGAAGCGGACCGACCGGGCGCAACTGCAGTTCAAGAAGGAGGCCGACCCCAAGGGCATCCTCAACCCCGGCAAGATGATCGCCTGGGACGATCCGGATTTCGATTTCGAATCCGGCCGTACCTGGCTGTTCACCGGCCTCTACACGCTGGGCGGCGCCGCCGAATGAAGGTGCTCGTCGTCCACGCCCACCCGGTCGAAACCAGCTACAACCGGGCGCTGTTCCACGCGGTATGCGAGGCCTTGCGGGCCAAGGGCGACGAGGTCGATGCGCTCAACCTCTACGAAGAGGATTTCCAGGCGGCGATGAGCCGGGCCGAGCGGCTCGAGTACCACGATGTGCCGGGCAACCTCACGGCGCTGACCAAGCCCTATGTCGATCGGCTGCGGGCCTGCGAGAAGATCGTCTTCGTGCACCCGGTGTGGAACTACGGCTATCCGGCGATCCTCAAGGGCTTTTTCGATCGCATCTTCCTGCCGGGCGTATCGTTCGTGCTCGAAGGCGGCGACGCGCCCGACAAGGGCAAGCTCGTTCCGGGGATGAAGAACATCAAGAAGGTCGCTTACGTCACCACCTATGGCGGCGACCGGTTCCGCACCATGATCATGGGCGACCCGCCGCGCCGCCTCGCCATGCGCTGGGCCTGGGCCACCTTCGGCACGCTGATGCCGCCGACTTACCTCGCGCTCTACGACATGAACAACCAGACCGAGGCGGGGCTCAGGGGCTTTATCGACAAGGTGAAACGGAAGATGGCACGGTTTTGAAGGCTAAGCTGCGGGCGGGAACAAGATGGGCCGGCGCGAGTTGACCCCCACCCCTCCCCCCTCCCCCCTAGGGGACGCAATAGCGTCCCCGGAATGGGGAGGGAGACGCTAGCCTCGATATCGGTGTGAGGGTCTCCCTCCCCTTTCTTAGGGGGAGGGGACAGGGGTGGGGGGTCAGCCCTCGCCGGCCGATGCTAGAACCGCCGACCCTTAGCCGAACTTCCAGCCACGCTTGAACTGGTAAAACACGTGCATGCCGATCTTCACGTTCTTCTTCATGCGCGGCGCCCAGTGCGGGTAGACGTAGGTGGCGTGGTAGTGGGTCGAGTAGCCGACTTCGGCCAGGTATTCCTTGCCCGAGATCACATCCTTGGCGATGTCCATGGCCTGCTTCCAGGATTTCTGGTCGCTGATCTTCTCCGGGATGCCGTCGCAGGCGAAGGAGAACTGGCAGGCGTTGCGCTTGGATTGGTTCTGGAACACCACGCCGCAGATGGTGTTGGGATAAAGTTTGTGGGCGACGCGGTTCATCACCACCTGCCCCACCGCTACCTGGCCGCGATAGGCCTCGCCGCGGGATTCGAAGTAGATGGCCGTGGCCATGCACCAGACTTCCTTGTCGGAGACCTTCGTGCCCGACTTGTTCAGCACTGAACCGTCGAACACGGTGGCCGGCAGGTCGGCGCGCGCATAGGCGAGCTTTTGCGACATGGTGTGCGGCATCGGCACGTCGCTGCCGGTGCCGGCGAGACCCTCGATGGCGTCGAGTGCCGGCGAGGTCCAGGCCGGGTTGAGCGCCGCGACGGCCACCGGCATGTCCTTGGGCAGCTTGGTATCGCTTCTGGTCAGCTCCGAGAGATCGGCCTTCGCCGTCTCTACCGTCTCGGGCACAACGCCCTTCGGGTTGCGGGCCAAAGCAATCTTGGCGCGGATATCGGCAAAGCTTGCTGTCAGTTCGGCCAGTTCCACGCTAGGGCGGGCACGATCCTGCTTGATGGCGCGGTTGGCGCCGACAAAGCTCTGCGAGAGGAAGATGTTGTCGATCGAACCGGTGATGATCACATCGGTGCCGGAACGACTAAGGGTCGGCCGCGTTAAGCTGGCCTCATAGGCCGAAAGCGACCCGCCGTCGGGGGCGTGTGCAGCGCCGGTCAGCCCGGCGACGGCGAAAATTGCGAGCGCGAAACCTGCGCATGTCTTGAGCACGGCGAGCTCATTACGAGCCCGACGCGTCGGGGTGGTCCGGTACTGGGCCATCAGAAACGCTTTACTATCCACGCGAACGCAACAAACGACGCGCCGGCAATCTAGATAAACTGTGACGCAAATGCCGGCCTTCGCGATAATGCGGGTTTAGGGTTAGCCGACCGTAAACAGGGGAAATTTGGCGTCAGGACGGGCCCGGAATGGCCTAGACTGGGCCATATACGGGCGAAATGGGGCAGTTAGGTTGGCATGTTTGCCCGACCCAACCGCTGATGGAGGCTGCCCCCCACCCCTGTCCCCTCCCCCCTAGGGGACGCAATAGCGTCCCCGGAATGGGGAGGGAGACCCTTACACCGCTATCGAGGGTATCGTCTCCCTCCCCCTTGTTTGAGGGGGGAGGGGACAGGGGTGGGGGTCAGCCCGCACCGGCAGTGCAGTGTGCAGTCATTGCGCCAAGGTCAGCCGCGCCACCGGCACCCGATAGGGCGAACAGCTGACGTAGTCGACGTCCAGTCGCGAGAAGAACCAGAGCGAGGCCGGGTCGCCGGCGTGTTCGCCGCAGATGCCGATCTTCAGGTTCGGGTTGGCGCGTTTGCCCCGCTCGATAGCGATGGTGATCATCTCGCCGACGCCCTTCTGATCCAGCGTCACGAACGGATCGAGATCGTAGAGGCCCTTGCGCTGGTAAGCCGAAAGGAAGGCCGGCGCATCGTCGCGGCTGATACCATAGGTGGTCTGGGTCAGGTCGTTGGTACCGAACGAGAAGAAGTCGACATGCTCGGCGATCTCCCCGGCCCGCAGCGCCGCGCGGGGCAGCTCGATCATCGTGCCGAAGGCGAAGCGCTCGCGCGCCGCAGGCGGCAGGCCGGCCTGTTCGACAATGGCGTAGGTCTGGCGCTTGATCTCCACCACCTCGGAGACGGTGGAGACGAACGGTACCATCACCTCGAGCGTAACCGGTTCCGACTGCCGGGCGGATGCCGCGCGCACCCCGGCGCACAGCGCTTCGATCTGCATCTTCAGAATTTCGGGGTAGGTGATCGCGAGCCGCACACCGCGATGGCCAAGCATCGGGTTGATCTCGGCGATGCGATCGAGCCTCAGCTTCAGCGCTCGCACTTCGAGGCCGAGCCCCTCGGCCGTCTCCTCGATATCCTCGTCGGTGCGCGGCAGGAACTCATGCAGCGGTGGATCGAACAGCCGCACCGTGACCGGGCGGCCCTGCATCGCCAGGAAGATCGCCGAATAATCCTCGGTCTGAAAGTCGACGAGACCGGTCAGCGCCTTGGCGCGATCGTCGGCATCCTCGGAAAGGATCAGCCGGCGCAGCGCCACAAGGCGCTCACGCGAAAAGAACATGTGCTCGGAGCGGGCCAGCCCAATCCCCTCGGCGCCGAAGCTCAGTGCGGTGTTCACAGCCTCGACCGTCTCGGCATTGGCGCGAACCTTGATCCGGCGTGACGCATCGGACCAGCCGAGGAGCTTGCCCATGGCGCCGCCGATATGCGGCTGGGCCAGCGGTAGCGCGCCCAGATAGACCGAGCCGTCGGTGCCATCGATGGTGATGCGGTCGCCCTGGCGAAACTCCTTCGAGCCGATCCTGCAGGTCAGCTCGGCGAGGTTGACGCTCAGCGTCCGGACGCCGGCGACACACGGCTTGCCGGTGATGCGGGCCACCACGCCGGCATGGCTGGTCATGCCGCCGCGCGCCGTTAGAATACCGGTCGCCGCCTTCATCCCCTCGATATCGGTGGGACCCGTCTCCGTGACGACGAGAATGCAGTGGCGGCCGCGGGCCTTAAGCCGCGCTGCGTCCTCGGAGTTGAAGACGATCACGCCGCTGGCCGCGCCCGGCGAAACGCCAAGGCCGTTGGCGAGTACCGTGGCGCTTTCGGGCGAGCGCAGGCGCGGGTGCAGCATCTGCTGCAGACGGGCGGGGTCGATATGGGTCACCGCCTCGCGGCGGGTCCAGCGGCCGCGGGCCACGCGATCGACGGCGGCCTCCAGTTCGGCGGCAGCCGAAGCCGGCGCGGCGCGGGCTGAGAGCAACCGGATGGTGTCGCCCTCGACCGAGACGAGGCAGCTCAGGTGCTGGCCGGCCGCGGCATCGAGCAGGTCGACGAACGCCGTGGCGGACGCCGGGAGCGGGCCGAACGGCGTACCGTTCACCGGCGCCGGGCCGAGCGCGCCGCTCTGCGCATCGCGAGTGAGGAACTGCCGCACGTCGCCATCGGCCATAGCCTGGATGATGACGATCTGGCGCTCGGGCCGCGGATCGAAGCTGGCGTAAGAGGCAAATGCATCGGAGATCGCCCTGGCCAGCGGGCGGGCCGGATCGACCGACTCGGATTCGTTGGCCGGCGGGCTCAGCCCGGGCCGGGCCGGCATCAGCCCGGCGCTGTGGGCGGCGCTCGAGGTGCGCACCACCAAAGCCGGCGGGCGGCCGTTGCGGCCGACCAGCCGGAACAGCGTCGCCACCCAGTGAACGCGCAGCCGATCGTCATGCGCCTTGCGCTCTTCCTGCAAAGCATTCCATGCGGCCCGACTGATGACGATGGTGGGGGCGACGGGCAGCCCGGCATTGGCAGCGCGGCTCAGCCACAAAGCCTTGCCGACCAGCAGCCCGTCCTGGATGGCCGAAAGGTTCGCCTTGCCCGTGGCGGGCGCGATCGCGAACATTTCCATTGCGAGGGTCACCGGGACACCTTCCGACCAACTTTAGCGAAACATATTGCCGTTCAGGCCGTTGCGCCGCAACTGCACACTTAGGTTTGCCCTGCCGGACGCTTTGGTCGCGACGCTCACAGCTTGACTTGCCCGGTCATTGAACGCATCTGCTCTCCTATGCAAACAAGGCCGCACTTGGACATTACGCTGTGTGCGCCGCGCGGATTCTGCGCCGGCGTCGATCGGGCCATCCAGATCGTCGAGCTGGCGCTGGAGCGCTACGGCGCGCCGGTCTATGTGCGCCACGCGATCGTGCACAACAAATACGTGGTCGATGGGCTGAAACAGAAGGGCGCAGTGTTCGTCGAGGAGCTCGACGAGATCCCCGATACCGGCGCTCCGGTGGTGTTTTCGGCGCATGGCGTGCCCAAATCCGTGCCTGCCGGCGCCAAGGCGCGCAACATGTTCTTCCTCGATGCCACCTGCCCCTTGGTCTCGAAGGTGCATATCGAGGCCAACCGGCATCATAATGAAGGCCGCGAGATCGTGCTGATCGGCCATGCCGGCCATGTCGAGGTGATCGGCACCATGGGCCAACTGGTCGATGGCGCCATCACGTTGATCCAGACGGTCGAGGAAGCCGAGAGCTTCACGCCGCGAGATCCGGCAAAGCTCGCCTATGTGACGCAGACGACGCTCAGCGTCGATGACACCTCGGCGATCGTCGAGGTGTTGCGCCGCCGCTTCCCGGAAATCGCGCTGCCGCACAAGGAAGACATCTGCTACGCCACCACCAACCGGCAGGAAGCGGTGAAGCGGGTGGCACCGCATGTCGATGCGATGATCGTGGTGGGTGCCCCCGAGTCGTCCAACTCGGTGCGGCTGGTCGAAGTGGCGCAGCGCGTCGGCTGCGCCAACGCCTCGCTGGTCGAGCGCGCCGACAAGATCGACTGGAGCCGGTTCGAGGGCATCAGGACGCTCGGCATCACCGCCGGTGCTTCCGCGCCGGAAACCCTCGTCGACGAAGTGATCGAGGCCTTCGCGCAGCGCTTCGATATCGCAGTGAGCGCCAGCGGCGAACAGCGCGAAAGCATCGTCTTCAACCTCCCCCGCGAACTCCGAGCCCAGCCTGCAGCATGACCGACCTGACGCTTCTCGAAACCGACCGGCTGGTGCTCTCCGGCTGGCGCGCCGACCAGATCGACGATCTCTACCGCCTGCACGGCGATCCGACCGTGGCGAAGTTCCTCACCGGGCATGGCCGGCCATGGACTAAAGACGAGATGGATACGGCGCTGGCCCACTGGATCGACCTGTTCGAGCGCCAGAAAATGGGCAAGCTCCGGGTCACGCGAAAGGCCGACGGGGCGCTGGTGGGCCGTTGCGGCTTTGGCGTCTACGGGCCCGAGGAAATCCCCGAGATCGGCTATTCGCTCTACCCGGAATTCTGGGGCAATGGCTACATCTGGGAAGCGGCGAGCGGGCTCAGGGACTGGTACTGGCGCGCAACCGACCGCGACCATTTCCTCGGCATGGCGGACGCCCGCAATGAGGCCTCACTGAAAGTGCTGCGCAAGCTCGGCGGTATCTACACCCACACCGGTGACAGCTACGATCATCCCAATGTGGAGTTCTATCGCTACGACCGGCCGGCGGCATGAACTCGGTCATCATCCACACCGACGGTGCGTGCTCGGGCAATCCCGGCCCAGGGGGCTGGGGGGCCGTGCTGCAGTATGGCGACACGGTGAAAGAGCTGAAAGGCGGCGCACCGCTCACCACCAACAACCAGATGGAGCTGACCGCGGCGATCGAAGCGCTGACGGCGCTGAAGCGCCCTTGCGAAATCGAGCTCCACACCGACAGCAACTACGTCAAGGACGGGCTGACCAAGTGGATCCATGGCTGGAAGAAGAACGGCTGGCGCACGGCGGACAAGAAGCCGGTCAAGAATGTCGAACTCTGGCAGGCCCTCGATGCCGCCACGCAGCGCCACAAGATCAACTGGCACTGGGTGAAAGGCCATAACGGCGACGAAATGAACGAGCGCGCCGACCAGTTGGCCAATGAAGGCATGGAGCCGTTCAAGACCAAGCGCCGCAAGCCCGAAGGCCTGATGCCGCCGGTCTAGACGGTTCACGATCGAGCCGCACCGAAGCGGTCATGCGTCCGACGCTTGCCGCACCCACTGGGTCATTCCCCCGAAAGCGGAACCTCTGTTTTCTCGCCTGCGGCACCATCGCAACCTAGATCCCCGCTTTCGCGGGGATGACACCGTGAACCGGGGATGAGTCGGGCATGTATTGCCCAAGGCGGCAGTGGAGCGGATAATCGGACGATGCGCCCGATCCTCCTCGCCGCCGCCATTGCCCTCCTCGCCTCCCCTGCCCTGGCGCAGTTTCCGCCTCCGGGCGTCTATGCCTGCGTCAGCGAGAACGGCGCGAACCTCGGCGAACTCACGCTGTTCGTTGCGGGCGACTACTCATTCAAGAATGTCGACGGCAACAGCGCCAGCGGGCAAGTGGCTTCAGCGGGAACCGACGTCAATCCCCTCTCCGGCCCGCTCAAGGACATGCAGTTGACCGGCGCCTTCGGCACCGACGACACCGGCAAGACCACGTTCCGCTTTACCGGTGCCGACGGGCTTGAAGTCAGCTGCCAATAGCGGGCGCTGACCCGCTCCCAACCCCATTTGATCCAGCAAGCTTCCGCGACTCTTGTGGTTCAGCTAGCTTTGTCGGCGGGGCGACATCAACATTGGCATTATGAGGGATCTTATGGGCGTTAGTCTGTTTCTACACTCCGTCCGCCTGGTGCTCGGCGATTGGCGTACCGCCTTGAAGATCACGGGGCTGCTCTATCTCATCTATGCCGTTCCGGTGCTGCTCTTTGCGCTGCTGTTTCCAACGCCGGCGCAGCCCGAGCAGGCCATGGCAGCGCTTGGCAGCGGGGGCTTGCTCGGCGTCATCACGGCGATCCTCGCAATCGTGGCATTTGTCTGGGTGGCCGTGGCCTGGCACCGCTATGTGCTGCTCGACGAAATGCCAGCTGGGCAGTTTCCGGAGTTCAACGGCAGCCGCCTCCTCTCCTATGGCGGCTATTCGCTGCTGATCGGCCTGATCGGCTTTGTACTGTCGTTGATCGTTTCGATGGTGGTCGGCCTCGTCGCCATCCCGTTGCTCAGCATGGTCGGCGTGTTCGTCACCGGCCTCTTCGCTCTGGCAGCGGTGCTGATCGTCGGCTACCGGCTGGCGCCGATCCTGCCCTCGATCGCCATCGGCAAGCCGATCACCTTGCGGCAGGCCTGGGAATCGACCAACAGCGCCAACGTTCCGATCATTGTCCTGGCGGTGCTCTCGGCGATCGCGGCTGTGGTCATCGACATCCCTGCCTTCATCCTCGCCATGGCCGGGCCGATCGGCGGCTTCCTCGCCGTACTGTGGACGCTCGCCACCGGCTGGGTGAAGATGATCGTCGGTGTCAGTATCCTGACGACGCTCTACGGCCACTATGTCGAAGGCCGGGCCATCCCATCCGCGACGGCACAGGCCTGAGGTCGATAGGGATCGCGTAAAGCGGGGCGGACTATTCCGCCCCGCCGCCCGCCGTCTGCAGCCAGGCGGCGCCGCACTCCTTGGCCAGTTCGCGGATCCTCAGGATGTAGCTCTGGCGTTCCTGCACCGAGATGACGCCGCGCGCATCGAGCAGGTTAAAGTTGTGGCTGGCCTTGACGACCTGCTCGTAGGCGGGGACCGCCATGGTCTGGCGATTGCCGTCATTGCCTTTCCTGAGGATGGCGCGGCACTCGTCCTCGGCATCCTTAAAGTGCCGGAACAGCATCTCGGTGTCGGCGGCCTCGAAATTGTACTTCGAGAATTCCTGCTCGTTCTGCAAGAAGATGTCGCCGTAGGTGACCTTGTCCTCGCCCTCGCGGCCGTTGAAGTTGAGATCGTAGACGTTTTCGACACCCTGCACATACATGGCGAGGCGCTCGAGCCCGTAGGTGATCTCGCCGGGCACGGGCTTGGTTTCGAAGCCTGCGACCTGCTGGAAATAGGTGAACTGGCTGACTTCCATGCCGTCGCACCAGCATTCCCAACCCAGCCCCCAGGCGCCCAGCGTCGGGCTCTCCCAGTCGTCCTCGACGAAGCGGATGTCATGCAGGCTGGAATCGAGGCCGATTTCGCTGAGCGACTGCAGGTAGAGCTCCTGGATGTTGTCGGGCGACGGCTTCAGGATCACCTGGAACTGGTAATAGTGCTGCAGCCGGTTGGGGTTCTCGCCGTAGCGGCCGTCCTTGGGGCGGCGCGAGGGCTGCACATAGGCGGCGTTCCACGGCTTGGGGCCCAGCGCCCTGAGCGTCGTAGCGGTGTGGAAGGTCCCGGCGCCCATCTGCATGTCGTACGGCTGCAGGATCACGCAACCCTGCTCCGCCCAGAAGCGCTGCAGCGTCAGGATCAGACCCTGGAACGAGTTCCGGGGGTCCATGTGGGCGGGCAAAGCGTCGGGCATCGGCAATATCCGGGGTGCGAATGGCGCGCGGAACCTAGTCGGCACGCCCGCGCCGGTCAACGGTCGAGCCTATCGCCGATGATGGAGCATTGCCACGGCCCACCGCTCAATGATGGTAGGGCGCGGGACCGCAAAGCCGACATCGGCAAGAATGCGCGGATCGCGTGTTTCGGCCAGCAGTTGGTCGATAGTCCGACGGCGCTGGTGCTCGCACCGCACAGAACGCAGGAGCACGCGGTAACGCACGGCAAGGCGGAACCTTGGCAACGCGAAGGCGCGGATTGGAAGGCCGGTTGCGATGTTGGCCATGGAGTCCTCCCCGGTTGAGGTGAGGGTCAGCATGTCGCAACTGGGGCAAGTTCCTTGTCATCCGACCAGCCGACACCGGGGTGTCCCCCGGATAGGGTACAGGTCAGATCGGCGCGACGGCAGTCAGCAGGACTCGAACCAACGCGGGCTGGGTGTGCACGCCGGTCTTGCCGAAGATGCGCTCGAGGTGGGTCCGCGCGGTATTGGGCGTGATCGCCATGCGCGCGGCGATCTCCGGGAGTGCCAGCCCCTCGGCAATGAATGCGGCCACCCGCGTCTGGGCCTCAGACAGCCCGTAGACCGCAGCCGCAAATTCGAGACGCTCTTCGCTGATCCGGTTGTCTCCGAACGTGAGAAAGAGCATCCCGGCGTCAAGCATGACCCAATAAACGCGCGGTGGCTGCTCCAATCCGGCATCCACGACGATGGGCCTTGCTGCCTGCGTCGACATAAGACCGACATCCTGCGCGACAATCCATTTCAGTGCATCCTGCAACTTGCGGTCGAGGCGATGATCGCGGAACCGCAGATGCCCGTTCCGAATGACCAGATCGTCGGAATCCCCGAGGGCCTCGTCGGCAGCGGGGCTCTTCCATAAAACCTGTCCGTTCATGTCGAGACGCACGGTCCGGACGCCCTGCGGGCCCGAATTTCCATCGAGGAACCCCAGGAACGCAATCTTCCAAGCGCCGTCGTGCCTTTCGAATACGCGCACCTCGTGCACAATACCGGGACCGACGTGCCCGGGGATGTAGTACGAAGGGTACTCCTGGACGAAGGTCGCCCAAGCCATATCACCGCGAACTTGCAGCTTGAGGTTCGTCACTTTCGTTTCGTGGGCGTTCGCGGCGTTCGGCGGCAACCTGCCTTGCCTGACGCGCCTCGAAAGCTCCTCCCAACCTTGCCGGACAAAGGTCCCGCCAGTGCGCCACCAGCCCCAGCGGGTCGTATAGGGCGCGTGAACGAAGCAGGTCTCCCAGAGCTCGAAGTCGTTGGTCCAGATCGCGATGCGGTTGCGATGGATCAGCTCGAGAATTTCGGCTTGATCTGCAGTAAGGTCGCCCATGCCCTGCCCTCCCTGGCGTCGACGATAGCGCGACTGGGCGCTCGAGTCGCTACGCGCCAGGGGACGGCTCTGGGCCGATCAACTGCGCCCATCGTCCTCCGGCGGCCGGAACTTGCCGTCCTTGTCGCGCTTCAGCGTGATGACATCGGGCCGCTGGCGCTCGCGCAGGTCGCGCTCGTGGCGCTCCTTGTCGAGCTGCTTGAACTGGCCGGTCCAATCGCGCCAGATCTTCCTGAGCCCCCAGAGGATCAAGAGGATGATCGCCGTGAAAATCAGGATGCGGAGCAGCGTGCCGGTCATCGCCTAGAGACCCAGCCGGGCCCAGACGGAGCGATCTTCGATGCCGGCAGCAATGTCGCCGGTCAGCGCTGCGAGGCCCACCCGCGGCAGCGAGAGCAGCCCGCGCTTCGGAGCGATCTGCAGCAGTTCGACCTTGTCGCCAAAGCGGCCGCGCAGCACTTCGTGCAGGTCGCCGAGGCCATCGACGAGGCCCAGCTCGAGCCCCTTGACGCCGCTCCAGAACTCCCCGGTGAACAGTTGATCGTCGGAAGCCTTCAGGCGCTCGCCACGGCGCAGTTTCACCCAGTCGATGAAGACCTGATGAATCTCGCTCTCCATCTGCTTGATCCGCTCTACATCCTCCGGCTTTTCCGGCAGGAACGGATCGAGCGTCGACTTGTTGCGGCCGGCGGTGTGAACACGGCGATCGACGCCGACCTTCTTGAGGGTTTCGACAAACCCGAAACTGGCGAAGATCACCCCGATCGAGCCGACAATCGAGGACGGATCGGCGATGATCTCGTCGCCCGCGGTGGCGATGAAGTAGCCGCCCGATGCCGCCGCATCCTCGACGAACACCAGCACGGGCTTATGGTGCTCGTCGGCAAGGTCGCGGATGCGCTTCGAGATCAGCCGCGACTGCACCGCCGAACCACCGGGCGAGTTGATGATGATGGCAACGGCGGGAGCGGATTTCACCGCGAAGGCGCGCTTCAGCAGCGGCGCCACGGCCTCGATGTTCAGCCGACCGGGACGCTGTTCCGCCGCGATTACGCCATGCAGGCGCACCACCGGCACCACCGGACCGGTCTGGCCCATCTTGCGCTTGATCCAGGACCGCAAACCCATGTGACGCCTCGTTTTTGACCGGGCACATGTATGTGCCCGGCGGCGGGATTACCAGATGAGGCGAGCCGTGCCGCGGAAGATGGCGTCAAACTCGGGGCGGAAGCCGCGCCCTTCGGCCCCGTGCATGGCGCGCGAGGCCAGCAGGGCAAAGGGTGCACGCGACCCCTTGATGCCGCGGATCAGCACCCGGCCTGCCCCCTCGCCCTCACGCGGCAGCAGCGGCAACACGGAGACTGCACCGAACCGCCGGGTGAACGCTGCCAGGAGCAGCGGCAGCGCCTCCGTCACGTGGATGAAGATCACCTCGCCGCCCGGCGCGGCGTGGGTCGCCGCGGTCTTTACCCATTTGTCCAGCGCAGCGTCGTCCATGTGGCGCGCGCCGGCCCGGGCGCTCGCCGGCGCAGAGCCCCGCCCCGGATCGAAGAACGGCGGGTTGGCGATAACGGTGCTGAAATGATCGGCGGCAAGCCCAGCAGCGGCCCGCAGCGCGCCCGGCGCCGTCAGATCGAGCGTCAGCACCCTGGCGCGCCCAGCCATGCCGTTGCCGTGAACATTGAGACCCGCCAGCGCCGCCATCGCCGGATCGGCCTCCAGCAGCGTCGCTTGGAGTTGGGGCAGATCGGCCATGGCCACCAGTGACGCGGTCCCCACTCCGGCCCCGAGATCGAGCAGGCTATGCGCATTGGCGCTTACCGCCGCCCCCAGCAGTACCGAGTCCAACCCTGCCCGAAACCCCTTTTCCGGCTGCGACACGGTGAGGCGGCCACCCAAAAAGGCGTCGCGCGTCAGCGTTTGTTGTTTTACAAGATCAGTGGCTTCGTCTAGGGACATCGCACCATCGCGACAGTTCGCAGGCGCCCGACTATAGGGTGCCGGATGCGCAGCTCAAACCGGGGATTTCATGGCTCTATCGGCGGCAGCGGCAAACGAGGCGATGACCAGCGCCGGCGCGCTCGACCGGCTGCTCGACGCCACCCGGCCGGGCATGGATCGGGTCAACGCGATGATCCTCGCCAAGGCCAGTTCGCATGTCGAGCTGGTGCCGGAAGTGGCGCGCTACCTGATCGATGCCGGCGGCAAGCGCCTCAGGCCAATGCTGACGATCGCGGCGGCCATGCTGTTCGGCAAGGCCAATGGCAGCGAGGTCAACTTCGCCGCCGCCGTCGAATTCATGCACAATGCCACCCTGCTGCACGACGACGTGGTCGATGAGAGCGACATGCGTCGCGGCCGCGCTGCCGCCCGGATGAAGTGGGGCAACCAGGCGAGCGTGCTGGTCGGCGATTTCCTGCTCGGGCAGGCCTTCATGATGATGGTCGATACCGGCAATATCGCCGCGCTCAAGGTGATCGCCGAGGCCGCTACGATCATCGCCGAGGGCGAAGTGCTGCAGCTCGCCAAGACGCGCGACCTCAGCGCCAGTGCCGCCGACTATGACGAAGTGATCGGCGCCAAGACCGCCAAGCTGTTCGAAGCGGCGACCGAAGTGGGCGCTATGGCCGGTGGCGCCGACGCGGCCGGGCGCGAGGCGCTCCGCCGCTATGGCCGTGAACTCGGCTTCGCCTTCCAATTGGTCGACGACGTGCTCGACTATCGCGGCGAGGCGGGCACGCTCGGCAAGAATACCGGTGATGACCTGCGCGAAGGCAAGATGACGCTGCCGGTGATTCTCGCGCTGCAGCAGGCCACGCCGACCGAACGCGAGATCGTCGCCAAGACGCTCGGCAATGTGGACGCTGGCGAAGCGGAGCTCAAGCAGGTGGTGGCGGTGTTCGAGCACTACGACACGCTGGGCCGCACCATCGAGCAAGCGTTCACTCACGCCAACCGCGCCCGTGAAGCGCTGAAGTCGTTGCAGCCCGGTGAGATGAAGTCGCTGCTCGGCGACATCGCCGATTTCACAGTCGCTCGGGCGTACTAGTACTTAAGTTCAAATCGATGACTTAACTGAATGTGGCAGGCATTGTGGCAGGCTCGCAACATGCTGCCGCATTTCTACCTGCGTCACACCACAAGTGAATAGACGCCAACGAATCTCTCCCCTATTCGACGGGTATTGAATTAAGGAGACGTCTATGTGGACCAAGACGAAGATTGCATTAGCTAGCGTAATGCTGCTGGGCGTTGCCGGTGCGGCGAACGCAGCAGACCTGATTGTCGACGATGTCCCGGTTGCCGATATTCCGGTCGCTGGTGATTGGACCGGGGCCTATGTCGGTGGGCACATCGGTTGGGTCAGCGGCAACGTTGACTGGGAACTGATCCCGCAGCCCGGTCCGGCGGACAGCTACGGCCTGAGCGGCTGGTTGCTTGGTGCTCAGGGCGGCTACAACTGGCAGATGGATACCTTCGTCCTCGGCCTTGAAGGCGATGTGTCACTCGGCGACGTCTTGAGCGACGAAGACCTTTCCGGCTTCATTGATCGCCAGATCAACTGGGAAGCCTCGCTGCGCGCCCGCGCCGGTGTAGCCTTCGATGCCGTACTGCTCTACGCGACGGCCGGTGTGGCAGTTGCCAACAGCACCAGTGAGATCTTCTCGATCCTCGACGACACGCAGACCCATATCGGCTGGACCGTCGGCATCGGTGCCGAAGCAATGGTCGCGGAAAACGTGTCCGCCAAGCTCGAGTATCGCTATAGCGACTTCGGCTCGGCGACCTATGACTATTTCACGCTCATTCCGCCTGGACTGTCGACGGAATCGACCATCACCCAGCACAGCCTCACCGCTGGCGTGAACTTCCACTTCTGATCCATTCGATCAGCAAGCTTTGCAACGGCCCCTTCGGGGGCCGTTGTCGTTTCAGCTGATCACCGGGGCGGCGGCTACCCAGAACTGGGGGTACTTGGCGCGCATGTCGTGCGCGGCCTGGTGCGCCTGGGCGGCCGAGCCGAAGAGCCCGAACACCGTGCCGCCCGAGCCCGACATGCGGGCCAGCGCGCAGCCATCGAGCACCCGCATCTGGCGCAACAATTCGCCGATCGCCGGCACCAGGGAGATGGCCGCCGGCTCGAGGTCGTTGCGGGTCTCGGCCAGCCACAGGCCGAGCTGGGCCGGCCGGGTCAGCGGCTGCGGCAAAGCCGGCATAGATGGGTTGCTGCGCTGTTCGAGCCGGCGGAACACGTCGGCGGTCACCACCGGCACCAGCGAATTGACCAGAACCAGGTGAGTCGGCGGGAAGCCGCGCAGCGGGTGAATGATCTCGCCGACGCCGCGCACTTCCGAGGGCTGCGACAAGAGGCAGACCGGCACGTCGGCGCCAAGGGTCAGGGCCAGAGCGCTGAGCTCGGCCAGTTCCAGATCACCGCCGGCCATGCCTGCGAGGAGGCGCAGCATCGCCGCCGCATCGGCGGAACCGCCACCGATCCCCGCCGCGACCGGCAGGTTTTTGGTCAGCGCGATATCGAGACCATCGGGCACGCGATCCGGCCAGCGGTTTCGGAACGCCTTGATGGCGCGCATCACCAGGTTCGAATCGCCGCCGCCCGCTGCCGCCGCGAACGGGCCGGTGACGCGCAACCGATCGGTCTTGGCCGGGTGCGCCGTCACCTCGTCGGCGACATCGACGAACACCACCAGGCTTTCGAGCTCGTGGTAACCGTCGGCGCGGCGGCCGGTGACATGCAAAGCCAGGTTGACCTTGGCGGGAGCCGCCTCGGAGACAGTGCCTTGCAGCATGGCTACTGGGCGGGTGCGGCCTGGCCTTCCGCCACTGGCCCTGCATCGGGGGCGGGCGCCACCGCATCGAGGCCGCCGGCGAGCTTCTTGGCCACCCGCTCCTTCACCGCGCCTTCCTTATCGACGGCGGCGGCAATGTTCCACTGGAACCTCGCCTCGAGCTTGCGGCCGGCGCGCCAATAAGCGTCGCCGAGATGGTCGTTGATCTCAGGATCGGTCGAGCGCAACTGCACGGCCAACTCGAGTTGCTTGACCGCATCGTCGAAGCGGCCAAGGCGGAAGAAGGCCCAGCCAAGGCTGTCGATGATGTAACCATCGTTCGGTGCGGCAGCTACGGCTTTCTCGATCATGTCGAGCGCCGGCATCAGGTTCACGCCCTGATCGACCCAGCTATAGCCCAGATAGTTCAGCACCTGCGGCTGGTCCGGGTTCAGCTCGAGCGCGCGCTTGAAATCGAGCTCGGCCTTGTCCCACTGCTTGGCGCGCTCGTAGGCGATGCCGCGTACGTAATAGAAACGCCAGTCGCCCGGAGCATCGCCGCCGGCAACCCCCAGCGCCTTGGTATATGTGTCGGCGGCCTCGGCATATTTCTGCGCCGCGCGCTGCATGTCGCCGAGCACCGACAGGGCTTCCAGATCGTTGGGATTGGAGGCAACGATGTTGCCCAGCCGGCGCAGCGCTTCATCGCGATTGCCGGTGGCGCTGAGGTTCTCGGCGACGCGCACCACTGCCATCGGCTTCATCGGCGAATCCGCCGGCAGCTTGTCGTAGATGGCGTTGGCCGCGTCGTGCTGGCCGGCGCCATCCAGCAACTGGCCGTAGACCAGATCGATGACATCGGACTTGGGATCGAGATACATGCCGAGCTGCAGGAACACCGCGGACACATCCGGGCTGCCTTCACGCGCCAGCGCCACGCCGACCGAATGGAACATCTCGGCGGCGCCAGACTGCACGTCGGTGGCGAACACGCCCGGCCGCTGCTTGTTGTCGATCTTGGCCTTCACCGCGGCGATCAACGGGTGATCCAGCCCCTCGGCCTCGAACTTGGCGATCACCTTTTCCGCTTCATCGAAGCGGCCGGCATTGCCCAGCATGCGCGAATAGGCCTCGACGATGCGTGCAACGAACGGATCGGCCTCATAGGCCCTGGCAGCGAACTCCAGCGCTGTCTTGTTGTCGCCCTCGACGTCGGCCATCAGCGCCCGGTGGAAAACCAGGAAATCTTCGAGCCCACCCTGCCCGATCTCATCGAGCACCTTGTCGGCTTCGGCCTTTTTGCCCTCGCCAACCAGCGCCCAGGCATGCAACAGGCCGCCGGTGATGCCGGCAAAGGTGTCGCCGCCGACATTTTCGAGTTCCCTCGCGGCGGCGGCGTAGCGGCGCTGCTTCACCGCCTCGGTGCCGATGACCAGGCTCGCGAGATCGTTGGGAGCGCTGAGCTCGAGCAGATGCTTGGCGACGCGCGCCGCATCCTGCACCTGGCCGTTCGCGGCATAGGCGATGAAGCTCCGCTCGACGATGATCGGATTGTCCCAGTCGCCTTCCGCGGCGGTGCGGAAATAGCGCGCCGCATCTTCGGTCCGAAGGTCGGAAAGCGCCTGCCGGCCGGCCAGGTAACTGCCGGTCACGCTCTGATCCATCAACGGGAAGGCCGCGCCGGATTCGAGCGCCGCGGCGCCGCCGATGGTGAGCGCGACGGCGAGAAGGACGCCGGAAGCGAGACGGGCTTTATGGGTCACGAGGCTCGATATCTCCGAGGAGGGTGTAGGCAGCTGAGTAGCCCAAGAAACATGGGCGATTTTGCGACTGCGCCGCAAGAGGCAGGCACAATGAAGTGAGGGATTGCCGGTCGGTTGAGGGCCTCGAACCCAGGTGGCTGTGGCCCCCACCCCTGCCCCCTCCCCTCGGGCCGACATCTTGTCGTCCCCCTTGCGGAGAGGGGACAGGGGTGGGGTCAGCCCGCGCCGGCTTACGAAATTATCCTCACATCCCCGAATAATTCGGCCCCGAGCCGCCCTCGGGCGGCACCCAGGTGATGTTCTGCGCGGGATCCTTGATATCGCAGGTCTTGCAGTGGACGCAGTTGGCGGCGTGAATGCGGAACACCGGTACACCGCCCTCCTCGGCCACCTCGTAGACCCCGGCCGGGCAATAGAGCGGCGCCGGCTCGCCGTAGCGCGGCAGGTTCTCGCGCACCGGCAACTCCGGATCGGTCAGCTTCAGGTGCACCGGCTGATCTTCGTCGTGGCTGAGATTGGCAAGGTAGACCGACGCCGCGCGATCGTAGGTCGTCGTGCCATCCGGCCGCGGGTAGACACGCGGCGTCACCTCGCTGAGCGGCCGCAGCTTCTCGTAATCGGGCTTGCCGTGGCGCAGTGTGCCGAACGGCGAGACGCGGAACAGCGTTTCAAACCACATGTCGAAGCCGCCCAGCAGCACCCCGAGATAGGTGCCCAAGCGCGACCAGAACGGTTTGACGTTGCGGACCCGCTTCAACTCGTCACCGATGCCGGTGGCGAGAACGCTGTCGTTCAGCCCTTCGAGCGTATCGTGCGCCCTGCCCTCGCCGATCGCCGCAGCGACCCGATCGGCCGTCGCCATACCCGAGCGAATGGCATTGTGAATGGCCTTGAGCGCCGGCACGTTCATGAAGCCGGCAGCGCAGCCGATCAGCGCGCCACCCGGAAATGCCAGCTCGGGGATGGACTGCAAGCCGCCTGAAGTCATGGCGCGAGCGCCATAGCTCAGCCGCCGGCCGCCCTCGAGCAGCCGGGCGATCGCCGGATGGCTCTTGAAGCGCTGGAACTCGCCAAACGGCGAAAGCGTCGGGTCGCTGTAGCTCAGGTGCACGGCGATGCCGAGATAAAGCTTGTTGCCGGCTGCGTGGTAGGCGAAACCGCCGCCCGAGGTGGCGTTGTCGAGCGGGAAACCGAGATAGTGGTCGACCCGCCCGGCCTCGTGCCGTTCCGGCGCGATCTCCCACACTTCCTTGATGCCCAGGCCGTAGAGCTGGGGATCGTGCCCGTCGGCAAGGCCGAAATGGCCGATCAGGTGTTTGGCGAGCGAGCCGCGCGCCCCTTCGCCGATCAGGGTGTATTTGGCCCTGAGCCCGATGCCGGCGGCGTAGGCGGATTTCTGGTTGCCGGCGTGATCGACGCCGAGATCGCCAGTGATGATGCCCTCGACCCGGCCGCCTTCGCCGGTCAGCACATCCACCGCCGCGGTCATCGGGAAGATATCGACGCCCAACCCCTGCGCCTGCTCGCCGAGCCACTTCACCAGATCGCCGAGGCTGACGATTACCGCACCAGGCGTCTGCATCTGCGGCGGGATCATCAACTGAGGCAAGGCGATATCGGCGGTGGCGGTCAGAAAATGGAAGGTGTCGCGGGTCATCGCCGGACCGACCGGCGCTCCCATGTCACGCCAACCGGGCAGCAGCGCGTCGAGCCCTATCGGGTTCATCACCGCGCCCGAGATGATATGGCCGCCCAGCTCGGCGGACTTTTCCACCACTGTGACGCTGAGCTGCGGCGCCACCTGCTTCAGCCGGATGGCGGCGCTGAGGCCCGCAGGACCAGCCCCGACGATCAACACGTCGGTCTCGAGGATCTCGCGGTTGCCGGCGTCGGCCAAGGTCAGGTCCATTCACGGATGGCGGGAGAAAGCGGGCTGTGACATAACAGAACCTATGTCCGAAAATCGACCGCTAAATGTCGCCGAAGCCCGGGCGGCGCTCGACTGGTATCGCGCCGTCGGGGTCGATTTCGCGGTCGGCGAAGAGCCGGTCGATCGCTTTGCGGCGTCCGCAGCGCCATCGCGGTCCCGGCCAATCCCAATGCCGGAAGCGGCGGTTGGGGCAATGGCTGCCCCCGCTGCGGCGCCTATTGCCATCTCGCTGACTTCCGACCCCACCGAGACTACCGCCCTCGCCGCCGCTGCGCAGACGCTCGACGAGTTGCGCGCCGTGATGAACGCCTATGAGGGGTGCCTGCTCAAGAAGCGCGCCACGCAGCTGGTGTTTGCCGATGGCAACCCCGAAGCCGAGATCATGCTGGTGGGCGAAGGCCCGGGTGAACAGGAGGACTTGCAGGGCAAGCCCTTCGTCGGCCGCGCGGGGCAGTTGCTGGACCGCATGCTGTCGGCGATCGGGCTCGACCGCGGCAAGGTCTACATCGCGAACATGGTGCCCTGGCGGCCACCCGGCAACCGTGACCCCTCGCCTGAGGAAATGGCGCTCTGCACGCCGTTCCTGCTGCGGCAGGTGGAGCTGGTGGCGCCAAAGTTCCTGGTGACGCTCGGCAACGTGCCGACCAAATCGCTGTTCCAGACCCAGAACGGTATCACCCGGATGCGCGGCCAGTGGCGCGACCTGACGATCAACAGCCACCAGACCCGGGCGCTGGCGACGCTGCACCCGGCTTACCTGTTGCGCACCCCGGCTAGCAAGGCGCTGGCATGGAGCGACATGCTGAGCCTGAAGCAGGCGATCGGCGAATAGCAAAGCAGCCGGTCCGTGGACCGGCCGCGCAGGCGTCTGCCTTCACCCGTCAGGCCACGGCCGTCCGCCGCGAGTGGTGCGCATCGCGCAGCAGCACGGCCATGAACAGCAACATCGAGCCGATGGTCAGGATCGAGCCAGCCATCACCAGGGTGTAGGCAAGCGAGCCGCCGCCGGTCAGCAGGATGGCGAGGCCTCCCGTCATGCCCGGAAAGCCCAGCGCCGCGCCCCCGACCTGCAGCCGGCCGAGGCGACCGGGCGCATGCTGCGCCCCACGGTAGTAAAGGCCGTAGAGGAACATCGAAACCCAGCCGAGCAGGTTGAGGTGGGCATGAACGGGGGCGAGGGTGAAATCCTCGTTGGCCCCCATGAAGATGCCCAGACTCATGCCAATCAGCGCCGCCGCGGCAGCGACGATGAAGCAGAAGTGCCAGATTCGCATCGTCAGCCCTCGACCGCCAGGTTGCGGCCGGCAGCAAGCGCCGCAGTGGTTGCGAGCGAGATCGAGCGCACCAGCGGATCTGCATGGCGATGCACGAGCTGCCAGTCGGTCCCCTGGCGCCGGAACACCTGCGTGACGCGCAGCGACCAATCCTGTTTGGGCAGGCCGAAAACCTCGCCGTCCTGGCGCTCGACATAGGCGAGCACCACGAGATCGCCGGTCGCCACCGCCTGCACCAGTTCGAGGCTGGCATCGCCGTTCTGGAAGCGGGCCGCAAGCTCCGCCAGGTGCTGCGGCGAGGCGTCGAAGCCGTGGCTGGCCGGCCCACCGAACGGTTGCATCAGGGTGAAATCTTCGTCGAGGCGGACGTGCTTGACCCACTCCTCCATCCGGCCGGCATTGAACAGCTGCGCCTGGCGCTCGGACCGGTCGACGAGGCTCGCAACCACCGCGTCGTGCGGCGCTTCGGCCTTCGACGCCTTGAGCAGAAACGGCGCGATCACGCCGGCCGCGATGGCGAGCCGCCGGGTGAACGCTCCAGGCGCGGAGGCCGAAGAGCGATTGTTGTCATTGGTTCGGAACATCGGAGAAAACTCATGTCTATGGCGCCCCGCCGTCTGGGCCGCCTTCTCCACCGGTCAGCGCGATGAAGCCAGTGACATGATTTCAATGATATGCTGCACTGGATTGATCAGCACCTCTCCGCCCGGTCGATGCGCCAGCGCCAGATCTTCATCCCCTGCTGCTCGAGCTCGGAGTCAAAGCGCATGCCGAGCTTCTGCATGACCGCGTTCGAGGCGTTGGTTTCGGCGAGGGAATGGGCGATCACTGCTTGAGCGCCGGCTGCAAAGGCTGCGGTGACCATGGCGCCGGCGGCTTCGGTGGCGAAGCCGCGCCCCTGGTGCTCGGGTCCGATCTCGTAGCCGATCTCGACCACGCCATCAGCGCTCGGCGCGCCGACATAGCCGCCATTGCCGATGAGCCTGGACTCGGTACGGTGGAGGAACAGATACGGGGACCACGGCGCCGGCGCCTCGGGGAAGCCGGGACCGAACGCTTCGGGAAACTCCGGCCAACCCGCCGGCAGGCTGACGCCGAGCAACGCGGCAAACGCCTCACGCGATTGCTGGAAGGCCTGCCGGTGTGCAGGGGTGAGCGGCACCAGCCGCAGTCGCTCGCTTATCATCTCGTCGTCTCGCATTGCGCTCCGGCCTGAACCCGGTGACGGGAGCGCATCGATACGCCGAACGGCACTGAATGGCGGCTGAACGCATGGCGATAACGGGCGGGACCCGGCTTGGTCTTGACCCCTACTTAAGACTATCCAGCCAAGAATAGTGATGACGCTTGATTGTGCCGCCCGAATTTGGTCCGACTCCAAGGGCAAGCGCCTCAGGACCCCAAACCCATAGAAAGCGCCATGTCCTCCGCCCTCAAGATCTATGCCCTGTTCATCGGCTCGGCACTCCTGATGTTCGGAGGCGGCCTGCAAGGCCTCTTGCTCTCGGTGCGCGGCGCCGAGGAGGGGTTCTCGCTTACGGCACTCGGCCTGATCGGCACCGGCTGGTCGGTAGGGTTCGTCGCCGGCTCGATCACCGTGCCGCTGCTGGTGAAACGGGTTGGGCATATCCGCGCCTATTCCATCATGGCAGCGATCGGCACGGTCACGATTCTGCTTAACCTGCTTTGGGTTCAGGATATCGGCTGGATCGTCTTGCGCGCCTTTTCCGGCTTCTGCTTTGCCGGGGCGGCGATGATCGTCGAGAGCTGGCTCAACGAGGTGGCGGATAACCGCAGCCGCGGCACGATCTTTTCGGTCTACTCGACCATCAACATGGCTGCATCGACGGTGGGACAGCTGGCCATGGCGATCACCGGCACCTTCGGCCATATCCCGTTCGTGGTCGGCGCCATCGCCTTTATCTGCGCCCTGCTGCCGAGCGCCCTGACCTCGACACCGCAGCCACGACCGATCTCGTCGGCACGGCTCGATGTCGTGCTGCTCTACAAGACCTCACCACTGGCGGTGATCGCGGCCTTTGCCTGCGGCATGGCCAACGGCACGTTCGGCACGCTGGCACCAGTCTATGGCTTCCAGCAGAAGCTTGACGCTTCGACCATTGCCTATCTGTTTGCCGTCACCGCCGTCGTCGGCGCGGTGGCGCAGACGCCGTTCGGACGGCTCTCGGACAAGATCGACCGGCGGCTGGTGATCGTCGGGCTGAGCGGCTTTTCGGCGGTGATCGGACTGCTCACGGTGCTGCTCAACCCGAGCAACGGGCTGATGATGTTCATCCTTTTCGGCATGTATGGGCTCGGCGCCTATCCGCTCTATGCCATTGCCGTGGCACATGCGAACGACTTTGCGCGGGAGGGCGAGTTCGGCCGCGTCGCCGGCGGCATGCTGCTGATCCTCGGCATCGGCCTCGCCATCGGGCCGATCGTCGGCAGCTGGGTGATGAACGCCATCGCGCCGGTCGGCCTGTTCATCGTCACCGCCACCTTCCACGGCGCGCTGGCCGTAACGGCGTTCCTGCGCATGAAGATCCGCCCGGTGCGCGATGCCTCGGGGCGAGTCCGCTTCCGCGCCATGAGCGCCGAGAAGGGCGTATCGCCGGGCACGGTAACGCTCGATCCGCGCGGCGAAGAAAAGCCGACTCCCCGCCCGGCCGCGCCTGCGGCTGCCGTCGAGGAAACCGAGTTGCTGGTGCCCGATCCGATCGAGCCGACGGTAATCGTTGAACGGCACGTGAAAAGCGACGGGCCCGGTGATACCGACAAGTCGGACAAGCCGAAGCCGGAGTAGCCCAGATGTTCAAATCGGAGCTCGACCAGAGCAAGCCGTTCACCCCGCTGTCGATCGCCGTGCTCGCGGTGTCCGACACCCGCACCCTCGAGACCGACAGCGCCGGCGCGCTGCTGAAATCGCTGATGGAAGCCGATGGGCACCGCTGTTTCGAGCGCGCCGTGGTGCGCGACGACATCCACCAGATCCGCGCCAAGGTGATGGAGTGGGTGGTGAACGATGGCGTCGACGCGATCATCACCACGGGCGGCACCGGCTTTTCCGGCCGTGACGTGACGCCGGAAGCACTGGAGCCGCTGTTCCAGAAGCGGATGGACGGATTCTCGGTGCTGTTCCACCAGTATTCGTCGACCACGGTGGGCACCTCCACCCTGCAGTCGCGCGCCACCGGCGGGCTGATCGGCGAGACCTTCGTCTTCGTCCTTCCCGGCTCGCGCGGCGCCTGCCGCGACGCCTGGGAGGGGATATTGCGGGCCCAGCTCGACAATCGGCACAAGCCCTGCAACTTCGTCGAACTGATGCCGCGCCTCGCCGAGCGTTGAAGCGATGAAAGTCCCCCTCACCCGCAAGCAGGTCGCACCGCGCAATGTCGCCGCCAAGTCCTTGCGCGAGGGGCAGTTCCAGCCCAAGGTCGAGCCGGACCCCAAGGCCTACAAGCGCAAGAAGAAGCACAAGGCCGACCCGGTGCTCGAGGCTGAAAAACAGGATGGCGAAGCTGAGTAACTGAAATCCAGTTCACTCAATAGATTTGCCGACTTCAAGTTCAACCTGAGATTCAGACCGCGCGGCGAAGCCATTCCAGAAACACGTTCATTTCCCATTCAGCCGGCGCAATTCAATTGCGATGCCCACGCTCCGGTGCCAACTTGCACCGCTCAGGGCGTCACATGCGGAGGGCTCCATGACTGGGTTGATCATTCTGGCGATCGTCGTCGCCGCCATCGGCTACGCGATCTTCGTCTATAACGACCTGGTGTCGAAGCGGCAGCTCAAGGAAGAGGGCTGGTCGGGCATCGATGTGCAGCTGAAGCGCCGCACCGACATGATCCCCAACCTGATGGAGACGGTGAAAGGCTATATGGGCCACGAGCGCGAGACGCTCGAGGCGGTGACCCAGGCGCGCGCTGCCGCCACCGCCGGGGCCAATGCCGGCCCGGCCGAGCGCAGCGCGCTCGAGGGCGCGCTCAGCGGTGCGCTGGGCAAGCTTCTCGCCATTGCCGAGGCCTATCCGGACCTCAAGGCCAACACCACTTTCCTCGAATTCCAGAGTGCGCTGCAAAACGTCGAAGACGAGATTCAGCTGTCCCGCCGCTACTATAACGGCTCGGTGCGCAACCTGAACACCGCGGTCGAAAGCTTCCCCTCCAACGTCGTCGCCAACGCCTTCAAATTCGAGAAGGCCGAGTATTTCGAGCTGGAGAACGAAGCCGACCGGGCTGTGCCTTCGGTGAAGTTCTGACGTCGGGGTATAACGTGGAGAACCCGGTGGCTGTGGCCCCCCACCCCTGCCCCCTCCCCGCAAGGGGGAGGGAGAAACAGACTGCGACGGCAGCGTTCTGGTCTCCCTCCCCCTTGCGGGGAGGGGACAGGGGTGGGGGTCGGCTAGCCACCGGCGTTGCAGCAATTCTGCTGACGCTGTGCCTCGCGCTGCTGTTCGCCCTCCCCGCGGCTGCCCGCGAAGCCATCACCTCGTTCTCGTCCGCCATCACCCTCAACAGCGATGGCTCGGTCGACGTCATCGAGACCATCGAGGTCAATGCCGAGGGCTATGAGATCCGCCGCGGCATATACCGCGATATCCCGCTGATCCTGATCAACCCGGATAACTCGCGGCTGCGCTCCGATCTCGCGGTGCAGTCGGTGACGCGGGACGGCCGGGTGGAGCCTTATTCACTCGAGAATATCGGCGCCGGCTTCAAACGCATCCGTATCGGTGATGCCGACGTGCTGCTGAGCGATGGCCGGCACACCTACACCATCCGCTACACCATGAGCCGGATGGGCCGCAGCTTTGCCGATCACGACGAGCTGTTCTGGAACGCCACCGGCAATTACTGGAACTTCCCGATCGACCAGGCCGTCGCCTCGATCACCCTGCCCAAGGGCGCGGTGATCGACCGGCTGGCCGGCTATACCGGTGCCCCCGGCTCGATGGAGCAGGCCGTCACGATCACCCGCACGTCCGACAACACGGCAATCTTCCGGGTGAACCGCCCGCTCGCTTCGGGCGAAGGCGTCAGCGTGGCGGCGTCCTTTCAAAAGGGTATTCTCACCGAGCCGGAGGGACTAGACGGCCTGCTCTACTGGCTGAGCGACCATCGCGACGTCGTGGTGCCCGGGATCGCGGTTGGCCTGGTGCTGCTCTACAATCTCCTCGCCTGGAGCGCCGTCGGGCGCGATCCGAAGAAGGGCACGATCATCCCGCTGTTTCACCCACCCAAGGGGTTTTCCCCGGGGCTAGCCGAATATGTCGATGGCATGGGCTGGCAGAAGAGCGGCTGGACCGCCTTCACCGCCTCGATCTTCGATCTCGGGGTCAAGGGCCTGGTGAAGATCGACAATCCGGGGAAGACGCTCAGCGTCACGGTAACCGGCAAGGCGCCGCCGGAAGATCTCGGGGCGGCCGAGCGCCTGCTGTTCGACTATTTCAGGTCGCAGGGCAAGGTGACGGTCAACACCACCACCGGCCCCAAGCTGAACGAGACGCGCGGCCAGTTCGTCGCGGCCATCGAGACCGAGAACCGGCTGGTCTACTTCCGCAACAATACCGGCTACGTGCTGCTCGGAGTAGCGCTGTCGGCGGCGCTCCTCGTCGCCATGGTCGTGTTCGACATGATCGACCCGATCACGCTGGTATTTGCAGGCGTCGGAGCGCTGTTCCTTGGCATCCTCGCGGGCATCCTGCGGGGGCTGTGGCGCAGCCCGATCCTCTCCAAGATCATTTTCGCGGTGTGGGCGGTGATCTTCGGCGGCAACCTGATCGGCGCCGGTGCGAGCTTTCTCGGCGACTTCCGCATCGGCGAGTTCCGCCCCGACGCGGCGCTGGTCGGCGCCGCCTCGATCATCTTCGTCAACGTGGTGTTCGCCGTGCTGATGCGGGCGCCGACCGTGCAGGGCCGCAAGGTCATGGACCAGCTCGACGGCTTCAAGATGTACATGAACACCGCCGAAAAGAACCGGTTGAACATGACCAACGAGCCGCCGATGACGGTGGAGCGCTTCGAGCGCATCCTGCCCTATGCGATTGCACTGGGCGTCGAAAAGCCGTGGTCGGAGCACTTCGAGGGCGAGCTGGCCCGCAACGCTGTGGCCGATGCGCAGGGCAACAGCTATAAGCCGGGCTTCTATTCCGGTCGCGACTGGTCGAGCAGCTCAGGCGGCTTCGCCAACTCGGTGTCGTCGGTTGCCAGCGGCATGAGCGCAGCCATGGTTGCGGCGCAGCCGAGCTCGTCGTCGGGCTCGGGCTTTTCCAGTGGCGGCGGGGGCGGGGGCGGCGGCTCCGGAGGTGGCGGGGGCGGTGGCGGCGGAGGTGGGTGGTAGGAACCAAACCTCCTCCAAGCCGCTTCATATCGCCTACCCACCGGCGTCATCCCCGCGAAGGCGGGGACCCAGTGGGATGCCTCAGCGTTAGCGAGTACCGATAATCCGAACTGGGTTCCCGCCTACGCGGGAATGACATCGCTGAGTAAAAGACTATCACGCCGGCCATCGGCCACCAGACCGGCGACGTCAGTCACATCCCGCACCCCGCAATGGACAATCTCCCCTACCCTTGCTAGGCAAACCGCGCTTTCAAACGCCCGGTCCTAGAAGATGCCCGAACTCCTCGTTGAACTGTTCTCGGAAGAAATCCCCGCGCGCATGCAGCGCAAGGCGGCCGAGGACCTGAAGAAGGCCGTGACCAATGCACTGGTCGGCGCCGGCCTCGTCTACGAGGGCGCCAAGGCGTTCGTCACCCCCCGCCGGCTGGCGCTGACGGTGACCGGGCTGCCGGCCCGCTCGCCGGATACGCGCGAAGAGCGCAAGGGCCCGCGCGTCGGCTCGCCGCAGCAGGCGATCGACGGCTTCCTCAAGGCGGCGGGGCTCAGCTCGATCGAGCAAGCCAAGATCGAGAGCGACCCCAAGAAGGGCGAGTTCTACGTTGCCCATATCGACAGGCAGGGCGCAGACGCCACCGATATTCTCGCCACCCTCCTGCCCAAGGTGATCACCGGCTTCGACTGGCCGAAATCCATGCAGTGGGGCAATGGCGGGCTGACCTGGGTGCGGCCGCTGCGCGCCATCACCGCCACCTTCGGCACCGACAATGACGAGCCGGTGGTCATCCCGTTCAAGTCGAACACCATCGCCTCCGGCCAGACGACGTTCGGCCATCGCTTCCTCGCGCCCGACGCGATCCGCGTGAAGCGCTTCGACGATTACGTGCAGGCGCTGGAAAAGGCCAAGGTCGTGCTCGACATCGACCGGCGCAAGGAAATCATCAGGGCCGATGCCGATAACCTGGCGTTCGCGCAGGGGCTGAGCGTCATTCACGACGAAGGCCTGCTCGAAGAGGTGGCCGGGCTCGTCGAATGGCCGGTGGTGATGATGGGGTCGTTCGACCCCGCCTTCCTCGAAGTGCCCGAGGAAGTGATCATCGCTACCATCCGCGCCAACCAGAAGTGCTTCTGCCTGCGCGACAGCAACGGCAAGCTGGCGCCGTTCTTCATCATCACTTCGAACCAGGTCGCTGCCGATGGCGGCAAGACCATCGTCGCCGGCAATGAGCGCGTCATCCGCGCCCGCCTTTCGGATGCCCGCTTCTTCTACCAGACCGACCTGGCGCTGCCGCTCGAGCACGGCCTGCCCAAGCTCGAAGAGAGCGTGTTCCACGCCAAGCTCGGCACGCAGTTCCAGCGCGTCGAGCGACTGGTGAAGCTCTCGGGCGAGATCGCGCCCGAGGTCGGGGCAAACCCCGAACTGGCGAAGCGCGCCGCGATGCTGGCCAAGGCCGATCTCACCACCGGCATGGTCGGCGAGTTCCCCGAATTGCAGGGCATCATGGGCCGCTATTATGCGCTGGCGCAGGGCGAGCCGACGGCCATCGCCAATGCCATCGCCGACCATTACAAGCCGCTTGGGCCGACCGACCTGGTACCGGGTGAGCCGGTGGCCATTGCCGTGGCGCTGGCCGATAAGCTCGACACCCTCAAGGGCTTCTGGTCGATCGACGAAAAGCCCACCGGTTCGCGCGACCCGTTCGCATTGCGCCGTGCAGCGCTCGGCGTCATTCGCATCGTCACCGACAACAATCTGCGCTTCCCGCTCGAAGTCGAACCGGACCTCCTCAGCTTCTTTCACGATCGCCTGAAGGTGACGCTGCGCGATGCCGGCGCCCGCCACGACCTGGTCGACGCGGTGATCGGCAAGGACAGCAACGACATGCTGGAGATCACCGAGCGGGTTGAAGCTCTATCGAAGCTGCTCGGCTCGGAGGACGGCAAGAACCTGCTCGCCGGCTACAAGCGCGCCGCCAATATCCTCGCCGCCGAGGAAAAGAAGGACGGCAGGAGCTTTGCCGCGCCGGTCGATCCGGCGCTGCTGGCGCTTCCCGAAGAGGCCGAGCTCGCCCAAGCCATCGCCTCGGTGGATGTCGCGGTTGCGGCCAAGGTTGCCGCCAACGACTACCAGGGCGCCATTACTTCGCTGGCGACGCTGCGCCAGCCGGTCGACAAGTTCTTCGAAGCGGTGCTGGTCAACGATCCCGACGCCGCCATCCGCGTGAACCGGCTGAGCCTCCTCACCAAGCTGCGCGATACGATGCGGCAGGTGGCGGATTTCTCGAAGGTCGCGGGCTAGAACCCCTCACCCGTCTCGGCCTTCGGCCGATCCACCCTCTCCCCGACGGGGAGGGGAACAGGGGTGAGCGCTGCACTCTCCGGATTCTTCTCCCCGTCGGGGTCGCGGGACGAGGGCGTAGCCCTCGCCCGGAGGTGGCGCGTAGCGCCGGATGAGTGGTGGGAGGCCCGGGAGTGCGGGCCCACCCCCTACTCCACGCCCTCCATAACCCGCGCCATCGCGCAACGGGCCAGCCTGCACGGCGAAGTCGATGCCCGCGCCGATCAGATTGAGCTGCGGTTGGTGACGGCCAGCTCGGAGCTGACATCGGGCTGCGCATCGAGCAGCGCTCGCAGAACGACCGCATCTTGTTCTTGTTCTGTTCTCGTCAGGATGCTATTCCTAATGGAACGTTACCCGCGGCGAGTCGCTTATGGGTGTGGAGAACGGACATGCGGGTCAGTGCCCCGAATTTCGAGCAGTTGGAGAAGCTGAGCGGAACACGCGACGCGGACCTGATCGCGCGGCGTTACGTCGACCCGGCGCTCAATCGCGGCCGTGGCGCGCAGACCAACAAGGGCAGTCGTTTCGATCGGCAGAGCCGCGAAGAGTTCGACGACGGTTGGGGACAGGTCGAGGATTTGAAGCCGTTCGAAACCATCGAACATGTCGAGCGCGCCAAGTCGATCATCACCCGCAACGAGAGCCCGGATATCGGCTTTGACCGGTCGATCAACGCCTATCGCGGCTGCGAGCATGGTTGTTCGTATTGCTTTGCACGGCCGACCCACGCCTATCTCGGACACTCGGCCGGGCTGGAGTTCGAGCGCGACATCTATGTGAAGACCAACGCGGTCGAGCTGCTGCGACGGGAACTGGCCGACAAGCGCTATAAGCCCAAGCCTATCGCCATGGGCACCAATACCGACCCGTACCAGCCGGCCGAGCGCGCGCACAAGCTGACGCGCGGCATCCTCGAGCTGCTGCTCGAAACCCGGCACCCGGTGACCATCACCACCAAATCGGCACTGGTGGTGCGCGACCTCGATATCCTGAAGCCGCTGGCCGAGCAGAACCTGGTACGCGTGGCGCTGTCGATCACCAGCATGGATCATATCCTGTCGCGAAAGATGGAGCCGCGCGCCTCGACGCCGGAGAAGCGGCTCGAAGCGGTGAGGCTGCTGTCGGAAGCCGGCATTCCGACTACCGTCATGGCAGCGCCGATGATCCCGGCGATCAACGACATGGAGCTCGAGCGCATCCTCGATGCGGCAGCTGCGCAGGGGGCGGTGGGGGCCAACGCCATCCTGCTGCGGCTGCCGGGCGAGGTGCGCGACATTTTCCGCGAATGGCTGCTGCGGCACTTCCCCGACCGGGTGAGCCACGTGATGAGCCTCGTTCGGGACACCCGCGGCGGCAAGGACAACGATCCGAACTTCGGCACGCGCTTCGTCGGCGAAGGTCCGTATGCGACGTTGCTGCGGCAGCGAGTCGACCTCGCCAAGGCACGTTACAAGCTCGATCGGCCGATCGCGCCGCTGCGCACCGACCTGTTCACGCCGCCGACGGTGGACGATGGACAGATGACGCTGTTCTGAGGCGCAGCCGCTCCTCGCGTCCGAGCGGAAGCGAGGAGCGATGTCGCACTGCGCTCACGTACTTCCTACTTGCCGAGCGCCCGTGCATGGCGATGCTTGAGGACATGCCGTCCGATTCGCCTGTCATCGTCAGCAAGCCGACGCTCAAGTTCGAGCGCGCCGCGATCAAACGCGGGGCAAAATTCGTCTGTGGCGTGGACGAGGTCGGCCGCGGGCCGCTGGCCGGGCCAGTGGTGGTGTCGGCGGTCATCCTCAACCATCGCAAAGTGCCCCAAGGGCTCAACGACTCCAAGGTGCTGAGCGCGGCCGAGCGGGAAGTGCTGTACGAAAAGATCATGGCGTCGGCGATCGTTTCGATCGCGGTCGCGCCGCCAACAATCATCGCGCAACTCAACATCCTGCAGGCTTCACTGTGGGCGATGCGGAAGGCCGTGCTGGGCCTGCAGGTAAGGGCGGATCACATCCTCGTCGATGGCAACAAGCTGCCCAAGGATCTGCCTTGCCCCGGTGAGGCGATCGTCGGGGGCGATGGTCGGTCGGTGTCGATCGCTGCGGCGTCGATCGTCGCCAAGGTGACGCGCGATCGGATGTGCCTGATCATGGACTGCGAGGAGCCGCAGTTCGGCTTCTCGAGCCACAAGGGTTATGCCGCGCCGCAGCACCTCGAGGCGCTCACCGCGCATGGCCCAGGCCGCCATCACCGCATGGATTTCGCCCCGTGCATCCAGGCGCAGCGGATGAAGACGATCGCCGCCTGAGGTTACGCCCCCACACCGCCGTCATTCCCGCCAGTGCGGACGCGCTTCTTGTCGGTGTAGCTGCCCCGCACGCAAGCTCCGCGGCTTACCCCTCATCCGGCGCTACGCGCCACCTTCTCCCCGACGGGGAGAAGAATTCGGAGAGTGCGGTGCCCCACTGTTCCTCTCCCCGTCTGGGAGAGGGTGGATCGGCCGAAGGCCGAGACGGGTGAGGGGTGCCAGCCACGGAACTGAACAGCGGGTTGCACCTGACGCGCGGATACTCGCGAAGGCGGGCCCGCGTCGCGGCATTCCCTAGGTTCCCGCCTTCGCCACAATGACGCGGGAGGCATGCGTAAGACCTCCTTGGCGACCCCAACACGTATCCGCGCCTTAACTTCTCGCTAACCTTGAAGCTTAAATCCCCTTTAACCCTAACGCCTTACAACCGATCCCGTTAGTACTGCGTCAGGGTTCGAGTTATGTTGCGTACCGCGCGTATGGCGGATTCCGTCAATGCGGAGGGGAGCCTGCTCCCCATCGACACCATCCTTGTGGGCGATTGCATCAAGCACATGAATGCCTTGCCGGCCGGCTCGGTTGACCTCGTATTCGCAGACCCGCCTTACAACCTGCAACTGGACCAGGGCCTGACCCGGCCGGATCAGTCGCGCGTTGCCGGCGTCGATGACGACTGGGACAAGTTCGACAGCTTTGCCCACTATGACATCTTCACCCGCGCCTGGCTGAAAGCGGCGCGGCGCATCCTGAAACCGGATGGCGCCATCTGGGTGATCGGCTCGTACCATAACATCTTCCGCGTCGGCGCGGCGTTGCAGGACCTCGACTACTGGCTGCTCAACGACGTGATCTGGCGCAAGGCCAACCCGATGCCGAATTTCCGCGGCACCCGGTTCACCAACGCACACGAGACGCTGATCTGGGCCGCCAAGGATCGCGACAGCCGCGTTACCTTCAACTACGAGCAGATGAAGCAGGCCAATGACGATGTGCAGATGCGCTCGGACTGGCTGTTCCCGATCTGCACCGGGGCCGAGCGCCTGAAAGACGACGACGACGAAAAGCTGCACCCGACGCAGAAGCCCGAGGCCCTGCTCTATCGGGTGATCAGCGCGACGACCAAGCCAGGCGACGTGGTGCTCGACCCGTTCTTCGGCACAGGCACCACCGGCGCGGTGGCGAAGAAACTGGGGCGCCACTTCATCGGCATCGAGCGCGAGGACACCTACATCGCCGGCGCGCTGAAGCGCATCGCTGCGATCCGCCCGCTCAACGCCGCCACCATCGAGACGGCCGTGCCGAAGCGCGCGGCGCCGCGTGTCGCCTTCGGGTCACTGGTCGAAATGGGGCTGATCGCCCCGGGCACCGAACTCTACGACGATCGGCAGCGCTGGAGCGCCCTGGTGCGCGCCGATGGCTCGCTGGTGTCGGGCGGCCACATGGGCTCGATCCACCGGGTCGGTGCGCTGGTGCAGGGCGCCGAAGCCTGTAACGGCTGGACCTTCTGGCATGCCCAGCAGGGCAGCCGGCTGGCCCCGATCGACGATTACCGCAGCCAGGTACGGGCTGAGATGGAACGACTTTCGGCCTGAATCTGACCTCCAATTCAACTCAGGCTGCGCTCGCCGCCGGCTCTCAGGAGCCGGCGGCTTTTGTTTGTGGGGATGATCTCGTGAGCCAACCTCACCAACCCACGGTGTGTGTTCCCTGCGAAAGCAGGGACTCATCCCACCGCTTGCGCCAGTTGAGAGTTGGGCCCCTGCTTTCGCAGGGATGACATCGAGTGGGTTGGACTGCCGGGGGGTCCCCTACGCCACTCCAGCAGCAGCCAGCACTTTGCGGAAAACGCTTGGCAGGGCTTCGGCGTCGAGTTCGCGCGGATCAGCCCACCAGCCCGCTTTGAGCTCGGCCGGGTCGACCACCATCGCCGACCACACCTCCAGCTCGAGGCGGAAATGGGTGAAGACGTGGATGACCTGGCCGTGGTGGCGCCAGTCGGACGTCACCGGATGCACCACCGCGCGCCTGTCGGCCGTCCAATCCGACACCGGCGTCTCGGTCATCTGCGCCAACAGGCCCGTCTCGGCCCGGGTCTGCAGGTACACATCGCCATCGGCATCGCGCATGACGAAAGCATGGCCGTAGCGGGTCGGACGGTCGGCCTTCTCGGGCTTTACCGGATAGAGCAGCGGATCGAGCCTCGTGCCGCGGCAGCCCGGCCGGATCGGGCACAGCATACAGCTGGCATTGCGCGGCGCGCAGATGGTGGCTCCGAGATCCATCAGCGCCTGTGCGAAATCCCCGGCGCGCTCAGGCACCACCGCCTGTACCGTGCCGCGCACCAGGTCCTTGGCGTCGCGTACCGGCACATCCAACGCCAGATAGCGCGCCACCACCCGATCGACGTTGCCGTCGACCACCGCCACCCGCTCATCGCCGGTGATCGCGGCAATCGCTGCAGCGGTATAGGGCCCGATGCCGGGCAGGCTCAGCAGTTCGGCCGAGGTGGTCGGAAACCGGCCACCGAAGCGCTCCACCACTGCCTTGGCGCAGGCATGGAGGTTGCGCGCCCGGGCGTAGTAGCCAAGCCCGGCCCACTCGACCAGCACGGCTTCGAGCGGCGAGGCGGCGAGATCGGCGACGGTCGGCCATAGATGGGTAAAGCGCGCATAGTAGCGCCCGACTGCCGCAACCGTGGTCTGCTGCAGCATGATCTCGCTGAGCCAGACGCGATAGGGGTCGGCCGTCATGCCACGGGCCCGGTCGGCCGGGCCGATGCGCCACGGCAGGGTGCGCGCGTGACGATCGTACCAGGCGAGCACGGCGGCGGCGTCGAGCGGCACGGGGTTTTGCTGGGGCGCGGCTTTTGACATGATAGGGCGCACAGATGGCGCGCCGCAGCAGCGGGCGCAAGCGGCGGCGGGAAGTTGTTACCAGTGGCGGATAAGCCCAAATCGAAACCCAAGGACGATGCGCCACCCAAGCGGCTCAACCGCGCCGTCGGCGTGGCCGAAGCGCTGGGCCGGGTGCTCGATCCGGCGCTGAAGAAGCGTGGCTTTGCCAGCCGCGACATCCTCTCGCACTGGCCCACCATCGCGCCGGCGCCATACGACAAGGTGACCCGGCCGGACAAGCTGAGCTGGCCACGGGGCGAAAAGGGGGCCGAGGGGGCGACGCTGTACCTGCGCTGCCACCCCGGCCACGCCCTGGCGCTGGCGCACGAGGGGCAGCGGGTCGCGGCCTCGATCAACCGCTACTATGGCTATTTCCTCGTCGGGCAGGTGCGGCTCAGCGCCGAGCCTTTCCTGATCGAGGACGAGGTGCCAGAGACGATCCCAGCGCTTCCGGAGGTCGCCCGGGCGCGGATCAGCCGCACGGTCGAGCGGGTCAGCGATCCCGGGGTGCGTGACGCCCTGCGGCAACTTGGCCAGGCCATTGCCCGACGAAAGCCACGCTAGGTCATTAATCGCGCTTTCGAGCCGGAAAGGTCTGCAACTCTTCCTGCAGGCGTTCCTGCTCTCAAAATGTTCATCGCCGGTTGAACTTGCCCGGCCTAGTGTGCCCCGATATGAGGGCGAGCAACGAAGAAACGGAGTGAAACTCGTGGCCAACCGTCGCAATATTCTCATCGGGTCCGGTGCTGCAGTCGCCGCGGCAGCGGCGGGGACCAGTGTGTCCTTCCTGTTCGGCGCCACCGGCGCCCTCGCCCAGCAGTTCGACCAGGCCAAGCTGATGGCGCCGGCCGGCGGCGTTGCCGATCACCCGCTCGGGCCCGCGGACGCCAAGGTGACGCTGATCGAGTACCTGTCGCCGACCTGCCCGCACTGCGCTGCGTTCACCAACACGGTCTATCCGCAGCTCAAGGCCGAATACATCGACACCAACAAGATCCAATTCATCCCGCGTCCGTTCATGCGCAATGTGCTGGATGCCGTGGTGTTCATGCTCGCCGAGGCCGCCGGCCCGGAAAAGTACCACGAGGTGATCGACACCTTCTTCAAGACGCAGGACCAGTGGGCGGCCTCCAACACGCCCAACGATGCGATCTTCGGCATCGCCCAGCAGCTCGGTTTTACCAAGGAAACCTACGACGCCGCCTTGACGAATCAGGACCTGTTCAAGGGACTGGAAGCGGTGCGGGACCAGGCGCTGGACGAGTTCAAGCTCCAGGGCACGCCGACGTTCTACATCAACGGCAAGATGCTCTCCGGAGAAAACTCGTTTGAGGCTCTCAAGGCCGAAATCGATCCGCTGCTCTCCTAACGCGCTGCCCCCCAGGGGCGCGCGATGAAATTCACGCGCCTCAAGCTGCACGGCTTCAAATCCTTCTGCGACCAGACCGAGCTCTACCTGGAGCCCGGTCTGTCCGGCGTGGTGGGACCAAATGGTTGCGGCAAATCCAACCTCGTCGAAGCGTTGCGCTGGGTGATGGGCGAGAGCTCGTACAAGGCGATGCGCGCCTCGGGCATGGACGACGTGATCTTTTCCGGCTCGGGCAGCCGGCCCGGCCGCAACACCGCCGAAGTCACCCTGGTCCTCGACAATTCCGACCGCACTGCCCCAGCGCCACTCAACAATGCCGATGTGCTGGAAGTCACGCGGCGGATCGAGCGCGAGGAAGGCTCGGTCTATCGCGTCAACGGCAAGGAAGTGCGGGCCCGCGACGTCCAGTTGCTGTTCGCCGATGCCTCGACCGGCGCGCATTCGCCGGCCCTTGTCCGCCAGGGCCAGATCGGCGAGCTAATCGCCGCCAAGCCACAGCAGCGGCGCGCCCTGCTCGAAGAGGCGGCCGGCATCTCCGGGCTGCATTCGCGCCGGCATGAGGCAGAGCTCAGGCTGCGTGCAGCGGAGCAGAACCTCGAACGCGTCGACGACGTCATCGCCCAGGTCGAGCAGCAGCTCGAAACACTGAAGCGGCAGGCGCGACTGGCCGTGCGCTACCGGGCGCTGAGCGGCGATATCCGCAAGGCCGAAGCGACGCTGTTCCACATCCGCTGGATCGCCGCGCGCTTCAACGAGAAGGATGCCGAGGCAGCGCAGGCCAAGCTGGTGCGGGATCTCGCCGAGGCGCAGCATGTCGAACTCGAAGCGCAGAAAGTGGTGTTCCTCGCCGACAAGGCGCTGGCGCCGTTGCGCGACCAGGAAGCTGCTGCCGGCGCCGTGCTGCAGCGGCTGACCATTCTGGCCGAGCAGCTCGACGGTGAGGCGCGGCGGGCCGCGGCGCGGCTCAACGAACTGGGCGAGCGGCTGAAGCAGATCGAACAGGACGCCGTGCGCGAACGCGCCCTGGTCGGGGAGAGCGACGAGGCCCTTAGCGCTGCGAGCGATGAGCGCGCCGGCCTTGAAGCCGAGGTGGCGGGCGAGCAGCAGGCGCTTGAAGCGGCGCGCCTTGCCACCGAGGCGGCCCAGAGCGAAGTGGCAAGGGCCGAAGCTGAGGCGCGGGCTGCTGCCGACGCGCTGGCGCAGTTGCGGGCGCGGCGCGTAGCGGCCGAGCGCAGCGTCGCCGAGGCCCGCTCACGGGTAACGCGGCTCGAAACGCAGATCGCCGACGTGGCGCGAGAGGCCGAGCAACTGGCGCGGACGCTTGGCGCCGACGCGACGCTGAACGCCCGGCGCGAGGCGCTCGAGGCCGCACAGGACCTTGCCGAGGCAGCGGAAATCGCCGCCGTCACCGCCGAAGCCGCCGCTGTCGCGGCGCAGACCACCGCCGACGCGTTGCGTCCGGAACTGCAGCAGATCGAGGCGGCGCTGAACCGGCTGGAAGCCGAGGCGCAGACACTGAGCCGCATCCTCAACCATGGCGGCGCCAGCAAGTGGCCGGCCGTGGTGGACCAGCTCAAGGTTGCCCCCGGCTACGAAACGGCGCTCGGCGCGGCGCTGGGCGACGACCTCGATGCTTCGTCCGATGCAGGCGCGCCATTGCACTGGGCCGGCGCTGATGCCGGTGCCGATCCGGCCCTGCCGGCAGGGGCTACGCCGCTATCGCAATTCGTCTCCGGCAGTCCGTTGCTGAAGCGGCGCCTCGACCAGATCGGGCTGGTCGCCGCCACCGATGCGGCGCGGCTGATGGCTGAGTTGCAGCCCGGGCAGCGGCTGACCACCAAGGCAGGCGGGCTGTGGCGATGGGACGGTTTCGTCGCCGCCGCCGATGCACCGACCGCTGCCGCAGAGCGGCTGGCGCAGCGCAACCGGCTGGCCGAGCTCGAAGCGGAAGTCGAAGAGGCGCGCGCGCAACGCAACAGCCGGCGTGCCGACGCCAGCGCCCTTAGCGAAGCGCTGAACGCGGCTCGCACCGACGAGCGGCTGAAGCGCGACGCCTGGCGCAACGCGCAGCGCGAAATTGCCGTCGCACAGGGCGAACTGGACAAGGCGCAGCGCGCCATCAGCGAGCTCGCGGCTCGCCAGGTGGCGCTCGACGAGACGCGAACCCGGCTCGATGCGAACCTCGCCGAGGCGATCGTTGCGGCTACCGAGACGGAGCAGTTGCTGTGGGAAGCCGGTGATGAAACCGAGGCAGCGGCTTTGGCGGCAGCGCGCCAGTCACTGCTCGGCGAGCTGCGCGAGAAAGCCGATCAAGCGCGGCTGAAGCTCGGCGGCTTCGAGACGGCCGCACGGATGCGTAGTTCGCGGCTCACCCAGATCGCCGCGGACGTTGCCGCATGGTCGCGCCGGCGCGAGGGCGCCGCGGGACAGTTGGCGACGCTCGACGCTCGCACCGCCGAAGTACGCGAGCAGATCGCGGTGCTGCAGGCCTCGCCCGAGAGCCTCGCCGAACGCCGTCGCGCGCTCGACGCCGAGATCGCCGTGGCGCGGGAGGAGCACAAGGCAGCGACCGACGCCCTCAATGTCGGCGATATCAGGCACCGCGAGGCGGACAAGGCGCAGCGGCTGGCGCATGACGCGCTCTCGGGCTTCCGGGCGGAACTGGCGCGGGTCGAGGAGCGGATCAAGGGGCTCATCGCGCAGCGCCACCAGATCGAGCGGCAGGTGCACGAGACGCTCAACATCGAAGCATCGCAGACGGCGCAGCTCGCCGGCATCAAGCCGGAACACGCGCTGCCCGCCGAACCGCAGGTCGAATCGCAGGTCGACCGGCTGAAGGCGGAGCGCGAGCGGCTGGGTGGGGTGAACCTCGGCGCTGAAAAGGAATCCGAGGAGGTTCGCGAGAAGCTCGACCTGATGGTCAAGGATCGCGACGACCTGATCGCCGCGATCGCGAAGCTCCGCGGCGGCATCCAGAGCCTCAACCGCGAGGGCCGGCAGCGGCTCAACGAGGCGTTCGAAAAGGTCAACGCGCATTTCCAGGAGCTGTTCACCTCGCTGTTCGGCGGCGGCACGGCCGAACTGCAGTTCGTCGAGAGCGACGATCCGCTGGAGGCCGGGCTCGAAATCCTCGCGCGCCCGCCCGGCAAGAAGCCCTCGACCATGACGCTCCTCTCCGGCGGCGAGCAGGCGCTCACCGCAATGTCGCTGATCTTTGCGGTTTTCCTCACTAACCCGGCGCCGATCTGCGTGCTCGACGAGGTGGACGCGCCGCTCGATGACGCAAATGTAGAGCGCTTCTGCAACCTGCTCGACATGATGACGCAGCGGACGGAAACCCGTTTCCTGGTGATCACCCATAATCCGATTACCATGGCCCGTGTCGACCGGCTGTTCGGCGTCACCATGGCCGAGCGCGGAGTGAGCCAACTGGTGTCGGTGGACCTGAAGGGTGCCGAGGCGGCGGTGCGGGCGGCGAGCTAGCGGCGCTTGCCTCCTCCCGCTCCAACCCCGACAAATTTGCCGAAGCGCTGCACCAAGGATGGCGTCGAGGCGTCCCAACGGCCCCATCCTTGCCGCAATAGTGGCGGCCAGAGTCGCGATGACTCAATGTCACACCTGCTTTCGCCGGATAAACTTCCTTATTTATCAATACGTTAGCAGTCCGTTCACAGCCTTGACACTGGTGGGGGGCGCCACTATGTTGCCCGCGACTTCGAGGGGCTCCAGTTCCTGTTAAGGCCCGGAGGCGCAAGGGAGAGCGGGATGGCAAAGTCACGCAATACCGGGCGCTCGCCGAGTGATGGGAAACCAGGGTCGCTGACCTCGGATCTTGCGGCTCGCATCAAGCGGGCGCAGGCCTCCGAGCAAGCACCGGGCGACGCGGAAATTGCCGCGGCCAACCGGAACATGTCCGGCTGGAACCGGGGCATGCGACTCGGAACGGAATTTATTGCGGCCATCCTGGTCGGCGCGGGTATCGGATACCTGCTCGATCTGTGGCTGAAGACCAATCCCTGGCTGATGCTGGTGATGTTGATGGTCGGCTTTGCGGCGGGCGTGCTCAATGTGGTGCGATCTGCAGCGGAAATGAACCGGGCGGTGCCGCCGCCCACGGCCGCCATGCGCGTGCCGGACGACGAAGAAGACGAGTGAAGGCTCCAAGCCTAAAGGGAACAGCAGTTGGCCGATCCGAATAAAGTCGACCCGATCCACCAGTTCCAGATCACCGATATCGTCTCCTTCGGCGGAGGCGGCGTTTCCTTCACCAACTCAGCCTTGTTCATGGTGCTATCGGTTGGTGTCATCGCCCTTTACCTCCTGCTCTCGACGCAGAAGCGCAGCCTGGTGCCGAACCGGGTGCAGCTGGTTTCCGAGATGCTCTACGAGTTCGTCGCCAAAATGGTCTCGGACTCGGCCGGCAAAGCCGGCATGAAGTTCTTCCCGTTTGTCTTCTCGCTGTTCATGTTCGTGCTCGTCGCCAACATGTTCGGCATGATCCCGTTCTTCTTCACCTTCACCAGCCACATCATCATCACCTTCGCACTGGCGCTGCTGGTGTTCCTGGTGGTCATCGTCTACGGCATCTACAAGAACGGGCTGAAGTTCTTCAAACTGTTCGTGCCGTCGGGCGTCCCCGGCTACGTGCTCCCCATCGTGGTGCCGATCGAGGTGGTTTCCTTCCTCTCGCGCCCGATCTCGCTCTCGGTTCGTCTCTTCGCCAACATTCTCGCCGGTCACATCACCCTCAAGGTGTTTGCGGGCTTCATCGTGACGCTGGGTGGCCTGGGCTTCCTCGGCTGGCTCGGTGCGCTGCTGCCGCTGATCATGACCGTGGCGATCACGGCGCTCGAATTCCTCGTGGCAGCCCTGCAGGCCTACGTCTTTGCAGTGCTGACCTCGATGTACATCAACGATGCGATCCATCCGTCGCATTGATCTAGGCCGGTTCACAGTGAGGCGACGGCAAGCGTCGCCAATCGGTCGCAAAATGGAGCAGACTACAAATGGAAGCTGAAGCAGCAAAGTTTATCGGCGCGGGTATTGCGGCCGTGGGTATGGCCGGCGCCGCCATTGGCGTGGGCAACATTTTCGGTAGCTTCCTGTCGGGCGCCCTGCGCAACCCGGCAGCGGCTCAGGGCCAGTTCGGTAACCTGATTTTCGGTTTCGCCGTGACCGAAGCTCTGGGCATTTTCTCGTTCCTGATCGCTCTCCTGCTGCTGTTCGCAGTCTGATTTCGCGACAGGCGGCTTAGGCCGGTTGGTGCTTCCTAGCAGGGCCAGAGGCTCTCTCGCTCGGAAGTGCGACAAATGCGAATGAGGGCTCCGGGTCTCGATCCGGGGCTTTAACGGCCGCAAAAGGGTTTCGAGATGGCGGGTTCAGCCCAAGACATCATTATCGTGGCGCAGGCCGAAAGTGGCGACGCGCTCCAGCACGGCGAGGTCGTAGCACCCGCTGAGGAGCATGCCGCCGAAGGTGAGCATGCAGCACCGGCCGACGCCCATGGCGCGACCGACACACATGCTTCGACCGAGGCGCATTCGGAGGTGTTTCCGCCCTTCGATCCGGCGAGCTTCGGCGGCCAGCTGCTCTGGCTCGCCATCACGTTCGCAGCGCTTTACTTCCTGATGAGCCGCGTGGCCCTGCCCCGCATCGGCTCCATCCTCGAAACGCGCCGGACCCGTATCGAGGGCGACCTGAAGGAAGCCGAACGGCTCCGCCAGGAGACCGAGAAAGCCGCCGCCGCCTATGAGGCAGCGTTGGCGGAAGCCCGCAAGAACGCCCACGGCATTGCCGAGGAAACCCGTGCGGGAATCAAGGCCGACATCGATGGCCGCCGTGCCGACGTCGAGGCGACGCTGGCAAAGCGCGTCTCGGAAGCCGAGGCCCGCATCCAGGCCGACAAGGACGCAGCGCTCGCCAATGTCGGCGGCATCGCAGCCGAGACCGCCCAGGCGCTGGTCGCCAAGATCTCGGGCACTGTCACTGCGGCTGAAGCCCGCGCCGCGGTCGCCGCGGTTTCGAAGGAGTAAGGCAGCATGTGGGCCTTCGGGTTTGACGCCACCACCGGCGCCACCATCTGGGCGACCATCGCGCTGGTGATCTTTATCGGCATCGTCGTGTATTTCGGCGTGCCCAAGATGATCGGCAAGATGCTCGATGAGCGCATCAAGAAGATCGAGACCGACCTCGCCGAAGCCGAAGCGCTGCGCGCCGAGGCCAAGGCCCTGCTCGAAGACTACGCGCGCCGTCGCGAAGAGGCCGAGAAGGAAGCCGAGGACATCGTCACCGCCGCCCGCGAAGAGGCGTTCCGGCTGACCGCCGAGGCCAAATCCTCGCTGGAGGCCATGGTGGCCCGCCGCGAGAAGGCCGTGGCCGACAAGATCGCCCAGGCCGAAGCTCAGGCCGTCGCCGAAGTCCGTGCCCGCTCGGCCGACCTCGCCGTCGAAGCCGCCCGGGTGCTGCTGGAAAAGCAGGTCGCCGCCAAGGGTGACGTGCTGGTCGACCAGGCGATCAAGGACGTGGCAGCCCGCCTGAATTAAGGCTCGGTTGCACAGCTGAAGTTTGAAGTGCCCGCGCCAGCGGGCATTTTCTTTTTGGGGGTGGTGCTCTTCGGCTTGCGGTGGCTCCAGGACCCCCTCTCTTGCAAAAACTAGGGACTTAGCTGCGCTAAGCCCAAGTTTTCGCTTTCTCCCCCGCCAAGGGGGAGAGTCCTGACTGATATGCCAATGCGAATTGAAGCCACCGATCATCTCCCCCTTCGCGGGGGAGAAAGCGATTTCTTAGGTTTAGCCGTTTGGCTAAGCCTTAGAAATCGCAAGAGAGGGGGCCGTGGGAGCCACCGTCCAGCCACCGCCCTCCCGGGGAGCGTGCCTTTGCACCACCATTGTGCTTAGCCTTCGTGGCTCGCCGGCAGCGCGAGCGGGAGGACGATCATGCGGGTCCTGAAGCGCATCGTGCTGGTGCTGTTGCTGCTGATCGGCGTGCCGGCGCTCGCGGTGCTGCTGGGCGTGGTGATCCCGCATCCGACGGTGTTCGAACAGCCGGACGGAACGCCGCTTACGCGGCGCATCCTTGTCGTCTCGAACCCCATCCATACCGACATCGCCATCCCGCTCGATGCGCAGAGCCGCGCGGCGCTGCCGTTCATTGCTGGAACCGGGCTGCTCCTCGACCATCCTGACGCTCGCTGGCTGCTGCTCGGCTGGGGTGGCCGGGAATTCTACCTGGAGACGCCGAGCCTTGCCGACATGCAGCCCGGTCCGACATTCAAGGCTCTGACGCTCGACCGCTCGGTGATGCACGTCGATGTGCTGGGCGAAGTGGACCAGGCTGATCCCGTCGTCACCCCGCTGGACCTGTCGGAGGCCGGGTACATCAGAATGCTGTCGGAGATCGCCGGCAGCTTCTCGCGCGTCGATAGCAAGGTGCAGCCGATCGACGGCTATGCGCTGACCGGCAATGATCGGTTCTACGAGGCGGAAGGCAGCTTCAACGCCATCTTCGTCGGCTGCAATGCCTGGACGGCGCGGATGCTGCGCAGCGCCGGCGTACGGACCGGCCTATGGGCGCCGCTGCCAACAACGCTTGCCGGCTCGCTGCACCTGTTCAACCGGCTGCCCGAGGTGGCGGTGCCTTAGGGCTTCGCTACGCCCGGCAGTCGGGGCCAGAAGAAGCCGGTCTTCTGGCGGTAGCTCGCATAGTCGGCGGCCATCGGGGTGCGGGAGAACTTCTTTTCTTCGCCGAGTGCAGCCAGCACGTAGATTACCGTGATCACCGCCAGCGGGATGACCGACCAGGCCGACCACGTGGCGATGGCCCAGCCGACCCAGAAGATCAGATACGAGGTGTAGAACGGGTGCCGCAGGAAGCGGTAGGGACCGGTCATGACGAGCCCGTGCGGGTTCTGCACGTCGAAGGCCATTTTCAGCCGCGCGGCACGCGATGCCTTGATCGCCGCCCAGAACAGCCAGAGCGCCAGGCACTCGATGACGAGGCCGATGGACAGGGCCAGCACGGGCTGGGTCTCGATCCACAGCAGGGTCAGATAGATCGCCGCGGTGGTCAGCACCACCACGGAGATCACGACGGTACCAGTGGGCATTTTCGGCGAGTTGAAGTGGGCTTTCAGGGACCAGCTGTACTGCGCAATCACCGCCACGCTGACGACACTGACGATCAGATCCAGAACGAGGTCCATGCGTAGTTCCCCTATGACGCTACTTGGGCTGCCTGATCACGCTACGTAGAGATCGCCGACGAGACAAGGTGCAGTTGTACAACGACGCCCTGCGTTTTGATAAAATGCAAGCTTTACGTTTCGTCGTTGCTTCACCGTGCTGGTTGACCGGGGCGTAGTGAGTGTCTGGCAGAGTCCGGACCACTCAGCATGACGGCCTCACAATGACCATCTACCACAGCACGGTGCAAACCCGATCTGCCTCCATCCGCCTCAGCGAAAGCGATGGGCGCGGTGAACCGCTATTGCTGCTGCATGGCTCGGGCGCATCGCGCAAGGTGTTCGGCCGACAGTTCGACAGCGAACTGGCGGCGCGGCACCGGCTGATCGCACTCGACCTGCCGGGGCACGGCGCCTCGGGTGATGCCGAGTCCTCCGCTGACTACGGCATCGACGGGTTGGCGCGCACGGTGGCCGAAGTGCTTGAGCACAAGGGCATCGAGCATATGGTGGTGATGGGCTGGTCGCTGGGCGGCCATGTCGGCATCGAGCTGATGGCGCGGCATCCGGGCGTGCGCGGGCTGATGATCGTCGGCGCGCCACCGGTCGGGCGTGGGCCGGTCGCCATGCTGCGCGGCTTTCAGACCAACCTCGATCTGCTGCTGGCGGCCAAGGAGCAGTTCAACGAACGCGAGGCGCAGCGCTTCTACGAGATGTGCTACCACGGCGCGGGCGACCCGACCTTCCTGCAGTCGATCCGCCGGGCCGATGGACGGGTTCGCGTCGCGGTGTCCAAGAGCCTGCTGCGCGGCGACGTCGCCGACCAGAAGCTGGCGGTGGAGCAAGCCAACACGCCGGTGGCCGTGGTCAATGGGGCGAACGAACCGGTGGCGCGGCTCAGCTATCTCGCCGGCCTCCACTACCGGAACCTGTGGGGCAATGTCTGCCACATCATTCCCGATGCGGGGCACGCACCGTTCTGGGACCAGCCGGCGCGGTTCAACGAGCTGCTCGGCGCCTTCGCGGCCGATGTGGCGGCGAAGCCAGTCGCCACCACGCCGGTCGTCGCCGAGCCTACTCCGACGCCTGTGGCAGCGGCTCCTGCCGCTCCCACTTCAGCACCGGCGAGCGTGCGGCGCGGGTCTCATCCAGGCGCCGGCGCGGTGCGTGCAGCGGCGCGCTGGTGAAGCGGGCCGCATTGCCGGCCCTGGCGTCATCGGCCAACTCAAGCATCACATCGCAGAAGCGGTCGAGCGTCTGCCTGCTCTCGGACTCGGTGGGCTCGACCAGCATGGCGCCATGCACGACCAGCGGGAAGTACATGGTCATGGGGTGGAAGCCCTCGTCGATCAGCGCCTTGGCGAAATCGAGTGTCGAGACGCCGGTGCCCTCGAGGAAGCTGTCGTCGAACAGCGCTTCATGCATCACGGGCTGCCCGGGGAACGGCACAGAGAACACCCGCTCGAGCCGCGCCTTGATGTAGTTGGCGTTGAGCACGGCATCCTTGGCGGCCTGCGCCAGGCCGTCGCCGCCATGGCTCAGCATGTAGGTGAGCGCCCGCACATACATGCCCATCTGGCCGTTGAAGGCGGTGATGCGACCGAGGTGCTGGCCCTCGGCATGCTCGACCAGGGCCAGGGCGCCTTCGCCCTTTCTGACGAAGGGCACCGGTGCAAACGGCGCCAGCGCGGCCGACAGCACCACCGGACCGGCCCCCGGCCCCCCGCCGCCATGCGGCGTGGAAAAGGTCTTGTGCAGATTAATGTGCATGGCGTCGATGCCGAGGTCACCCGGCCGGACCACGCCCATGATGGCGTTGAAATTGGCGCCGTCGCAGTAAAAGAAAGCGCCAGCCTCGTGCACGGCCGCGGCGATCTCGATCACTTCAGGCTCGAACAACCCGCAGGTGTTGGGGTTGGTCAGCATGATCGCCGCAACATCGGGCGACAAAGCCGCCTTCACCGCCTCGACATCGACCGTGCCATCGTCCCGCGCCGGCACTGCCCGCACCGAATAGCCGAGGAAGGCGGCGGTGGCGGGGTTGGTGCCGTGGGCGCTCTCAGGGACGAGAACAACCTTGCGGTGCGCCTGCCCCGCGGCTTCCTGCGCCGCCTTGATGGCCATCATGCCAGCCATTTCGCCATGCGCGCCTGCCTTGGGGGTAAGGCAGACAGCAGCGGTGTTGGTCAGCGTCATCAGCCAGTGCGCCAGCTCGTCCATCAGGGCGAGGGCGCCCTGCACGGTCGAGACCGGCTGCAGCGGGTGGATGTCGGCGAAGCCGGGCAGCCGTGCCATCTTCTCGTTGAGCCGCGGGTTGTGCTTCATGGTGCACGAGCCGAGCGGATACATGCCGCTGTCGATCGAGTAGTTGAGGCGGCTGAGGCGCACATAGTGGCGCAGCGTTTCGGGCTCGGTGAGGCCGGCGAGGTCGATCTCGGACTGCCGCTCGAAGCCGCCGAGGAAGCTGCCGTCGATGGTCACATCAGGCAGGTCGACGCCGGAATGCTCGCGATCGCCGATCTCGAACAGCAGCGGCTCGTTGGGGAGCAGCGACGAGCCAGAGACGGAAGTGAAGTCGGACGTGCCGGCGGGCACGGGAGTGCCGACACCGGTGGGACGGCCCTGGTTGTTCATGCTCATTGGACTTCCTCCGCAAGGGCGGCGTGGAGGCACTCGGCCAGCATCGCGATGTCGTCGTCGGTGGTGAGTTCGGTGGCGGCAAGAACGATGAGGTTCTCGCAGGCCGGGTTATCGGGCTCGAGCCGGCTGACCGGCAGGCCGGCAAGGACTTCTGCCTTGGCCAGCATCTCGACCACCGGCGCAGCCGGGACCGGAAGGCGGATGGTCATCTCGTTGAAAAAGCTCTTGTTGAGCAGCTCGACGCCGGGGACGGTGCCGAGCATCTTGGCGAGCTTGACCGCATTGAAGTGGTTGAGGCGGGCGAGTTTCTTCAACCCGGCTTCGCCGAGCAGCGACATGTGGATTGAGAAGGCCAGCGCACAGAGGCCGGAGTTGGTGCAGATGTTGCTCGTCGCCTTCTCGCGACGGATGTGCTGCTCGCGGGTGGAGAGGGTGAGCACGAAGCCGCGATTGCCGTCGGCGTCGACGGTTTCGCCGCAGAGCCGCCCCGGCATCTGGCGGATAAACTCTTTCCTGGTGGCCATCAGGCCGACATAGGGGCCGCCGAAGTTGAGGCTGTTGCCGATCGACTGGCCCTCGCAGACGACGATATCGGCGCCGAGCGCTCCAGGCGCCTCGATCAGGCCAAGCGACACCACCTCGGTCACCACTACGATCAGCAGGGCGCCGGCCGCATGCGCAGCGTCGGCAGCAGCGCGGAGATTGCGCAGGTGACCATAGAAATCGGGGGTCTGGACGACGATGGCGGCGGTTTCGCCGTCGATGCGGTTAAGGATGTCGCCTTGCCCTTCCGGAGAAGCCGGCAGGCAGACGAGATCGGGACCATCGCCGAGATAGGTGCGGACCACGTCGCGGTAGTGCGGGTGCAGCCCACCCGAGAGGATGATGCGGTTGCGGCGGGTGAGGCGGCGCGCCATCAGCACCGCTTCGGCGGTGGCGGTCGAGCCGTCATACATCGAGGCGTTGGCGACCTCCATGCCGGTCAGGTGTGCCACCTGGGTCTGAAACTCGAACAGCATCTGGAGCGTCCCCTGCGAGACCTCCGGCTGGTAGGGCGTATAGGCGGTGAGCCACTCGGAGCGCTGGATCAGGTGATCGACGCTGGCCGGCACATGATGGCGATAGGCGCCGGCGCCGATGAAGAAGGGGCCATCACCGGCAGCATGGTTGCGACCGGCCAGCGCCTTCATCCTGGCTTCGACCAGGAACTCGGGCGAATGGCGCGGCAGGTTCACCGGCTCACGCAGCAGCGCGTGGGACGGCACCCGGGCGAACAGATCTTCGGCAGTCCTGGCGCCGATGACGGCGAGCATGTCGGCCCGCTCGTGCTCGGAATGGGGGAGATAGCGCATCAGTTGATTCCGGTATGTTTGAAAAAGGCCCCCTCACCCGCCGCTACGCGGCGACCTCTCCCCCGAAGGGAGAGGTGGTGCTTGGGCGAGATCGTGCCACACATCACCTCTCCCTTGGGGGAGAGGTCGGCCCGCAGGGCCGGGTGAGGGGGCCTTCTCTGGCTCACTTGGTCAGTTCTTCATAAGCCGCTGCATCCATCAGCCCGTCGAGCTCACTCGCGTCGTCGAGCTGGAGCTTGAAAATCCAGCCGTCGGTTTCGGGCGACGAGTTGATCAGCCCCGGTTCGCCCGACAACGCATCATTGACGGCGGTTACGGTGCCGGAAACCGGCGAATAGATCTCGGAGGCGGCCTTCACCGATTCGACCACCGCAGCCTCGTCGCCGGCCTTCAGCTTCTGGCCGACCTTGGGCAGCTCGACATAGACGATGTCGCCCAGTTGTTCCTGGGCGTAGGGGGTGATGCCCACGGTGCCGTCGGCAGTGATGTACTCGTGGTCCTTGGTGAACTTGGTCATTTGCTGGCCTTCCGGACATAGCGATGGGGAACGAATGGGGTGGCGACGGCTTCCGCCGGTTGGGTCTTGCCGCGCACCAGCACCTGCAATTTGGTGCCCGGGGCGGCGTGATCAGGTGGCACGAAACCAATGGCGATGGCGCGGCTGAGGGTCGGAGCGAAGCCGCCCGAGGTGACGACCCCGATCTCGGCGCCGTACTGATCGAGAATCGCGGCGCCTTCGCGGGCCGGCGCGCCTTCGACGGTCAGGCCGATGCGGACGCGCTCGAGCACCCCGCCGAGTTCGGCGAGGATGCGCTGCGCGCCGGGGAAATCGGCGGCCTCGCGGCGGCGCTTCGAGATCGCGAAGTTCAGCCCCGCCTCGACCGGCGAGATGGTCGCATCGAGGTCATGGCCGTAGAGCGGCAGCCCGGCCTCGAGCCGCAGGCTGTCGCGAGCGCCTAGCCCGATCGGCTTCACCCGGTTGTCGGCAAGCAGCGTGTCCCAGAAGGCGGCGGCATGCTCGGGATCGACGAGAATCTCGAAGCCGTCCTCACCGGTATAGCCGGAACGCGAAATCACCAGCTTGGTGTCGCGCCAATCGAACGAGGCGTAGTGCATGAAGCCGAGTTCAGCAGCAGCGGGAACGATGGCATCGATCACCGCGGCGGCTTCCGGCCCCTGCAGCGCCAGCAGCGCACAGTGGTCGGAGCGGTTGAGCGTCGCCTGCCCCAGTGCGGCGCTGGCAATACGCTGGAAATCTTCTTCCTTGGTGCCGGCGTTGACGACGATGTAGAGCGCCCCGCCCCAGCCCTCGGCGGCCGGGCGGGCGATCATCAGGTCGTCATAGGTGCCGCCCTGATCGTTGAGCAACAGGGTGTAGCGGATCTGGCCGGGCTTCAGCCCCTTGATGTCACCGCAAATCAGCGGCTCGACCACAGCGGCGACTGCTGCGTGGTCGGCTTCACCGTCGCCCGACTTGTCATTGAGCACGAGGAAGCTCGGGCCCATATGCGAGACATCGAACAGGCCGGCATGCTCGCGGGTCCACTTGTGCTCGGCGATGATGCCGGCCGGGTATTGTACTGGCAGCGAATAACCCGAGAACGGCACCATGCGGCCGCCAAGCGCCACATGCTTGTCGTTGAGAACTACGGTCTTGAGGTCGTCTGCCGGTTGATCGGCCATTGGGACACCTGGGGCTCGTTGCACAACAACGCGCGAGCGAACGCCCTCGCGTCGGTGCCCCCTCTGTCCGCTAACCTGAGAGATTTCCTGGCCGCCTATGGGCCAGTTGCTCCTTCGGTGAGGCGAGATCGCCTGCTTTCCAGAGTTCAGTACGACAGCGGTCCGGTTGCCTGAGAGTTTCCGGGGCGGTTGCTCCTTCGGCGCCGGCTCGAAACCGGACTCTCCCGCTGTTGGGTTATGCTAAGCCGGGTTTGCGCGGCGGAGTCAATCACGGAGTGCCACGGCCCACAATGCTGCCGGCTGTCTTCCTTATCCTCGCCCACCCACCGGCTGTCATCCCGGCGAAAGCTGGGATCCATTCATCCGCTGGCGCGGGCCGTGAGTTGGGTCCCAGCTTTCGCTGGGATGACACCGTGGGTGGGGGGGACTTGCGGAGTGTCGATTCCCGCATCGGCGCCACCCCATTGGCGCCCCGGCCCGCTGTCGGGGGACAGTCCGGGAGCTCAGCCTTACTTACTGTCGAAGCCGACCCAGATGACGATCTGCTCGCCGCCGGTATAGGGAATGGCAACGTTCTCGACCACTTTGACGAACTCTTCCGACTGGTTCGGCGGCGTGATGGTGACCGGGATCTCGTAGCGCTCGGAGAACAGCGGCACCTCGTCACGCTCGACCGCGAAGCGGACCGGTACGTTGACGTTCGTCTGGTTGCCGGCCGGACCGAGCAGCAGGCGTCCGACAATGCCCATCTTGACGGTGATGAGCCCGTTGGACACCACGCAGTTGCGCGACTGCTTTTCGATCACGGCCTGATAGTTCAGAGCGCGCGCGTCGCCGACCTTGCCCTTGCCGTAGTAGAACAGCGCCTCGCCGCCGTTGCGCACCTTGATCGGCGGACACTCGGTGGCAATGGCAGGCAGCGCATTGGTGCTGGCGGTCGCCAGTTCCTGCTGCGTGGCGTTGGCGGTTGCCATCGGCGACGGGCCGCTGGCGGCCGGCGCGAACATGTTGCCCATCGAGCAGGCCGAGAGAGCAAGCGCCAGAGCGCCCATCGAAAGCAGTTTTGTGCCGCGCGTCGTCGCCAAATCAACAAACCCCATGCGACTGCTCCTTACGCACTGACTCGCGACGCTTCGAGCGCCAGCAGGACGGCCGGCGCGCCGCTGACGGTCACTCCTGCCACGTCCTGCACGAAAAGGTCCTGAACGACGCCACCGTCGATGATCATCGCGAAGCGGGCGAAGCGCTTGCCCATGCCGGCGATCTGTTTGGAGAGACCCAGCGCATCGGCGAAATTGCCGTCGCCATCGGCAATGAACTCGACCTTGCCGATCGCTTCGGAGCGCTCGGCCCAGGCCTTGGTCACGTGGTGATCGTTGACGGTGCCGCAGATGACCCGGTCGACGCCCAGCGCCTTGAACTTGCCGACATTGGCGACGAAGCCCGGCAGATGCGAAGTGTCGCAGGTCGGCGTGAACGCCCCCGGGACGCCGAAGAACACTACCTTGCCGCTGCCGAGCACGGCGTCGGACGTGGTGTCGACCGTATCGCCATTGCCCACGAGTTTGACCGGGACGGACGGAATCCTGTCGCCGCGCTGGATGGTCATCTACGTGAAAGCTCCCATGATCGAACGTACACCCGCTGCCCGGGCGCGACGGACCTTAGATCAGTCGCCCGCTACAGTCGACCCGGCGGACGCAATCCGCCGTTCAACCGAGAACGGACCCATTTCGGTCATGAATGTGAGCCGGACGGGCATACCCTCCACGTCGCGGCTACTTTCTCCCCCGAGCAGTGGCAGGAGCACTAGTTTTCCATCCGGGCTTTTTTGCGGCGCCCCAAAGAGTTGCCCGGTTTCTCCGGTGTCGGCGATGAGCGAGGACGGATCGATCTTGCTGTCGTCGAGCCGCACCGCCAGGGCCTCGGCGCCCTGGTCGAAACCGACCCACCCGATGGGGTCGCGCGGATCGTCCCACTGCATCGGCGTCAGGGCCAGGGCCTGGGCGATGCGGAGGCCCTGCGGCCGATCCGGCGCCGCAAAGCTGAGCGGCAGCTGGAAGCTGGCGGTAACCGGCACGCAGATATCGGAACAGATGCCCATGACCACGCCGAGCTTGAGGTCGGCGGCGTTGCCATCGAGCTTCAGTTCGACCGGCAGCACGGTGGGGCCGCGATAGACGAAATCGACATAGCCGGTTTTGGTCTCGAGCAGCGGGAACGGCCACAGCACCTCGTGCCCGGCAACCCCTTTCGATGCGGCGAAATCGAACTGCGTCGGAATGCCGGTTTCGCCGGGGACCCGCCAATAGGTGTTGGTGGCCTGCGGCATATCGAGTTCGAGCCCCACCATGGTGGTGCCGTCGGGCTTCAGCACATCGGAGGAGATCAACCGAACCCTCGTGCCGGGCGCCACTTCCTGCCACGGCGTCTCGGCCGCAATGGCAGGGGTGAAAAGCATGGGGATAAGCAGAAGTGCCGGGATACGCATGGGTTTCCGGATAGCCGAGCGCACCCCAAATAGAAAGGCGGATCAGGTCTTCGTGAAGCTAGGCAGAGGGGCCGGGCTGAGTCTAAACTGGTCATGTCCGGCTCCGCCGGTACCAGGAGTGTTGGAAATGGAGTCGCTCAGGGGCCAGTTTCTCGTCGCCATGCCGGACATGGGCGATGACCGCTTCCGCGAGACCGTGATTTATCTGGTCGGCCATGGCGACGAAGGCGCCATGGGGCTGGTGATCAACCAGAGCCTCGAGGATATGAAGTTCGCCGATATCCTCGAAGAGCTGCAACTGGGCGAAAAGGACGAGCTGATCCAGCTGCCGGACGCAGTGCGCAACCGCAAGGTGCTTCGCGGCGGGCCGGTGCAGAAGAGCCGTGGATTCGTCTTGCATTCGTCGGACTATTTCCGCGTCGGCAACTCCTACGAAGTCACCGACGATATCTGCCTCACCGCAACGCTCGATATCCTCAAGGCCATGGCGTTCAAGGACTCCCCGAGCGATGCGCTGTTCGCGCTCGGCTATTGCGGCTGGAGCCCGGGACAGCTTGAAACCGAGATCCAGGGCAATGGCTGGCTGACCGTGCCGTTCTCGCGCGAGCTGCTGTTCGGGCTGCCGATCGAGAACCGCTACGACGCGGCGCTGGCGAGCCTCGGGATCACGCGCGCGTCGCTCAGTGCGACGGCGGGACATGGGTGAGACGCGTAAAGCAAGCATGCCCTGTGGCTCCCCCACGCCCCCCTCTCTTGCGAAAACTAAGGACTTAGCTGCGCTAAGCCCAAGTTTTCGCTTTCTCCCCCGCCAAGGGGGAGATGATCCGTGCCTTCCACTAACATCGGAGTATCAGTCGGGACTCTCCCCCTTGGCGGGGGAGAAAGCGATTTCTTAGGTTTAGCCGTTTGGCTAAGCCTTAGAAATCGCAAGAGAGGGGGTCGCGGGAGCCACAGGTGCCCCGCCCCTACTTCCCGCTGAACTGGCTCTGCAAACGCTTGCCCAGCTCCTGCCCGGTCATGGCCGCGCCGAAGGCATAGCCCTGGGCGAACTGGCAGTTGAGCTGCTGCAGGCGCTCGATTTCCTCGATGGTCTCGACGCCCTCGGCGATGACGCTGAGATCTAGCTCGGTGGCGAGCGTGATGATGGCGCGGATGATCGGCACCTGGGTGTGGCTCATGCCGGTATCATCGCCCAGTTGCACGAAGGCGGCCGGGATCTTGATGGTGTCGAACGGGAAGCGGTGCAGGTAGCTCAGCGACGAGTGCCCGGTGCCGAAATCATCGAGCGCCAGGCGGAGGCCGAGGGCGCGCAGCGCGTTGAGCACATAGGCCGAGTGCTCGGGATTACTCATCACCTGGCTCTCGGTGATCTCGAGCTTCAGGTGTCGGGCGATCTGGCGGTGGTCGGAGACCAGGGCACGCATGTCGTTGAGCAAGGACTCGGTGGCGAGCTGGGCCGGCGAGAGGTTGACCGAGACGAAGAAGTCCTCTGGCAGCGGCAGTGAGGCGGCCCATTCACGGGCCTGGCCGGCGGCCTGCTCGAAGGCGACCCGGCCGAGCCGCTCGATCAACCCGGTGCGCTCGGCGAGCGGCACGAACTCCTCGGGCGCCACCACGCCGCGCTGCGGGTGGTTCCAGCGCATCAGCGCTTCGCAGCCGGCGATGGTGCCGGAATGGATGTCCATGATCGGCTGGAACTGCACCGCCAGTTCGCCGTGGCGCAGGCCACGGTCGAGATCCTCTTCGCCGGCCTTGGAATAGGCGGCGATGGAGCGGGCTGAGGCGCGGAAGGCCTCGATGCGGTCGCCGCCCAGGCGCTTGGCGTAGTACATGGCGAGCTCGGCATCGCGCAGTACGTCGGGTGCGGCGACCGGGTTGCCGTCATAGATGGTGACGCCGATCGAGGCAGTGAGGCTCAGGTCGCGTTCGCCGAAGTTGAACGGCGATTTCAGCGCCTTGCGGATCTGTTCGGCGGTCTCGGCAATCTTGCCGGCTGCCTGCTCGGAGGCGAGGATGACGCCGAACTGATCGCCGCCGAGGCGGGCGACAGTGTCGAGCGGGCGCATGACACGGGCAACGCGGCGGGAAATGGCCAGCAGCACGGAATCGGCGGCCGAGTGCCCTACCCGCTCCTCGAGCTCGGTGAAGCGGTCGATATCGATGAGGAAGACGGCGGGCTTGGTGCCGTTGGGCAGGCGGGCGCGCACCAAAGCACGCTCCAGCCGATCGAGGAACAACTGCTTGTTGGGCAGGCCCGTCAGGCTGTCATGCACGGCGTCATGCAGCAGGCGCTCGCGGCTGGCGCGATCCTCGTTGACGTCCTGCAGGGTGCCGACGATGCGGTTGACCTGGCCGTCGCCGCCGAGCACCGGCTTCACCCGCATGCGGAAGGTGCGGAAGCTGCCGTCGTGGGCAGCGAGGCGGACATCGGCCGAGACCTTGCCACGGCGCAGTTCCACCAGCGTGTCGAAGGCAGTGCGGAAGCGGTCGCGATCCTCCGGGTGGACGCGGTCGAGCCAACGCTTGATCGAGCCGCGCAACGCGCCGCGGCGCTCGCCGAGACGGGTGCCGAGTTCGTCGGAGACGGCGACGCGGTCGCGCTCGATGTTCCAATCGTAGACGAAGTCGCCCGAGCCGGTGAGCGCCAGGGCGCGGCGTTCGACTTCCGAGAGCGTGCCGATCGACACCTGCCCTTCCGAGAAGGCGTGCTGCACCGAGGTGAAGCCCAACAGCATGACGATGAGCACGAGGCCGCCGGCGACCGCCGGCTGCGCCACATCGTTCGAGACCTGCCCGGTGACCACAAGCCAGGCGTAGAACAGCCAGGCGATGTAGATGATCCAGGTCGGCACCAGCAGCACGGCGCGGTCGTAACCGCGCAGCGCCAGCAGCAGGATCAGGAAGAAGCCGGTGATCCCCAGCAGCGCCAGCACCAGCCGCGCCACGGTGGCGGCGATCGAGGGCTGGAAGAAGGCGAAGCCGAACAGCGCCAGGAAGACCACGACCAGAGCCAGCGCCAGGTGGATGAAGCGCAGGTGCCAGCGATGGAGGTTCAGGTAGATGAAGAGGAAGCCGAACAAGGTTGTGGCGATGCCGGCCTCGGCTGCGGCACGGAACGGCTGCATGGCGCCATTGGAAATGCCGAGCAATGGCCCGAGTACGCCGAAATCGACCAAGAGGTAGATCAGCACCGCCCAGGAGAAGGCTGCGGTGGCCGGGAAGATGCCACGCCCTTTCACCACGAACATGATGGTGAGGAACACCGCGGCAAGCGCCGCGACACCCAGCACCACGCCGCGGAACAGGGTGAACGAGTTCACGTAATCGCGATAGGCGTCGGGCTTCCACAGGTAGAGCTCGGGCAGCGCGCCGTTCGACAGCTCGGCCACGAAGGTGACGGTGGCTCCCGGGTCGAGCACCACCTCGAACACGTCGGCTTCGCGATCGGTGAGGCGTGTGGGGCGGAGGCCGGCGCTGGGGGTCAGCACCTTGATGCGTTCGGCGCCGAGATCGGGGCGGAACACACCCGAACCTGGCAGGCGGAAGAACGGCGCCACCAGCAGGCGCTCGAGCTGTACGTCGGAATCGTTGCGCAGCGCGAACAACGCCCAGTTGGGATTGGTGCCGCCAACGGAAGCCAGCACCTCGATGCGGCGGATGATGCCGTCTTCACCAGCCGCCGTGGAGAGCTGCACCTTGCCGGCGTCACCGGGAACGATATCGACCACGCCGGTGAGGTTCACCGCGTTGACGTTCTCGGGGGCGGTGATGACATCGAAGGCGGCAGCGGGAAGGGTCCCGACCAGCGCAAACGCAATACACATCGCGAGGTACAGGATGTGACGCATTAGCTGAAAAATGGCCCTGCCGCAGTCATGGTTGGGGAACCTAGGTAACGGGGTTTCCCCCTTGGGACAAGCATTCACCGGCGGCCGTGCCTAACGGCTGCGTCGTAGCGCTCTCGGGTAAGGCCGAACAGCACGTGGTCTGCCCACCTGCCATCGATCTGGAGGTAGTGTTCGGCGTAGCCCTCTTCGGTGAATCCGTTTTTTTCAAGGACGCGGCGGCTGGCCTGGTTGTCGGGCAGGAAAGCCGCGTGAATTCTGTGCAAACCGAGGGTTTCGAAGCAGTAGGGGATCACCAGGCTCACGGCCTCGGTCATGTAGCCCTTGCCGGCGAAGCTGTGCCCCATCCAGTAGCCGAGATTGACGAATTGCGCGGCGCGGCGCCGCACATTGGAGAGGGTGATGCCGCCCACCAGTTCTTCGTCGCTGCGGGTGAAGATGAAGAAGGCGTAGTCGGTGCCGGCTCTCGCCTCCTCGCGGCCACGCCTGAGGCGGGCGGCGTAGACCCGCTGGCCGAGATCCGAGTCGGTCCATCGCGGCTCATAGGGACGAAGGAAATCGCGGCTGGCCCGGCGCAGGTCGCGCCAGGCGGTGTAGTCGGTGGCGCGCGGCGCGCGCAGGAAAACGCGCTGACCCGTCAGCACTGGGGTATCGTCGCGCGCAAACCAGGTGAGCATCATGATGACGCCGCCAAGCCCTCAGTTCTTCAGCTGTGCCGCGATATCGCGATAGTCGGGAAGCTTGGCGACCGGGCCGATGCCCGCCAGCGACACCTGGCCGGCGCCGAACACCTGGCGCGCGATCTGCTTCACCCGATCGGCGGTGATCCGGTTGATGCGATCGACCGTCTCCTGCAGCGCAATGGTGCGCCCCCACAGGATCTGCTGGCGCGCCAGCTGTCCGGCCCGCGACGACGGGCTCTCGAGCGACATCAGCAGGCCGGCGCGGATCTGGTTGCGGACCCGGATCACTTCTTCGTCGGTGATGGTCTCGGTGGCCTTGCGCAGTTCATCGAGCACCACCGGCAAGAGCTCCGCCACCTCGTCCTCGCCGGTCGAAGCGGCGACGCCGAAAATGCCACTATCGGCGAAGGCCCAGTGGAACGCATAGACGGAGTAGCAGAGGCCGCGCTTCTCGCGCACTTCCTGGAACAGCCGCGAGCTCATGCCGCCCCCTAGGATGGAGGCAAGGATCTGCACCGCGTAAAAGCCGTCGGAATTGTAGGCGCGCCCCTCCATGCCGAGCACGATATGGGCCTGCTCGTGGTCGGAGACGAGGCGCTGCTCGCCGCCGACATAGGCCGCCTTGTCGGGTGGCGGGGCGCCGGTCGGCTTCAGATCGTGGAAGCGGTTATTGGCGATATCGACCAGCGCGTCGTGATCGACGTTGCCGGCGGCGCATAGCACCATGTGATCGCCCACATAGTTGCGCTCCATGTAGGCGCGGATGGAATCCGGCCCGAAACTGTTCACCGACTCGACGGTGCCGAGGATGGTGCGGCCGATGGCCTGGTCGGGAAAGGCGGCCTGCTGGAACAGGTCGAACACGTGATCGTCAGGGTTGTCGCGCGCCGCGCCGATCTCCTGGACGATCACCTGCTGCTCGCGATCGAGCTCATGCTGCTCGAACTGCGAATTCTGCAGGATGTCGGAGAGGATATCGGCGGAGAGCGCCACATCCTCCTTCAGCACGCGGGCGAAATAGCCGGTGTGCTCGACCGAGGTCGCGGCGTTGAGGTCGCCGCCGACATTCTCGATGGTGGAGGCGATCTCCAGCGCATCGCGGGTGGTGGTGCCCTTGAACGCCATGTGCTCGAGCATGTGCGAAATGCCGTGCTCGGCTTCGGTTTCGCTGCGTGATCCGGCCTTGACCCAGATGCCCAGCGACGCGCTTTCGAGGTGTGGCATGTCGTCGGTGAGAACGGTCATGCCGTTGGGAAGCGTCGTACTCCGGACCGTCACTTATGCTCCTCCGGCACGGGTACGTGCCGCAATGAACTGCTCAACCTCGGACTGATCGTTGTTCAGCACCGTCAAGCGTTCTTCTCGTTCATAAAGATCAGACAACCACGCCGGCAAAGCCGGTTCAATGCCCGCCGCAGCCTTGACCGCCGCTGGGAACTTGGCGGGGTGCGCGGTGGCGAGGGTAACCATCGGCACGCCACCGGCAATGAAGCGGCGCGCCACCGAAACCGCGACGGCGCTGTGTGGATCGAGCAGGTAGCCACTATCGCGCAAAGTCTCGGCAATGGTCGCCCGGGTCTGCGCCTCGTCGGTGGTCGCAGCAAAGAAGTCGCGGCGGATCGCTTCGAGCGCCGCACTGGGGATGCTGAAGGCGCCTGATTGGGACAGGCCCTGCATCAGCCGCGTCAGCGCCTCGGCGTCGCGGCCCAGCGCTTCGAACAGCAACCGCTCGAAGTTGGAGGAGACCTGGATATCCATCGACGGGCTCCAGGTCTGCGTCACGCCGGTGACTTCGTAACGCCCGCTGTCGAGCGTACGCCTGAGGATATCGTTCTCGTTGGTGGCGATGATCAGCTTGCGGATCGGCAGGCCCATGCGCTTGGCCACATAGCCGGCGAAGATGTCGCCGAAATTGCCGGTCGGCACGGTGAAAGACACCTCGCGATGCGGGGCGCCGAGCGTCGCGGCAGCTTTGAAGTAGTAGACCACCTGCGCGACGATGCGGCCCCAGTTGATCGAGTTGACCCCCGACAGCCTGGTCGCATCGCGAAACGGCAGGTTGTTGAACATCGCTTTGACGACGTCCTGGCAATCGTCGAAGGTGCCGCGCAGTGCAATGTTATGGACGTTGGCGTCGAGCACCGTGGTCATTTGGCGGCGCTGCACTTCGGAGGTGCGGCCTTCCGGATGGAGGATGAAGATGTCGATATTGTCGCGACCGCGGAAGGCCTCGATGGCGGCCGAGCCGGTATCGCCGGAGGTGGCGCCGACGATTGTGGCACGCTCTCCGCGAGAGGACAGAATGTCGTCCATGACGCGGGCCAGGAACTGCATCGCCACGTCCTTGAACGCCAGCGTCGGACCGTGGAACAGCTCGAGCACGTGATGCCCGGGCGCGATCTCCACCAGCGGGGTCACCGAAGGGTGACGGAAGGTGGCGTAGGCCTCGGAGAGCATCAGGAGGTAACGCTCGACATCGGCACTGGAGAGCGTGCCAATGAACGGCATGATGACACTGGCCGCGGTCGTCACGTAGTCGTTGCCGGCCATAGCCTCTATTTCAGCAGGGCTAATCTGCGGCCAGCTCTCGGGCAGGTAGAGGCCGCCATCGCGCGCCAGGCCAGTCAGTATTGCGTCGGCGAAGCTGAGCGCGGGTGCCCGACCGCGCGTGGAAACGAACTGCATGTAGGGAAAGCGCCCCGTCTTGTTCTGGCGCGTGCCTGCTGTGCACGCGGTTTGGGATTGCGCCGCACCCTAGTGAAACTGCGGCTGCGCCGCAAGTTTCATGGCTTGGTTGGTCGCGGCGCTCTCTGACGGCGGGCCCAGAAGAACAGCAGGAAAGGTACCAGGGTGGCAAAACCGAACCAGGTGATGGCATAGCCGAGGTGGTTGTTGGGGAAGCTGACGACCGTCTCGCCGCCCTGCGGCAGAGTGCCTTCGCCCAAGGACGGCAGGTCGATGTAAATCGGCGCCACCGGCTGGGCCACCGGCCCGGCAAGGGACGCGAGGCGCTCGGTGTTGCGCACCCATTCGATGCGCTTGGCGGTATCGGGCGCCGGGGTGAAGCTGTTGATCTCTTCGGTGGCGCGGGCGACACCCTCGAGACTGACGAGGCCGGGCGCGACCGTGCCGCCGGCGGCAAAAGCCTCGGCCGACGCTTCAGGCACAAAGCCGCGATTGATGAACACGGTGCCGCCGGCCGGCAGTTCGAGCGGGGTCATCACCCAGTAGCCAGGGCCGGAGAACTGCCCGCGCTGGTCGGCGAGGCTGGTAAATACCAGCACCGTCTGCTCGGGTCGGAAGGTTCCGGCTGCGGTGACCGGACGATAGTTCCAGGCATCGGCATCGAAGGCGCCCCACTCGCCGACCGGCGGCAGCGGCTCGGGGGCGAGGCTCATGCGGGAAGCGACATTGGCGATCAGGCGCTCCTTCTCGCCCAGCCGCTCGACCTGCCAGATGCCGAGAATCACGAACAGCGCCATCAGCGCCAGCATGAAGCCGATGAAGGCCCAGAACGACCAACTGGGGCGGCGGGCTGGCTTGATGTCGTCAGCCATCGAGACGGCCTTCCCCGGCACGGTTGTGGTATTGCAGCGCCACCATCGTTGCCTTCAGCGGTCGCAGCAACAGCAGCGACAGGATTACGGTGCTGGGCAGCCAGAGCAGCAGATGGACGAACGGCGGCGGATGAAACAGCCCTTCGACCGTAGCCGCGGCACCGACGATGACGAAACCGACGATCAGGATGATGAAGACGGCCGGGCCCTCGGTAGCGGCGGCAAAGCTCAGGTCTTCACCGCAGCTCTCGCAACGCGACACCGGCTTGAGGAAGCCCGAAAACAGCGGCCCTTCCCCGCAGCGCGGACACCGGCAGGCGAGGCCAGCGGCAAAGGGAGATGGCAGGCGTTCTTTGGTCGGCTCGGTCATGGTTCAGTACAGCGTGGTCTTCAGGCGTTCGGGCTGTGCGCGATCATAGGCCTCGCCGTCGATGCGCGCCTCGCTGGTCGCGGCGAGCATCTGGCCGGGGCTCGGCAGGCTTGATCGCTCGACGTGGCGGGCCGGGTTCCAAAGCTCGGAACGCAGCACGGCACGCGAGCACTGGAAGAACACGGTGTCGATGTGGATGACGAGGACGCTGCGCGGCAACTTGCCATCGACTGCCAGGCGTTGCAGCAGATCGGGGGCCACGGAAATCTGAGCGGTGCCGTTGACGCGAAGCGTCTCGCCGACGCCAGGGACCAGGAACAGCAGCGCGACATGCGGATCGGCAATGACGTTGCGGAGGCTGTCGATACGGTTATTGCCGCGGCGGTCGGCGAGCAGCAGGGTCTTGTCATCGAGGATCTCGACGAAGCCGGCCGGGTCGCCACGCGGCGAAGCATCGAGGCCACCCGCTCCAGTGGTGGCGAGGATGGCAAAGGGCGAGGCCTTGATCAACGCCGCATAGTGCGGATGGAGATAGGGCATCTCCTTGAGCTGGGCGCCGAGGCTGACTTCGCCATAGAGCGCCTCCAGGCCCGCGACATCGCGGATGATGTGATCGGTCATCTCTGTTCCCCGGAAAAACGAAGGGCGCAGCCATGCCGCGCCCCTCGGGAAGTTCTGGTTGCCCTCTGCCTCAGTGGCTGAGGGTGACGCCCCAGCTGCCCCAGACGTAGATCGAGGCGAAGAGGAACAGCCACACCACGTCAACGAAGTGCCAGTACCAGGCGGCGAACTCGAAGCCGAGGTGATGCTCCGGCGTGAAGGAGTCGCGCATGGCGCGGATCAGGCAGACGATCAGGAAGATCGTACCGATCAGCACGTGGAAGCCGTGGAAGCCGGTCGCCATGAAGAAGGTGGCGCCATAGAGGTTGCCACTGAACTGGAAGCCGGCCTCGGAATACTCGATCGCCTGCACGCAGGTGAACAGCACGCCCAGTGCGATGGTGATGGCGAGGCCCCAGACGAGGCCGCGCTTGTCGCGGTGCAGCAGCGCATGGTGGGCCCAGGTGACCGCGGTGCCCGAGGTGAGGAGGATCAGGGTGTTGAACAGCGGCAGGTGCCAGGGGCTGAACAGCTCGACGCCGGTGGGCGGCCAGGTCGGGCCCATGGCGGCGATGCGGGCATACTGCTCGTGCGCTTCCTGGTTGAAGAAGCCGTCGAAATAGGCCCAGAACCAGGCGACGAAGAACATCACTTCGGAGGCGATGAACAGGATCATGCCGTAGCGGTGATGCATCATCACCACCGGGGTATGGTCGCCGGCCTTGCCTTCCTTGATGACGTCGCTCCACCACGCATACATGGTGTAGAGCACGCCGACGAAGCCGGCGATCAGGATCCAGAACGAGGTGATCTCGTGGAACCACAGCACGGCGCCGACGGCCATGACGAAGGCCGAGACCGAGCCGACGAAGGGCCAGGGGCTGGGGTTTACCAGGTGGTAGTCGTGGTTGGGCTTGGCGTGCGCAGCCATGGTCAGGTTCCCTCGCTCTTAACGGCGTAGAATGTGTAGGACAGGGTGATGTCCCGGATGGTGTCGAGATCGCGGTTCTCGGCGATATCGGGGTCAACGAAGAAGACGATGGGCATCTCGACGGTTTCGCCCGGCTGCAACGTCTGCTCGGTGAAGCAGAAGCACTCGATCTTGTTGAAGTACATGCCGGTCTGCTCGGGCGTAACGTTGAAGATCGCCTGGCCGGTGACGGGCTTGTCGGAAGAGTTGTGAGCTGTGAATACCACCGTTTCGACGTTACCGACCTTGTCGGTAACGGGCTTCGCCGCGGTGACGGTCCAAGGCAGCGCGCCCTCAACGTTGGAGTCGAAGCGCACCGTCATATCCCGGGCGATAACGCCCTTGAGATTGCCAGCCGACACCTGCGTGGTGCCGCCGAAGCCAGTGACCTGGCAGAACAACTGATAAAGCGGAACGGCTGCATATGCCGCGCCGCCCATAGCAAAGACGACGACGAGCAGGATCAGCGCGACGCGATGGTTCTTGTTCATCAGAGCGGCCGATCGAGCACGGCCGGCCCCATCTTCACGATGGTCAGGACGTAGACAATGATGACAAAGGCGGCGAGCGCCAGCCCCAAGGCCACCGAGCGCCGGCGGCGGCGGGCGGCGACCTCAGCCGCTTCGTCGCGCTTTACGGGTTCGACCATCAGAGCCATCCCAGCATGTTGGCGACGTGGTCGGTGATCAGCGCCAGGAAGATCACGGCTAGATAGCTCAGAGAATAGGTGAAGAGCGCCCGGCCGGCCTTCTTCATCGCCACCGTCTCGGTGGTGCGGAACAGCGCCCAGGCGAACCACAGGAAGCCGGCGCCGGTAGCGACCGCCGCGACGGTGTAGATCGGGCCCATGAAGCCGATCCAGCTCGGCACCAGTGTCGAAGCGACCAGTAGTACCGAATAGACGAGAATCTGGACCTTTGTGGCTTTCTCGCCGGCAACATTGGGCAGCATCGGAATGCCGGCAGCGCCGTAATCGGACTGTTTGTAGAGCGCCAGCGCCCAGAAATGCGGCGGGGTCCAGAGGAAGATGATGAGGAACAGCACTACGGACTCGATGCTGATCGTCCCGGTGACGGCGGCCCAGCCGACCATCGGCGGGAACGCGCCGGCGGCGCCGCCGATGACGATGTTCTGCGGCGTCGAGCGCTTCAGCCACATCGTGTAGATCACGGCGTAAAAGAAGATGGTGAAGGCGAGGAGGCCAGCCGCCAGCCAATTGGTGGCGAGCCCGAGCAATACAACAGAGAACACCGAGAGGACGAGGCCGAAGGCCAGCGCGTGATCACGCTCCATGCGGCCGGCCGGGATAGGCCGGTTTGCGGTGCGGCTCATCACGGCGTCGATATCGGCGTCGTACCACATGTTCAGCGCGCCCGAGGCCCCTGCCCCGATGGCGATGCAGAGGATGGCGACGGCGCCGATGAACGGGTTGATGCCACCGGGAGCCAGCAGCAGGCCGACGAGGGCGGTGAACACGACGAGCGACATGACCCGCGGCTTCAGCAGCGCGAGATAATCCTCGACCCGCGCCTCGTGGGCGCCGGTCGATATCTCATTGCTGTGGTGCACGTAGGCCAATGTCTCTCGCCTTGGTAGCCGCGGGACCCGAAGGCCCCGCGCGCAGTTTCTAGGTCAGTGCTTGTCGTCGGCGCCGATACGCGGCAGCGTCTCGAACTGGTGGAACGGCGGCGGGCTGGGCAGCGTCCACTCGAGCGTGGTCGCACCGTCGCCCCACGGGTTGGCCGCGGCGGGACGCTTCTTTCGGGCAGCCTCGAACAGGATGTAGAGGAACAGCACCAGACCGGCGAAGGTGATGTAGTAGCCGACCGAGGACACCCGGTTCCACAGCGCGAAGGCATCGGGATAGTCGATGTAACGACGCGGCATGCCGGCGAGGCCGAGGAAGTGCTGCGGGAAGAAGATCACGTTCACGCCGACGAAGGTGATCCAGAAATGGATGTTGGCCAGCGTCTCGTTGTACATGATGCCGAACATCTTCGGGTACCAGTAGTACCAGGCGGCGAAGATGGCGAACACCGCACCCAGCGACAGCACGTAGTGGAAGTGCGCCACCACATAATAGGTGTCGTGCAACGCACGGTCGGCACCCGCATTGGCCAGCACCACGCCCGTCACACCGCCGACGGTGAACAGGAAGATGAAACCGATGGCCCAGAGCATGGGCGTGCGGAAGGTGATCGAGCCGCCCCACATGGTGGCGATCCAACTGAAGATCTTCACCCCTGTAGGCACCGCGATGACCATGGTTGCGGCCACGAAGTAGCGCTGCACATCGAGCGACATGCCGACGGTGTACATGTGGTGGGCCCACACGATGAAGCCGACGCCACCAATGGCGATCATGGCGTAGACCATCGCGAGGTAGCCGAAGACGGGCTTGCGCGAGAAGGTCGAGACGATGTGGCTGACGATGCCGAAGCCCGGCAGGATCAGGATGTACACTTCGGGGTGGCCGAAGAACCAGAACAGGTGCTGGAACAGGATCGGGTCGCCGCCGCCTTCAGGCGCAAAGAAGGTGGTGCCGAAGTTGCGGTCGGTCAGCAGCATGGTGATGGCGCCGGCGAGTACCGGGAGCGACAGCAGCAGCAGGAACGCAGTGACCAGCACCGACCACGGGAACAGCGGCATGCGGTGCAAAGTCATCCCCGGCGCGCGCATGTTGAAGATCGTGGTGATGAAGTTGACCGCACCCAGGATCGACGACGCGCCCGCGATGTGGAGCGACAGAATGGCGAAATCCATCGCCGGCCCCGGCTGTCCGGATGTAGATAGTGGCGGGTAGATGGTCCAGCCGCCGCCGACGCCGTTCGCCCCTGCCGGTCCCTCGAAGAACATCGACAGGACGAGCAGCAGGAAGGCCGGCGGGAGCAGCCAGAACGAGATGTTGTTCATGCGCGGGAACGCCATGTCCGGCGCGCCGATCATCAGCGGCACGAACCAGTTGCCGAACCCGCCGATCATCGCCGGCATCACCATAAAGAAGATCATGATGAGGGCGTGCGCGGTGGTGAACACGTTGTACATGTGCTTGCCGGCATCGAGCGCGGCATCGCCTTCGGCGCCGTAGACCATCGCCGCGAGGCCGTGGAAGATCTGAATGCCCGGTTCCTGCAACTCGAGGCGCATGGCACCGGACAGCAGGCCACCGATCACCCCCGCGCAGATCGCGAAGATAAGGTACATCGTGCCGATGTCCTTGTGATTGGTGGAGTAGACGTAGCGCCGCCAGCCGGTCGGATGGCCATGATCATGTGCCGCGGCGTGGCCGTGGCCGTCATGGGCTTCCAAAGCGTGAGTATCGGCCATAGTGAGCGATCCCTTTATCGAATTCTCGCTGCGCCGGGTCGAGGACCCGCGCACGGGTCCTTAGCTGAGTGCAGGCAGGGTGGCGTTGGCGTCGTCGACGGTACCCGCCTCGAACGCCGCCATCCAGGCTGCGAATTCTTCCTTCGTCACGACGCGCACGGCGATCGGCATGAAGGCATGGTCCTTGCCACAGAGCTCGGAGCACTGACCGTAATAGATGCCGGTCTTGCGCGCGTTGAACCAGGTCTCGTTGAGCTTGCCGGGAACCGCGTCGATCTTGATGCCGAACGAGGGGACTGCAAAGGCGTGGATCACGCCCGACGGGTCGGCGGTGATCTGCATGCGCACCGTGGTATCGACCGGAACGACCAACTGGTAGTCGACGGCGAGCAGGCGGGGCTGCACCGGCACCTGGGCGAGGCGAGCTTCTTCAGAGAGGATCGCGGAGGACATCGACTTGCCCTGATCGACATACTCATAGTCCCAGTACCACTGCTGGCCGGTCGCCTTGACCGTCAGCGCGGCGGCGGGAACCTCGACGTCGCCAAACGAGAAGATGTTGGAGCCCAGATACTTGCGCTCTCCATCGGGAACGGTGAGCTGATCGGTCAGCACCGCGAAGGAGGGGATCGCGATGATCACGAGGATCAGGATCGGCACGACCGTCCAGACGATCTCGACCAGCGTGTTGTGCGTGGTGGTCGACGGCTTGGGGTTTGCCTTGGCGTTGAAGCGCACGATCACGACGATCAGCAGCACCAGCACCAGCAGGGCAATCAGCACTGAGGTCCAGAGCAGCGGGCCATCATGGAAGGCGTGGATGGAATCCATGATCGGGGTCACGGAGGGCTGCAGCCCGATCTGACCCGGCACTGGATGGCCTTGCTCCTGCGCCACCGCCACCATGGGCAGCAATGCGAGGGCTGCGGCTCCCAGCGAGCCGATCGAACTCAGTAGTTTGCCGGTCACCTAAAAAACCCCCTTGAGATCCCGTCTGGTCCGGTATTCTAGCGCGGGTTGAGGGGGCAATTGCGGCATAGCGAAACGCCGCCCCGACTCAACTTCGGAGCGCTTGAAACTTGGAATGTGTCTAAACCACATCGGCAGACCCAAGGCAATTCATGCCGCTTGTCGCACCGTGCGTCAAAACGCACCTTTCCGTCGTATGGGGTTGTCGCCTCACGCTCGCCTTGATTGGCAGGCGTTTATCCGCGGCGTCCGGCAGGCCGGCTGGTTGACAGCCGCGCGGGGCCAGCCGACTAAGTTGCAACGCCTGCGGCAACGCGGGATTCGTTATGTCACATATAGAGAGAGTGGATCGGTGCAGCCAATCCTCGGGCTTGTCGTACGGACCTTCGCGGTGGCCGCCGTCGCACTGGGACTGATGTCCCCTGCCCTGGCACAGGGCGTGGTCAAGGCGCAGTACGGCGACTGGCAGATGAGCTGCGATACGCCGCCGGGCGCCAGCTTCGAGCAGTGTGCGCTGATCCAGAACGTCTCGGCCGAGGACCAGCCCAATGTCGGGTTGTCGGTGATCGTCCTCAAGACGGCGGACAAGCAGGCGCGGCTGCTGCGCGTCCTGGCGCCGCTCGGCGTGCTGCTGCCCAACGGGCTCGGCCTCAATATCGATGGCGCCAATATCGGCCGGGTGGCGTTCGTCCGTTGCCTGCCCAACGGCTGCGTCGCCGAAGTGGTGCTCGACGACGAACTGATCACCAAGCTGACCACCGGCAAGAGCGCCATCTTCTTCGTGTTCAAGACGCCGGAGGAAGGCATCGGCATCCCGGTGTCGCTCAACGGCTTCGGCGACGGGTTCGCGCAGCTCCCGTAAGGACCGACGCGATGGCCCCGGCACGCCAGATGCGCCTGAGCGAGGTCCACGTGGCCCGAATGGCGCTGCTGGTGGCGCCGGACGGGCCGCTGCAGCCGGATGAATCCGCGACGGACGAAGATTACCGGCAGTTCGCCCAGGACATTCTCGCCGGCAGCGATGGCTCGGACCAGATCTGGGTGTTCGCCTATGGCTCGCTGATCTGGAAGCCGGCCTCGGATTTTGTCGAGATCCGCACGGGACTGCTGCGTGGCTGGCACCGCGCCTTCTGCCTCGGCTGGAACACCCGGTTTCGCGGTTCCGAGGCCAATCCCGGGCTGATGCTGGCGCTCGACCGTGGCGGCTCATGCAAGGGAGCGCTGTACCGGTTGCCGCCGGGCGCTGCCGAGGACAATGTCGAAAAGCTCTGCCGGCGCGAGATGAGCCGCAAGCCGACGTCGTTCCCGCCGCGCTGGGTGACGGTGATGACCGAACAGGGACCGGTGCGGGCCTTCACCTTCTGCGTCGACCGCCATAGCGGGCGCTATGTCTCAGGGCTGAGCGAGGCCGAGATCGCCGCCGTGCTGGCCAAGGCGGTGGGCTCGCGCGGCTCGATGGTCGAGTATCTGTTCAATACGGTCAGCCATCTCGAGCAGCTCGGCATCCACGACCCGCATCTGTGGCGGCTGCAGGAGCTGGTGGCGGAGCGGCTGGATGGCAGCTGACCTCTGCTCGTTGATCGAAGAGCTATCAACCCACTCGGTGTCATCCCGGCGAAAGCTTAAGGGCTCTGAGTTATGGCGGCGCTCCACCCACCGGGTCATTCCCGCGAAAGCGGGAACCTCTGTTTTCTTGCTTGCGGCACCATCGCAAAACGGAGGTCCCCGCTTTCGCGGGGATGACACCGAGCTTGGGGTGCTTCTGGTGGCAAGTCCACCGACGGGTGCTTTCGCGGGGATTGGCACGGTCGGCAGTCCAAGAAACAAAAAAGCCGGGTCCGAAGACCCGGCAGTTTATCAGGAAACAGAGCCGGCGGGTGAGCCGGCCCGAAGATGGCACAATCTGGGGACCGTACCAGGCGGAGGCCTAAGCCCGAACACTAAGGGTTTTCCCCAAGCTCACGGGTTCAGCCAATGGCGGGAGCTTTCGGCGCGCTTCTGCTGCAGCTTGTAGCCGGGGCGCTGGCTGGGGCTGTCGAGTGCTTCGAACAGATCCTGGCGATTGATGCCGAGATCCTCGAGGCGGGCAGTGTCGTAGTCAAGAAGCGACTCGAAGGCGACGCGGCGAGCTCGTGCAGCCCGGACTTTGGCGAACCAGTTCACCAGAGCGCGCAACGGGGTGGACGACGCGGCAGCCATCGACGGCCGCTCGCTCGAAAGCAAGTGGACCATGGTCCTTCTCCAATTTCATCTTTGCCTGGGCAGGGAGTGCCGGGGCGGGGGGTGGCGACTAGAGGATCGCCTTGCGGCGACCTCGGGATCACCGATGAGGCGTGATATGAGCCCTTGCCATGTATTCGTCCAACAAATAGATTTCATCTCGATCATCAAATTTCGTGATGGAGAAACGGGATGAGCACGCCCCTCGATCTCGACCAGTTGCAGAGCTTCTGCGCCATCGCCGATTGCGGCAGTTTCACCGAGGCGGCGCGCCGGGTGAACAAGACCCAGTCAGCAGTGTCGATGCAGATCAAGCGGCTGGAGGAGCGGCTCGGCCAGGCGCTGCTCAGCCGCGACGGGCGCACGGTGGCGCTGACCGAGTATGGCGATGCGCTCTATGCACGGGCGCGACGAATGTTGCGGATCAATGCCGAGATCATGGACGTGTTCTCGGATGGCGACCTCAAGGGCTCGATCCGTTTCGGCGTGCCGGACGACTATGCGGTGCGATTGCTGCCGGTGATCCTCTCGAGCTTCCAGCGCACCCACCCCAAGATCGTGGTCGATGTGCGCTGCCAGCCGTCGGAAGAACTGCTCGATGGGATGAAGAAGGGGCGCTACGACCTGATCGTCTTCACCCAGGGCACCAACCATGAGTATGGCGAGATGTTCCGCACCGAGCGGATGTTCTGGGTGGCCTCGCATGGCGGCCAGGCGCTCGCCACCGAGCCGCTGCCGATCGCGGGGGGCCTGCATTGCTGCTGGAAGGAGAACGCGGTCGAGGTGCTGAACCGCATCGGCCGCGACTATCGCATCGCCTATACCTCTTCGAACGCCATGGCGATCGCCAGCGCGGTGCTCACCGACCTCGCCGTCGGCTTCCTGCCCGAGAGCGCCTTACAGCCGGGCATGCGGGTGATCGCCGAAGACAAGGACCTGCCGCGGCTGCGCGACGCCGAGATTGCCATCATGCGGGCCAGCCACGCCTATGGCGGCATCTATGACGCGCTGGCCAGCCACATCGTCGCCAGCATGGGCAACCTCGACGGCAAGGACAGCCTGCCGATGGCGGCGGAGTAAGCGGGCGCTTCACCTCGCCGCCAGCGCCCCCTCTCTTGCGATTTCTAAGGCTTAGCCAAACGGCTAAACCTAAGAAGTCGCTTTCTCCCCCGCCAAGGGGGAGAGTCCCGACTGATGCTCCGATGCAAATGGAAGCCACCGATCATCTCCCCCTTGGCGGGGGAGAAAGCGAAAACTTGGGCTTAGCGCAGCTAAGTCCTTAGTTTTCGCAAGAGAGGGGCGCGGGGAGCCACGGTGCCCGCCCGTGCCCCCTCAGCCCTTCCCGTCCAGCAACCCGTTCAACTCCGCCTGCAACCTGCCGCGGTTTGCCTCCACCGCACGCTCGAACGCACGCGCCTGGATCAGCCGGGCTGAAGGCGAAGTGGCGCGCGGGTCGAGGTGCTCACGCAGGGCTTCGGCCATTTCGGTCTGGAGGAAGGTGCCGATCTCGAGGAACTGCATGATCGCGGCCAGTTGATCCGGCGAAAAACGGGCCAGCATCATCGGTCCGGTCTCTTCATAGTGACCGAAAATACGACGGGTGATGGCCTTCATGTCCTCGGTCAGCTCGATCCAGATCTTCCGCCGATCGAGCGTATCGCGGGTGCGCAGCACATAGCCTGCGGCCTCCAGCCGGTCGATGACCGCGGTCACCGCGCCCGTCGTGAGGCCGCTGTCATTGGCAAGCTGGCCGGCACTCACCCTGCCCCGCCGATCGATCAGGTCGAGACAGCGGCCATCGGTGCGGTTGATGCCAAGGAACTGCGTCAGCGTTTCGTCGAACAGGTCGGTCGCGGCCTGGTTGGCGCGAGTGGCTTCCTTGAAGCGAAGACCGAAGCCTTCGGCCTCAGTTTCTCTTGACTTGTTGATATCTTGATCCATAAGATAATTATACGCTGAGATATCTGGGAAAGCAAGATTCCCGGATATCGCATACGGTCGCCCGGCGCCGAGCAAGCCAAATCAAGCCGGGTGACCGCCAAACCAGCATGAAGACCACGAAACTGATGACGGCCGGAGGGCCGGCACATGAAACCGCAATCGCATCCGTTCCAGCCGATCCGGCGCCTGCCGGTCGCGCCGATCGCCATGCCGCACAACGACAACGAGGCGCAAGTGACCAACGCCATCATCGAGGCAAAGGGCCTCAGACGAAGCTTCAAGGCGAAGGGCGCCAAGGGCAAGACGATCGACGCCGTGCGCGGCATCGACCTCAGCGTGCGCGAGGGCGAGATCGTCGGGTTTCTCGGTCCCAACGGCGCGGGCAAAACCACGACACTGAAGATGCTCTGCACGCTGCTCGCGCCAACCGACGGTTCGGCAACGGTGGTGGGGGCGGACCTGCGCCACGATCCGGTCGAAGTGCGGCGGCGCATCGGCTATGTCAGCCAGGCCGGTTCGACCTCGCCCGAGGCCAAGGTGGGCGAGGAGATCGTCAGCCACGCGCGGCTTTACGGCATCGACAAGCAGGTAGCGATCCGGCGCGGCAAGGAGCTGCTCGCAGCGCTCGACCTCGCCGAGATCTGGGATCGCACCTGCGGCTCACTTTCGGGCGGGCAGCGACGGCGGCTCGATATCGTGATGGGGCTGATCCACCAGCCACGGCTGGTGTTCCTCGACGAGCCCTCGACCGGGCTCGACCCGCAAAGCCGGGCGAACCTGTGGAACCACATCCGCAAACTCCGCGACGAGCTCGGCACCACGGTGTTCCTCACCACCCACTACATGGATGAGGCCGACTCGCTTTCCGACCGCATCCTGATCATCGACCACGGCACCATTGTCGCCGAGGGCACTCCGGCCGAACTGAAGAAGCGGGTATCGGGCGACACGATTACGCTGACGCTGAGGACCGAAGCAGACGCTGCGAGTTCTGCCGGCATTGCCGCCCGGCTGAGCGGGGCGGACGCGCCGGTGAGCGAGGCGAACGTGGTGCGCTTCCATGTGCCGGATGGGGCGACGGCGCTGCCGGTGCTGCTCGGCGACCTCACCAAGGCGGGGATCGATGCGATCGGCGTCGATGTGAACCGCCCTACCCTCGACGACGTGTTCCTGACGCTGACCGGCCGGTCGCTGAGAGACTAAGGAAACAGCATGTCCTTCATTCGCGATACATGGATTATTTTCAGGCGCTCGATGGTGCTGTCGTTGCGCCAGCCGCTCTGGGTGGTGATCGGGCTGCTGCAGCCGATCCTCTACCTGACGCTGTTCGGGCCGCTGCTGCAGACGATTGCCGCGACCTCCGGCTTCGAGGGCGACGCCTGGCAGGTCTTCGTGCCGGGCCTGCTGGTGCAGCTGGGCATCTTCGGTGGACTGTTCGTCGGCTTCGGCATCATCGCCGAATGGCGATCGGGGGTGATCGATCGGCAGTTGGTCTCGCCAGCGGCGCGCACCGCGATCATCACCGGGCGGACGCTGCGCGACGTCGTGGTGATTACCGTTCAGGCGATCGTTCTCGTCACTGCCGCCTTCTTCATGGGGCTGCGCGTGCCGGTGGGGGCGCTCGTGATCGGCCTGGTGCTGGTGGCCCTGCTCGGCGCGGCTTTCTCGTTCATTTCGAACGCCATCGGCATCGCCACCAAAAGCGAGGATGCGCTGGCGCCGCTGGTCAACACCCTGGCGCTGCCGATCCTGCTGCTCTCGGGCATCCTGTTGCCGATGACGCTGGCCCCGGCCTGGCTGCAGGCGGTGGCCAACTTCAACCCGTTCAAGCACATCGTCGAAGCGCTGCGGGCGGTATTCCTCGGCCAGTTCGGCGAGCCGATCGTGTGGATCGGACTGCTGCTCGCCGTGATTCTGGTGGTAATCGGCGCCTGGCTCGGCAGCCGCGTGCTGGCGGCGCAGACGAAGTAGCTACCCGGATGGCACCTCGCTCGGCCGGCTTCCGAAACTGCGGAAGCTGCGCCGGGCGAGCGGCAACAGGGTTGCCGCGAAGTAGCCGAAGCCGGTGAGCCAAAGGGCCGGCTCCAGCCCGATCAGTGCGATCAAGGCACCGCCGACCAGGCCGCCAAAGGGGATCAGCGCCCAGGTGAAAGCGCCGATCAGCGCGGTGGCGCGACCGATCATCGCCGGCGGAATGCGCTCGATGATCACGGCGCTGAGAATCGGGTTGATGAAGCCGGCAGCAAAGCCGGCAATGGCCAGTGTGACGAAGGCGGCGATCAGCGGCACGTCGATGGCGAACACGGCGAAGCGCGGCAGGCCGGCGATCACGAACGCAACAGTATAGACAGTGAGCCGCGGCAGGCGCTCGCCGGTCGCCGTGGCGATAGCGGCGCCGGCGATCGCGCCGGCGGACATCACGGCGAACAGCAGGCCGAGCAGCGCCGCATCGTGGCTGGAGCTCTGGGTCCAGACCGGCAGCAGCACCACGGAATAGGCAGCGTCGAGCAGGTTGGTGGTCGAGATCATGATGACGATGCCGACCAGCAGTGCGTCACGGCGGATGAAATCGAAGCCCTCGCGCAGCTCGGTGAAATAGGACGCCCGGGTTTCCGGGGGAGCGGCGCGAAATGCCGGGATGCCGGCGGCGACGACCAATGCGGCGAGCCCGAACGTAGCGGCATTGACCGCCAGGGCCGGGCCGGGGCCGATGAGCGCGATCAGCCCGCCGGCTGCAGCCGCGCCGACGGTGGAAGCGAGGCGGTCGATGACTCCGGCAATACCGGTGACGCGCTCCAGCGGCACGGCGGCGAGCCGGGCGATGTCGGGCACCATGGCGTGCTTGGCCGCGTCGGACGGACCGCGCAATATTCCCATGGCGACGACGATGGGCAGCAGCAGCTCGAGACCGAGCCAACCGATGAGGGCGAGCAGCGGGACGAGTCCGATCACCAGCACCGAGGCCAGATCGCAAGCAATGGCGAGGCGCTTGGGCCCGATGCGATCGATGAGCGGACCGGACAACGCCTTGGCGACTACATAGGGCAGCATCTCGGCCATGGCGACGATGCCGGTCAGTACGGGGCTGCCGGTCGTGGTGAGCACCAGCCAGGGGATGGCGATGGTGGAAAGGCGCGTGCCTGAGATCGACAGCGTCTCGGCAACGGCGAAGGCCAGGAAGGGGCGCCGGTTCATGTCTTCGCCCCTTTGGCTCCGGTCAGCCTGCCGGGATAGGCGAAGGCATGCAGCATCACGGTGTAGGGCGCCGCACCCGCCGGGACAGGCGCACCGGGTGCCGGAGCCTGTCGCATCGCCTCCCAGAGCAGCGCTTGCAGCTTGTCGCGCAGGGCGGAGGCTTCGTCCGGCGTGAGGATGATAGTGAAATCACTGATGGCATTGGCGGCCTGCCATTCCGGCGGCAGGCGAGTGAACTCGTCCTGCGCCTGCTGCATCAGTTGCACCTGCTGGGTCAGTGCGGCCTGCGCGAAGGCGACGCTCGAGTCGAATTCCTCGGCGCTGCCGACATTCTCGAAGAACGACGTGGACTCATGGCGCGACTGCCACCAGCGATCGCGGCGCGAGGGCTGGTCGGGCATTTCCTCGATGAAGCCGTGCAGAGCCAGCTGGCGCAGGTGGTAGCTGGTGGCGCCCGAGTTGAGACCGAGCCGCTCGGCGAGGCGGGTGGCGGTGGCCGGTCCATCGATGCGCAGCATGCCGAGCATGCGCAGCCGCACCGGGTGCGCCAGGGCCTTGAGGGCGGTGACATCGGGGACGATACGGGTGATTTCGCGGGACTGGGTTTTCATCCCCGGAGCTTATGATTGCAAAGAAGTGTTTGCAAACGATTCTTTGCGATAAGCATCGAGTGTGGGCCCCCCCACCCTTAATCCCTCCCCACAAGGGGAGGGAGACGCTTGAACCGAAACGATGCAGCTATCGCCTCCCTCCCCCTTGTGGGGAGGGCAGCAAAGCTTGGGAGCGAAGCGAACTAGCGACGCTGGGTGGGGGTGCCACGCGCGATGGAGTCTGAGAGAGAGCATCAACCAAGGAGGCATTGGCCGCCCCCTCCACCACGCTGCGCGTGGTCCCCCTCCCCAACCGCGTGGGGGAGGATCAAGAAAGAAAGCCTAGATCTCGGCTTCGTCGAAAATCCGAGTCAGGTCGCCGGCCCACTCCCCATGGTACTTGTCGAGCCAGCGCTCGGCCTGGGTCTTGCCGAGGTCGAGGGTCTCATTGAGCGGGTCGAGGAAGCTGGTCTCGTCCTTGCCGGCGGCAAGGTGCTTGCGGCGGCGCAGGCCATCGCCGGCGAGATCGACGACGAGGCGGGCGATATCGGCGACGGTGCCGCCGCGGAACGGAGTGTGGATGGCAGTGCGCGGCACTTCGTTGCGCAGCGTCTGGCGCTCGGCTTCGGTCCAGTCGCTGACCAGGTCCCAGGCAGCGTCCAGCGCTTCGCTGTCATAGAGCAGACCGGTCCACAGGGCGGCGAGCGCCAGCACGTGGCCGCGATCGCCCATATCGGCGCCGCGCTGCTCGAGGAACTGCTTGAGGCGGACCTCGGGGAACAGGGTCGAGAGATGGTTCTCCCAATCCTTCACCGTCGGCCGGATGCCCGGCAGCTGCGGGAGCTTGCCATCCATAAAGGCGCGAAAACTTTCGCCGGCGACGTTGATGTACTCGCCCTTCCGGATGACGAAATACATTGGCACGTCGAGCGCATATTCGGCGTAGCGGTCGAAGCCGAAGCCATCCTCGAAGGCGAAGGGCAGCATGCCGGTGCGGGCGCGATCGGTGTTGAGCCAGATATGCGAGCGGAAGCTCAGGTAGCCCGAGGGTTTGCCGTCGATGAAGGGCGAGTTGGCGAACAGCGCAGTGACGACGGGCTGCAGCGCCACCGAGACGCGAAGCTTCTTGACCATGTCGGCTTCGTCGGAGAAATCGAGGTTCGCCTGCACGGTGGCCGAGCGATACATCATGGAGGTACCGAGGCTGCCGACCTCCTGCATGTATTTGGTCATGATGCCGTAGCGCGACTTCGGCATGGCGGCGATTTCGGCCACGGACCAGAGCGGGGTGACGCCGAGGCCGAGGAAATGGATGTTGAGCGGACCGCCGACGACGCGGCAATCCTCGAGATGCGCGTCGAGCTCGGCGGCGGCATCGTGAATGGTGAGCTGCGGCGCGCCCGAGAGCTCGAACTGGCCGCCCGGCTCGAGCGAGATGCCACCGACCGCGCCGAGGTTGCGCAGGCCGATCGGGTTGCCGCGATCAAAAAACGGATGCCAGCCGGTACGGGCTTCGATGCCCTTGAGCAGGGCGTCGATGCCGTCATCGCCGGCATACGGAACCGGGGCGAGCGGCGTTTTGCGATAAACGTGCTTTTCGTGTTCGGTGCCGACGCGCCACTCGGATTTCGGCTTGCCGCCGATGGCCATGACCTCGAGCAGGTCAGCCCGCGACTCAATCAGCGGTGCGTTCTCTTCGCCGGCCATGGGCACTCCAGTAAGGCAAGACTGCCGGGCTCCTGGCCGGGCGCGGCGGACAATACTGAGCCGCGCTCCGAATGCAATGGGCTTTATCGCCAATCGCCGATGGTTGACTGAACCACCGCCAAAGCGGCTACTGCCGCGGTATCGGCGCGCAGGATTCGCGGGCCGAGGCTGATCGGGATGACAAAGGACTGGGCGAGCAGCAGCGCCCGCTCGTCATCGGAGAAGCCGCCTTCAGGGCCGACCAGGATACCGACCGGCAGCCCTTCGAGGTCCAATAACTGGGTGTTGGGAGCGTGGCTGGGTGCGCTCTCATCGGCAAAGATCAGGCGACGGAGTCCGTGCTCGCGCTGCCAGTGCGCGATGAGATCGGCAAGCGCGATTTCCTCGGCCAGCATCGGGACACTGAGCACTTCGCACTGTTCGGCCGCCTCGATGATGTTGGCGTGGAGCTTGTCGGCCTTGAGCCGCGATACCTGCGTGTAGCGGGTGATCACCGGCTGGATGGCGCCGGCGCCCATCTCGGTGGCCTTCTGCACCAGGTAGTCGAGGCGGCCGGTCTTCAGTGGCGCAAAGCCGAACCACAGGTCGGATTTCGGCGTCTGGTGCTGGGTCTGCACCACCAGCTCCAGTGTAGCGCCCTTACGATGATCGTCGGCGATCTTTGCCATCCAGGCGCCGTCCTTGCCGTTGAACACCACCAGGGCATCGGCGGCTTTCATGCGCAGCACACTAAGCAGGTAATTGGTGTGATCGCGACCGAGTTCGAGGAGTGCGCCAGCGACGAGCGGCGCCTCGATGTAGAGGCGTGGGAGGGTCTTGTGCGATCTGGGCATCGTGGTACGCGTGACAATGAAAGTGGCCGGTGGCCATCAAGGCACACAAGACAGACGATGCAAACCCCCGAAAGAACGACCGGTACGGTTGCGGACGCGAGCCGCGGCAACTGGCTCGATCGCTATGCACCCGAGTGGCTGAAGCCCTATGGCCGGCTGGCCCGTTGGGACCGGCCGCTGCCGTTGCTGCTGCTGTTCTGGCCGTGCGGCTTCGCGCTGGCGCTGGCGGCGCTGGCCGATCCTGGCCGCGGCTTCGACTGGGGGGCGCTTCTCCTGTTCTACGTCGGCTCGGTGGCGATGCGCGGGGCCGGCTGCACCTTCAACGACATCGTCGATACCAATATCGACATGAAGGTGGCCCGGACCCGGTCGCGGCCGATTCCCTCCGGCCAGGTGACGAAACGGCAGGCGGCGCTGTTCCTGGTGCTGCAGTCGCTGGTCGGGCTGGTGGTGCTGCTGCAGTTCAACGGCACCACTGTGATGCTCGGCGTCGCCTCGCTGGTGCTGGTGGCGATCTACCCGTTCATGAAGCGGGTCACCTGGTGGCCGCAACTGTTCCTCGGGCTGGCGTTCAACTGGGGGGCGCTGGTCGGCTGGACGTCGCAGACCGGCTCCCTCGCCCTGCCCCCGCTGCTGCTCTATGTCGGCGGGATCCTGTGGACCATCGGCTACGACACCATCTACGCGCTGCAGGACATCGAAGACGATGCGCTGGTCGGGGTGAAATCCACCGCCCGGCTGTTCGGACGGCGAGCGCGCCTCTTGGTGGCGCTATTCTATGCGGCGACAGTGGTGCTGTGGGTAGCGGCAGGCCTGCTGGTCGGGGCCGGCTGGCCGTTCCTCGTCGGAATGCTTTGGGTGATCGGCATCCTCGGCTGGCAGGTCCGTACACTGGAACCGCGTAATCCAGCCAACGCGCTGGAGCGGTTTCGCGCCAATCACTGGGTCGGGCTGGCGTTCACCGCGGCATTGCTCTTGGACCTGTTGGTTTAGGACGGTGCACCGTGACGGGGTTTGCCGGGTGTGCGAACCGACGCGCTGCAAGTCCCAACCCGGGTCATCCCCGCGAAAGCGGGAACCTCCGTTTGCGATCGTGAGGCAGGCGAGAAAACAGAGTTCCCGCTTTCGCGGGAATGACCCGGTGGGTTGGGGCACCACCAGTGCAATCGCTCGATAAGAAGCGGGGCCGATCCATTTCTGGATCGGCCCCGGCTCGTGCTGGTTTGGAGGTCGCTACGAGTCTTTCCGACAGTTCAAACGTGCATGGGATCGCTGTCGGCTTGTCTTGTCAGTAACGGCCTAGTGCCGCAAAGGTTGCATCAGGAGGCATTGCTTTCGCCGGGTTTGCGACGGTTGAGAAAGCGCGGGCGCCGCTCTGCATCGGCGGCGAGACGGCGGCGGTCATGCTTCAACCCGAGGGCGACACCATCGACCTGCTGCGAATAGGGGAGGAGGTTGCCGTCGCCGGCCTTGATGAACAATGGCAGGCGGAGCTTCTTGCCCCAGTTCTGCCATTCGGCGACGACGCTGGAATTGCCGATCTCTTCGAACACCCGGTAATTGAGGTCAGGGTCGCCGTGCACCAGTTCGATGGCGCTCGACAGTACACCCTCTTCGGTAATCGAGGTCGAAACCGCGACGCCGATGAACTCGTTGACCGGCACCTTGATCTTGATGGCGACGCCGCTCTTTTCGAGCGTCTTGCGCACCGTCACGGTCTTGACCGGATCCTTGGGGCCGTTGTCGTTGGCCGGACCGAAATATTTGGCAGTCAGCGGACGTGTCCGCGGGGCGCGACCCTCACCGAACAACATGACAACCGACGACCCGTCGATCCCAACACGACCCTGCATGATAAGCCTTCCTGTCAACTCTCGAGAGCTTGTTTTTGCCGCCCTCTTTGATGCCCCCAATCTATCCGCCCGCCTTGCCACCCCGCTTAAGAAACTGGGTTAAGTTTAGGTTGTTTTGCGAAGGGTTAGCGGGTCGTCACCGGGTGTAACGCAGTCTTAAGTGCGTGTGCTTGCTTAGCTTTAACCACTTGGCTCGGGGCAAGCCCGTAGTGGGGATAAGTAGCTGCCGCGAACCGTTCAAACGGGGCTGTTGCAGCATCTGCGGTCTTGTTCCAGCCGGGGGATGCGCCTAGAAGCACGGCCAGCCAGAATATCCCGGAAACCTGATGCTTAGTGCCGCCCCGACCACAGCTGCCGACGATCGCGAATTGCTGCGCTCGGCCGCCGTCACCGCCGGGATCATTGCAGCGGGGTATTTCCGCAAGGACCTGAAGACCTGGACCAAGGAGAACGCCTCGCCGGTCAGCGAGGCGGATATCGTCCTCGACAAGTTCCTCAACTCGGCGCTGCTGACGGCACGCCCCGACTACGGTTGGCTCAGTGAAGAGAGCGTCGACAACCCCGAACGGCTGAACCATCGCCGGGTGTTCGTGGTCGACCCGATCGACGGGACGCGCGGCTTCATCCGCGGCGAGGACAGCTGGACGGTGTCCCTGGCGGTGGTCGAAGACGGCGTGGCGATTGCCGGCGTGGTCTACGCGCCGGTGCGCGACGAGATGTATGACGCAGCAATCGGCGATGGCGCGCGGCTCAACGGCAGGCCGCTGGTGCGGCAGCGCCACCCCGGCCGTACCGCGCCGCTGATCCCGGCGCCGGGCGCCGTGCATCAGGAATTGCAGGCGTCGGGGCTCGATTATTCTCGAGGGCCGTTCTTTCCGTCGCTCGCCTATCAACTGGTGCAGGTGGCGACGGGCGGACTCGATGCCGCGATGAGCCGGCGCGGCGCGCGGGACTGGGACGTGGCGGGGGCCGCCTGCATCCTCGCAGAGGTCGGTGTCAGCTTCGAGGACGTGTGCATAGGTGCATTGCGCTTCAATCGCCCGGAAATCCGGCATGGCGCGCTTGCGGCGTTGGCCGAGCCTTCGCTAAAAGCGCCGCTACATGCTGCGCTGGTCAAGGTTTATGGTTGCCCGCAGCCTCAGGAAGTCGATCTGGAGCGTCTGAAGCCGTGAGCACCAAGAAACCCGAGCCCAAGCAGCAGCTCTTGCACCTCGTCATCGGTGGCGAAGTGGAAAAGGGCGAAGACATCACGTTCAAGGATCTCGATGCCGTCGACCTCGTCGGGGTCTATCCGAATTACGCCACGGCGCACGCGGTGTGGAAACAGAAGGCACAGCTGACGGTCGACAATGCCGAGATGCGCTACTTCGTGGTGCACCTGCATCGCCTGCTCAACCCGGAAGACGACGAGTAAGAACCTCTACGCAGTGATGAGCCGGTGGGCCGGCGCGGGCTGACCCCCACCCCTGCCCCCTCCCCCTAAACATGGGGAGGGAGACCCTCACACTGACATCGAGGCGATCGTCTCCCGCCCCCTTGTTTAGGGGGAGGGATCAAGGGTGGGGGTCGGCCCGCGCCGGCGCTTCGATTTGTGCCATGAGACTGGCCGCCAGCGCATCCAGCCGTTCGGCCGCCTGGTCCGCCACCCCACGGAACGCCTCGATCATCTCGCGGCGCCGCACTTCATCTTCGAGCAGGCCCAGCACCGCCGGCGGCAGTTCATCCGCCGAAAGAACCTGCACCGCGCAGCCGATCGCCTTCAGCGTCTGGTGCAGCGGCAGCTGGCGTTCGATATGCGGGCCGTAGAGGCTGGCGGCCCCCAGGTGCAAGGGTTCGCTGAGGTCGTGGCCGCCGATCGGCGAGAAGGTGCCGCACACCACGCCGATGCTGGCGCGGGCGTAAAGCTTCGACAGCGTTCCCATCTCATCGAGCCAGACGAGCCCGCCGGCATCGGCAATGGCGTCCGCATTGTCGACGATGGCAAGTTCGCCGCCAAAGCTGGCGCTCAGCACTTCGCCGGGGATCTTGCCGGGATAGCGCGGCACCAGCACCAGCCTGGTGTCGGGGCGTTTGCTGCGCAGCTCGGCGGTTGCCGGAGCGAGCGCTGCGATCTCGTCGCGATGAACGTTGCCGAAGACGACAAGCGGCGGCGTGTCCTTGCTGGCCGCACCGACGCTATGCAGCGGCACCAGCTTCAGGTTACCCAGTACGTCGATATGGGCGCGGGGGACGCCGAACTCGGCATAGCGGGCGGCGATGGCCTCGTCCTGGGCATAGATGCGCTGCGCCTTGACGATGGTGCGCCTGGCGACGGCGGGGTTGCGCTGGTGGCGGGCAAAACTGCGCGGCGACATGGTGGCATTGACCACCACTACCGGGACACCGGCGGCTTCGGCGGCGGCGAACTGGGCCGGCCAGAACTCGGATTCGACCAGCACCAGCAGGTCGGGCCGGACGGTCTCGAAGATGCGGCGCTGAGCTTCGAGCGTGTCGAGCGGCATGATGAAACTCGCGCCATCGCCGGCGATGGCGCGGATGCGGGCGTAGCCTGAATAGGTGGTGGCCGAGAGGACGACCGACAGCGCCTGATCCTGCTCGAGCAGGCGCTGGCGAAGCAGCTCGGCAACCTTGGTTTCACCGGCAGAAACCGCGTGGATCCAGATGCGCTTGCCATGCGCGGGCCGGGGCAGCGTGGGGTTGAGGCGTTTGGTGAACCAGGCGGTGCCACCCTCGTCGCTTTTGGAGAAGCGCGACAGCACCGCGTAGTGCAGCCAGGATGCCGCCGTGACGAGCCCGCCATAGGCCTTCCAGCGAAACGGCACGGCTTCGGTCAAACGGGTTACTCCAACTGGCCTCGCGTCGTGACTAGCTGGTCCGGTGGCGCGGCACAACCTTGCGGCGCTTGCTTGCGGGTTCTTGCAGATTGCTGCTAAGCCACCGCATGTTTTCAGCAAGGCGCGGGCCGGGTCCTCACGTGCGCTATCCTATCGCCAACGATGCGCGTCTGCAGCAGCTCGCTCTCGACGAGGCGCGCGCCGCAATCCGGTTGGAAACCGAGGGGCTGGAGGCGCTGGCCGCCGGGCTCGACGGCGCCTTCGTGGCGCTGGTGGACCTGATCCAGCGCGCGCCGGGGCGGGTAATTCTGTCAGGTGTCGGCAAGAGCGCGCACATCGCGCGCAAAGTCGCAGCGACGCTGGCCTCGACCGGCACGCCGGCGCAGTTCGTGCATGGCGGCGACGCCAGCCACGGCGATCTCGGGATGATCACCACCGCCGATGTGGTGGTAATGTTCTCGAAATCGGGCGACACGGCGGAGCTGTCCGACCTCGCCAATTATTGCGTGCGCTTCGACATTCCGCTGGCGCTGCTCACCGCGCGGCCGGACTCGCGCCTGGGCGGGGCGGCCAACATCGTGGTGACGCTGCCCGATGCACGCGAAGCCTGCGAGATCACCGCGGCGCCGACCACATCGACGACGATGATGGCGGCGCTGGGCGATGCGCTGGCGGTGGTGTTGCTCCGGCGGCGCGGTTTCCAGGCCGCCGATTTCCACGTGTTCCATCCAGGCGGCACGCTCGGCAGCGCGCTGCTGACCGTGGGCGAAGTGATGCATCGGGACGAGAAGCTGCCACTGGTGGGCGCCGAAGCGAGCGTCGCGGCGGCGATCCTCGAGATGACGTCGAAGGGCTTTGGCTGCACCGGCGTGGTGGACGAGGCGGGCGAACTGCTCGGCATCATCACCGATGGCGACCTGCGCCGGCACATGGCGGATGGGTTGCTGCAGCAAACCGCGGCGGCGGTAATGACCGTCGGGCCGCGTACCATCGGCGCGGACGCCTTGCTCAGCGAAGCGCTGCGGCAAATGACGGCGCTGACCCCACGGATCACCGCGATCTTCGCCATGGACGACCGGCGGCCGGTCGGCATCGTGCATGTGCACGACTGCCTGCGTGTCGGCCTCGTCTGAGGTGAGCGACCTCATCGTCATTCCGGCCCGTTATGGTTCGACCCGGCTGCCCGGCAAGCCGCTGCACCCGATTGCCGGACGCATGCTGCTGGAGCGGGTGGCGGCGATCGCCATCGCCGCGGCGCGACAGCTCGGCGATGCCGAAGTGCTGGTAGCGACCGATGACGAGCGCATTCTCGCGGTAGCAAGCGGCCTCGGGCTCGAAGCGGTGATGACGGCGAGCGCCATCAGTTCCGGCTCCGGGCGGGCGCTGGCGGCGCTCAAGGCGACTGGGCGCTCGGCAGGACTGGTGGTGAACCTGCAGGGCGATGCGCCGTTCACCGCGCCCGAGCACATCGTCGAAATCGTGCAAACCGCGCGCGGCTCCACGGCCGACGTGACAACGCCGGTGGTGCAATTGGATTGGACGCGGCTGGATGCGCTGATCGAGCACAAGCAGACGGCACCGGCGAGCGGCACGACCTGCATCCGCGATGGCGCCGGGCGGGCGGTGTGGTTCTCGAAGACGGTGCTGCCGTTCATGCGCAAGCCGACGGAGCTGCGCGCCGCGGGACCATTGTCGCCGGTGCTGCAGCATATCGGCCTCTATTGCTACCGGACGCCGGCGCTCGAAGCCTTCGAGGCGGCGCCGCAATCGGGGTACGAGCAGCTCGAAGGGCTCGAACAGCTGCGGCTGATCGAGCTCGGGCTCGATATCCGGGCGGTGATCGTCAAGCCGGCGCAGATCACCATGAGCGGCGTCGACAGCCCGGCCGATGTGGAACGGGCAGAGCGGTTGATCGGGGAGCTCGGCGATCCGTTCGTCGACTGGCGCCGATGACCCGGTTGGTGGTTGTCCGGCACGGCAACACTTTCGAGACCGGCGAAGCACCGCGCCGCATCGGCGCCCGCACCGACCTGCCGCTCACCGCCGCAGGCGTGGCGCAGGCGGAAGCACTGGCGCGCCATTTTGCGGCAAACGGCATCGTCTTCGACCTGGTGCTGAGCGGTGAGCTGCAGCGAACCCGCCGCACGGCGGAAGCCATCGCCGGCGGGCAGCCGATCGAAACCGCGCGGTTCCTCACCGAGATCGATCACGGGCCGGACGAAGGCCAGCCGGAAACGGCCGTTATCGATCGAATCGGTAACGACGCCATCACGCTGTGGGAGACACAGTGGGTAGCGCCAGAAGGCTGGGAGGTTGGGGCGCAATGGCGCCTTCTGGCCTGGCGGGAGTTCGTGGAGCGGGTAGCGGAGGAGCTGCCCGGCGGAACGATCCTTCTGGTGACCAGCAATGGAGCAGCACGGTTCGCCCTTGCGGCGCTGGGCCTAAAGCCTGGGGAAAACCGCGCCGGCGTCAAATTCCGAACTGGAAGTTATGGTGTGATAGAGGTCGGCAGCGGGGCCGATTTCCGACTAACTGGGTGGGACATACGACCGGGCGAAATACCCGGCGATACAGGTTTGTTTTGATGCAGCAGGTTTTTGTCGATGCGCCGAACGGGCAGCGCGTCGGGTTTGGTACTGATCTCCCGCTTGCCTACATTCTCGGCCCATGCGTGATCGAAAGCCGCGATCACGCATTGAAGACCGCGCGTTTTCTCGCCGAGCTGGGCGAGCGCCGCGGCATCCCGCTGATTTACAAGTCATCGTTCGACAAGGCCAATCGCACCAGCGCCAGCAGCTTCCGCGGCATCGGCGTCGACGAGGCGTTGCGCATCTTCGAAGCGGTCAAAGCTGAAACCGGTCTCGCCGTCACCACCGACGTGCATGAACGCGAGCAATGCGCCGCGGTGGCCGAGGTGGTCGACATCCTGCAGATCCCGGCCTTCCTCAGCCGGCAGACCGACCTGCTGGTGGCCGCTGCCGAAACCGGCCGGGTGGTGAACGTCAAGAAGGGGCAGTTCCTCGCGCCCTGGGACATGAAGAACGTGGCTAAGAAGCTCGACAGCGCCGGCGCCTCCGGCGTGCTGTTGACCGAGCGCGGCACCAGTTTTGGCTACAACACGCTGGTGGTCGACATGCGCGGCCTGCCGATCATGGCCGAGACCGGCAAGCCGGTGATTTTCGATGCCACGCACTCGGTGCAGCAGCCGGGCGGGCGCGGCGAAACATCGGGCGGTGAGCGGCAATACGCGCCGGTGCTGGCGCGGGCGGCCGTCGCCGTCGGAGTCGCGGGCGTTTTCATCGAGACGCACGAGGACCCGGACAATGCCCCGTCCGACGGCGCCAACATGATCCCGCTGACCGAGATCGACAATCTGGTGGCGGAACTCAATGCGCTCGACGCCATCGCCAAAGGCCGAGGCTCCGGTCGATGAGCGCAGCGGCCAAGGCCGGTGCGCCGAGCTACATTCGCTGGGCCTGCCTGGCGATGATCGTCTTCCTGTTCGCCCTGCCCTGCATCGTGGGTCGGCTTACTACCTATTTCGTGCTGCTGTTCGCCATCTTCGCGCTGATCTCGCCATCGGTGATCGCGGCGTTCCAGTCGCGCAACCGCAACCCGATCGATGTGATGTTCGTCACCGCGGCAGCGTTGCCGGCGATCGCGTTCCTGTTCTCATCGGAAGAGCCGGGCGACCTGCTGTTCGCGTTCAACTTCGCCCCGCTGCTGCTGGCGGTGCCGCTGCGTTGGCAAATTGAAAAGTATGCGCAGGTCGACAGCGCGGTGCTGATCGCCCGGCTGTCACTGGTGGGTGCCGGCATCGCGGTGATCGTGGGTGCGGTGCAGGTGGGCCTGCTCGGCTACGACCGGGCGGGGCAGCCGCTGATGAGCACGTTCCATTTTGCCGACACGGCGATGCTGCTGGGCTTTATGGCACTGGTTGGGCTGTTCGCGCCGACCAAGCATCGCGGGCGCTGGCTGTACCTGCTCGGGCCGGTGTTCGGCATCCTGGTTGCGCTATTGAGCGGGACGCGGGGGGCGTTGATCGCGGCGCCGGTCCTGGGCTTCGTGGCGCTGGCGTTTGCCCTGGCGCGGGCCCCGGCGCGGCATCGCGGCGTGACGCTGCTGGTGGCGGGAGTGGTGGCGGTGCTGTCCGCCATCCTGCTGTTCATCGCCGCAAAGGCCGGATTGACCCGCGCACTGGATGGCTTCTCGGTAACGCAGGATGTGATTGCCGGTAGCGCGGTCGACAAATCCACGGAGGAGCGCCTCACCATGCTGTGGGGCGGCTACCAGGCTTTCCTCCGCGCCCCGCTGTTCGGCTATGGCTGGCTCGACATGGTGCCGGCGATCCTGCCCTACGTGCCGGAAAGCGAAATCGAGCGCATGCTGACCTTCCGGCAGTTGCACAATGGGCTGCTGAGCTTTGCCGTCGGGGCGGGCATTCCTGGCATCGTCAGCTTCCTGATCCTGTCGGTGGCCCCGGTCGTCGCGGTATTCCGCACGGCGCGTGACGCGTTGTTCGTCTCGCGCCTCTATCTGGCGGTGACGCTGTGCGTCGCCTACGCGGTGTTCCAGCTGACCATCATCATGATCGGCTTCGAGTTCCACACCGTGCAGTACGCGTTCATGACCATGGTGATCCTCGGTTTCGTCCGGATCCCGGCTGTTGCGGCGGCGCCGGCTCAGTCGGCCCGGGGCAAGGCGCCGGTGGGGCCGGAGACGGCGACCACCGCATAATATTCTTCGCCCCGCCCTGCCCCTTCATCGCGCTTCAGCACGGTGACGAGGCGGCTATTGGAGAACTCCGGACGCGGCGGCAGGTCTGCGGCCGCGGCCGGAGATTTCACGTTCGTCACCAGCAGAGCCGGCGACGACGAGGGGTAGCGGGTCTGGGACGGCAGGAACTCGTAACGCGGGTGGGGGGCGATGTCGCGCACCGGCCGGGTATCCCCCGCGGCACGGCCGTAAAAGAACAGCTCGCCGGTGAGGCGATAATTGCCTTCGGTCCAGATCACCTGCGCCCCGGTTTCGTCGGCCAGTTGCCGAACCTGGGCGGCCAGCTTGTCCCAGCCACGCAGCATGCGGGTGCGATCGGCATAGCCCAGATCAAGCGGATGGTAGACCGCCTGCACGTAGGCAAAGCCGATCAGCGCGAGGCCGGAGACCAGCTGCAGCGCGCAGGCTGCGGCCACGATCCAGCGCCCGAACGGACGCGCCGGCAACAAACAGACGAAGGCCGCGCCGAGCAGAGCCAGCACCGGCGCAACCGGCTGCAGCCAGTTGACCTCGACGCGGGCGTGGAGGGCGTGAAACAGGAAGTAGGCGAGGAGCGGCAGCGTGGTCAGCACCGGCAGGGCCAGCCTGGCGCCGGTGCGCTTGCCATTTCCGAAGACGTAACCGCCCATTGCCAGCAAGGCACATGCCAGCAGCACGGGCCCCATCGCCACAGCCTGGCTGATGATGAACTCGCTCACCAGCCGCCCGAATTCCTCTTCGAACGTGACGACACGCGCGCCCTGAAACAGGAAGGATTGCCAGTCGTGCCAATAGTTCCACCACAGCACCGGCGCGAAGACGAGCAGCGCGAGCAGGCCGCCGGCCCAGAGCTGCCAGCGGCCGAACTGCCGGCGGCCGTCGGCCGTGCCGATGAGGAACAGCACAAGCCCGATGCCGAACCAGGCGTTGGTGTACTTGGAGGCAAGCCCGGCGCCGGCGAAGAGGCCGACCGCCAGCCACCAGTTGGGCCGCGAGCGTGTGACAGCCTCAGCCGCAGCCCACAGCGACAAGGTCCAGAACAGGGTCGAAGGGGCGTCGGGAGTAGCGACGAAGTTCACGCCACCCTGCAGGCTGAGGCAGTACCAGGCAACCGAGAGCGCCGCAGCGCTGCGGCCCGGCAACAGCAGCCGGCCGGTGCGATAGAGGGCCATGAGCACCGCGATGCCGGCCACAAGCGGCAGCAGGCGAACGCCGAGCAGCGTGTCGCCGGCAATCAGTTGGCCGAGCGCCGTCATCACCCCAACGGCGGGCGGATGATCGAGATAGCCCGGCGAGAGATAGGCCGACCACAGGGCGTAATAGGCCTCATCGCCGTCGAGACCGACACTCAGTGCCACGAACGCCTTGGCGATAAGGCTCCCGAGGACCACGACCAGCGCGAAAACCTCGGCACCGACCAATCCCGTCCGGATAGGTGTCTCGAAGGGAATGTTGGTCTCAGCGGTCATCGATCTCGAGGGGCAGCGCGAAGCGGCGCACCCTAAGCACGGATCACCCTGGTTCGGAATGTTTTTCGCGGCAGCGCGGCAGCGTGTCTCAACCGTGGCGTCGCTGACGAATTATGCAAGACTAAGGGATAGACAGTATTTCCTTGGCCGTTTTGCACACGATTGCCTGCCTTGCCGTACAGTAATTTGACTTGTGAGCAGACAATCGCTAGCCACACCGCAATAGACGCAAGCGGCAGGTCGAGGACCCAACCGTCCATGCAATCGCCTGCCCTTCCCCTTAGCCATCCCGGCATCGACCTCAAGTCGCGGTCTGCCGAACGGTGGGCCCTTGTGGTCATCGCTGTCGCTACCCTCGCTCGGCTGATCCTTGCGGCCGTGCTGCCGGTGGGGGTTGACGAGGCTTACAGTATCGGCATCGCACGGCAGTTTTCGGCGAGCTACTTCGACCATCCGCCGCTGCATCTGTGGCTGGTCGGGCTGTGGGCCAAGCTGTGGGGAAGCGAGGATCTGCTGTTGCTGCGACTGCCGTTCGTGGCGCTGGGCGCGCTGTCCTCGTGGTTGATCTACGCGCTGGGAGCACGGCTGTTCGGGTCGGCCGCAGGGCTATGGTCGACGGTGATCTTCAACCTCGCGCCGGTGTTCGGATTGGCCCATGCGGGACTGATCTTCCCGGACGGACCGCTGCTGGCGGCTGCGCTGGGAACCGCGCTGGTGGTGGCGCGAATCGTCCTCGTTCCCGGAGCCGGCCGGCGGCTGGGATGGTGGGCACTGGCCGGACTGACTGCCGGGCTGGCGCTGTTATCGAAGTACCACGGCGTGCTGCTGGTGCTGGGAGTGCTGCTGTTCCTGCTGACGACGCCCGAGGGCCGACGCTGGCTGCTGACGCCGGGGCCATGGCTGGCTGCGGCGATTGCCATAGCTTGCTTCGTGCCGGTGCTGGTGTGGAATGCCCAGCACGACTGGGCGTCGTTCGCCTTCCAGATCGGTCGTGGTCGGGTCGGCGGCGGTGGCGGCGTACGGGCGTTCGGCCCCATCGAATCGCTGTTGTCGCAGGCGGTGTACCTGCTGCCATGGATTGCCGCGCCGCTGGCAGCATTGCTGGTGCGCGGCATGCTCAGCGGACCGGCCAATGCGCGCCGCTGGTTGCTGGTCTGTCTGGCGCTGCTGCCGATCCTGATCTTTACCGGGCTGACGCTCAGCGGCCGGGGACTGCCGCATTGGCAGATGCCGGGGTGGCTGTTCGCAGTGCCGCTTTTGGGCGAAGGGCTCGCCAATGCCGGGCGGATCACCAGGCGGATCGCTGTCTGGGTTGCGGTGCTCACGGCACTGGCGCTTGGAGCACTGGCGACAGTGGTGACGATGCAGGCGCGATGGGGCAGTTTCGATCAGCAGACGCTGCAGCTGTTCGGCGGGAGCGATCCGACGGATGCGCTGCTGTCGTGGGAGGCAGTGCGGCCGGAACTGGCCAGGCGTGGCTTGCCGGCAGACGACCGAACTTTCATCGGAACATTCAACTGGGTGCGGGCCGGCGAGCTCAACGCCTTGTTCGGGAAAGAGATTCCGGTGCTGTGCCTGTGCAGCGACGCGCGCCACTTCGACTATCTCACCCCACCCGAGGCCTATGCCGGATGGACCGCCATCCTGATCGGCATGCCGGGGCACATCGATGACGACACGGCGCTGGGCGAGGAATTCGCCTCACTGGGGCCACTGGAAGATATCAGCCTGAGCAAGGCGGGGCGCGTGGCGGTGCCGCTGCGGATGCGGCTGGGCAGCGGCTTCAAGCCCTAGAGCGCTTCACTGTCGCAATGAAATGTCGCGAACGGGCTCAGCTGGAGCTGATGCCCGGGCTCAGCGGGAGCTGATGCCCGGGCTCAGCGGGAGCTGATGCCGTAGCGTTTATACGCCTCATGGGCGGCGTCGGCGTTGGCGTAGGGCTCCTGCCGGTCGACGTTCCAGTAGGTCAGCTCGTCGAGCGCAATCGGCACGCCGGTGATGGCACAGCGGACAAAACTGCCCGGCCGCAGCACGACATAGTCGGCATCGAGGTAGCGGACCTGCGCCTCGGAGGGGCTGAAGCTCTTGTCGAAAATATTCATGGCGCCACCAGATATAGGTCAGATCAGCTGACTTGGAAACCGGCCGGTCCCGAACCGCACAGTGACGACACCTGAACCGGTTTCGTGGCGATTTTCAGAACAGGCCCTGTTCCTAGAACAGGCTTTCCTGGCCTTCCTCATCGCGCGGCGGACGGACCTTCTTGCGCGCCACGAGACCGCTGCCGATCGTGGCCCCGATGGTGCCATCCGACACCTGGATGTGGACCGCATCGCCCGGCTTCACGTCGGCGGTGTGCTTGACGATATGGCCCTCGGCGTCGGTGACGACCGAGAAGCCACGCGTCAGGATCGAGCGATAGTCGGCCGCCTCGAGCAAGCGGGCAGCCAGATCGAGGCTGCGACGGCGCTGATCGACAAGACGGGCGACGGCCGGATGGAGCGCGGCAGCCAGCGGGTCGAGCCGGCTGCGCAGGTGCCGGATCTCGTTGTTGAGCGCTTTGGGCGAGAGGCGGCCGGAGGCGGCGACGAACAGGCCGCGCTTCCGCTCGGCGGTGCGCGAGGCGGCGGTGTCAGCACGACGGCTCAGATTATCGAGCCGGGTGGTGAGCTCGGTGGCGCGGCGCGACAGCAGGTTGGGCGTCAGCTTGTTGGCGGAACGGCCGAACTCGATGCGCTTTTTCTGCTCGGCGTGCCGCAGCGCCGCAGCGAGGTTGGAAGCGGCGTGATCGAGGCGCTGGCGGGCCGAGGCGACCAGATCGAGCGGGCGTGGCAGGCCGGCGGAAGCGGCACGCAGCCGATCGCGATAGTTCGAAGCGGTGCGCCGCATGGCGTGGCGCTGCCGGCCGCCGATCTCATCGACATAGCCGATGAGATCGGCCCGCACCGGTACCGCGGCCTCGGCCGCGGCGGTGGGCGTGGGGGCGCGATGGTCCGACGCGTAGTCGACGAGCGTCGTGTCGGTCTCGTGGCCGACGGCGGTGATGACCGGGATGCGGCTGGCGGCGACGGCGCGAACAACGATCTCCTCGTTGAAGCCCCAGAGATCTTCGATCGAGCCGCCACCGCGGGCGACGATCAGCACGTCGGGGCGGGGAATCGGGCCGTTCGACGCGAAGGCGTTGAAACCATTGATGGCGGCTGTGACTTCGGCCGCTGCGGTTTCGCCTTGGACGCGGACCGGCCAGACCACGACGTGGCTGGGGAAGCGATCGGAGATGCGATGCAGAATATCGCGGATTACCGCGCCGGTGGGCGAGGTGATGACGCCGATAACGCGAGGCAGGTAGGGCAGCTCGCGCTTGCGCTCGCTGGCGAACAGCCCTTCGGCGGCAAGCTTCCGGCGCCGATCCTCGAGCAGCGCCATCAGGGCGCCGGCGCCGGCCGGCTCGATCTGCTCGATGACGATCTGGTATTTCGACGAGCGCGGGAAGGTGGTGAGCCGTCCGGTGGCGATGATCTCCATGCCCTCCTCGGGCTTGAAGGTCAGGCGCGGCCACGAGCTCTTCCACACCACCGCATCGATCGAGGCATTCTCGTCCTTCAGCGTGAAGTAAGCGTGGCCGGAGGAATGGACGCCGCGGAAGCCGGAAATCTCGCCGCGCACCCGGACATGGCCGAACTCATCCTCGACCGTCCGCTTCACCGCCTGCGCGATTTCGGAAACGGTAAACTCGGCGGCGTTGGTCAGCGGCACAGACATGGGTGAGAGGTGCGGGAAAGGCACGAGTCCGTCAAGGGTGGCGGCACAATCGAGCAGATGCTAGATGGGCGCCAATCCACCTTCTCCCCTTGAGAGAGAAGGTGGCGCGAAGCGCCGGATGAGGGGAAGTCTGCCCCTCACCCGCCCTGCTTCGCAGGGCACCCTCTCCCTCAAGGGGAGAGGGAAGGAAGAGGGCAAGAATGCGCATTCTGGTAATCGGGTCGGGCGGACGGGAGCATGCGCTGGCTTGGGCGATTGCCCGGTCGCCGCGCTGCGAGAAACTGTTCGTGATGCCGGGGAACGGCGGGACCGGCGAGATTGCCGAGAACGTGCCGGTGGATATCACCGACCATCAGGCAGTGATTGATTTCGCCCTCGCCAACCGAGTGGACTTCGTGGTGATCGGGCCCGATGCGCCGGCTGTCGCGGGACTGGGCGACGATGTTCGGGCAGCGGGCCTGCTCTGCTTCGGGCCTAGCAAGGCAGCAGCGCAGCTCGAGGGCTCGAAGGCCTTCACCAAGCTGATCTGCGACGAAGCCAAGGTGCCGACGGCGGCCTATGGCCGGTTCGATAACGAGAGCGAGGCGCTCGCCTATCTGCACGACCGGGGTGCGCCGATCGTGATCAAGGCGGATGGGCTGGCAGCAGGCAAGGGCGTCACCGTGGCAATGACCATCCAGGAAGCGGCTGACGCAGTGCGCGACTGCTTCTCGGGGGCATTCGGCGAGTCCGGTTCGACCGTGGTGATCGAGGAATATCTCGAGGGCGAAGAGGCTTCGATCTTCGCGCTCTGCGACGGCGAGAGCGTGGTGATGCTGCCAAGCGCCCAGGATCACAAGCGGGTGTGGGACGGTGATCGCGGCCCGAACACCGGGGGCATGGGGGCTTACTCCCCTGCCCCGGTGATGACTCCGGAAGTGACCGCGCAAGTCGAGAACGAGATCATCCTCCCATCGATCCGCCGGATGGCGGAGCGCGGCACGCCGTTCACCGGAGTGCTGTTTGCCGGCATCATGGTGACGCCCAAGGGCCCCAAGCTGATCGAGTATAATGTGCGGTTCGGCGATCCGGAGTGCCAGGTGCTGATGCTGCGGCTGAAATCCGACGCACTGAACCTTCTCGAAGCCACGGCACGCGGCACGCTGAAGACCGCAAAACCGGAGTTCAGTGACGAGGTGGCGCTGACCGTGGTGCTGGCGGCCAGGGGGTACCCGGTCAATCCCGAAAAGGGCAGCGAAATCGGTGGCATCAACGGCCAAGACAACGACAAGCTGGTGGTGTTTCACGCCGGCACGCTGCGCCGCGATGGCAAGCTTCTGGCCAATGGTGGGCGGGTGCTGAACGTTACCGCACTGGGCCGGACGGTGGGTGAAGCGCGCGACCGCGCCTATGCGGAAGTGGACCGGATCGATTGGCCGGAGGGCTTCTGCCGACGAGATATCGGCTGGCGCGCCGTAGCGAGGGAACTCAAACCCGCCTGAACCTCTTATAAACGAGAAGCGAGTATCCTACCTCCTTATCGTGACCCATGAGATCATATCGCCGATCGAGCCGACGCCGCTGCAGCGGCGGGGGCAGCAGATTGTCGATCGGTTGCGCGGCCAGTTTCGCGAACACACGCATGGTTATGCGCCGCCACCCGAACCGCGTATCGGGGTGGCGCTTGGCGGCGGCTCGGCCCGCGGGCTGACTCACATCCCCTATATCGAAGCGATGGACGAGATGGGGCTCAGGCCCCACGTCATTTCCGGTACCTCGATCGGGGCGCTGATCGGCTCAGGCTGGGCCAGCGGCATGACCGGGGCCGAACTGCGCGAGCATTCGTTCTCCGTTCTGGGCACCATGCGGATCATTGCCGGTCGGCTATGGGGCGCAAAAGTGCGCAACCTCGGCAACTTCTTCCAATCGGGCTTCAACGTGCAGCTCGACGCCTGCCAGGTGGTGGATGCGTTCCTGCCCGACCCGTTCCCGCTCGAGTTCAAGGACCTAAAAACCAAGTTCTACGTGGTGGCCACCGATTTCCAGTCCTGGCACCAGGCGGTGTTTTCGGAGGGCCCCCTGCGCGAGGCGATTGCCGGATCGATCGCCATCCCGAGCCTGTTCAAGCCGGTGCCGTTCGCCAATCATCTGTTGGTCGATGGCGGCGTGGTGAACCCGCTGCCGCTCGATCAGGCGGCGGCAGACACAGACATCCTCGTCGGCATCGACGTCAATGGCGACCCCTCCGAGCAGCTCAACAAAACCAACCACAAGGCGCTCGACGTGTGGTTCGGCGCCGCGCAGATCATGATGCACTCGCTGACGGCGCATATGATGGCGGCCTATCCGCCCGACGTGTACGTGCGGCCGCACCTCAGCGCCTTTGGGGCGCTGGAGTTCTGGCGGGTGCGCGAGCTGGTGGCGCATGTCGAAAAGGACAAGGACAACTTCAAGCGTGCGCTGGATGGCCGAATCGAATCGTTCCTGAGCAAGCAGCAGGACTCGATGCGGGCCGAGGCTCGGTAGGATGGTTGCGCGTCGTCCGCGCACCACACGTGCTCCACACTCGGCGTCATCCTCGCGGAGGCGGGGACCCAGTGCGATCTCTCACCCTTCGCTAGTGCTGACCCATCCCACTAGGTTCCCGCCTTCGCGGGAATGACGCCGGTGGGGACGAGTCTCTCCGGGCTGAGGGGACGATTCAGCGCAGTCCCTGAAAGAACGACTTCAGCAACTCACCCGACCGCTTGGCTCCCAGCCCCCCAATGACCTCGGGGTGGTGGTGGCAGTTGGGGCTGTCGAACAGTCGGACACCGTTGTCGACGGCACCGGCCTTCGGGTCCTCGGCGCCGTAGTAAACGCGACGCAGCCGGGTATGGGCGATGGCGCCGGCGCACATGGCGCAGGGCTCGAGCGTCACATAGAGGTCGCAGCCATCGAGCCGGCCGCTGCCCCGTGCGGCGAGCGCGGTGCGGATGGCAAGGAACTCGGCGTGCGCCGTGGGATCGTTCAGCTCGCGCATGCGGTTGCGCTCGGCGGCAAGCACGCGATCGCCTTCGACGATGACGGCGCCGACCGGCGCTTCGCCGGCAGCGGCAGCGGCTTCGGCGAGGGCGAGGGCCTGGTCCATGGGGGTGAGCATGAGGGTGTTTAGCATCGAGACGCGGGCCGTGCCACACGCGCCATCTCCCCCTTCAGGGGAGATGGAAGAGAGTGGATTTTGGAGGGCACAGTGGCTCCGCACGCCCCCCTCTCTGGCGAAAACTAAGGACTTAGCTGCGCTAAGCCCAAGTTTTCGCTTTCTCCCCCGCCGAGGGGGAGAGGCGCTGTGGCACGTCTGCGGCTGGAACGGTAGACTTCGGGCCCAGGAGAATCGCCTTGCCCATCCGCCAGCTTCCCGAAGACCTGATCAATCGCATCGCCGCCGGCGAGGTGGTGGAGCGGCCGGCGAGTGTGGTGAAGGAGTTGGTCGAGAACGCCATCGATGCCGGCGCGAGCCGCGTACACATCACCACAGCGGGTGGTGGGCAGAGCCTGATCCGGATCGAGGATGATGGCATCGGCATGGGTGAGGCCGACCTGGTGCTGTCGGTGGAACGGCATGCCACATCGAAGCTCGCCGATGACGGCCTCGACGATATCCGGACGCTGGGGTTCCGCGGCGAGGCTTTGGCCTCGATCGGTGCGGTGGCGGAACTCGGCATTGCCTCGCGGCGGGCCGAGGATGCGAGCGGGCTGCGGATCGCGGTGAAGCACGGGGTTAAGTCGCGACCGGTGCCGCTGGCGATGAATCGCGGCACCATCGTCGAAGTGCGCGAGCTGTTCGGAAATGTGCCGGCGCGACGGAAGTTCCTGAAGACCGAACGCTCCGAGGCCGGCGCGATCACCGACATGGTCAAGCGGCTGGCTATGGCCAACCCCGAGGTGCAGTTCGTGCTCGATGGAGCGGACCGCACACCTTCGAACTGGCCGGGGCGCGAGGGCGACGGGGCGCTCAGGGCGCGGCTCGGCGACGTGATGGGCGGGGATTTCGGCGACAACGCCGTGCCGCTGGCGACGATGCGGCACGGTATGGTGGTGACCGGGCTCGCCGGGCTGCCGACCTACACGCGGGCCAACTCGCTGAGCCAGTATTTCTTCGTCAACGGCCGGGCGGTCCGGGACAAGGTGCTGGTGGGGGCGATCCGCGCCGCCTATGCGGACTTCGTGTTCCGCGACCGCTTCCCGGTGGTGGCGATCTTTCTCGCCGTCGATCCGGCGGACGTCGACGTCAACGTCCATCCGACCAAGGCGGAATTGAGGTTCCGCGACCCGGGCGCGGTGCGCGGCGCGGTGATCCGGGCGATTACCGAGGCGCTCGATGCGGCGGGGCACCGGGCGGCGAGCACGGTGGCCGAGGATGTGGTGCAGGCGTTCCGGGTGCCGGAGTATGAGGCGATGCCGGTGCGGACGACGACGGCGGGCTGGGCTGCCCCCTCCCCCAGCTATTCCGCTCCCCCTTCTCCGCCCCGCGCGGGTGGATCACCGACGGCAGGGTTCGCGGGTTTTGCGGAGCCCAGCGCGCGATATGAGGTGAACGAGCCGGCGCCTGTCGCCGAGCCAGTGGAGTATCCGCTGGGGACGGCGCGCGCGCAGATGTTCGACAACTTCATCGTGGCGCAGAACGGCGACAGCCTGCTGCTGGTAGACCAGCATGCGGCGCATGAGCGGCTGGTCTATGAGCGGTTCAAAGCCCAGATGGCGGCAGGCCCGGTGGCCAGCCAGATGCAGCTGATCCCGGTAGTGATCGAGCTCAGCGAGGACGATTGCGGGCGGCTCGAGGAGGCGGCGCCGACGCTCGGGCGGCTGGGCCTCTACCTCGAACGGTTCGGCCCGCGGGCGGTAGCCGTGCGCGAAACGCCGGCGCTGCTCGGGCAGGCCGATATCGATGGCCTGGTGCGCGATCTCGCCGATGGCCTCGCCGAATGGGACAGCTCGGCGGTGCTCGCCGACCGGCTGGAGGCGATCATCGGCCGCATGGCCTGCCACGGCTCGGTACGCTCGGGACGGCGGCTGAGGGTCGAGGAAATGAACGCGCTGCTGCGCGAGATGGAAACGACGCCGCACTCGGGCCAATGCATCCACGGCCGGCCGACCTATGTGGAGCTGAAGAAAGCCGATATCGAGCGGCTGTTCGGGCGGACGCGCTAGGCGTTCACGGACGACCCAGGGTTTCGACCAGCTTGGCGATACGCCGATCGCGCACCTCCGGCGATTTTGCTGCCTCGATGTCGCGAACATGCTTGGCCTTGAGCCCGAAGGGCAGCTTGTCGAAGGCAGCGCGGGCGGCCGGATCGCCGTCGAGGGCCGCCTGCAGGTCGTCGGGTGCCTCGACCTCGCGCGACGCGATATCGAGGCTGATGTCGATCTCGATCGCCTGACCTCCTGTAATGCCGGCTGCGTTGCGTTGGGCGGCGCTGATGCCAACCAGGCGCTTGCCGTTCTTGATGGCGACGCGGCTGCGCCAGCTGTGGCCGTTGATGGTGATCGATACCGGCGGGCGCGCTTCGGCTCCGAGCGACCGCATGACGTCGTCGGGGATTTCAACGGCGGTCGCATTGCCGGACGGAATGACGACGGCGCGAAACTGCATGGCCTGCCTCACTGCGCGCGGATGAAATGCACCGCAGCCGCACCATATTCGCGCCGATCCTCGATGGTGAAGCCCTCAGGCAGCGCCAGTTCGATGTCGACGCTCTCCTCGAGCACGATGGTGGCGTCTTTGGCCAGCCAGTTGCCACCCTTGAGCGAAGTCAGCGCCTGCTCGCCGAGGCCCTTGGCGTAAGGCGGATCTAGAAACACCAGGTCGAACGGGCCCATGGTGCCGGCGGGGCCGAGCGCCGTGGCGTCGCGACGCAGCAGCTTGGCGATGCCGGCGATGCCGAAGGCTTCGATATGGTCGCGGATGATGCCGCGGGATTCGGCGCCAGTGTCGACGAACACCGCGCCCGAGGCGCCGCGCGACAGGGCTTCGAGGCCGAGCGCCCCGGTGCCGGCAAACAGGTCGAGCACCTTCAGCCCGTCGAGATGCACGCCGATGCGGCTCGCGAGGATGTTGAACACCGATTCGCGGGCCCGATCGGAGGTCGGGCGGATGCTGTCGTCGGAGGGCGACAGCAGCGCCTTGCCGCGAAACTTGCCGGCGACGATGCGCATGGCTTACTCGCGCGGCTTCTTGGGTCCACGGGGACGATCACCCGAGGGACGGCCGGCGCCGCCCTGAGGACGGCCAGGGCCGCCGGAGGGGCGGCCAGCGCCGCCGGGACGACCACCGCCGGACGGACGGCCGGCGCCACCCGACGGCTTGCCGTAGGGCTTGCCACCAGTGCCGCCGGGCTTACCGGAGAACGGCTTCTTGTCGCCGAAGCTGCGCGGCTTGTCGCCGAACGAACGGGCCGGACGGTCACCGCCATCACGCGAGGGGCGCGTGCCGTACGGCTTCTTGTCGCCAAGCGGACGGCTATTGCTGCGCTCGCGGTCGCCAGCATTGGAGTTGCGCGGAGCGTAGGGGCGCTTTTCCTCGGCACGCGGGCCACGCTCGACGCCGTCGCGAGGACGATCGCCGCGGGGCGGGCGGGTACCGTAGGGCTTCTTGTCGCCGAACGAGTGGCTTGGGCGGTCGCCGGCGTCGGTACGCGGTGCGTACGGCTTCTTGCCCTCGTGGGAGTGCGCCGGACCATCGCCACGCGGGGCGTAGGGCTTCTTGTCGCCATAGGGGCGATCGCCGGCCGGACGGGCCGAGCGGGACTTGTCGCCATAGGCCCGTTTCTCGCTATAGGCAGGCTTGTCGCCGTAGGCGCGCTTCGGACGATCACCGAAATCGCCGCGGGGCTTGTCGCCATAAGGGCGCTTGCCCGCGGGCTTGTCGCCGTGGGCGCGCTTGGGACGATCATCGCCGCCGGGGGCGCGGGCAGGTCGATCCTCGTGATGGGCGGGACGGCCGAAGTTCCTGGCCGAGCTGTCCTCGGGATCCCAGCGCTTGCCACGTTCCTCGCCCTCGCCGCGCTCCGGGCGGGGCGGCTTGACGCGGATTTCGGCCTCGCGACCATCGTCGAAGTGGATGGTGCGGATCTCCGAGGGGTCGACCGGACGCGGCCGGCTCGGAGCCTTGGCCGGCTTCTTGTCGAAACGGCCGGGACGATCCTGGCGCGGACGCTCGGCCAGCGCGGCGGCTGCCGCGGCCTCGGTCTCGTCGTCCTCGAAGCGGAATTTGCTGTCTCGCGACTTGCGCGGCGAATCCTTCTTCAACTCCTTGCCCGGGGCGGCTGCGCGCAGCTTGGGGTTGATCGCCGGCTTCTTCTTGGGCGCGACCTCGGGCATGTCGCTTTCGAAATCGGTGTTGGCCTCGGCGGCGAGGCGCTTGCCGAGCTGCTCGCGCAACACCCGGGCGGCCACCACCTCAACCTCACCCTCGGGCAGGTCGCCGAGCTGGAACGGACCGTAGCTGACGCGGATCAGGCGATTGACCTGCAGGCCGAGCGCGCCGAGCACATTCTTGACCTCACGGTTCTTGCCTTCGCGCAGGCTCAGCACCAGCCAGCTGTTGGAACCCTGAGCGCGTTCGAGAATGGCTTCGATCGGGCCATACTGGATGCCTTCGATCTCGATGCCGTCCCTCAGCGTATCGAGCTGCGCCTGGGTGACCGAGCCAAAGGCGCGAACGCGGTAGCGGCGCAGCCAGCCGGTGGCCGGCAGCTCGAGGACGCGCTTCAGCCCACCATCATTGGTGACCAGCAGCAGGCCCTCGGTGTTGATATCGAGCCGACCGATGGAAACGACGCGCGGCAGCTCTTTTTCTTCCAGCGCCTCGAAGACGGTAGGACGGCCTTCCGGATCCTTTTCGGTGACCACCAGGCCAGCCGGCTTGTGGTAGAGCCAGACGCGGGTGCCCTGGCGGGCCGCCAGCGGCTCGCCATCGACCTTGATCTTGTCTTTATCGGAGACGTTGAAGGCCGGGGTCAGGACCTTCTTGCCGTTGACGGTGACCCGCCCATCCTTGATCCAGCCCTCGGCATCGCGGCGGGAACAGAGACCGGAACGGGCGATGACCTTGGCCAAGCGGTCGCCGTCCGTCGGGACGGCTGAAATATCGGGCATATGAAACTCCTGCGGGACCGGGGCCGGGCAAGGATTGCCCGGGGGTCAGCGCATCTTTCGAGTTGCTGTTAATTCGCCTGCGCGGCTAGGGCCTTGCGGACCTCCGGCGGGCACGACTTATCGGTGAGCGGCACGAGCTCACCATTGGCAGCCAGGCAAACCATGTCCTGGCCCTTGACTGTGGTGTAGTACTCATCGGGCGGCAGATAGAGCGGCTTCGGGCCGCCCTTCAGCTTGGCGGCCGTCATGCGCGCGGTGAGTTGCTTGGTTTCAACCTCGGTGAGCGGACGGCCACTGAGGGTGCGCAGGTCGACGACGCGAGCGTTGCGCAGCCGCTTCAGGTCAGCGTCCGAAATATTCGAGGTATCGATCTGCACACGGCTCGAATCCTCGGGGATCAGCGCGGTCTTGGCCGCCTTCGGATCGGGCGGAGCCGGCAGCGCGGTGGATTTGGGGAGCACCAGCGGGCCGCGACGTTCGGCGTTCTCCGCCTTCTCCTCGCGTTCCATCATGCCCATGCCCTTCATGGTCTCAGTCAGCACTTCGCGCTCGAAGGTGCCGACATCGGTCAGGGCATTGGTGCCTTCGGTGGTGGTGCAGGCGCTCAGGCCGAGGACGAGCACGATACCAACGGTCAGCAATCCGCCCCGGGTCACGGCTTTGAAGTTGGGCCGCCGCCCGGTCAAATCACTCAGCATGAAACTTCCCTTTTCCCCGGCCCGTGCGCGCCCCGCGCGGGCCTTATAGACCATCATAGACCCACGAACAATTCGCACGGAATTGTTATCGCTTTGGTTGCCCAGGCAACCGGCCCCTAAGGCCAGATTGAGGCGCCTTTGCGTTCAGGCGGGCTTCCTGCGACCGATCCCGACGAAGTCGAGGAGTAGCAGCAACACCCCCAAGGTGATCGCCACGTCGGCGATATTGAAGATGTAGAACGACCAATCCTGCCAATGAAAGTGAAAGAAATCCGCAACGGCGCCATAAAGCACACGATCAAGCGCATTTGAGACGGCACCACCGATGGCGAGCATCAGGCCGTAGCGCACCAGCACATCGGAGGTGCGCGACCACCAGATGCCGAGCGCGAGAATGGCGACCACCGCAATGGCGCCGAGCGCCCAGACCGGCAGATCGCCGAGCAGGCCATAGGAAACGCCGGTATTCCAGACCAGCACATAGTCGAAGAACGGCGTCACCGGAACGATCTCGCCGCCCTGCCAACCGAGCGGGGTGGCCGGGCTGACGAAGCCGAGATGCTCGATGCAGAGCGAGGGGGCGGCCCCGATACAGTCCGAGCTCACTTGCAGGAACTTGTGGCCACGATCGAGGGCGAAGGCGGCAAGCCCGGCGAGCAGCGAAAGGAGGAGATGGGGGCGGGTCATCGGCATTGGGGCTTCCCACCACCAACGCCGTCGCGTGGGGCACCCCCACCCTTGGTCCCTCCCCACAAGGGGGAGGGAGACGATGGAACCGCTCGCGCAAAGTGCGCCTCCCTCCCCCTTGTGGGGAGGGAATGAGGGTGGGGGTTGGGAGCCACCGGCCTTACCGTCCCGCCGCCTTCAACTCGCGCATCGCCTGTGCATCGCGCAGGCTCAAGTCCGGATACTCGGCGTCCGACCCGACTTCAGGCAGAATGCGCCATGACCGCGCGCAACGCTGGCCCTCGGCCTTGGCGAAGACCACGGCGACGCCGCGCACGTCGTCGAGCCGGAAGGCATCGGCCGGGCCTTCGCCTTCGATGATCTCGATGTCGGAGGTGATCGAGATCTCGGCCATGTCGGCGCCGCGGACCGCGGCGGCGAGCCTGTCGTCAGTGATGTACACCTTGGGCGCGGCCTCGAGCGAGGCGCCGATCACCTTGTCGCGGCGGGCGATTTCCAGCGCGCCGGTCACCACTTTTCGCACTTCGCGGATGGCTTCCCACTTCTCATCGAGCTTTTCGTCCGTCCACGCCTTGGGGAGCTTGGGGAACTCACGCAGGTGCACCGACGAATCGGCGCCGGGATGACGCTCGAGCCATGCCTCTTCCATGGTGAAGACCAGGATCGGGGCAAGCCAGGCGGTCAGCGCGTCGAACACATGGTCGAGCACCGTCAGGCTGGCGCGACGGCGGACCGAAGAGATCGGGTCGCAGTAAAGCGCGTCCTTGCGGACATCGAAGTAGAACGCCGACAGATCGATGTTCATGAAGTTCGACAGCGCCGCAACGATGCGCTTGTAATCATAACTTTCGTAGGCATCGCGGACGAGCCCGTCGAGATCCTTCAGCTTGCTGAGGATCAGTTGCTCGAGTTCGGGCATGTCGCGATAGTCGACGGTTTCCTCGGCCTTGCGGTGGGCGAGGTTGCCGATCAGCCAGCGGATGGTGTTGCGGAGCTTGCGATAGTTGTCGACGGTGGAGTTGATGATCTCCTTGCCGATCCTCAAATCGTCCGAATAGTCGGACTGGGCGACCCAGAGGCGGAGGATATCGGCGCCGAACTGCTTGATGACGTCCTGCGGGGCGGTGGTGTTGCCCAGCGATTTCGACATCTTCTTGCCCTCGCCATCGAGGGTGAAGCCGTGCGTCAACACGCTCGCATAGGGCGCATAGCCATTGGTGGCGCTGCTCTCGAGCAGCGACGAGTGGAACCAGCCGCGGTGCTGGTCGGACCCCTCGAGATACATGCCGGCCGGGAACTGCATGTCCGGCCATTTCTGCGAATTGCGCAGCACCCACGAGTGGGTGGTGCCGGATTCGAACCACACGTCGAGAATGTCGTCGACCTTGGTCCAGTTCTCCGGATCGGGCACAGCGTTGCCGAGGAAGCGCTCCTTGGCACCCGGCTTGAACCAGGCGTCGGCGCCCTCTTCATCGAAGGCGAGGCCGATGCGCGTATTGACCATCTCGTCGACGAGGATGGTGTCGGTCTGCTCGTTGTAGAACACGGCGATCGGCACGCCCCAGGCGCGCTGGCGGCTCAGCACCCAATCCGGACGATCAGCGATCATCGAACGCAAGCGGTTCTGCCCGGCCTGCGGGTAGAACCTGGTGTTCTCGATGGCGGTCAACGCGATGCTGCGGACCGTGTCGCCCGGCTTGATCTGCACCCGCTCCGGATGGTCGGAGAACAGCTTCAGCGTCGCGATCTTCTCCGCCGCGTAGGGCCGGTCCATGTAGACGAACCACTGCGGCGTGTTGCGATAGATGATCGGCTTTTTCGACCGCCAGGAATGCGGGTACTGGTGCTTCAGCCGGCCGCGCGCCAGCATGGTGTTGCGCTCGGCGAGCGCTGCGATGACGCGGTTATTGGCATCGCCTTTCTTACCGGCATCGTCGATGACCCGGGCGCCCTCGAAGCCGGGCGCGGCGGCGGTGTAGAACCCGGCGTCGTCGACGGCGAAGGGGATCGAGGTGTCGATACCGCGCTCGGTGAGCTTGCGGCCCGACGCCATCCAGATCTCGAAGTCGTCGAGGCCATGGCTGGGCGCGGTGTGGACGAACCCGGTGCCGGCATCGTCGGTGACGTGCTCGCCGTCGAGCAGCGGCACTTCGAACTCGTAGCCGCCGCCCAGCCCGCGCAGCGGGTGGTTGCAGGAGACGATCTTACTGCAATCGACATCGTGCAGACGGACGAAGCTCTCGACCTTGGCCTTCTGCAGGGTCTCTTCGGCCAGCTTGTCGGCGAGCACATACTTCTCGCCCTTCGACGCCCAGTTGCCCTCGGGAGCACCGGTGACTTCGTAGAGGCCGTAGCTGATTTTCGAGGAGTAGCTGATGGCCCGGTTGGCCGGGATGGTCCACGGGGTGGTGGTCCAGATCACGACATAGGACGAGCCGAAATCCTCGAACGAGCCGGTACCGAAGGCACCGTTGGCCGAGTGGATCGGGAACTTCACCCAGATCGCGTCGCTCTCGTAGTCCTGGTACTCGATCTCGGCTTCAGCAAGCGCGGTGCGTTCGACCACCGACCACATAACGGGCTTGGACCCGCGATAGAGCTGCCCTGACGCTGCGACCTTCATCAGTTCGCGGGCGATCTGCGCCTCAGCATCAAAGCTCATGGTGAGGTAGGGGTGGGACCAGTCGCCGACCACGCCGAGCCGCTTGAACTCTTCGCGCTGGGTATCGACCCAGTATTGCGCAAAGCTGCGGCACTCGCCGCGAAACTCGTTGATCTCGACGTCGTCCTTGTTCTTGCCCTTGGCCCGATACTGCTCCTCGACCTTCCACTCGATCGGCAGGCCGTGACAGTCCCAGCCCGGCACATAGGCCGAGTTGTAGCCGAGCATGGTCTTGGATCGGCTCACCAGGTCCTTGAGGATCTTGTTGAGCGCGTGGCCGATGTGGATGTTGCCGTTGGCATAGGGCGGGCCATCGTGCAGCGTGAACAATGGCTTGCCCGCACCGGCGGCGCGCTGGCGGGCATAAATGTCCATATCTTCCCAGCGCTTCAGCCAGTCGGGCTCGCGGGCCGGCAGGCCGGCGCGCATCGGGAACTCGGTCTCGGGGAGGAACAGCGTCGCGCTGTAGTCGGTCTGCGCGCCGCTTTGAGCAGTGTCGTTCATCGTCATCGATCGATGTTCAAGGGAAGTTGCGGGCTTGTAGCAAGCGAGGGCGCGAGGTGCCAGTGCAAATGCCAGCGCCATGGCCTGGCCTGGTGCGCCGTCGAAACCGTTAGCGAAAGAAGCCGAGCTTCTCGTCGAGATCCGACACCGGCAGGGTCGATTGCAGCAGCAGACGGGCCTGGGCGGCGTCCTTGTTCACCGCGGCGATCAGCTCGTCGAGGCCTGAGAACTTCACCTGGCCGCGGACAGTGCCGAGCAGCGCCACTTCCAGAGTCTCGCCGTAAATATCCTCGTCGAAATCGAAGATCCAGGTTTCGAAGGGCGGACGCTCGTTGTTGAACATCGGCTTGCCGTAACTGGCGACGCCATCGAGCAGGCGCCCGTTGAGCTTGGCGCGCACGGCATAGACGCCCTGCAGGAGGCCGAAGCCGGTGGGGCTCGCGGTATTGGCGGTGGGGAAGCCGAGCTCCCTGCCGCGTTGGTCGCCCTTCACCACCACGCCCGACAGGAACCAGTGGTAGCCGAGCAGTTGCGCGGCGCCCGCGACATCGCCCTCGCCGAGCAGGGCGCGAATGCGGGACGACGAGATGTGGTCGTCGCCCTCGTCGAGCATATCGAGGATTTCGACCTCGAAGCCGTGACGGACACCGGCGTCGCGCAGGAAATCCGGCGTGCCCTGGCGCTTGTAGCCGAAATGAAAGTCAGCGCCGACCGACACGCCGGTGACACCGAGCGCACCGACGAGGAAGCGGGTGACGAAGTCCTCCGCCTCGATGTGCGAGAACGGCAGGTCGAACGGCATCACCACGATGCCGTCGAGCCCGAGCGCTTCGGCGATCTCGGCCTTCTGGTCGGCATAGGTGAGGCGAAACATAAATGGCTGCGGTGCGAACACATCACGCGGGTGCGGCTCGAAGGTGAGCACCAGCGCCGGCACGCCAAGCGCGATCGCGCGGGCCTTCAGCGCCCGGAACACGTGCTGGTGACCGCGGTGGCAGCCGTCGAAATTGCCGATCGCGACCATGGCGCCGCGCAGCGACGCCGGAACCTGGTCGAGTCCAGCGAGCCTGATAAAGCCGCTCAAATTCGTACCCGCCTTGAAAGTGATGGCGATATGGCAAGAAACCGGATGGGTTGCAAGGCAGCTAAGGTTGAAGGCTGCTATGCGGGGACGCGCTCACACCTGCCCCTCACCACGCCAACCGTGGCATGAACCCCGCCACATTGGCGCCGCTCGGTTCGACCAGGCGGTGGATGGCCTCGGGGTCGGGGTTGCCGAAAGCGTCGAGTTCGGCGGCGTGGATCGAGCCGGTGATGAACAGCAGGTCGAGGCCGGCACCGGCGGCGCCGATGGCGTCGGTGCGTACCGAGTCGCCGATGGCGAGAATGCGGGCGCGATCGACCGGCTGGCCGGCGGCTTTCTCAGCGAGGCGCAGGGCCTCGGCGTAGATCGGCTTATAGGGCTTGCCGACCATGACGATCATGCCGCCGCGCGCCTCATAGAGATCGGCGAGAGCGCCGCCGCAATAGAGGATCTGGTCGCCATGCTCGACCACCCGGTCCGGGTTGGCGGCGATCAGCGGCAGGTTGCGGCTGAGCCACAGGGTGATCCGCTCATTGTACATATCCGGCGTGTCGTGGTCGGTATCGAGGTCGGTGACGACGATCGCCTTGGCGTCTTCGGCCCGGCCGATGGTGATATCGAGGCCCTCGAACAGGCTGTCATTGTCGCGTGGCGGGCCGACATAATGGACGGTCTGGCCGCGATAGCGCTCGAGCACCACGCGGGTGGCATCGCCCGAGGTCACCACGTCGTCATAGGCTTCGCGCGAGACGCCAAGCCGGTCCATCATCTCGATGATCGGACCATGCGGACGGGGAGCATTGCTGATCAGCACGACCCGCCCGCCGTTGCGGCGATAGTTGACCAGTGCCTCGACAGCGGTCGGGTGCGCGGCAATGCCGTTGTGCACCACCCCCCAGATATCGCTCAAAACCACATCGTAGCGGGGGGCGATCCCGCTCAGTCCGGCAAGTGCCTGCATGGTCTATCCTGTTAAGCTTGCGCCTCGATGCGGCGCTCGGCATCGCGTGGACGCTCGGCAACGAGATCCGGGCGGACCGGGCCGGGCCGGCCGATATGCGGTCCCTGCACGAGGCTGATGCCATCTTCGAACAGGCTGAGCAACTGCTGCTCGTCGATCACCCCGGTGCCGCAGAGCTCGATCTCGAAGCGCTTGGCATAAGGGGCGATGTCCGCGGTGTGGAAATCGGTGAAACTTTGCGGCTGCGACAGGAAGCGCGTCGCATCGAACCGCACGTCGCTGAAGCCGAGCCCTTCGAGCTCGGCGAAATCGAAGCGCAGCGAGGTGGCGTCGGTGAGCACGAACCCGGCCCCGGCCTTGCGGAACTCGTAGAGGGCGCGCTTCTCGGTCGGACCGAGCGGCTTCCACTCGGTCTGCCGGATGGCGAAGTTGAGTGAGGCGGTGATCGCCTGGTTGGCGACCAGCGTCGCGGTCACCTGCTCGAGCGCTTTCTTGTCGAGGATGGTGGCACGTCCCAGCGGCAGGAACAGCGTGATCGGCTGGCCGGAGGTCTTGGCGCGCCGCGCGATGGTGACCGCTTCCTCGAGCGCCATCGCCTCGATGCGACGGATCAGGTCCTCGCCGCCACGGCGTGGCATGAAGTCGGGGGCATCGGCAAGGCCACCCGCATCCTGCATCAGGCGTGGCACGAGGTCGTAGCCGAGCGGCTTCCTCGCCGGCAGGCGGACCACCGGTTCGATATGGAAGACCAGCCGGTTGGCGTCGAGCGCAGCCCGCAACTCGGCCTCTGGGATCATCGGATCGAGGAAGATGTCGTCGTCGGGCTCTACCGGGTTGGCCATCGCCTCTGCCAGGCGTGCGCCGCCATCGGCGCGGCGTGCCTCCTCGAACTCGGCCAGCGCTTCGGCCAATTGACGCGTCACCGTGCCGAGCACCGAGATATCGGCTTCAATGCCATCGAGCCGGCTGCCGACATTGGTATCGGCGATGGCGTTGACGCGCTGGCTCAGCACCTGCCCTGCCTTGGCGTCAGTCGACAGCAGCCGCGCCAGATCCTCAACGGCACGCTCGAGTCGCGCCTCCGAGCGCTGGCGCAGGCGGCGCTCCATCAGCATGACGGCCAGCGCGCCAAAGGCAATGGCGGTGACAAAAGCCTCGATCGGCGAAAAGGTCAGCCCGAAATAGGCCGCCGCCGCAACGCCAAGCGTGGCCAGCGCGATGAAGATGTAGACGAGGCCTTGCACTTAACGCTCGGGCTCCCAGAGTGACCAACGGGATTGGACGCATCCCGTCATAGCATCGGGCGGGTCCTCCCGAAAGGCGCGGGGACACGGGAGCTGTGGCAAACCGTGGGGCCGGCGCGTTTCCGCACAGATCGGCTGGAACGCTTTATTTACCCAGTTCGTCAACACTCCATTCAGCACAGCCACGTGCCCAAGGACTTGTCGCCATGCCCGCTCCCGGCTTCGGCCTGGATAACGCCGCCCGCATCCTGCTCGTCGACCGCGACGAGGCGGGGGCCCGCAACCTGATCGAGATGCTCGATCGGGGATTCATCGTCGCGCCCGAGATCGGACTGGCCTCGTGCGGCCGCGAAGCGGCAGACCGGCTGCGGCTTGCATCCTACGACCTGATGCTGGCCGACCTCGACAGCCTGCGCGACCTCTCGGTTGAAGCCGAGGACGCGGTGGCTCGGCTGGTGCGGCTGGCGCCGGGATCGCTGGTGGTAGTGCTTTCCGATGGCAATTCGGTATCGGCGACACTCGCGGCGTTGCAGGCCGGCGCGCATGAGCACGTCACCCGCCCGGTCGATGGCGCGGCGCTTTCGGCGCGGCTCAACGAGCTGGCGCAGCGCTACGGCCGGCCGATCGCCGCGGCATTCCGCGGTCCGGACGAACAAGAGCGCGTCGCCGGGCTGATCGATGCCTCGAGCCAGTTGCAGACGGTGCTCGACTTCGTGGCGCGCGACCTGCCGGGGAGCGCCGAGAACCTCGAGGGTGTCGCCCGCCGCATCGTCGCCATGTTCGATGGTGGCGAAGCAGAGCGGCGCGCGGCCGCCGAGTCGCCGGTACGCCCGGCGGTGCTGCCGATGTGGCAGCAGGAACAGCGGATCATCGAGGAAGCGATCGCGAGCTTTGCCGGCAACATCGCGCTCGCCGCTCAGGCGCTGGAGCTCAGCCCCTCAACGATCTACCGTAAGCGGCAGGCCCGGGCGGAACTGGAAGGCAAGAAGGGCGCGGCTTAGGATTGCCGCCGTAATGCACGTGCATTACATTGGGACTCAACAGGAGTTCCGAAATGGCCGCCAACGCCCTGGTTCAAACTCGCATCGACCCCGAGATACGAGACCGTGCCGCCGCAGTGGTCGAAAAGTCGGGCCTGACCGTGTCGGACGCCGTGCGCATCCTGCTCACCCGGATCGCCAACGAGGGTGCCATCCCTGCCGGCCTGCTGACACCTGACGAGGAGTACGACGCGTGGTTTCGTGCGCAGGTTCAGGAAGCTTTGGACGATCCGCGTCCGCCCATTCCCGACGAGGAGGTTCGCGCCCACTTCGCGCGCCGCCGGGAAGAACTGCGACGGCTGATTGACAGCCAGAAGAAATGATCATCCGCTGGACTCACACAGCCCAGCGCGACCGTGATGATGCTATCGACCACCTGATCAACGAGAGCCCCCAATCGGCGCTACTCGTTGATCAGCGGATCGACGACAGTCTGCCCATCCTCTACCACCACCCGTATGCAGGCAGAATCGGCAGAGCCAGAGGCACCCGGGAACTCATTGTGCCTGACACGCCCTACATCGCTGTATATCGCGTCGAAGGTCAGGAAATCCTGATCCTCAGACTTGTACACATGGCGCGCCGCTGGCCGAAAACGTTCAACTAGCCTTTCAGCTTGTCGCGGGCCTTCTTGGCCGTGGCGAAGGCGCGGGCTTCTTCGCCCAGGGCGGAGCCCTTCTTCACCACGGTGCCGCTGGCGTCGACGAGGCTCCAGTCCCACTTGGTGTTGGGACCCACTCCACCGGTGCGGCGGAGCTTGATTTCGAGTTCTGCGCTTACCGCCATGTGAACACCTTTGTAACGGAGTAGTTGAAGACCACGCTCATCAGCACGCCGAGCAGGCCGGCCACGTAGAACTGGCCGTCATAGGCGTAAATCCAACTGGCGACCGACACGTTGGCGAGGGCGCCGATGGAGCAGACGGCGTAGAAGGTAAGCATGCCGGTGAGATAGCGCCAGCCGCGCAGCTTCTTGTTGGCGTAGGTCAGCTCGTTGTTGAGCATGAAGTTGAAGGTCATGGCGAGAAGCGTCGCCGCGACCTGCGACCAGACGAAGTTGAAGCTCAGCACCTCGTGGGTAAACCAGAGCATCGCCATGTGCACCACGACGCCAAGGCCACCGACCAGCGCGAACAGCAGGAAGGTCGTGGGCAGCAGACCGCCCGAGAGCTTGGAGACGATCAGGCCGAGGAACTGCACCACGACGATCGAGCTCATCTTGCTTTCGCCGGCATGGCGCGGACGGAAAGTGTAGGGCACCTCACCGATGCGCAGTTCCTTGCCCTGGCGGGCGCGCGAGCGGCCGGCCGAGACGATGATGTCGAGCAGGATTTTGAAACCATCGTCGCTGAGCGAAGGAGCGACTTCGTCGAAGACGCTGCGGCGCATCAAAAAGAAGCCGCTCATCGGATCGCTAAGCGCCTTGCCGGTAACGAGACTCGAAAGCTTCGTGGCGAAGCGGCTGCCCGCTTCGCGCGCCTTCGACAGCCCCTCGCCGACGCTGCCCTCGCCGCTATAGCGGGTGCCGACGACGATATGATCGCCGGCAATCGCCTTCTCGAGCATTTGCGGCAGCACGGTTTCATCGTGCTGCAGGTCGGCGTCAATGACGGCGAAATAGGGAGCGGCGCTGGCGAGGATACCCTCGACCACCGCCGAGCTCAGGCCGCGGCGGCCAAGGCGGTGGATGCCACGCACGTTCTGGTGGCGGCGCGCCATGTCGCGCACCACTTCGGAGGTGCCGTCGGGGGAGTTGTCGTCGACGACGATGAACTCGAATGGGGTGGCGCCAAGGGCCGCGGTGACCTTGTCGTACAGCAACGCGACGTTGTCGCGTTCGTTGTAGCTGGGGACGATCACCGCGAGCTGCGGGGCGACCCAGCTGTCGGGGGATTTGCGGGAGTGGCTATCGAACTGGACGACGGTCACGTCTGCTCCGGAAGTATCTCAAGCGCCTCAGGTACTGCCAAGCTGGGCGCTTTGCAACTTACCATCGGGGCGGTTTACGGTTTCTCTCGGCACTATAAACGTGGCGGCAGCAGGCCCGTTTCATGCGCTCGTCGCATGGCCGCCACATCGTCATCGTATGGCTCGCCTCGTCCTTGACTCGCTTCGGGGCCCCTCCTATATCCCCTGCCAGCTGTTAGCACTCCTCGATCACGAGTGCTAACAGAGGCGAAATCACTTAGTTGCTGATAGGAGCAAAAATGGCTTTCCGTCCCCTGCACGACCGCGTGGTCGTCCGGCGCGTCGACAGCGAAGAGAAATCGGCTGGCGGCATCATCATCCCCGACACCGCCAAGGAAAAGCCCTCCGAGGGCGTGATCGTCTCGGTCGGGCCCGGCGCCCGCGACGAGGCCGGCAAGATCGTGGCGCTCGACGTCAAGGAAGGCGACCGGATCCTGTTCGGCAAGTGGAGCGGCACCGAGGTGAAGCTCAACGGTCAGGATCTGCTGATCATGAAGGAATCCGACATCATGGGCGTGATCTCGTAACCAGGCGCTCCGCCGGTTCCGATCCCTCCCCCAACTCGTAAGGAGCGCCTCCAATGGCTGCGAAAGACGTAAAATTCTCCACCGATGCCCGCGACAAGATGGTCCGCGGCGTCAACATCCTCGCCAACGCGGTGAAGGTCACGCTCGGTCCGAAGGGCCGTAACGTCGTGATCGACAAGTCGTTCGGCGCGCCGCGCATCACCAAGGACGGCGTCACCGTCGCTAAGGAGATCGAGCTCGAAGACAAGTTCGAGAACATGGGCGCCCAGATGCTGCGCGCCGTGGCCTCGAAGACCAACGACATCGCCGGTGACGGCACCACCACCGCGACCGTGCTCGGCCAGGCCATCGTCAACGAAGGCATCAAGCTGGTTGCCGCCGGCATGAACCCGATGGATCTGAAGCGCGGCATCGATCTCGCCGTCGCCGAAGTCGTCGAGAACCTCGGCAAGGCCAAGAAGACCATTTCGTCGAACGGCGAAGTCGCGCAGGTCGGCACCATTTCGGCCAACGGCGAATCCGCCATCGGCGAGATGATCGCCAATGCGATGCAGAAGGTCGGCAACGAGGGCGTGATCACCGTCGAGGAAGCCAAGACCGCCGAGACCGAACTTGACGTCGTCGAGGGTATGCAGTTCGACCGCGGCTACCTCTCGCCGTACTTCGTCACCAATGCCGAGAAGATGGTTGCGGTGCTCGAGGATCCGGTGATCCTGCTGCACGAGAAGAAGCTCTCGAACCTGCAGGCAATGCTGCCGATTCTGGAAGCCGTGGTGCAGTCGCAGCGTCCGCTGCTGATCGTTGCCGAGGACATCGAGGGCGAGGCTCTGGCCACGCTCGTGGTGAACCGTCTGCGTGGCGGCCTCAAGGTCGCTGCCGTCAAGGCTCCGGGCTTCGGTGATCGCCGCAAGGCCATGCTCGAGGACATCGCCGTCCTGACCGGCGGCCAGGTGATCTCGGAAGATCTCGGCATCAAGCTCGAGAACGTCACCCTCGACATGCTCGGCACTGCCAAGCGCGTGGAAATCTCCAAGGAGAACACCACGATCGTCGACGGCGCCGGCCAGAAGTCCGACATCGAAGGCCGCGTGGCCCAGATCAAGGCGCAGATCGAAGAGACCACTTCGGACTACGACAAGGAAAAGCTGCAGGAACGCCTGGCCAAGCTCGCCGGCGGTGTTGCGGTGATCAAGGTCGGCGGCTCGACCGAAATCGAAGTGAAGGAGCGCAAGGACCGCGTCGATGACGCGCTGAACGCGACCCGCGCTGCGGTTGAAGAAGGTATCGTGCCGGGCGGCGGCGTCGCGCTGCTGCGCGCTTCGAACGCCATCACCGTCAAGGGTGCGAACCCCGACCAGCAGGCCGGTATCGCCCTCGTCCGTCGCGCTCTGCAGGAGCCGGTCCGTCAGATCGCCAACAATGCCGGCGATGAAGGCTCGGTCGTGGTCGGCAAGATCCTCGAGAACGCCTCGCCGAACTTCGGCTACAACGCCCAGACCGGCGAGTATGGCGACATGATCGCGCTCGGCATCGTCGACCCCGTCAAGGTGGTCCGCACGGCGCTGCAGGATGCGGCCTCGGTCGCCTCGCTCCTCATCACCACCGAGGCGATGATTGCCGAACTGCCGAAGGACGCGGCTCCGGCAATGCCGGGCGGCGGCGGCGGCATGGGCGGCATGGGCGGCATGGACTTCTAAGAGGTCCGGCTCCAAGCCAACACATCCGATCTTCTCACGAAGGTCACGAACGGGAGGGCGGTCCGCATGGGCCGCCCTTTCGTTTTGGGTTCGACGGTTGCCCGTCTATGCCCTTTCGGTACCACCCGCCCTGCTCCTCGCACCGGTGCAAGGCTCCTCCGCATATGCCGGCGATTGACTCCGGCCCTGCCCTCGCGCCAAACGTCGCGAGAGCCAGCCCAGGGAGTTTGAGCATGAGCGTTGTGCCGCCGATGATGGCCGTTCCGCCGATGACGGAGCAGAAGTCGACGCCCGAGCAGCCGCTCGACATGGATTGGTGGCGTGGCGCAGTGATCTACCAGATCTATCCGCGCTCGTTTCAGGACCACAATGGCGACGGCGTGGGCGACCTCGTCGGGATCACCGAGCGGCTCGATTACGTCGCCGATCTCGGGGTCGATGCGATCTGGCTCAGCCCGTTCTTTACCTCGCCGATGAAGGATTTCGGCTACGACGTTTCCAACTACCGCGATGTCGATCCGATCTTCGGCACGCTGGGGGATTTCGACCGGCTGCTGGAGAAGGCGCATTCACGCGGCCTGAAGGTGATCATCGACCAGGTGATCTCGCACACCTCGGACAAGCACCCGTGGTTTTCGGAGAGCCGGCAGAACCGCACCAACCCGCGGCACGACTGGTACATGTGGGCCGACCCGAACCCGGATGGGACGCCGCCCAACAACTGGCTGTCGATCTTCGGCGGCTCGGCCTGGGCGTGGGATAGCCGGCGCATGCAGTACTACATGCACAACTTCCTCACCTCGCAGCCCGACCTCAACTTCCACAATCCGGATGTGCAGGACGCCGTGCTCAGCGACATGCGATTCTGGCTGGAGCGCGGGGTCGACGGCTTCCGGCTCGACACGGTGAACTTCTATTTCGCTTCGCTTGGGCTCGAGTCGAACCCGGTGGTGAAGCCGGAGGATTTCAACGCGTCGACGGCGCCGGCGGTGAACCCCTACAATTTCCAGGAACACCTCTACGACAAGAGCCGGCCGGAGAACCTGACGTTCCTGACCCGCATCCGCGCGCTGCTCGACGAGTATCCGGGGCGGACCAGTGTGGGCGAGATCGGTGACAGCCAGCATCAGCTCGAGGTGATGGCGCAGTACACCTCGGGCACCGACAAGCTGCATATGGCCTACACGTTCGATTATCTCGGCGGGGCCTTCGACTCCCGACACTTCAAGACGTCGATCGACCTGACCGAAAAAGATGCGCCGGACGGCTGGATCTGCCTCGCCTTCTCCAACCACGATGTGGTGCGGCATGTGAGCCGGTGGATGAGCCATGGCGACCGTGAAGCGTTCGGCAAACTGACGGCGACGATGCTGCTGACGATGCGCGGCTCAGTGTGCCTATACCAGGGCGAAGAGCTGGGGCTGACCGAGGCGGAACTGGCGTTCGAAGACCTGGTGGATCCCTATGGCATCGAGTTCTGGCCGCAGTTCAAGGGCCGCGACGGGTGCCGGACGCCGATGGTGTGGCAGTCCTCGGCGCATCTGGGCGGCTTCTCGACCGCGCCGCGCGCCTGGCTGCCGGTGCCGGGCGATCATCTGCTGAAAGCGCCGGACCTGCAGGAAAAGCAGAACGACTCGCTCTTGCACCACTACCGCGCGACGCTGAAATTTCGGCGGCAGCACAAGGCCTTGGTGAAAGGCACGATCCGGACGCTCGCGGCGCCTGAGGGGGTGCTGATGTTCACCCGGACAGCCGGTGCGGAAACGCTACTTTGTGCCTTCAACATGACTGGCGGCCCGATCGTCGTCCCCCTCCCCGACGGGCTCGGGGTCAAGGGCATCGACGCTCCCGGCTCGGTCGCTGCCCCTGTCGGTGACGGCGACCTCGACCTGCCGGCCTTCGGCGGCTTCGTCGGGGCTGTGCTCTAGCACGGCCGCCGGTCGTTCCTCGGGCGCCGGCGGCTCCTCGGGAGGCGCCGGTGGTTCTGGAACTGCTGGTGGCTCGGGGACCAGCGGCAGCGGCCCCGGATAGCGGGCGGCGAGCAACGCGACGGTAGCGGGGTGGTGACCGGTTTCCGCCAGTTCGGAAGGCTTGCCGCCTTCGACGATGTGACCGGCTTCAAGCACCAGAATGCGGTCAGCAACGAGGCGCAGCACGTCGAACTGGCGGCTGGCGCAGAGCACGGTCAGGCCGTAGTCCGAGCGGACACGATTGAACAGGACGAGGAACTCGGCCTCATCGACCGGATCGAGCGCCGCGGTCGGCTCATCGAGGACGATGAGGCTGGGGCGGCTCACCAGCGCGCGGGCCAGAGCAAGGCGTTGCAACTCGGCAGTGGTGAACTGACCGGGCAGCTGATCGAGCACGTCTGGGGCGAGGCCGACGACGCGCACCGCTTCGACCAGCCGGTCGGCCTGCTCGTCGATCAGCAATTGCTCCTCGACGCGCAGCGGCTCGGTGAGCGACAACCCCACAGCCAGATCCGGATTGAAGGCGGTGTGCGGATCGGGAAACAGCAGGCTGATGCGGGCGCGCGCCTCGCGGGCGAGATCATCGCCGTGATAGGGGATGCGATCGAAGGCCAGCTCGCCGGCGCTGGCGTGGCCAAGGCCGGCGATCAGGCGGAGCAGCTCGGACTTACCGGCGCCGGCGGCGCCGAGCAGGCCGACGGCCTCGCCGCGGCGGACCGACAGGGTGATGTTCTCGAGCGCTGCGACTGGCGGCTTGCGCTTCCAGAGCCGCGAGGTGGGATCGGCGAAGCGCCTGCCGATGCCCTGCAGTTCCAGCAGCGGCTCGCCGATGGGCGGGCGGGCCATGGTGCGGGTTCGGGGCTTGCCGGCATTGACCAGTTCGCGCGTCGCGGCGTGCTGCGGGCGCTCCTGCAGAGCGGCGGCGGAACCGCGCTCGACCAGCTTGCCACCCGAGAGGACGGCGGTTTCGAGCCCCATGGCAAGCGGCAAGCGAAAATCGCGGGTGAGGATCAACAGCGCCACGCCGCGATCGCGATTGGCTGCCAGCAAGGCGGTCAGCAGCTCACGTTGCCCAGCACGGCCAAGCGCCCTGCCCGGCTCGTCGCAGACGAGGAGATCGACACCGCGATCGAGGCAGCGGGCAAGCTCCACTGCATCGGCATCGGGGCCGATTACCCCAGGCCGCTTTCCGCCGAGCCCGGTGCCTTGCATGGTGGCGCCGGCGGGCAGCAAGCCGGTGATGGCCTGAGCCAGCAGCGTCTTGCCGCTATTGGCGCGACCGACGATGGCGAGCGCGGCGCCCTCGGCCAGCGCCAGATCGAGTCCGGCGACCGGATGCTTGCCGGCGATGGCAACGCCGAGGCCGGCGAGTTCAAGCGCCATGACGCGGTCCCCTGAGGCCGGTGGCGGCCAGCATCAGGGCCAGCGCAATGACGACCGCAACGGTGCCGGGAACGAGGATCAACAGCGGGCGGATGGCCATGAACTGCTGGGCCTCGCGCAGCATCAGGCCGAGGCTGGCGCCGGGGGGCAGGACGCCGAGGCCGGCGAAGGAGAGACTGACCTCGATCAGGATGGCGATGGCCAGCAATTCGAGGCCGAGTGCGCCCAATTGCGGCAGAAGCCGCGGCAGCACATGGCGCTGCGCGGCGGCGAGCGGGCGCAGGCCGGCAAGGCGCGCGGCAGTGACGTAATCGCGATGCCACAGCGGTGCGAGAACGCGGCGCGTGATGATGGCGGCGACCACGGCTCCGGGGAACGCAATGGCGAGGAACAGCGTGAGGTTGGCGGGCGCGGCAAGGCCGCTGACGAGCATGCCGATAAGCAACGCCGGCGGCAGCATGCTGGTGACATGCGCCGTATGGCGGGTGGGCGGCAGACGCACGGCGAGGGCGGCGCCGACGGGAATGCCGACGAACAGGCTGGCGAGCGTGCCGAACACGGCAAGCAGCAGCGTGGTGAGCGTTGCGGTCATCAGCACGGACGTGCCGTCACGGCCCACCGCATCGGTGCCGATCCAGTGGATGGCGTCCGGTTCGGCGAGCGGGGTCAGACTGACGGCGCCATGCGGGGTCCAGGCCAGCGAGACCAGCGCGAGGATGGCGATGATCAGCGCGATCGCCGCGCCGAGGACGAGGCGCAGGTCGATACCAGGGCGGGTGGTTTCCGCTTCGAGGGTCATCGGCGCCACTCAGGGCGCAGCGCGGGATCGACCACCACACGCAGCAGCGCCAGGATCAGCATGCCGCAGGCAGCAACCATGATCAGCAACAGCAACCCGCCGCGCAGCAGTCCCAGGTCGTGCTGCTCGGCGGCGCCGAGGATCTGGCGCCCCAGACCAGGCAGGAAGAAGACGCTTTCGACCAGCCCTGCGCCGATCAGCAGAGCCCCGAAGATGCGGGCCAGCGCCTGCGGCAACTCAGGCAGCGCGCGGGCGAGGCCGAGCTGCCAGCTCGCCGCGGACACGGTGATGCCTTGCGCACGCAGCCGCTGCATGTCGCGCTCCGGCACGTCACCGAACTCGCGGCGGATTCGGAGGGCGAGCTGGCCGGCATAAGGCAGGCCAAGGGCGAGCGCCGGCAGCAGCAGCGACGCCAGGGCGCCGGGCAGGTTGCTCCAGGGGACGAAACCGCTGGCCGGCAACAGCTTCAGCAGAGCGGCGAACAGCAATGCCAGCAGCATGCCGAGCCAGAACGGTGGCACGAGCGCGAGCACGCCGGACAGAGCGCGCACCAGCCCATCGACCATGCCGCGATAGCGGCCGGCAGCAAGGCCGAGGCCCGCCCCGACGACGCCGGCAATAGCCAGCGCCAGCAGCGCCAGCGGCAGGGTGACGGCGAGGCGTTCGCCAAGGGTGTTGGGCGCTCCGGTATCGCCGGTGAACAACCCCAGGAAGCGGAGCCAGGCCGGGCGATCGGGACCGCCAGCGCCGGGCAGGATATCGAGCAGGAGGAACAGCAAGGCGGCGGCGCCCAGAACCGCTCCGACTGCCAACGCGAGCCGCGTGAGGACGTAATCTCTCATGCCCCGGCGCCCCAAGAACCGATCAAGTGAAGGAAAGGCCTAGCCGGCTAATGCTTAGTCAATGACCGGTTAATTTCCAATGTATCGCGTCAGCGGCGATCGCTGAAGCGGGTCGAAAGGATGACGGGGACCAGACCGACCAGGACGATGGTCAAGGCGGGGAGCGCAGCCTCGGTGAACAGGCTGACATTGGCGCGGGCATAGACCACGGTGGCCAGTGTTTCGACACCGAGCGGGCGCAGCAACAAAGTTGCCGGCAACTCCTTGACGATCTCTACGAAGACCAGCGTCGCGGCGGTCAGCAGAGCCGGCGACAGGGTGGGTAAATCGATGCGGAACAACAGCCGCCAGCCGGTGACGCCGAGGACGCGGCCAGCATCGAGCATGGTGTCGCCGCGCTTCTTGATCGCCGCATCGATGGTGGAATGGGAGACGGCGAGAAAGCGGATTGCGTAGACGTAGAGCAGCGCAGCGATCGAGCCTGAGAGGACAAGTCCGGGACGCCAATTGCCCACCGCCATGGTCAACCGGTTGAACCACAAGTCGGCCTGGCCAAGCGGTTGCAGCAATCCGAGTGCCAGCACTGTGCCGGGAATGGCGTAGCCCAGGGTGGCGATGCGGATCACCCCATGGGCGGCGCGCGACTTGCCGATGCGGGCAGCAACGAGGCCGATGATCACGGTGATGAGAGCACCCAGCCCCGCAAGGCTGATAGTGGTCAGCCCGGCAGTGACGGTGAGGCCGAAGGAATCGGGGCCGAGATTTCGGAAGGCGAGCACCAGCAGTTCGCCGACCGGAATGCCGAAGCCGAGCAGCAGCAGGATGGTGCAAAAGCCAATGGCGAGGCCGCGTTCGGCGCCGACAAGCTGTTCGCGCGGCGGGGCCACGCGGCTGTCGCGGTGCAGCGCATAGACGCGGTCGCGGCGAGCCCATTGCTCGAGCAGGATCAGCAGGCCGATGATCAGCACGATCATCACTGCCAGCTGCGCGGCGCCGCCGAAGTTCGAGCGGTTGATCCAGGTGGAGTAGATCACCGCGGTGAGGCTGTTGACGCCGAAGTACTGCACGGCGCCCAGGTCGTTCACCACTTCCATCATGGCGAGGGTGATGCCGACGACGAGGGCCGGGCGGCTCAGCGGCAGGGTGACAGAGAAGAAGGCGCGAAAGCCCCCTGCCCCGAGGGTGCGCGCTGCGGCGGAGACCGAGCCCGACTGCATGACGAAGAAGGCGCGGCACGAGGCGTAGACATAGGGGTAGAGCACCATCGAGAGCACGAACGCGGCGCCGGTAGGACTCTTGATCTGCGGAAACCAGTAGTCCTTGATGGTTTCACCACCGATGAGGGCGCGCAATGCCTGCTGGATCGGACCAGTAAAATCGAGGAACTCGACGTAGGTATAGGCCGCGAGGTAGGTCGGGATGGCCAGCGGCAGCACCAGCGCCCACTCGAAGATGCGGCGGCCGGGAAACTCGAAATGCGTCACCAGCCAGGCCGAGACGAGGCCGAGAACACCGGTGATCAGCCCGACCCAGACCATGAGCGTCGCGGTCTCGCGCAACGCCGTCGGCAGCATGGCAGCGGCCAGGCCGCCAGCGCCGGTGGTATCGAGCGCGGCTACGGCGAGCCAGAGGATCGGCAGGCCCATCAGGGCCAGCAGCAGGATGGCCGAAACCGGCGGGAGCTGCCCCCCGCCGGTTCCGGACTTCATCGATGTTGCGGTCGTCCGGCTGATGCTCAGCCTCCGCGATGGTTCTGCTCCCCTCCCCCTTGAGGGGAGGGGCTCGGGGTGGGGGGCGTGAGGAGGGCTCGGTGCCGACTGCACCACCCCCTCCCTCAATCCCTCCCCTCAAGGGGGAGGGAGGCGAATGCGGGAATATCTCGCCTGCCTACCACGTCCGGTTTCGTAGACTCTAGTTCTGCGCGCCTTCGTTGAACTTCAGCTCATCGATCAGCGCCGCCGCTTCGTCGCGGAAATCGGCGGTGGTGGTGAGAGAGACCTTCGAGGGGTTGAGAATACCCCAGCTCTGGGTCAGTTCGGCCGGCTTGACGCTCGTTACCGCCGGATACTCGTAGTTGGCATCGGCGTAAAGCTGCTGTGCCTCGTCGGAGAGCAGGAATTCGACCAGCCTGTTGGCGTTTTCCGGGTTCGGCGCATACTTGGCGATGAAGGCGCCGGCGGCGTTGACCTGGGTGCCCTCGCCTTCGGCGTCCGGATAGATGATGCGCGCCGAAGCGGCCCAGTCCTTCTGCTCGGGCTCGGCCTCGTTGGTGAGCATCAGGCCCATATAATAGGTGTTGGCGATGGCAAGATCGCATGAGCCCTCGAGGATGGCCTTGACCTGCGCACGATCGTTGCCGGCTGGCGGGGCCGACATGTTGTCGCGCACGGCGGTGAGCCAGGTGCGCGTCTTGTCCTCGCCCCAGGCGGCGATGCGGTTGGCGACGAGGCCGATATTATAGGCGTGGTCGCCAGGACGAGTGCACAGCCGCCCCTTCCACTCGGGCTTGGCGATATCCTCGTAGGTCAGCGTGGTGGCGTCGACACGGTCCTTGCTCACGTAGAAGACGCGGGCGCGCAGCGACAGCGCCGCCCAGTGGCCCTCGTCGTCACGGAACTCCGGCGACAGGCGCTCGGTCAGCGCGGAGGTGGTGATCGGCTGGGTCAGCCCTTGCGTCTTGGCGCCGACCAGGTTGCCGATATCGACGGTGAGCACCACATCGACGGGCGACAGTTCGCCTTCGGCGGCGACGCGCTCGAGCAGGCCGTCGCCGGCATAGAGCACGGTGGCCTTGACGCCGGTGGCGGCGGAGAATTTGTCGAGTAGCGGCTGGATCAGACCAGGCTCACGGTAGCTGTAGATATTGACTTCGCCGCTCTGGGCAAAGCTTGGCCCGGCGGTGCCGGCAATCATCGCGGCGCCAAGCAGCGCAACTGACAGTCGCATCGTCATGGTCATCTGAAATCTCCTGTGATCGGCGCCCGTGAGGCACCGGTGACAGGGGCAGACACGAATTCTGACGCCCAAAGTCAACAATCGGCTGCCGAGGATTGTCGCCGGTTCATGACCGTGTTTTAGAACTGTTCCAACTCGCGCGCCAAAACCCCAAGGAAGCTGTCGCTGTCGGGCCGGCGAGCTCGCCGCCGATCTGCGTCAATCTGTCCTCTGGCCGGTCTTCTCCCTTGATGCAGGGGGACGGTGGTCGGCTTCAGCGCTAGTTCTGCGGGCCTTCGTCGAAGCGTAGCTCGTCGACGAGGGCGCTCGCCTCCTTACGGTGCGCGGCAATCTCGGTGAGCGGCGTCTTGTCGGCCTTCAACTCGCCCCAGCTGGCAACGAGGTCGGACGGAGCGACGCCGGCGACCACCGGGAACTCGTAGTTGCCGCTGGCATAGAGGTGCTGAGCCCCGTCGGAGAGCAGGAATTCGACCAGCTTCCGGGCATTGGCCTGGTTGGGAGCATACTTGGCGATCACCGCGCCCGAGACGTTGACCTGCGTACCGTCGCCTTCGGCATCGGGGTAGATGATGCGAGCGGCCGTTGCCCAGGTTTTCTGCTCCGGCTCGGCGTCGTTGTTGAGCATCAGGCCCATGTAATAGGTGTTGCCGACAGCGAGGTCGCAGCTGCCATCGAGGATTTTCTTCACCTGGTCGCGATCGGCGCCGGAGACCGGGCCGTTGAGGTTGTCGCGCACGGCGGCCAGCCAGTCGCGGGTCCTGTCGACGCCCCAATGGGCGATGCGGGTAGCGATCAGTCCGATATTGTAGACATGCTGGCCGGAACGGGTGCAGAGGCGCCCCTTCCATTCGGGCTTGGCGATGTCCTCGTAGGTCAGCGCCGTCTCGGAGACCCGATCCTTGCTGGCGTAGAAGACCCGAGCCCGCAGCGACAGCGCGACCCACTGGCCATCAGGATCCTGGTAGGCGGCGGGCACGCGGGCCTGCGCTTCGGCCGGAATGGTCTGGGTGATGCCGAAATCCTTGGCATTGGCGAGGTTGCCGATATCGACGGTGAGCACGACGTCGGCGGGCGACAGCTCGCCCTCGGCCGCAACGCGCTCGAGCAGGCCATCGCCGGCGAACAGCACGTTGGTCTTGACGCCGGTTTCGGCGGTGAACTTGTCGAGCAGCGGCTGGATCAGGCCGGGTTCGCGGTAGCTGTAGACATTGACCTCGCCGCTTTGTGCCAGGGCCGGCCCCGCCGCCAGCGTGAGAAGGAGGGCGGGAGCAAGGCGCGAGAACATGGTCATGTCGGATCCGGATTGCGGGAGGCTCCCGCTCGGCGTGGTTTTGCTTTTTCTGACCGACCAAGTCAACAAACCGGATCGTGAAGCCGGCTGCACTTTCGGGCATCAGCGGCGCTCGAGACCCTTGGCGGCCAGCACCTCGTTGGAGGCTGCCGAGGTCAGAAACCGGGACAGCAGCCCGGCCCCCTTGGCATCGCGGGCAACGGTGCTGATGCCGATGGCGAAATCGATATAGCTCTGCAACTCTGCCGGGAAGCGCCCGGCCAGCACTATGTCGGGCGCGGCGGCGAGGATGGAGCTCACCGGGATCACCGCCAGCTCGGCCTCACCGCGGGCCACCGCCGCCGCGGTCTGCCCGCCGGATGTGGGGACGAGCTTCGGGCGCACATCATCGGCAATGCCGAGACGCTCGAGCAAGCCGATGAAATAGCTGCCGCTGGTGCCCTCGTTTGCGTAGGCAATGGAGGCCGCATCCTGCAAGGCGCGCTCGAACGCCGCCACCAAATCGAGATCGAGCGCCCGGCTGGAAGCCTTCGCCGCGATGCCCATGGCGATCCTGCCGAAAGACGCCTGGCTTGCCGCTTCGACCTTCCCCAACGCGGCGAGGTCGGCGACGAGGTTGGGATTGATGACGACGAGATCGAAAGGTTCACCAGCTTCGAGCTGCTGCCTGATGATCGGATTGAGATCCCAGCGGGGCGCGACGGTGTAGCCGGTGGCGGCTTCAAATTCGGGCAGTAGTGCGAGGATTGCCGGCCGGACTGCGATGGCGCCAACGAGCCGGATTTCCCGGTTCACTGAGCCGTCTCGCGCACGAGATCGGCGGGGATCAGCAGCGAGAACATGGTGCCGACACCGACGGCCGGATCGACCGACAGCTGAAGAGCGTTGACTGCCAGCAGCGAGCGGGTGAGCGCCAGACCGACGCTGGAGCGGACCGGCTGCAGCGTTTCGCCGTCCTTACCGACGCCGTCGCGGAACACCACGAAGCGTTCGCCCAGATCGCGGCGGGCCTCGCCGCCGTCGCGGACATTGACGATCACGGCGCCATCATCCTCCTGCTGGGCGGAGAGGATGACCGAGCCGCCCACCGGAGTCTGGTCGATGGCGCTGGCCAGCAGGTTGAGGATCGCCTGGGTCAGCGACGCGGTGTCAGCGGTGATACGCGGCAACCGCTCGGAGACGGCGTTGCGGACCAGCACGCGGGCTTCGCCGGCCTGGCCGCGGACGCGGGCGAGGCAGGTCTCGAGCAGCGTCACAAGGTCGATGTCGTTGGCCTCGGCCGGGTAGCGGCCTTCGCGCAGGCGGCTGTAGTCGTCGAGTTCGTCGACGAGGTGGGCGATTTCCTGTCCGGCGGTTTTGATGTCCTGCGCATACTCCTGGTAGCGCTGGCTTTCGATCGAGCCGAACGGGGCCGAACGGATCAGGTCGGCAAAGCCGATAACGGTGTTGAGCGGCCGGCGCACCCCTCGGCTGATGCGGGTGAGCATCGAGGGTTCGATGTCTTCGGCGGGCTTGACGACCGGGGCCGGCGGGATCGGCGAAACCGTCTTGCGGACGAAGGCGTAATAGCCAGCGATGATCCCGGCCTGCCCTTCGGCGAACAGCGTGATGCGGGTGTTGGGCACTGCCCCGGTGAAGGTGATGGCCGGGCGCGCCGTCTCGGCGAAGCGGGCCGGACGCTCGAGGAAGCGTTTGAGGTCGCTCAGTTGCGAGGGCTCGATGAAGCTCGCCAAAGGCTTGCCGACGATATCCTCCTCGATATGGCCGAGGACGATGCGGCCATGCAGTGACACCGTGGTGATGGTGCCGGAGCGGTCGGCGGCGATGAAGCCGTCGTCGCTGGTTTCGGCGGCGAGCTCGGCGAAGGTGCGAACAGCGGCCTCGTGGCCGATACGGTTCTCGGCGATGCCGGCCGACAGCATCAGGGCCGGGCGGCCATGCCAGGTGATCGACTGGAGGCGGGCGTTCACCGAGGCGAGGCTGCCATCGCGGCGCACCAGTTGGGTCACCGGCCCGGCGACGGCGCTGTCCTCGGACGGAAAGATAGCGGTGAGGCCGGCGGCGCGCAGGCTCTCGATCGATTCGTAGCCGGTAAGGTCGGTCAGCGCCCGGTTGGCGAACAGCACCTGCTGATCGCGGAACACCAGGATGCCGAGCGGCAGCCGGTTGAGAATGAAGGTCTCGCCGGTGAGGTTGATCAGCGCGCCTTCGTTGCCGGCAGCCGGAGGTGCCGGCGCCTCGGCCGGTGGCGTCGCCGGATGGGCGCTGACGCGATCGGTGAGGATGCGGCTCAGCTCATCGAAATTGTAGCGCGAGACGCGCTCCACGGTTTCGGCGTCGGGGATCGCGGCCGCGACGTCAGCCGGCTCGTCGTCAGCAGGCAGTTCCGGGGCGAGCACCTCAAAACCGCGGCCGATGACGCGCCATGTCGTGGCGGCGAAGGGCTCAGGCTCAGTTTCGGGCTCGGGCTCGGGCTCGGGCTCGGGCTCGGGCTCGGGCTCGGGCTCGGGCTCGGGCTCGGGCTCGACGGTGTCGGCGGTCACGGCCGCCTTCGCAACCCCCTTCGCCTCGACTACCTGCGGTTCCGCGATTTCGTCCTCATCGGCGAAGTCGATCAGCGCGCCGATGACATCGAGCGCCGGCGGATGCGGGGCCGGTGCGGGCTCAACCTCGGCCGGCAGATTGGCCACCGGCAGGGCCTCATCTGCTTCGACCGACTCGGGCACCAGCGGCTCATCCACCGGTTCGGGCGGCGGGCCGGCGAAGTGCTCGTCGCCGGGGCTGAGCGCGGTGTAGAGGCCGCCATCATCGGCGAGACGGTCGAACAGCGAAGCAAGCGTACCCGGCACGTCGGGAGCGGCGGGAATCGGCTCGACCCAGTTGTCTTCCTCGGCAATCACCGGCTCATCGTCGGCGTGCTCGACCGGCGGCAGGTCCATCGGCAGCAGTGGTTCGGGCTCGGGAACGACGCGCGGCGGCAGAGCCGGTGCATCCTCGCGGGTGATGACGCCCTCTTCCGCCCGTACCTCGGCAATCTGCGGCGTCGCGGCGGCATCACGCTCGAACAGCAGCAGCATGGCGTCGTGCGGACTGGCCTTGAAGCGGGTCAGCAGCACCGTGTCGCCGGCGAGGTTCACCTCGGCGCTTTCGGCGTCGTGCGGCAGCCCCTCGCTCTCGATGATCGGGGCGAAGTGCTCGAGCGCGTGGCGCGAGCCACCGGCAATCTGCCCGTCTTCGCTGACCAGCAGGAACTCAGCGCCATCGGGCAAGAGCTTCGCCGTCGGCGCATCGACCTGCATCGGATCATGCGCTTCAAGCAGTTCAGGCTCGATCGGGTCGACGCCGACTATCAACAGGCCCGTGTCGCCACTCTCGAGTTCGAGCGGGGTACAGGTGCAGGTGGTGGAAACCGGCCGTTCGCCGGCGAGGAACTGGATGCGGCTCAGGCTCGAGCGTCCCATCGAGCCGAGCCGGATCAGGCGGGCGATCTGCCCTTTGATCGGCACCGCCTCGGGCGCCAGCTTCAGCCCATGCTTCTTGATCTTGCCGTGGAAGTAGCGCGCGGCGTCGTTGCGCCAGAGCAGGGTTTCGCCATCCTGCGACCAAAGCCAGGCGGGGCGCGCGTCGGCCCAGTGCACCAGCACCAGCCGGGCCGTCGGCGATTTGATCCACTCAGCGCGCACGCGTACTCTTTTCCTGCCTCGTGCCAATTCGACACAAAGCGAACTCGGAATTTAATCTTCTCTAAATATCCCGGGGCCCCCGCCCGGTCCATATCGCGCGGACGTCGGTGGCCGGCATTCGCTGCCGATGGTTAAGCCGGCAGCTCTCAACAGGCGATGAAAAACAGGGCCAAATCGGCGCTTGCCAGCAGCGATAAGTGAAACTATGGTCCGCCGCGCTTGCCGGGCCGCCTTAGCTCAGTTGGTTAGAGCGCTAGATTGTGGATCTAGAGGTCCCCCGTTCGATCCGGGGAGGCGGTACCATTCCCGCACTGGCCCGGCACTAAGCAAATCCCCCCGCTGACACGTAAATTGCGCTGACCCATCCGGGTTTGGCGTCACCCTGACATGGAGCGAGGCGATGGCCCGCGAGTTTATCCTGACCGGTGCCCCGGGCGCCGGGAAAACCGTTATCCTCAGGGCGCTTGAGGCCCAGGGCATCGACGTGGTCGAGGAGGCCGCAACCGATGTGATCGCGCTCGACCAGGGGCGTGGAATCGAGGAGCCATGGCGCCGGCCGCAGTTCATAAGCGATATCGCCCGGCTGCAAGTGCAGCGCGCGGCGCGACCGGCGACCGGCGCGGTGCGGGTGGCAGACCGATCGCTGGTCTGCACACTGGCGCTGGCGGAGTACCTGGGACACCCGGTGCCGGAACGCCTAGTCGAATCGATCGCTTCGATGGTGGCTGCGGCTCAGTACGACCGGCGCGTGCTGTTCGTCGAGCTCCTGGGATTCATCACCAATACGGAAGCGCGCCGGATCAGCCTCGATGAGTCGATGCGGTTCGAGCGATATCACATCGAGGCATACGAGCGGTTCGGGTTCGAGCTGGTACCCATCCCCGCCCTGCCGGTCGACCAGCGGGTCGCGATGGTACTGTCTCTGTTGGACCACCGGGGTATCCCACCGATGAATGCCGGCTGAACAGGGCGTTCGCGACCGGTTCAAGCGGCAGGCGACAGAGCAAGCGGCAACATTTGGTTCACCATGTTGCCGAGGGGCTCCCGCATGTGGAAATCGCTGACGTTCATCGCTACCGCCATTATCTCCGCCACACTTGCGATTGCTCCGGCCTTTGCCGCGCAATCGCCGGCCGGCACCTGGCAGACCGTTACCGGCGAGTCGCGGTTCGAGGTGACGCTGTGCGGTGACGGTACCGAGGTCTGCGCCAGGCTGGTGTGGCTGCGCGACGATGCGCGCACCGCCGAGAACCTAGGCTATCTCAATTCATATGTACTGAAGGGCGCCAAGCGGGCGCTCGAGAACAAGTGGCGCGGCAGTGCCGAATATATGGGCGAAGTGGTGAAGGGTACCCTGACGCTGGTCGACGGCAACACCATCACGATCAATGGCTGCAAGGGCGCGCTCTGCCAGAAGTTCGAACTGACGCGGATTTGACCGCGAAATGAGAGGGATGCGCAGCAACCAGTCTTATCGTCCCCGCGTTCCTCTAATGCCTCGCATGCATGGAGTATTCGACATGGATCGCCGCGCCTACAGACTGACCTCCCCCATTGCCAGCCGCAGGGCGAAGTCATGGCTGGCGGCGGCGCACAACGTGCGGTTGCGGCCAACCAACCCGGTCGCGCCGATCGATGCACCGGAGCTGCCCATGACGATCCGCTTCGAGGGACTCACCGAGGCGGAGCAGCAGGCGGCGCTGGCCGCCTTCCCGGGCGGCAAGCGCTTCGTGCTGCAGGGCTGAACTATAGTGACAGCCGGAGGGTCGAGATGTCCTCCCCAATCTCGCGGAAGGCCGCATCCAAACCCTCGGCATCGTTGGCGAGCTTGAAGTGAGCGCTCTTGGGCTCACTGGCGCAGCCCTCGAGCACGTCGGCGGCATCGCCATCCGCGTCAAGGTTGAAGCCAACCGTGTAGACGATGACATCTTCCGATTTCATGTTGTAGCAAAGGTCTTCAGCCTGGCCGAATGGGCCGGACATGGTGCCGGTTGTGCCGTCCGGCGCCGAGCATGTGATCGCGGTGGTGACGACACCATTGCAGTACTGACGATTGTACTCGCCGTCGGTCATGATGACCACGACCTTCATCGTGTTCGGGGCGTCATATGCCGCGGGCGCACTATCACCGGTGAATATGTCATCGAACTCGGGCGATATCAGATACCAGGCCCAGGCCGTGCCGAGATGGCCCGCCGTGCTGCCGCTTGCCGTTAGGGCGCCATCCTCCGTATAGGCGAGCAGGTCTTCCTTGCTGGATGTCAGCGGCAGGATGTTCTTGGAGATCGCGCAACTGCCGTCGCTGGTATAGTGGATGGCCAGGGGCGTAGTGCTCGGCGCCGCGTCCGTGAAGCTGTCGCTCATGCGCTCTGTGACGCATGCCGCCGTTGCTCTGTAGTAGGTGTTTTCGTCCGCGTTGATCTTGTAGAACTCGCAGCCGTATTCGGTGCACCACACGTTGCCGGTCGCGCTACCCGTATTTGGCTGGTTGTAATTCGAATTGCTGGTGCCTGCGACCGGGACCTTGAATGTATCGTCGGACAGCTTGGTGATAGCGGAGTAAGCGCGGTTGTTGAGGCGGGTCATGTAGGTCGAAAAGCCGGTGAACCGGACATAGTCCCCGTCCACGAACCCATGGTCCACTGACGTGATTACGATCTCACATGTGCTGAGGATACAGCGCTTTACCTTATCGCTACTGCTGCTGCTGTAAGTGCTATAGCCGCTGGTACCGTTGACATTGTTGTTTGCCATGGTCTTCAGCTGGAAGGTGGTGCTGGTTGTGGTGCCCACTTTGTACGTGTTGCCGTTCAGCTGGGTCATCCCGGAAACGCCGCTGATGTAGATGACATCGCCGGTTGCGAAGCCATGGTTCGCAGAAGTGGTGATCACTATCGGATTGGTCTTGCTGGCGCCGCTGATGTTCGCCTCGGCGTTCCACCAGGCGGCGGAGGTGACGGCTTTACTGGGCGGAATTTCGCCGCGAACGTCCTCGGCGTAGCTGCCGACGTTGACAGCCTGCGAATACGGAGCCAGCGCCATCTTGGAGTAGGTGGGTTCCTGTACATCCTTGACGACGATTGGGATCAAGGTCGCCAGCGCAGTCTGCAGGTCGCCGACATAGTCTTCCATCGAACCAGTGATATCGAGCGCCACCGCGACTTCAAGGTTGACCGACCCTTTTGTCGCTTCTGAAGTGACATTGGCGGTCATCGAGGGGATGCCGACCAACTGAACGAACGCCATCGGAACCGTGATCGTACCGGAGATGGTGAGCCTCCCCGTCTCCGTACTTGCGACGGCAGAGGTGATATCAATGGCAATGCTGGTGTCACCAAGCCGCTCAACGACCAATGCCTCGGCACTCTCGATGAGCTCTTCTTCGGTCGGGTCGTCATAAATGGTCGGCGCGAGGCCGAGCGCCGCGGAATCTAGCGCGATCTGCATCTTCGTGCGGGCCGCTTCCATGGACGTGTAGTCCACGGCGGCGCCGGCCATGGCGACGAGGACGATGGCCATCAGGCCGAAGATGACTGCGAAGACGCCGCGCTCGTCGGCGTGGAACCGTTTGAAAAGCTCGAAAATGCCGCGCATGGCGCCGGAAGACCCCCAGAATTCCGGCGCCAGTGTCGCTGAAAATCCTAACTAAAGCACAATCACCTTGGCGCCAATTTTGACGCGTTCGTAGAGGTCTTCGACATCATCGTTGACCATGCGGATGCACCCCGATGAGACATCCTGACCGATGGTCCAGGGCTCGTTGGTGCCGTGGATGCGGTAGAGGGTCGAGCCGAGATAGATGGCGCGGGCGCCGAGCGGGTTATTGATGCCGCCAGGCATATAGTCGGGCAGGTTGGGCTGCCGGCGCTTCATCTCTTCGGGCGGCGTCCAGCCCGGCCACTCGCGCTTGTTGGAGACCTTGTGCGTACCGCTCCACTCAAAGCCATCGCGGGCCGTGCCGATGCCATAGCGCAGCGCCTTGCCGCCGCCGAGCACCAGGTAGAGGTGCTTTTCGCCGGTGTTGACGATGATGGTGCCGGCCTTCTGGGTGGATTTGTAGGCGACGATCTGCCGGCGGAACTCGGGCGCGAGGCGCACCTTGTTGCTCTTCAGCTTGTAGCCCGGGCGGGGCTTGGAATCGTGGAGCGACGGACGGGACAGATCGAACATGAACAGGCCCTGCGCGGCGTTCGCCGAATCGGCGAACACGGACAGGGATACGAGGCAGGCAGCGGCGGCGAGCACCGCCCGGGACGAACGCAGCATGGCACACACTCATCATTGGTACGCGGACGCCCGAGGGAGGTCGGGCGTCGCGCAGTATTAACGAGAATATCGAATGAGGCGTGAAGGAAGGTGGTTAAGTAGAAGTGATGCGGGGGCATCGGTTTGTTGTTGGAGAGCAAATGAGCCGGCCCGTAACAGCAACCACCGGCCGGCATCGTGGGTAGCGGCGGTTACGCCACCCGCTCGGCCAGCAGCGCATCCAGGCGGTCGTAGCTCGCAGCCATACCGTCGGTCATGCCGGTGAGCAGCACCTGGTCGCGAACCTCCTGGCTGTCGAAGCTCATGGTGAGGGTGAGCGTGGTGCGGCCGCCGCGCTCCTCGAAGGTGGTAGTGACCACCGCCTCGCCGGGCGTACCGATCATCCCCTCGGTGTGGACGATGCGGGAGGGGACGACGATTTCGCGGTAGCGACCGGTGAAGCCGAACTCGGAGGCGTCGGCGTCGCTGCGCCAGATATAGCGGTAGGTGCCGCCAACGCGCAGGTCGATCTCGCAGATGGGCATGCTCCAGCCCGGCGGGCCGAGTTGCCAGCGCTGCACCAACTGCGGCTGGGTATGGCAGGCAAAGACCAGGTCGGCAGGCGCATCGAAGCTGCGCGACACGGTGACGGCGTCGTCAGAGGGGTGGGTGATCGTCAGGGCTGCGGGCATGCTGGGTCTCCATCTATAACCTTAATGTTCTATAACGATATGGTTATTGACGGTCAAGGGATGGCTGAGCGGGTGGCCGCCCTACCCTGATCGCCCCAGCCCTACAGCAGCACCTGCCCCGCCTCGGGCTCGTCCGGGATTTGCCAGCCGTCGGGCAGCAGGCGCCCCAGAGCAGCGGCAGCGTGGGCGAGGCTGAAGGGCTTGGTGAGCACTTCGCTGGCCCCCAGTTGCTTGGCGCGGGCGATCGTTTCGCGGTTGGGATAGGCAGTGATCATCACCACGGGCACCCGACCGTTGGCGGAAAAGCGCGAATCGCGGATCACCTCGAGCAGCGCCGCGCCGTTCATCTCCGGCATGTACCAATCCATGAACACGATGTCGTAGCGCGTCGCCTGGATCGCGCCCACGGCCGGCGCAGCGCCGGCCAGCTCATCAATTGAAACGAGGCCGAGCTTGCGCAAAGTTGCCGCCACGGCGGCGCGCGCATAGGCATTGTCGTCGACGACGAGCGCCTTGAGCTCCTGTGGCAGGATCATTGGCGTTTGGCCCCCCAGCCGATTCGCCAGTTATGGTTGTCGCGAGAACCGAAGCGTGCGGAGGTCCAATCCGGCTTGCCGATGCGAGATCGAACCGGAAGAGTCGGCACTCTTTCCTGATCTCGCTATGCGGGCTCATCTATTTACCGGGAGTTAACCATGTCAACGCCGACCGAAAAGCCGCGCTGTGGCTGGGCAGGGAGCGACGCGCTCTACCAGCACTATCACGACCGCGAATGGGGGCGGCCGGTGACGGACGACACGCGCCTGTTCGAAAAGCTCTGCCTTGAGGGGTTCCAGTCGGGGCTGGCGTGGATCACCATCCTGAGGAAGCGAGAGAACTTTCGCGCCGCGTTCCACGGTTTCGAGCTGAAGAAGGTGGCGGCGATGGACGAGGCCGATATCGAACGGCTGCTGCAGGACGCCGGGATCATCCGGCATCGCGGCAAGATCGCCTCGACGATCAACAATGCCAGGCGGGCGCTGGAGTTGCAGCAGGAGTTCGGCTCACTGGCCGCCTATTTCTGGAGTTTTGAGCCGGAGCCGGTGAAGGGGCCGATCGTTTCTGGGAGTATCCCCGCCGAGACCGAGGCGTCCAAGGCGATGAGCAAGGACCTGAGAAAGCGCGGGTTCTCCTTCGTGGGCCCGACGACGAGCTATGCGTTCATGCAGGCGATGGGGCTGGTGAACGATCACGTAGACGGGTGCTTCTGCCGGGCAGAGGCGGAAGTAGAGCGGCAGGCGCTGAAGCGGCCGAAATAGACGCGGGCTTCGCCGAGGGCTCCCATAGTCGCCCCAAACGCGATGTCATTCCCGCGAAAGCGGGGACCTCCGTTTGCGATGGTGCCGAGGGCAAGAAAACAGAGGTTCCCGCTTTCGCGGGAATGACATCGAGTTCGGGGTGGCCATTGTACTTGGCCCTACCTGATCAGCAGCAGGGCCATCAGCTCGAGCCTGGACAGCTTGAGTTCAGGACGCAGCTCATCGTTGAGGTTGGGGTGTTGTTTCGGCTTTGGCGCGTTACGGCGGAGGCCGAGTTTGCGGGGGAAGAACATCGTACGTCCGGCGCGGTTGGCCGGCTCCCTCAATAGCGGGTTTGCTGTTGGCGGCTCAGGAACAGGACTATGAGTTCGAGGCCGGTAGCGTTGCCGGGGATCGGCATCTCGTTGCTCTGCCGATCCCGCGGCGGAAGCGGTTCGTCGACAGTGCCGTTCCGGCGACGGTCGCCGGGCCGTTTGAACATGAACATTTGCGTTTCCGGACGCGGTCACGCGCCGGCTCCCTTGGAATGAGTTGGTCAGCGGCTCATGAACAGGGCCATGAGTTCGAGGCCAGTGATGTTGCCGAGCAGCGGCAGTCCGTCATTCTGTCTCTCGCGAGACGGAAGGCGCCGGCCGAAGTCTGGCTTCCGGCGTGGATCGCCGGGGCGGTTGAACAAGAACATAAGCATGTCCGGACGCTTCACGCGCCGGCTCCTTGAATGATGAACTGTGGTGGCGGGCGCCGGCCGGACGAGGACAACTCTCGCCGGGGACCGGCGCCCTTCGCGCCTACATGCGGAAATCGGGCGGCAGCCCGATGTCCTTGAGCAGGTGCGGCGACAGTGGCGCGGCGCTGCCCCGGCGATGGGGCCGGAGCACGCGTCGCAGCATCGCATCGGCGCGACGCCGGGCGATGAACAGTCGAATTCGGCCGATGAGGCCGATCTGCCCGATGTCGAATTCGGGCGTGTTGAGGACGCGCGCAGTGGCGCGGTCCCGTACGATGAGAACCATCTCACTTGCCCGGGCCTAAGCCCGGTCCTCTGATGAAAGCGGTGGGACGGCCAAGGCTTGCTCCAGGCCCCAAGGTCCGGAGCAAGCGCTTTAGCGGTAGTCCCAGTGGCTTTTCGGCTCCATCACCTCGGGCATCAGCCCGAGATCGCGACGGAGATGACTGGGCACAGGTGGCGAACCGCGAGACTTGTAGCGTCTCGCCGCGCGCGCCAGCTGGGCGTTGGCAAGCATCGTGACGGCTGCTGAAACCAGCGCGCCGGCGACGCCGACATGGGTATGCGCCTGGGCGCGGTAGGTGCGTGCCGGGGCACGGGTCTGGAGTTCTAGAGTCATGATCTCATCCGGGCGCGATGCGGCCCGGTCCTCTGGTTGAGAGACATTGGTGGTGGCGACGGAATCCGGACGCGAAGGCGCCGAATGGCGATGCCGGTTGCTGGGGTTCAGTCGAGGCTAGAAAGGGCTGGAACAGAGGACCCCGGGGAGGGGTCGGCGCCGATTAGGCGCGATAGAGACCAGCTGGGGTAACGCCAGGACCGGAAACGAACATCGAATGAATCATGCGTCGCCTCCTCTTTGGTTGGCGTTGAACGAGGGGGCTGATACGCCGACTCGAACCCAATGCCAACCCCGGATGCGGCAGGCTGACGCACCACTCATGATACTGTTGCCGCAAAGACACAGGTGGTTTCCTTGAGTCAGCGGGGGCTTTCCGTTAGGAACCAGCCTCAGATTCCGGGCTCTGACCAGCAGACACCATGACCGACAAGAAGAAGCTCATCGCGCCGCGGCTGCCGCGCGGCTTCGAAGATCGTTTGCCCGCCGATATTTCGGCGGTGAACGCAATGACGGCTAAGATCCGCGCGGTCTACGAGCGCTACGGCTTCGATCCGGTCGAAACGCCGTTGCTCGAATATACCGAGACGCTCGGAAAATTCCTGCCCGACACCGACCGGCCGAACGCCGGCGTGTTCTCGTTGCAGGACGACGACGAGCAGTGGATGAGCCTGCGCTACGATCTGACGGCGCCGCTGGCGCGGCACTTCGCCGAGCACTTCCAGGATCTGGCAAAGCCTTATCGCAGCTATCGGGCGGGCTACGTGTTCCGCAACGAGAAGCCGGGGCCGGGGCGGTTCCGCCAGTTCATGCAGTTCGACGCCGATACGGTCGGCGCGGCGGGGGCCGAGGCCGATGCCGAGATGTGCATGATGATGGCCGACACCATGGATGCGCTCGGCCTTGCCGGCAAATACGTGGTGAAGGTGAACAATCGCAAAGTGCTGGATGGGGTGCTGGCCTCGGCCGGCGTTACCGACGAGGGGCAGAAACTCGCGGTGCTGCGCGCCATCGACAAGCTCGACAAGTTCGGCACCGATGGCGTGGCGCTGCTGCTCGGCGCAGGCCGCAAGGACGAGAGCGGCGACTTCACCAAGGGTGCAGGCCTCAGTGACGAGCAGCGCGCCGGGGTGCTGAACTATGTGCGAGGCGAGGCGCCGGCCCACAATGAAGGTATCGCCGAACTCAACACCATGCAGGCGCTGTTCGATGCGGCGGGCTACGGCGACGACAAGATCAAGATCGACCCAGCAGTGGTCCGCGGGCTCGAATATTACACCGGCCCGGTGTTCGAGATCGAACTGACCTTCAAGGTGCAGAACGAGAAGGGCCAGGGCGTGGTGTTCGGCGCGGTTGGCGGCGGCGGACGCTATGACGGGCTGGTGAGCCGATTCCGCTCGGAGCCGGTGCCGGCCACCGGGTTCTCGATCGGCGTGTCGCGACTGGCCAACGCATTGCGGCTGACCGGCAACCTCGGGGCCGAGGAGCCGCTGGGGCCGGTGGTGGTGCTGGTGCTCGATAAGGAGCAGACGGCACGCTACCAGGCGATCACCTCGCGGCTGCGACGGGCCGGCATCCGGGCCGAGATGTTCATGGGCAACACCAGGAATTTCGGCAAGCAGGTGGCCTATGCCGACAAGCGCAATTCGCCGGCAGTGATCATTGAAGGCACACAGGAGCGCGAGCTCGGCAAAGTGCAGATCAAGGATCTGATCGCCGGCAAAGAGGCGGCCAAGGCGATTGCCGACAATGCCGAATACAAGGCGGCCCGGCCCGGCCAGTTCGAATGCGACGGCGACCTCGACGCGATCGTTGCGGCGATCTCCGAACTGCCGGCGGTGGCCGCCTACCTCGATGCCAAGTACTTGGATGCCAATAAGTGAAGACAGCATCCGAGCGATATGCCGCGCTGGTGCGGCTGGTCGAGTCGCGCACGGTGACGCGCGCCACCCCGGCGCTGCTGCTCCCGGCGGGCCCATATTTCGACCTGGCCGGCGAGGAGTTCGGGCGGAACCTATTGCTGACCACGACGAACAACGGCGTCGAGTACTGCCTGAGGCCCGATTTCACCCTGCCGATCGCGCAGCAATATCTCGAGGACGGGCTGACCGGCGCGCCCTCTGCCTACACCTATCTCGGCCCGATCTTCCGCCAGTACCAATCCACGCCGGTCGAGTTCGAGCAGGCGGGGCTGGAACTGCTGGGCCAGGCCGACGCCGACAACGCGCTCGACCAGGTGCTGACCTTCGCACGCTGGGCGCTCGCCATCTACGACATCACGGCGCCGAACGTCCGTCTGGGTGGCGTCGGGTTGTTCGAATCCTTCCTCGAGGCGGCGCAGATTCCGGCGGCCTGGCGCAGCCGTATCCGCCACCGCTTCGGCCATCCCGAGGCGCTGGAGCGGCTGATGGAGCGGCTGGCCAACCCGGAGGAACGGGTCGAAGCCCCTGCCCCGGACAGCCGCGACACGGTGATCGAAATCGTCACCGACGCCATGCTGTCGGGCGGGTTGAGCCTGATCGGCAGCCGCACGCCCGAAGAGATCGCCGACCGCTACCTCGAAAAGCAGGCGCTGGAATCGGCGCCGATCCCGCCCGAAACGGTGGCGCTGCTGCAGAACTACCTGTCGGTTGCCGAGAGCACCGAGACGGCGTTCGAGCGCATCTCGGAAATGTGCAAGCAGGCTGGCTTCGATTTCGACGAACCGCTGTATCAGGTGCGCAACCACGCCGCGGCACTGGCGGCGCTGTCGCCCAATGCCGACGTGATCTTCGATGCCAGCTTCTCGCCGCGGCTCGACTACTATACCGGCATCGTGTTCGAGATGACCGGCTCGGATGGTGAAGTGCTGGCATCCGGCGGCGAGTACGACCGCATGCTGGAGCGGCTGGGCGCGGGCGAGCCGGTGAAGGCATCGGGCTGCGCGCTGTGGGTCGACCGGCTCGAGAGGGAGGCCGAACAATGAGCACCTTGCCCGGCGGCCTGACACTCGCCATCCCCAGCAAGGGACGGCTCGAGGAACTGACTCGCAAGGCGTTTTCGACGGCGCGGATGAACATTGCCCGACCCGGCGGGGCGCGCTCCTATGTCGGCTCGATCAAGAACCAGCCGCAGGTGACGGTGCGCTTTTATCCGGCGGCCGAGATTGCCCGCGAACTGATCCTTGGTGGCGTCGATATCGGCGTCACCGGCTCGGACCTGATCCACGAGGCCTCGGAGAACGGCGAAGAAAACGTGCTGTTCGTGCGCGGGCTCGGGTTCGGCGAAGCCAATGTGGTGGTCGCCATCCCCGACAGCTGGATCGACGTGCAGCAGATGACCGATCTCGCCGACGTGGCGTCGGATTTCCGCTCGCGCCATGGTCGCTGGTTGCGTGTCGCGACCAAGTACGTGAACCTGACGCGGCGGCATTTCGCCAAGTACGGCATCGCCGAATACCGCATCGTCGAGAGCGCCGGGGCGACCGAATCGGCGCCGGCCGCGGGCTCGGCCGATCTGATCGTCGACATCACCTCGACCGGCTCTACCCTTGCCGCCAACCAGCTCAGGGTGCTGGAGGACGGGCTGATCATGAAATCGGAAGCCAACCTGATCGTCTCGCGTACCGCCGACTGGACGCCGCTCAGGAAGGCGCAACTCGAGGCGCTGCTGTCGATCATGGGCGGGGTGCCGCCGGGAATCTCCACCCTGCTGTGAGCTTCGACCTGACGATCCTCGTCGCGCTTGGCTTCGTGGGGCTGCTCGCGGGGTTCGTCGATGCCATTGCCGGCGGCGGCGGGTTGATCGCCATTCCGGCACTGCTGGCGGTCGGCATTCCGCCGGTCACCGCCTTCGGGACCAACAAGCTGCAGTCGGTGGTGGGCACGGTGATCGCCGCCTTCACCTACTGGCGCAAGGGTTTCGTGTCGCTGAAACTGCTGGCGGTGACGATCCCGCTGACCTTTGGCGGCTCGTTCCTCGGGGCGCTGGCAGTCAAATCGATCGATACGACAGTGCTGCAATATGCCGTGCCGGTGGCGCTGATCGCAGTGGCGCTCTACTTCGCGTTCGCGCCCAGACTAACCGACGAAGACAGCCACGCCCGGCTCGGCGTCGCGATCTTCCTGCCGCTGATGGGGTTCGCTGTCGGCTTCTATGACGGCATCCTGGGCCCGGGGACGGGGTCGTTCATGACGCTGGGCTTCGTGACGCTGTTCGGGTTCGGAGTGACGCGCGCGGCAGGGCACACCAAGGTGCTGAACCTTACCTCAAACCTCGGGGCGCTGGCACTGTTCATCCCCTCGGGCAATGTGGTGTGGCTGGTGGCCGGGGTGATGATCGTGGGGCAGATCATCGGCGGCTATCTCGGCGCCCTCACCGGCATCCGCTTCGGCGCCAAATTGATTCGCCCACTGGTGGTGGTGGTGTCGATCGCGCTCGCAGTGAAGCTGCTGGTGTTTCCCTAGAGCGCCGCTGGTTGTCTGCTCCCCTCCCCCTCGGTGCTGACTGAACCACCCCCTCCCTCAATCCCTCCCCTCAAGGGGGAGGGAAGCCAGGACTGAGAGATCGCGCCTCCTACCTAGCGCCGGAAAGTCAGGATGCGACGCTCGAGCCGCCCCTGCAGAAGCGGCACTGCTAGACTCAGCGCGTAGGCAATTTGCCGGGGGATGGCGCGAAGCTCGTTCAGCACACCCCGCAGGCCGCCGCGGCTCGACTGGCGTTTGCCGCGGATGTCGGAGGGCACGACCACCTGTTCCTGCTCGCAGATGGCCGGCTCCAGCACAAAGGGCGCCAGCCGGCCGAACAGCGCCGAGCGGCCGGGGTTGAACATCATCTGGTCGATCGGATCGTCCACCGACGTGGTGGCCTCGAGCAGCAGGCGAGCGCCGGCGGCGGAGACGACGTAGCCGGCGGTACCGGCGCACTTGCCGTAGAAGCGACCGACGCGGCGGCCGTGAGCCGGCCGGGTATCGCGGTCCATGAACATTGGACGATGGCGGCCATAGCGCTCGAGCTTGACGACATCGGCGCCCGGCGGGATCCAGCCGGAGTCAGCGAAGAACTGGCCGCTGTCATCGGCCAGGATGGCGTCGTCTTCCAGCACCACCGCATAGGGTTCGCCTGAGGCGAGGAACCGGCGCCAGAACGCCCGGTGGCTCAGGGTGCAAGCGAGGTCGCCCCTCGAGATGCGGCCATGGAGGGCGTGACGCACCTCGATCTCGGCGAATTCCGGAGCATCGGTGTGAGCGTCAACGGCGTCGATGTAGTCGAACTGGAGCCCCAGCCGATCGGCCTGCTGCTGCATGAACGCCCGGCGGTCGGGGCGGCGCGCGAGGTTGATCACGTAGACATGCATCGGGCACCGCAGAATGGCCAGGATTGGCGTGCTGCTTCTTGGCCAATGGCGGTGGCTATGGCAAGCGCCGTAGGCGGCGGTTCAGGCTTCGTTGAGGACGCACGCAGAGTTGCTTCGTCCGACTGTACCAAAAACGCTAGTATATCTAACAACTTACATTCGGCAGGTGAAATTATGCGCGCATTTCTGGGCCTCATGAGCCTCTTGGTTCTGCTGCTGGTCGCCTCTCCCTTGCAGGCGGCCAGCTTCGATTGCAGCAAGGCGGCGGCCGCCGATGAAGTGGCGGTGTGCCGTGACGGGGTGACCTCGGCGCTCGACAGCGAGATGGCCGGGCTGTTCTACGCCTTTGACAAGGTGCCGATGCTGATGGGCGCCAGCGGCGCGCGCCAGGACGATGCCGAGGCCTTTCTCGCCGAGCGCGCCAAGTGCGGCGCCGATATCACCTGCCTCCGCAAGGTCTACACCGATCGGATCTCGGCGCTGAAAACTCAGTTGGGCGTATCGATGCAGCAGTTCTCGGACCTGCAGAACCAGGTGCCGCCGGTGACAGCGCCGATTCCCCAGGGCGTAGAGGCATTGATATCGGGCTATGCCGAACAGTGCACGAAGCTGGGTGGCACGCTGAACGCCGGCGGCGACCGGCCAGGGTTGCTGAGCGCCGATCTCGATGGCGATGGCGTCGCCGACTACGTGATCAACTCGCAGCCGCTGCAGTGCAGCAATTCAGCGACGGCATTCTGCGGCAATGGCGGCTGCGAGGTGCAGATCGCGGTGTCGTCAGAGAAGTTCGCCGAGCCGATCGAGGCGCTGGGTGGGATGCCGACGCTGGTGCAGGGCGAAGCCGGAACCACGGCGCGCCTGTGGGTCGACAGCACCAATTGCCCCAAGTCTACGGCGGCTGACGCCTGCTGGGCGACCTATGCGTGGGTCGGTGGCAGGCACACCGTGACCTATGCGGCGGAGCCGGCACCGACGATGTAGAATGGGGGGCTACCCAGTTCTCAGGGTGGGAGGTCAGCTTGCGCCAGCGCTGACGGGCCAGCGCAGGAAAATCAGCTCCGGATCACCCTCGTCGAGATGCTCGAACAGGCCGGTCTGCTCAAAACCCAGCTGCGGCAAGAGAACCCGCATCGGGGTGTTGGACTCGTTGGTCGAGGTCCAGAGCTTCTCGTCGGCCGGAGTCATCGCGATGCAGTGCTCGAGCAGCGCTCGTCCAATGCCCGTGCGGCGGAAGATGGCGCCGACCATCAGCATTTCGATGAAGGGCGAACGAAAAAAGCTGCGGGTCAGCGCGACATAACCGGCGACGGCGCCGTCGCGCTCGGCGAGGTGGCACTGGCCGAGCGCGATCCATTCGGCAATCGCCTCGCGGCGGTCGGCGCTGTGGGTGGCGACGTGGTCGATGGCGATCAGCGCGTCGATGTCGGCTGCGGTGGCCTGCCGAAGCGACAGCATGGCTCAGGGCTTCAGCTGCGGGTTGGCGGCAAGAATCGTGCGGACGATGGCGCGGAAGGCCTCCGCCTCCGGCCCGTCGGCGTCGGTGGCAACGACGGGGCGACCGGCATCGGAACTTTCGCGGATCGACATCACCAGCGGGATCTCACCGAGGAACGGGATATCAAAGGTGGACGCCGCGGCTTTCGCGCCGCCATGACCGAAGATGTCGTAGCGCTTCCCGGTATCGGGGGCGACGAAGTAGCTCATGTTCTCGACGAGGCCGAGGATCGGCACGTCGGTCCTGAGCAGCATGTCCATCGCCTTCTTGGCGTCGATCAGCGCCAGATCCTGCGGCGTAGAGACGATGACGGCGCCGAGCAGCGGCACCTGCTGGACCAGCGAGATCTGGATGTCGCCGGTGCCGGGCGGCAGGTCGACGACCAGCACGTCGAGGCCGCCCCAATCGCTCTCGCGCAACAACTGGCGCAGGGCAGAGGTGGCCATCGGGCCGCGCCACACCACCGCCTGGTTGGCGGTAAGCATCGAGCCGATCGACATGGCTTTGAGGCCATAGGCCTCGTGGGGTGCAAAAATGCCGTCGTCACGAACGGCGGGCTTGCCCTCGAGGCCGAGGAGCTTTGGGATCGACGGGCCGTAAAGATCGGCGTCAAGGATGCCGGTGCGCAGGCCCTCGGCGGCAAAGCCGAGCGCCAGGTTTACGGCGACGGTAGATTTGCCGACGCCGCCTTTGCCGGAACCGACGGCGACGATGTGGCGGACCCCGGGCACGGCCTCGCGCGGCGGCGGGCCGGGACGGCCCTGCGCCTTGGCCTGGCCGGTCGCCGCCTGGGCGCGGTCTGACGTCAATGACACCATGACCTTGCGGCCCTCGGCGACCTTTTCGGCCGCAGCCTGGGCGGCGACGCGGGCCGGACCGAAAGCGGCCTCCATGCCCGGCGCAACCGAAATGGCAAAAGCCACGGCGCCGGTGGTGACGATGATCTCGCTTAAACCGCCATAACCGGCCAGTTCACCGCCACCGGGGATTTCCACGGCGGTGAGAGCGTTACGGACGGCGGTGGCGATGAGTTCATTGGCCATTTGGCCTGTCCTGCTCCACGGCGGTCTCGGGTGAGTGCCTTCTCCCCTTGCGGGAGAAGGTGGCCGAAGGCCGGATGAGGGGTACCGCGAAACGAAGTGTAGCGCGATCCGAGTGACAACGAAGAGCGGTCCAAGGACGCGGAGAGATGCCCCTCATCCGCCCTTCGGGCACCTTCTCCCGCAAGGGGAGAAGGCCCGACTGCTCACACCGTTCAAGTGTCAGATCAAAGGATCGACTGGCCCGTCGACTTCCAGTCCTTTACGAACGCTTCCAGCCCCGACTTGGTCAGCGGGTGGTCGGCCAGCTTGTAGATCACCGCCGGCGGGATGGTCGCCACGTCGGCGCCGGCGAGGGCCACTTCGGTGATGTGGTTCGGGGTGCGGATCGAGGCCGCCAGGATCTCGGTGGCGAACGAGTAGTTGTCGTAGATGGTGCGGATGTTCTCGATCAGTTCGACGCCATCGGCGTTGATATCATCGAGGCGGCCGATGAACGGCGAGATGTAGGTGGCGCCGACCTTGGCCGCCAGCAGCGCCTGGTTAGGCGAGAAGCAGAGCGTGACGTTGGTCTTGATGCCTTCCTTCGAGAAGGTCTTGGTGGCCTTGAGGCCATCGATGGTGAGCGGCAGCTTGACCACGACATTCTCGGCGAGCTTGGCCAGCACATGGCCCTCGGCGATCATGCCGTCATAGTCGGTGGCGGCAACTTCGGCCGACACCGGACCCGGGACGATCGAGCAGATCTCCTTGATCACTTCCTTGAACTGACGACCGGATTTGGCGATCAGCGAAGGATTCGTCGTCACCCCGTCCAGCAGGCCGGTTTCATAGAGATCGCGGATGTCCTTGATCTCGGCGGTATCGACGAAGAACTTCATTTCTGTCCCCTCCAAGGGAGATGGTTTGGCTGCTCTTTAGGTAGTCACAATCGGGGCGCGAAACAACGCCCCGATCACTTTCAGCGGATCGCCGCGAGCATCTTGTCGGCCAGTTCGCCGATCCGATCCTCGGGGATTCCCGCGACGTTGATGCGACTGTCGTTGATCATGTAGACGCCATCGTCGAGCTTCAATTTGGTGACGACATCCTCGGGCAGACCGAGCAGCGAGAACATGCCGGTATGCTCGGCGATGAAATCGAAATCCTTCGAATTCGAACGCTGCCGGATGGCGTCGGCAAGTTTGACGCGCAGGCGCTTCATCCGTTCCCGCATTTCGGTGAGCTCGGCTTCCCACTCGGCGCGCAGTTCCTTGTCCTCGAGGATGACGCGGACGATCTCGGCGCCATGGTCGGGGGTCTGGCTGATGGTGGCGCGAATGACATTCTGCATCTGCGAGGAGACGACGTCGGCGCTGTCGGAATTCCTGGCGATGGCAATGGCGACGCCGGCCCGCTCGCGATAGAGGCCGAAGTTCTTCGACGCCGAGAAGGCGACCATCGCCTCGGGCACCGACGAGACGACCTTGCGCACGCCATAGGCGTCGGCCTCGAGGCCATCGCCGAAGCCGAGATAGGCGAGATCGACCAGCGGGAAGGCGCCCGTGCGCTTCAGGCTTTCCACCACCTCATCCCACTGCGCATTGGTGAGGCTGGCGCCGGTCGGGTTGTGGCAGCAGCCATGCAGCAGGACGATGTCGTCCGAAGTCAGGGTGTTGAGCGTCCGCATCATCTTGTCGAAATCGACGAGGCGCCTAGCGTGGTCGAAATACGGATAATAGACCGGGGTCAGGCCGGCCAGTTCGGCCATCGGCCAGTGGTTCGGCCAGCTCGGATCGGAAATGAAGATGCGGCCCTTCGGACGCGCCCGGCCGAGCACGTTCATCAGGATCGACAGGGCGCCGGTGCCACCGGCGCCGTTGACGCAGCGGATGCGCTTGTTGTCGACGACACCGCCGAGCGCCAAGTCGACGATGGCGGCGGAGAATTCCTTGTTGCCGACCACGCCCTTGTAGGTCTTGGTCTTGGCGCTATCGAGGATGCGCTGCTCGGCCTTCTTCACCGAACTCATGACGGGCGTGACGCCCTTGGGATCTTTGTAGACGCCGACGCCGAGGTCGATCTTTCCGTCGCGGGGATCGGCGGCATACTCGGCCATCAGCACGAAAATCTTGTCGAGCGTGGCCTTCTTGAGGGTCTCAAACATCAGGTCTGTCCGGGGAAAAACGAGGCGGGGCTGTTATAGGCGGTGGCGGAGGAATTGCAACGGGGCGGATGGTCGGGGGTTGGCGCTTGTGGCCCCACCCCACCAAGCTCCGCTACGGTCCTTTGGGACCTAGCTGCGCTACCCTCCCCATCAAGGGGAGGGAGAGGCAAGAACCGACGCTCCTGTGAGCGTCTCCCTCCCCCTTGTGGAGAGGGATCAAGGGTGGGGGTGGCCACACGCTCGATGTCAGCCCCGTTTCAACCCGGCAATCAGCTGTGGCACCACCTCGAACAGGTCGCCCACCAGCGCGATGTCGGCGATCTTCATCAGCGGTGCTTCAGGGTCCTTGTTGATGGCGATGATCTTCTTGGCACCCTGGATGCCGGCAAGATGCTGCAGCGCACCGGAAATGCCGATGGCGATGTAGAGATCGGGGGCGATGATCTTGCCGGTCTGGCCGACCTGCCAGTCATTGGGCGCATAGCCCGCATCGACTGCGGCACGGGTAGCGCCGACGGCGGCGCCGAGCACCTTGGCCAGATCGGACACCAGCCCAAACTTCTCGGCCGAGCCGAACGACACGCCGCCGGCGACGACGACCTGGGCGGTCGAGAGCTCCGGCAAGTCGCTCTCGGTGCGATGCGCAGCAATGAAGCGGGCGACCGACGCGACATCGGCATCGACGGACTGGATCGGCGCCGCATTGCCCGATGCCGCCGGGCGGAAGGCCGAGGCGCGGATGGTGAGCAGGTGCTTGCCCTGCCCCGACGACACCGTCTCGATGGCGTTGCCGGCATAGATCGGCCGGTCGAAGCGGGTCGGACCGTGGATAGCGACGACGTCGGTCACCGGCATCAGGTCGAGCCTGGCGGCGAGGCGTGGGATGGCGTCGCGACCGGTAGCGGCAGCAGCGGCGACAATGTGGCCATATGGCTCGGCCAGGCGAGCCAGCAACGCCGCGACGGCCTCGGGCGAAAGGCTCTGGAGTGCAGCGCTGTCGGCGACCAGTACCTTTTCGACACCGGCCAGCTTCGCCGCCTCGTCAGCAACAGCGGAAACGCCCTGCCCGGCAACCAGCAGGTCGACTGGCCCAAGCATTGCAGCGGCGGCGACGATACGGGCGGTGGCGGCGGAGAGCGTGCCGAGATCGTGTTCGGCGAGAACCAGGACAGTCATCAGAGCGCCTCCAGCTCGGAGGTAATCGCGGCGGTCAGCTCGGCGGTGTCGGCTACCTGGCGGCCGGCAACACGCTCGGCCGGCGGGCTCACCTTTTCCAGCGTGAGCCGTGGCGTCAGATCGACACCGAGTTCAGCGACAGGACGCACCGCCAGCGGCTTCGAGCGCGCTTTCATCACCATGGGCAGCGCGGCGTTGCGTGGGGTGTTGAGGCGGAGGTCGGCGGTGACGATGGCCGGCAGCGAGATGCCGACCGTGGCGCGGCCATAATCAACCTCGCGGGTCACTTCGAGCCCACCATCGACGACCTTGATCTCGGAGGCGAACGTCGCCTGCGGCCAGTCGAGCAGGCCGGCGAGCATCTGGCCGACCTGGTTGGAGTCGTCATCGACGGCCTGCTTGCCGAGCAGCACCAGGTCGGGCTGTTCCTCGGCGACGACGGCCTTGAGGAGTTTTGCCACCGCCAGGGTTTCGACCCTGCCCTCGGCCTCGATCAGGATGCCGCGATGGGCGCCCATGGCGAGAGCGGTGAGGATCACGTCGTTGCTCTGCTTCGGCCCGATGGAGACAGCGACGATCTCGGTCGCGTGGCCGGCCTCGACGAGCTGTACCGCGGCCTCGACGGCGTGCTTATCGAAGGGGTTCATCGACATGCGCACGTTCTCAGTCTCGACGCCCGAACCATCGGGGCGGACGCGGACGCGCACCGCGTGATCGACGACGCGCTTGACGGCAACGAGGATTTTCATCGGTTCCTCCGGTGTTGCCGGTGTTTGGCAAATATGGCGGAGAGGGGCAAGTTCAGGCGGGGAATTTCTGACTACTGGCGGGGAGGTTGGGAGAATGGCGTGCCCGCGGTCTCTCCGTCATCTCCCCCCTTGCGGGGGAGAATGGAATTTCTTGGGCTTAGCTTCTTGGCTAAGCCTTAGAAATTCCAAGAGAGGGGATTTTGGCGGGCACGGTGGCTCCCCACGCCCCCCTCTCTTGCGAAAACTAAGGACTTAGCTGCGCTAAGCCCAAGTTTTCGCTTTCTCCCCCGCCAAGGGGGAGATGAGGCCGGTGGTCTTCGCAAGATCGTACCTTCGGCGGGTTGACGCCCCAACCCGCGCCCCTCAGAGTGCACGCTTACTAGCGTTCAGGTTCTTCATGCCCGTTATCAATCGTATCGCGGAATTCGCCGACGAGGTCGCCGAATGGCGCCGCGACTTCCATGTGCATCCCGAACTTCAGTACGAGCTGCCCCGCACGGCGGGAAAAGTCGCCGAGCTGTTGCGCTCGTTCGGCGTCGACGAAGTGGTGACAGGCATCGCCCAGAGCGGCGTCGTCGGGGTGATCAAGGGGCGTGGTCCGGGTAAAAATATCGGCATTCGCGCCGACATGGATGCGCTGCCGATTCTCGAGCGCACCGGCCTCGACTATGCCAGCCAGACGCCCGGCCGTATGCACGCCTGCGGGCATGACGGCCACACCTCGATCCTGCTCGGTACCGCGAAATACCTGGCCGAGACGCGCAATTTCGACGGCAACGCCGTGCTGATCTTCCAGCCGGCCGAAGAAGGCGGCGCCGGCGGGCGCGCCATGGTCGAAGCGGGGATCATGGATCGCTTCGGCGTCGACGAGGTTTATGGGCTGCACAACATGCCCGGGCAGGCAGCCGGCAGCATCGCCATGCGGGTTGGCGGGCTGATGGCGGCGAGCGACGAGTTCAACATCGTGGTCGAGGGCCAGGGCGGGCACGCGGCCTGGCCGCACAATACGGTCGATCCGGTGATGATCGCGGCGCAACTGATCACCGCGCTCCACACGATCGTCTCGCGTGAGATCGATCCGATCCGCTCGGCGGTGCTGTCGGTGACGATGATGCAGGGCGGCGAGGCGTTCAACATCATCCCGCAGAAGGTGAAGCTCACCGGCACGGTGCGCTCGCTGAACGACGAAGTGCGCGACCTGATGGAAGAGCGGCTGAAAGCCGTGACCAAGGGCATCGTCGAAACCTTCGGCGGCAAGGCCGAGGTGACCTACCGTCGGGGCTACCCGGTGGTGGAGAACACGCCGGACGAGACCGCCTATGCCGCGGCGATCGCCGCAAGCGTCGTGGGCGAGGATCGGGTGGATGCCAATGTCGACCCCAAGATGGGCGGCGAAGATTTCTCCTACATGCTGCAGGCCCGGCCGGGTGCCTATGTGTTCCTCGGCAACGGGCCAAGCTCGGAGCTGCACTCGGACACCTACAACTTCAACGACGAGATCATCCCGGTGGGCGTGAGCTTCTTCGTGAAGCTGGTCGAGGGTGCTTCGCAGCGGTGAGGCGACGCTGGTGCGCTTGGCTACCCCTCACCCTAGCCCTCTCCCCAAAGCGGCGAGGGGACGCGTGAGGCACGGCCGGTGATCTCCTCGCCCCCTCGCCCCTTTGGGGAGAGGGCCGGGGTGAGGGGCGCCAAGCACTCGGTATTCGCCCAACGGACCGCTTTCCCCAAGCTGACGATTGGTCAATAGTTAGCGTCCTAGCCAACTCGACTCATTCCGCCATATGACCGCCCCCCTTTCCGCCGGCACTGTCGTCCGCCGGACGCTCGTCACATTGCTGATCTCGGCGGCCGGCGGCGGCTTGGCGGCGCTGGTCAACCTGCCGGCGGCGTGGCTGATGGGTGGGGCGCTGGCAGTGGCCATCGCAGCGCTGCTGGGCGTCAAGGTGATGCTCCCCACCTGGCTGCGCGACGCGACATTTGTCCTCACCGGCCTCTCGATGGGCGCGGCGGTGGCGCGCGATTCACTGGCGCTGATGGTGCAGTGGCCGGTGACGCTGGCGGCGCTGGCGGTGGAGCTGATCCTGATCATCTCGCTCACCGGGTTCCTGCTGCGGAAGCTGTTCGGGCTCGATCGCGGCACGGCCTATCTCAGCTCCTTCCCCGGGCACCTGAGCTTCGTGATGTCGATCGCGGCGGCGGGCGTCGGGGATACCCGGCAGATCATCATCATCCAAGTGATCCGCATCCTGATCCTCACCATCTGCGTGCCGATCGGCGCGCTGTTCCTGCCGATCGGGCACTATGAAGGTGCTCCGGTGCAGGCGGCGATGGGCTTCGAAACGCTGCTGCCGGTGGCGGCGGCCTGCGCCGTCGCCGGGTTCATCCTGACCAAGCTGCGAGCGCCGGCCGGCTATGTGCTTGGGGCCATGGCCGTGGCGATCTGCGCGAAATTCGCCGGCCTGTTCGAGGGCGCCATGCCGCAGCCGCTGCTGATCGCGACGTTCGTCCTGATCGGCGGGCTGATCGGCTCGCGTTTCAACGGCATCACACGAGCCGAGTTCAAGCAGGCGGCAGTCGGTGGGCTGGCCGGCACGGCGCTGACCGTCGCCATCGCCACCGGCGTGACGCTGGCGGTGGCGCCGTTCGTCGATATGCCGTTCGGGCAGATCTGGCTGGGGCTGTCTCCCGGCGCCCTCGAGGGCATGGGGGCACTCGGCATCGCGCTGGGGTTCGACACGGCGTTCATCGCCGCGCACCATGTGAGCCGGCTGCTGATGCTCACCTTTGCCATTCCCGTGGTGGCAATGCTTATTCGCGGCAAGGACTTGCCCTAGCCTGACGCGCTTTCGAACCGGAAAAGTCTGCAACTTTTCCTGAAAGCGCTATGGGCCGCAAGCCTGCCCAAATCCTCCGGCAAAAGCCTCACCGTTCACGGAGATTCAGATGCTGCGTCCGCTTGCCCTTGCCACCGTTGCCGCCACCCTGTTCATCGCGGCCCCGGCGGTGGCCCGCGAGAACTGCGACATGAACGGCACCCGCCCCGGGCTGACAGTCGAGTTCGGCATTTCGATCGGCGGCAAGTCGGGCGGTGATGGCGACAGCTTCGACCAGGACATCGTCAAGATGGAACTGCGCAAGCGCGGCGTCGAAGCGCGCTCGGTAAGTCGCGCTTCAGACGGCTGCATCGAGGCCTTTGTGCAGTATCCGGACGGCAGCTGGCACAGCGACTATTACGATCCCGATACCTGGGAACAGGTGGACTGAGCGGTATCCGAGAATCCGGTGCGGGCTGACCCCCGCCCCTGTCCCCTCCCCGCAAGGGGGAGGGCGACCAAAACACCAGCGCCGCAGTCTGCGTCTCCCTCCCCCTTGCGGGGAGGGATCAAGGGTGGGGGTCAGCCCGCACCAGCCTCTCGGCCAATCAGCGCTTCCTTCGCCCCCCGAACGCCACCTTCATCTCGCCTGTCGCGAAAAACGCAAACCCGTTGGCGTCGAGCTTCAGTTTGCTCTTCCGGCGTTCGGCGCCACGCGACAGCTCCAGCGGTTCGAGGCCTTCGCCGCCGTCGAGCGTCACCGTCAGCGGCTCGGCCGAGAGGTTGAACAGGCAGGTGATGGCGCCGTCCGTGCCGGTGCGGCGGAAGGCGAGCAGTGGCTCGGCGACTTTCAGGAACTCGATATCGCCTGAGACGAAGACCGGGTGGGCGCGGCGGAAAGCCAGCGCCTTGCGGTAGAAGTTGAGCGTCGAGTCGGGGTCGGCGTTCTGGGCCGCGACATTGAGCGCAGAGTGGTTGGGTTTCACCGGCAGCCACGGCTTGCCACTGGAGAAGCCGTTGGGCGCCTCCCCCTCCTCCCACGGCATCGGCGTGCGGGCGCCGTCGCGGCCCTTGTATTCGGGCCAGAAGCGGATGCCCGGTGGGTCGGTCAGTTCCTCGAACAGGATGTCGGCTTCCGGCAGGCCGAGCTCTTCGCCCTGGTAGAGGCAGACCGAACCCTTGAAGCTCAGCAGCATGGCTGCAGCCTGGCGGGCCAGGTCGGCGGGGTTCTGCGAATAAGGCGCCCAGCGCGTCATGTGGCGGTTGACGTCGTGGTTGGAAAAACTCCAGCACGGCCAGCCGTTGGGAGCGCCGGCAAAGAACTTCGCCATCCTGGTGCGAAAATGCTCGGCGGTGAACTCGGGGCCGAGCATGTCGAAGGTGTAAGCCATGTGCAGCTTGTCGCCACCCGAGGTGTATTCTTCCATCAGTTGCAGGCCGCGATGGCTGTCGCCAACTTCGCCCACCGTGGTGGTCCCGGGGTACTGGTCGAGCAGCTTTCGCACCCGCTTCAGAAAACCGACATTCTCGGGCTGGCTCTTGCCGAACTTGTGGTCCTGCATGTCGTAGGGGTTCACCGCATAGGGCAGGTGCTTGGGCCGCCGCGCCGGCGGGTTGCTGCGCAACTGCCGATCGTGGAAGTAGTAGTTCACGGTGTCGAGCCGAAAGCCATCGACGCCGCGCTCCAGCCAGAAGCGCATGACGTCGAGCACTGCATCCTGCACGTCCGGGTTGTGGAAGTTGAGGTCGGGCTGCTCGATCAGGAAATTGTGGAAGTAGTACTGGCCGCGCGACGGGTTCCATTCCCAGGCGCGGCCGCCGAACACCGAAGGCCAGTTGTTGGGCGGCGATCCGTCGCGCTTGGGGTCGGCCCAGATATACCAGTCAGCCTTAGCGTTGGTGCGGTTGAGCCGGCTTTCGCGGAACCACGGATGCATGTCCGAGGAGTGGCTCAACACCTGGTCGATGATCACTTTCAGGCCCAGCGCGTGGGCACGCTTGATCAGGTCGTCGAAGTCCTCGAGGCTGCCGAACAGGCGGTCGACTTCCTTGTAGTCTGAAACGTCGTAGCCCATGTCCTTCTGCGGTGACTGGTTGATCGGCGAGAGCCAGATGCAGTCGACGCCGAGGCTGGCAATGTGGTCGAGCCGCCGCATGATCCCCGGCAGGTCGCCGACGCCATCACCGTTGCTGTCCTGAAACGAGCGCGGATAGACCTGATAGATCACCGCGCCGCGCCACCAATCCGTCATCGAAGTCTCCGCCGTTCCGTGGCTCGCAGTGTCGCGAGGGGCCGCCAGAAAGGCAATCGCTTTGACGACATGGCGGTTCCGCGCCGATTGCGACGCAGTCTGCTTCGGCGCTAGGATTCATCCGGGCGCGAGGGGCGCCTTTGGGGAGTTCGAGAAATGCTGCCGATCAACTGGTTGGCCGTGCTTGTCGCTGCGATCATCCGCATGGCCGTGGGCTTTGGCTGGTATTCGCCGCCGGTGCTGCTGAAGCCCTGGCAGGCGCTCACCGGCGTGACGCCGGAGACGATGAAGGCCGGGCTCGGCAAGGCAATGGTGGTGGACATCATCGCCTCGCTGATCATGGCGTTCGCCTTGGCCAACATTATCGTCGGCGCCAATATTACCGACTGGCTCAACGGTGCGCTGGCCGGTTTCTGGGTGTGGCTCGGTTTCCAGGCGACGCTGTTGGTGTCGCTCTGGGGTTATGAGAACCGCTCGCTGAAACTGATCGCCATCAACCTCGGCAACAACCTGATCGCGCTGTTGCTGATGGGAGCCTTGCTGGCGGTTTGGCGCTAACTGGGGAGCTGGCGCGGCCGGCTTGGGGCTAAGCCAGCAACGCTTTCAACGCGTCGAGCGTCATCGCCCAGTTACCCTCGGCGGCGGTCGCGGCCTCCGCTGTGGGATTGCCATCCTGCGACACAGTGAGCCGCGTACCGGCTCGTGTCGGGGCAAGGGTATAGGTGATGAGCTGCCGGTTCTCGGGTGTATCGGGCTGGCCGCTCATGGCGCTGTAGTAGTTCACCTTGAGCAGGCGGGGCGGATCGATTTCGACGACGTCACCTCTGTCCTCGAACGGCGTGCCATCCCACTCGCCGCGATAGGTGACGGTACCGCCCTTTATCCAGTCGCCACTGAGTTCGGCGCCGAACATGTACTGCTTCACCTGCGCCGGGTCGGTGAGTGCCGCCCAGACCCGGTCGGGCGGCGCCGGCAGGTCGAGGCTGGTGATGGCCGTGAAAGTTGCGGGCATGGTAGGTCTCCGTGATTGATGTCTGGGCCAGCCTAAGGACGAGGCCAGGAGACGCGCTTGCAAAAACCCGCAAACCGGTTCGAGGAAAAGCAGGACAACTTCGCCGGCATCCTCGATCCCGAGGAATCGGCACGAAACTATGGGTTGAGTCGCTATCGGCCGTCGGCTGCACTGGCGCCGTTCGTCGAGCATTACTGGGTGGTGAGTTGGGAGTTGCCGGAAGGCATGTCATACCCGGCGGAGGTGCTGCCGCATCCCAACCTCAACGTCGCCTTCACCCGCGAGCGCGGCTGGATCACCGGCGTGACCACCGGCCGCTACGATTACGAGGTCAAGGGCTCGGGCACGGTGCTGGGGGTGATGTTTCGGCCGGGTGGGTTCAGGCCGTTCTTCGGCCGGGCGGCGGCGGAGCTGATGGACACGACGCTGGATGCGACGGCGGTGTTTCCGCAGGCGACCGAGGCGGCGCGGCTCAAGCTGATGGCGGAGCCGGACCGGCAGCAGATGATCGCCAACGCTGAATCGATGTTGATCGGTCGCGGACTACCTGAGGTCGACCCGAACATCGCGCTGGCTTCAGGGATCGTCGAGCTGGCTCGGACGGACCGGGAGATCGTCAGCGTCGCGACGCTGGCGCGACGGGCTCAAGTGAACGAGCGGACGCTGCAGCATCTGTTCCAGCACTATGTCGGGGTGGGGCCGAAATGGGTGATCCGGCTCTACCGGCTGGTCGAAGCGGCGGGACGCGCCACAGCCGAAGCGGCGCCGAACTGGACCGAGGTGGCGCATGAGCTGGGCTACGCGGACCAGGCGCATTTCAGCAATGATTTCAGTCGCATCGTCGGGCGAGCCCCGACCGATTATGCGCGGCAACTGCGAAGGTAGGCTGAGGCAACCGGCATGATGGGTATCCGCTCCCTCCCCTCGAGGGGAGGGGCTATTGCATGTGAACAGGCACCGGGCTCGCAGTGGCCCTCCCCCGCGCAGCGGGGGAGGAGCACTGAGAGTTCCGCGCGCAACCCATATGCGATGGCCCTGCGGGGGTCCCATCTGCGCCGCAGCGAACTACGGTTCGGCCCCCTGCCCTCAGCTCTCGTAGGCTGCTGACGGGAACTGCGTGGCGTACTTGCCGCCGGAGCAGTCGATCGAGGCGCCGGTGATGTAGTGAGCCTGATCGGAGGCGAGGAAGCAGATAAGGTTGGCGACGTCCTCCGGGTTGCCCCACTGGCGGAGCGTCAGGGTGTCGAGCAGCCGTTGCTGGCGGGCGTCAGGCAGCTTGGCGAAGCCGTTCATCTCGGTAGGGATCATGCCGGGGGAATAGGAATTCACCGTCACGTTGAACGGACCGAGTTCGCCCGCCAGCACGCGGGAGAACTGCACCACGGCGGATTTCGACGCCGCATAGGCGGCGCCACCGACCGAGGGGATGATGGCGGCGAACGAGGCGGCGTTCATGATGCGGCCGGAGGCCTGGCGCTGCATGATCGGCGCCACCGCCTGGCACATCAGGAAGGTGCCCTTGGTGTTGGTGTCGAAATTGGCGTCCCACACTGCCTCGGCGAGCTTATCGACCCGCGCCCCGCTGGCGACGCCGGCGTTGTTGACGAGGATGTCGACGCGGCCGAACGCCTCGTCCACTGCGCTCACCGCAGCATTGACCTGCGCGGCCTCACGCACGTCGCCGAGGATGCGCAGGCCGGGCCAACCGGCCTCGGTCCATTCCACCGCTGCGTCGTCGAGCAGATCCTGCTTGAAATCGACGATGGCGACGGTAACGCCTTCGGCGGCGAGGGTCCTGGCGATGGCGCGGCCGATGCCGCGGCCGGCGCCGGTGACGATGGCAACTTTGCCCTTGAGATCAATCAGCATGATCAGACCACCGCACTGAGCAGGGGTTCGCCGGCGAAATGCGCGACGATATTGGCAACGACCAGGTCGCCCATTTTGTTGCGCGTCTGGTGCGTGGCGCTGCCCTGGTGCGGCGACAACACCACGTTGTCGAGTTCGAAAAACCCAGCCGGAACCTGCGGTTCTTTCTCGAACACATCGAGCGCCGCGCCGCCGAGTTTCTTCGACTGCAGCAGTTCCAGCATCGCCGCTTCATCGATCAGCGTGCCGCGAGCCACATTGACGATGAAGCCTTCGGGGCCGAGCGCTTCGAGCACTTCGCGCGAGACGATCTTCTCGGTGCCCTTGCCGCCCGGCGCAATGATCACCAGCCAGTCGCTGTCGCGAGCCATGTCGATGAGCTTGTCGTAGAAGATGTAGGGCTCGTCGTGCTGGCGCGAGCGGCCATGATAGACGACGCGCATCTTCATGGCCTGGCAGCGGTTGGCGATTTCCTTGCCGATGCGGCCGAGGCCGAGGATGCCGACGGTCTTGCCGTTGAGCTCGGTCAGCAGCGGGAAGCCGCCGTTCGGCCACTTGCCCTGCCGCACGAACTGATCGCCCTGCGGGATGCGGCGGGCGAGCCCGATCATCAGGCCCAGCGTCAGCTCGGCCACTGCGTCGTTGAGGACGTTCGGCGTGTTGGTGACGCGGATGTTCCGCTCCTTGGCGGCTTTGGTGTCGATCGAGTCGTAGCCGACGCCGAAATTGGCGATGATCTCCAGCTTCTCGAGCTTGTCCATCAGTGCGCCGTCGACATTGCCGCCGGCGATGGCGCGGACCTTGCCGGCCACCGACTTGATCAACGCTTCCTTGTCGGCCGCCTCGTGCAGCTTGTGCACGGTGTAGCGTTCGGCGAGCGCCTTCTCGCAGCGATCGAGCAGCTTGTGAGTCTGGAGAATCTCTTCCGGCATTGGTCCCATCCCTATTCGGCGCAAGGTTGTATGGCAGTTTTGCGCGGGGGTGAAGGCGACGTTGGTGGGGGTGTCGGACTTGGCGTCCGGTGCGAGCTGACCCCCACCCCTGTCCCCTCCCCCCTAGGGGACGCAATAGCGTCCCCGGAATGGGGAGGGAGACATTCCGACCGATATCGAGGCTATCGTCTCCCTCCCCCTGTTTGAGGGGGAGGGGACAGGGGAGGGCGGCAGCCCGCACCGGATGGGAGACATTCACGCCGAACCCGGCTTGTCGCCCCCAAGTAAACGTGTACCAATGTGCTTCGAGTGGGATAGGCCGCAAGCCCTTGGGAGTTGATGTCCGCAACGCCGTTTGACGAAATGACCAATGCGGATGCCTCTGTCCGCGCGCCCTACCACATCCTGGAAGAGTGGCTGAAAGAGCAGCCCCCGCAAGCCCTGGGTCTGATGTCGGCTGACGCCGAAGCCCTGTTTCGACGCCTCGGCATCACCTTCGCCGTCTATGGCAGCAATGAAGGCACCGAAAAACTCATCCCGTTCGACATCATCCCGCGCATCATCTCGGCGATGGAATGGCGGCGGCTGTCGAAGGGCATCGAGCAGCGGGTGCGGGCGCTCAACGCCTTCCTCTACGACATCTACCACCGCCAGGAGATTTTGAAGGCCGGGCGGGTGCCGGAGAAGCTGATCCTCAACAACTCGGCATTCTGCCCCGAGATGATGGGGCTCGATCCGGCGCGCGGGGTCTATTCACATATCATCGGCGTCGACATCGTCCGCACCGGGCCGGACGATTTCTATGTGCTGGAGGATAACCTCCGCACCCCCTCGGGGGTCAGCTACATGCTGGAAAACCGCGAGGCGATGCTGCAGCTCGCCCCCGAGCTGTTCCAGCGCTACAAGGTGGCGCCGGTCGAGACCTATCCCGAGACGCTGCGACGCACGATGGAGAGCGTCGCGCCAGGCGGCGTGCACGGCTCGCCCAACCTCGTGGTGCTGACGCCGGGTATCCACAACTCGGCCTATTTCGAGCACTCGTTTCTCGCCGACCAGATGGGCGCCGAGCTCTGCGAAGGCCAGGACTTGTTCGTCGATGGCGGCAAGGTCTACATGCGGACAACCAAGGGGCCGGAACGGGTCGATGTGATCTACCGCCGCATCGACGACGATTTCCTCGACCCCCTGACCTTCCGGCCGGATTCGATGCTGGGCGTGCCCGGGCTGTTCGACGCCTATCGGGCAGGCAACGTTACCCTGGTCAATGCGCCGGGCACCGGTATCGCCGACGACAAGGCGGTCTATGTCTATGTGCCGGAGATCATCGAGTTCTACCTCGGCGAGAAGGCGCTCTTGAAAAACGTCCCCACCTACAACTGCACAAATGAAGACGAGCGCGCCTATGTGCTCGAGCACCTCGAGGAGCTGGTGGTGAAGGAGGTGCACGGCTCGGGCGGCTACGGCATGCTGGTGGGGCCGGCCTCGACCAAGGCGATGCGCGAGGAGTTCCGGAAGAAAATCCTCGCGCGGCCTGACAATTACATCGTGCAGCCGACGCTGGCGCTCTCGACTTGCCCGACCTTCGTCGACAAGGGGATTGCGCCGCGGCACGTCGACCTGCGGCCCTATGTGTTGTGCGGCGATGACATCCGCATCACCCCGGGCGGGCTGACGCGGGTGGCGCTGAAGAAGGGCTCGCTGGTGGTGAACTCGTCGCAGGGCGGCGGCACCAAGGATACCTGGGTGCTGGAGGATTGAGGATGCACATGCTGACTGAAGCAGACGGCCCCCTCCCATCCTCCCCCATCATGGGGGAGGTGCCGCACCTGTTCATGGGCTCGATCGAGCCACAAACTCGCCTCTTCACCTCCCCCTTCATGGGGGAGGCCGGGAGGGGGCCGTCTGCCGGCGTCTGGCACGAGGTGCCCCATGCTCGGTAGAACCGCCCAGAACCTGTTCTGGCTTTCCCGTTACATCGAGCGGGCCGAGAACGTCGCCCGGATGTTCGAGGTCGGCTATCGCATGAGCCTCACCTCGCGACGCGAGGGTGGCGCGTCGGAGCATCTTGTCTCGATGCTGCAGGCGGCCGAGGCCGATGAGGGGTTCAACCTCAAGCACAAGCAGGCGGACGTTGCGAGCGTCGCGCACTACATGCTGTTCGACGAAGAGAATTACTCCTCGGTCAAGTCGTGCCTCCTGGCCGCGCGCACCAATGCGCGTTCGGTGCGCACGGCGCTGACCACCGAAATGTGGGAATCGATCAACTCGGCGTGGCTGGAATTCTCGGCCATCCGGCCGCGCGACATCTCCGGAGCCAAGCTCCAGGAGCTGCTGTTCTGGGTGAAGCAGGTCAGCCACCGCTATCGCGGCGCCCTGCTCTCAACCTTCCTCCGCGATGCCGGCTATGCCTTCAGCCAGATCGGCAACTTCGTCGAGCGGGCCGACAATACGGCGCGCATTCTCGACATGAAGTATTATGTGCTGCTGCCGCGCGCCACGATGGTGGGCGGCGACGTCGATATCCAGCAATGGACGATGATCCTCCGTGCCGCGTCGGCGCATCGCAGCTACCGGCACGTCTATCACGACCGCTACAAGGCCTGGAACATCGCCGACTACCTGATCCTCAGACCCGAAATGCCGCGCTCGCTGATCTTCTGCGTGCAGTGGATCAACCGCACCATCGACATGCTCGAGGAGATCTACGGTGAGCGCACCGCGGGCCATGATGCGGCCGATGCGGTGACGGCGCTGCTGATGAATGCCAGCGTCGACAAGATCTTTGAGGACGGCCTGCATGAATTCCTCACCGAGTTCATCAACCGCAACAATCGGATGACGGACGCCCTCGCCGAAAGCTACAATTTCTACTGATGAAGATCGCTATCCGACATTCCATGAGCCTGATGGTTGGCGCCGGTGTCGCCCGCGGCGTGCAGCACGTGCTGTTGACGCCGCTAACCGGCCCGACGCAGACGGTGCGCGAGTGGTCTATCGAGATGCCCGGCATCGACAAAGCCGCAAGCTTTGTCGATGCGTTCGGCAACCGGGCGCAATTGGTAACCCAGATCAAGCCCGAGCCCGAACTGGTGATCACGGTTGCCGGGATCGTCGAGACCATCGACCGCAACGGGGTGATCGGCCGGGTGCCGGGCGACATTCCGCCGGCACTTTATCGCCGGCCGACCGCGGCAACCAAGGCGGCGGGGAGCATCACCTCGAAATTCCGGACGGTTCCAAAGACCGGGCAAGATCGCATCGCGCTGCTGCACGCGCTGATGGCGCGTGTGGCCGAAGTGGTGGGGGGCGACGAGCAGACGCAGACCCAGGACGGGCAGAGCCAGAGCCAGTCGCAGAGCCAGACGAGCGCGCCGGCCAGCGACTACGCCCATGCCTTCATCGGCGCAGCGCGGGCGCTGGAGATCCCGGCCCGCTATGTCACGGGGTATCTCTACGGCAACGACAGCGAGCAGCCGGCGCTGCATGCGTGGGCCGAGGCGTGGGACGATGGGCTGGGCTGGATCGGTTTCGATGCGATGCTGCTGCTCTGCCCGACCGACAGGCATGTGCGGGTCGCTGTCGGGCTCGATGCTACCTCAACCATGCCGGTGCGCTCGATCCCGGTCGCCGGCGAGCCGCAGGTGCTGGCGATGAGCGTCGAGGCAGCGCAGTAGCGAGAGTTCTCGATGATCGCCTTCTCCCATTGTGAGACCTTTGCACAGAGCGCGAACAGTGATTCCCTTGGTCAGTTGCGGAGGGGATAGGTGATGGTTGATCGTCGGATCGGACAACTGAGCCTGGCGGACAGTTTTCTGTCTGAGCACGAGACGGTGCTGGACCGCATAGCCAAGGTGGTGAACTGGCAGCCGCTGAAGGCGCTGCTTGGTCCGCGCAGTGGCAGCGGAGCCGGCACGGCGAGTTATCCGGCCGAGGTGCTGCTCCGCTGCTTGCTGCTGGGCGTATGGCATGGGTTGAGCGATCCGGCCCTGGAAGCGCAGATCCGTGACCGCCTGTCGTTCCGCCGGTTTGCCGGCTTCTCGCTTTCGGATCGGACACCGGATCACACTACGCTGTGGCGGTTCCGTCAGGAACTGGAGGCCAACGGGCTGGACCAGCGCGTGTTCGAGGAGATCAACCGGCAGTTGGAGGAACAGCAGTTGATCCTCAAGCAGGGAACGCTGATCGACGCCTCGCTGGTGCAAGCTCAGGCTCGTCCACCCGGCAAGCCCAGGAGCGAGGGCGAGGTGGGCCGGCCTTCAGCCGACCCGGATGCCCGCTGGGGGAGAAAGGGCAACAAGACGGTGTTCGGCTACAAGATGCATATCGGCGTCGATGAGGCCTTCACCATCATTCGCCGCATGGACATGACCGATGGCTCGTGTACCGACACCGAGCGCGGCGACCAGATGATCTGCGGCGACGAGGCGGCGGCCTACGGCGATCAGGCCTACTACACCCATAAGAGGCATGCCCGGCTTGTGGACCTCGGCATCAAGGATCGCCTGATGCGCCGCCCCAACAAGCATCACCCCGAGTTGCCCCCGCGGCAAAAGCAGCGCAACCAGCTGATTGCCCGCGTACGGGCCGGGGTTGAGCGGGTGTTCGCCGAGTTCAAGGAGCACTACCAGATGAGACGCATGCGGTTCTTCAATCTGGGCACCAATCGGACACAGATGTTCTTGGCCGGATGCGCCTACAACCTGCGCCGGGCAGCAACCATCCTGGTTCCGGTATGAGCACGAGTCTGCCTGAAGCGCACCGAGCATCGGCTCTGCCCAATGGGCAGCCGCCAAAAGCATGCTTCCAACCCATTCAAAAAATACCCCAGACGACCTTCAGGTCCAACTAGACCCTCTGCGCAAAGGTCTCATTGTGGGAGAAGGCCAGACTGAGAGATCGGCGTCCCTAAAGCCCCAACAGATACAGCCAGCCACTGACCGTCAGCAGGCTCAGCACCGTCGAGATCAGGATGCTGTTCGCGGCAATATGGAAGCTGCGGTTGTAGTAGGTGGCGAAGACATAGACATTGATGCCGGCCGGCATGGCCGCGAGCAGCACGCCGTAGCGGGCGAGATTGTGGTCGATGTGGAGGATCGGCACCATGATCAACCAGGCGATGGCCGGCTGCAGCAAGAGCTTCAGCAGCGACATGGTGAGTGACTGGCCCCAGCTGTCGGAAAGCTTGTAATCGTTCAGCGCGCCGCCGAGACCGAACAGCGCGGCGGGCGTAACGGCAGCGGCCATCATGGTGATGAAGGCTTCCGCCGGCTCGACCAGCGTCACGTTCATCAGGTTGGCGGCGGCGCCGAGCGCAATGCCCCAGAGCAGCGGGTTGGCGACGACCCGCATCAGTGCCACGCCAAGCGTCTTGTGGAGCGGCGCCCCATCGCGGCGCAACAGCTCCATGGTGATCATCCCGGCGGTGATCAGCACCGGCGCGTGAAAGGCAATGATCGAGAAGGCCGTTGCCAGGGCTTCCTCGCCATAGGCGCGCTGCACCACGGGAATGCCGACCAGCACGGTGTTGGTGAAGGTGGCCGAAAAGCCCGAAGCGACGGCCTCACCCGGCTTGTTGCGGAAGAGTTTGGCTGACACGACGATGCCGACGATGAACACCACGATCGCGCCGACATAGAACGGCACGATGACGCCCCAGTTGAACGTCGTCGCAAAGTCGGTGTGCAGCATGGCGTTGAACAGCAGGCACGGCGTCGCGAAATTGTTCACGAACACCACGAGGCCACGCACCCCCTCGGACGGGAACAGCCTGAGCCGCACCGCGCCATAGCCCAGCGCGAGCATGGCGAAGACCGGCAGGATGACGTTGAGAATGGCGAGCATGGTCGGCCGGTCGGGAGGGATGTTCCCCTGATGCACGGGATGGGCGCGGGGGTCAATGACCTGACTGATAGAGACGGCCCCCTCCCGGCCTCCCCCATGAAGGGGGAGGTGAAGAGTCGAGGCTCGGTCTTCGATTGTGCCAAACGCACCAGCGGGGCACCTCCCCCTTCATGAGGGAGGATGGGAGGGGGCCGTCTGCTTCGGCTCAATAACGAAACCAATCCGAATATTTCGCTATCGAAACGAACCTTACCCGCGTATAGATGAACCACATCAGGGGGGGACGGGTTGGACGCGCTGACGGATCGGCAGGAAGACATCATGGCGCTGGCCCGGCAGCACGGGCGGGTGGATGTCGACGCCTTGGCCCAGCAGTTCGCGGTGACACCGCAGACCATCCGCAAGGACCTCAACGAGCTCTGCGACCGAAAACTGCTCAACCGGCTGCATGGCGGCGCCGCCTACCCCTCGGGCGTCTCGAACTACGCCTACGAGGCGCGGCGGATGCTGGCAGCGGAGAGCAAGCGCCGCATCGGGCTTGCCGCGGCGGCGATGATCCCCGACGACTCCTCGCTGATCCTCAATATCGGCACCACCACGGAACAGGTGGCAATGTCATTGCGCCGTCACATCGGCTTGATGGTGGTGACCAACAACATCAACGCCGCCAACATCCTGCGCGAGGTGCCGAGCGCCGAAGTGGTGATTGCAGGCGGCGTGGTGCGGCATGCCGATGGCGGCGTGGTGGGCGAGGCGGCAGTGGATTTCATCCGGCAGTTTCGCGTCGATTACGCGGTGATCGGCACTTCGGCGATCGATGCCGACGGCACGCTGCTGGATTTCGATTTTCGCGAAGTGAAAGTGGCGCAGGCGATTATCGAGACGGCGCGCAAAACCATCCTCGTCGCCGACGCGATGAAGTTCGAGCGCACCGCGCCGGTGCGGATCGGCCACCTGGAGCAGATCGACGTGTTCATCACCGACCAGCCCCCCTCCCCCGCCATCGCCGCGCTCTGCTCGGCGGCCGGCGTCGACCTCCATATCGCCAGCGAAGGACTGCCCCCCAAATGAGCGACACGCAAGGCCCGTTCGACGTGTTCGTTATCGGCGGCGGGGTGAACGGCACCGGCATCGCCCGCGACGCGGTGGGACGCGGACATTCGGTCATGCTGGCCGAGATGCACGATCTCGCCTCGGGCACCTCGTCGGCGGCGACCAAGCTGGTGCACGGGGGCCTGCGCTATCTCGAACACTACGAGTTCCGCCTGGTGCACGAATCGCTGGCCGAGCGCGAAGTGCTGTGGGCCTCGGCGCCCCACATCATCTGGCCGCTGCGGTTCGTGCTGCCCTACGAAAAGAGCCTCAGGCCGGCCTGGCTGCTGCGGCTCGGCCTGTTCGTCTACGATCACCTGGGCGGTCGGAAGCTGTTGCCGGGGACCAAGACGCTGGATTTGACCAAGGATCCGGCCGGGCGCCCGCTGAAGCCGGGACACAAGCTGGCGTTCGAATATTCGGACGGCTGGGTGGACGACGCCCGGCTGGTGGCGCTCAACGCCCGTGACGCGGCAGACAAAGGCGCGCGGGTGGTGACCGAGACCAAGGTGACCGCGGCGCGCCGTGAGGGCGGGCTGTGGCGGATCGAGATGGTGGGCCCCGCGGGCACCGAGACCGTATCGGCGCAGCTGCTGGTGAATGCCGGTGGCCCGTGGGTCGACCAGGTGATCCGCGAAACGGTCGGCCAGAACGAGGCGCACAATGTGCGGCTGGTCAAAGGCAGCCACATCGTGGTCAAGAAGCTGTTCGACCACGAGCGTTGCTACTTCTTCCAGAATGCCGACGGCCGCATCTTCTTCGCCATTCCCTATGAGGGCGACTACACGCTGATCGGCACCACCGAGCAGGAATTCAAAGGCGATCCGACCGGGGTGCGGATCAGCGATGAGGAAACCGACTATCTCTGCGCCGCGGCGAGCGAATATTTCGTCAAGCCGGTGACCCGTGCCGAGATCGTCTGGACCTATGCCGGGGTGCGGCCGCTGGTCGACGATGGCGCCAGCGCCGCAGATGAAGCGACGCGCGACTATGTGCTGAAGACCGAAGGCGAAGCCGGCAACGGGCCGCTGATCAACGTCTTCGGCGGCAAGCTGACCACGCATCGGCGGCTCAGCGAACAGGTGGTCGACAAGATCGACGGGCTGATCGGACGGAAGGGGCCACGCTGGACCAAAGGGGCGCATCTTCCCGGCGGCGACTTCCCGCCGACGGCATTCGAGGCCGAGGTGCGCAAGCTCGCGGCAAAGAAAGCGAACCTCGACCCAGCGTTCATCCGCCGCCTGGTGCGGGCCTATGGCACGCTGGCGGCCGAAGTACTGGGCGAAGCGACCAGCACGACGGAGCTGGGGCAGCATTTCGGCACGACGCTCTACGCACGCGAGGTCGACTACCTGATCGATCGGGAATGGGCGCGGACCGCCGACGACGTGCTATGGCGTCGCTCGAAGCAGGGCCTGAAATTCAATGCGAACCAGAAGGCGGAACTGGCCAGGTACATGGCCGAACGCCTCGCCGGTATGGGGAAGAGACAATGAGCGGCAACATCCTCGCCATCGACCAGGGGACCACCTCGAGCCGGGCGATCGTGTTTGACGAACACCAGAAGATTGCCGGGCTCGGCAAGATGGAGTTCACCCAGCATTTCCCGAGGGATGGCTGGGTAGAACACGTGCCCGAGGAGATCTGGGCCACGGCGTTGTGGAGTGCCAAGACGGCGATCAAGAAGGCCGGCGTCAAGGCCAGCGAGATCGCCGCAATCGGCATCACCAACCAGCGCGAGACCACCATCGTCTGGGACCGAAAGACCGGCAAGGCGATCTATAACGCCATCGTCTGGCAGGACCGGCGCACCGCCAAGCTCTGCGAAAAGCTGAAAAAGGCCGGACACGAGAAGCTGGTTACCAGGAAGACCGGACTGCTGCTCGACCCCTATTTCACCGCCACCAAGCTCGCCTGGATTCTCGACAATGTGCCGGGGGCGCGGAAACGGGCCGAAAAGGGCGAGCTCGCCTTCGGCACCGTCGACAGCTACCTGATCTGGCGGCTGACCGGCGGCAAGAGCCACGCCACCGACATCACCAATGCCTGCCGCACCCTGCTGCTCAACATCAAGACCGGCCAGTGGGACGATGAGCTGTTGAAGCTGTTCCGCATCCCACGCGCCATGCTGCCCGAGGTGAAGGACAATGCCGATGATTTCGGCATGACCGACCCGGAAGTGTTCGGCGTGGCGCTGCCGATCTATGGCGCCGCCGGCGACCAGCAGGCGGCGACCATCGGGCAGGCGTGCTTTGCTCCGGGCATGCTGAAATCGACCTATGGTACGGGGTGCTTTGCGCTGCTCAACACCGGCACCGACATGGTGCGCTCGAAGAACCGGCTGCTGACCACGGTCGCCTACCGGCTCAATGGCGAAACCACCTATGCGCTCGAAGGCGCCATCTTCATCGCCGGCGCCTCGGTGCAGTGGATGCGCGACATGCTGAAGATCTTCGAGAAAAGCGGCGACGCAAACGCGCTGGCGGCCAAGGCCGACCCGACCCAGAACGTCTACCTGGTGCCGGCCTTTGTCGGGCTCGGTGCGCCATGGTGGGATTCGGCGGCGCGCGGCTCGCTCACCGGGCTGACGCGCAATACCGGGCCGGCCGAGCTGGCGCGGGCAGCGCTCGAATCGGTCAGCTACCAGACGCGAGACCTGATCGACGCCATGCGAAAGGACTGGAAGGGCGCGCATGACACGGTGCTGCGGGTGGATGGCGGCATGGTCGCCTCGGATTTCACCATGCAGTTTCTCGCCGATATGCTGAACACCCCGGTCGACCGTCCGACCATCCTCGAAACCACGGCGCTCGGCGCGGCCTGGCTCGCCGGCTGGAAGGCCGGGGTATGGCCGGACCAGCAGGGGTTTGCCGAGCGCTGGGCCCTGGATCGGCAATTCACGCCAAGGATGGATGAGGACGAGCGGACGCGGAAGCTCAGGGGTTGGCGCGACGCGGTGCGGCGGACGCTGAGCAGTAGCTAGACTGAGAGAGACGGCCCCTCCCGGCCTCCCCCATAAAGGGGGAGGTGAAGAGTCGAGGCCCTGTCCACGATCGTACCAAACTCACCGGCGGGGCACCTCCCCCTTCATGGGGAGGATGGGAGGGGGCCGTCTGTTTCGGCTCTATCGCTCTTTTGCTCTGGCGCCCTACCGCCAGGCCTCGAACGGCCCGCCGGCGATAAAGGCCCAATAGGTGCGGTACTTGCTCGTCCGGTTCGCCGGCACGGTTGCCACCGCCAGCCCGAATTCCTGGAACTTGGTGGAGAGCAGCGTGTCGCGATGCGCTGGGCTGGCTAGCCATCCGTTGATCGCCTGGTCGAGGGTCGACTGGCCGCCGGCGACGTTCTCGCCCACCGCCCCATCGTAGCCAGCCGTGGTGACGCGTTGGCGCAGGGTGACGCCGAGATCGTGCGACAGGGTATCCCTGGCAGCCATCAGGTTGGCCTGCGAGCGGGCAGCGTTCTCGAGCTGGACGTTGTAGCGCAGCGGCGGCTTGCCGGCGGCGGCGCGGGTGCCGTTGATCGCCGCCATGATGCCGCCCTGGGTGAGCTGGATCGGCGCGACGCTCGTGCTGCTCCCCGGCGGCTTGGCGGGCGGGACAACCGAGGTACAGGCGGCGAGCAATGAAAGGGTGGCGAGGAGAAGAAGACCGCTGCGCAGAAGCGTCATAGGCGAGTGTTCCAGTGCGAGGCGGCGGCAGAAGCGCGCCAATCGTGGCGTTGAAATGGCGTTTTGACCGCCCTCGTCCACACGGTTGCGCGAGCCGGGGCGAACTACAAGGCATTTGACTCTAATTAAGCATGATTTTGCAAAGCGCTGGCCGGCCCGGGCACATGCGCGCACCCTTTGGCCCGTAGCTGAGGGTTCGCATCATGCTCGACCAGGAACTCGAACACTTCGACGTCCGCGCCATGACCCGGCACGAGTTGGCGCGACATGCCGATTTCGCCCGCAACATGCTGTTCGCAGCCAGCGCAGCGTCACTCAGCATCCTGGGCGCTGGCGCCTTCTTCCTGAGCCTCTTGCTCTAGTGGTGCCCCGGCACCGGCCCACAGGGCTGCGGCCACCAGCGCGACAACGGTGAGCGCGGCAATCGCAACCCCCCAACCGCGATAGGCCCCGGCCAACCAGGCCAGCGGCAGCAGCACGATCACGTTGATCCCGACATAAAGCAGCGTCGCCTTGAGGTGCGAGCCGAACCGGCGCTGCAGCGCCTGGTAGGCATGGCGCTTGTGGCCCTCCCAGAAGCGCTCGCGACGCAGCATGCGGCGGGTGAGCGTGGTGAGGCTGTCGGCGAGGAACAGCCCGGCAAGGATCAGCCACTGCCACGGGGTCAGCCAGAAGCTGAGCGTGGTGCTGAGCGCAAAGAACGCCGTCATCAGCCCCAGATAGGTGCTGCCGGCATCGCCCATGAATATCCTTGCCGGCGGCCAGTTGAGGACGAGGAAGCCGAACGAGGCGGCGGCAAGACCAAGCATCCACCACAACCGCGGATCATCGATAATGCCGGGTTCGAACAGGTAGGCAAGCAGTGCCGCGCCGGCGAGCAGGAAGATCGCCTCCGACGCTGCGAGGCCATCGATGCCGTCCATGAAGTTGAACAGGTTGATCCACAGCGCGCCGCCCAACGTGAGGATCACCAGCAGTACCGATTCCGGCACCGGCAGGCCGAGCTGGTCGATCGGCAGCACGGCGACGATGGCGCCCATCAGCAGCACCTGCGCGCCAAGCCGCCAGCGCGCGGCGATCGGGCGCTTGTCGTCGGAATAGCCGATGAAGGCGAGAAGGATGCCGGCCATGATCACCGGTACGCCCAGCCAGGGCAAGAGCAGCGCCATCAGCAAGCCGGCCACGGAGCCGCCGGCGACAATGCCGACGCCACCACCGCCCGGGGTAGGCATCACGTGCGAGGAGCGATCGTTCGGCTGCTGCATCAGCCCGAGCCTGCCGGCCCGGCGCATGATGAACCATGCGGTGAAGAAGGAAACGAGCGCCGCAGTGGCAGCAATGACAAGGCCGAGAGTGGGCATGGGCGCTCCGGGGACAGACCCAGAAAGCGGTAATGGCGCAAGCGGAGGGTCCGCAACCCCCTCTCTTGCAGTTTCTAAGGACTTGGCTGCGCCAAGCCCAAGAAACTGCTTTCTCCCCCGCCAAGGGGGAGAGGGTGCGCGCTGCACGTCCCCGGAACTCCATCTCCCCCTCGGCGGGGGAGAAAGCGAAATCTTGGGCTTAGCGTTTGCTAAGCCTTAGATTTCGCAAGAGAGGGGGTCGTTTCATCCGGCGCCTGCAATCAACCCGCGTAAAGCTGCAGGCCGCCGTCGACGCGCAGCAGCTGGCCGTGGATGAACTTGGCTTCCGGCGAGCAAAGGAACACCACCGCGTCGGCGATTTCCTCGGGCTCGGCGTAGCGATCCATCGAAACCTTGTTCGAGTTCATCTTGTCCGGATCGACCGTGCGGGTCGCCTGGAAGCGGGCAGTCTTGGAGGGGCCCGGGCTCACCACGTTGACGCGCACGCCGTGCTCGCGCACTTCGTCGGCGAGGCAGCGGGTATAGTGGGTCACGGCCGCCTTCAGCGTCGCGTAGATGCCGCCGCCGCTCACCCCGATATGGGCGGCGACCGAGGCGATGTTGACGACGATGCCGTGCTGACGCTCGACCATCTGCGGCACGAAGGCCTGGGTCACCAGCATGGTGCCGATCAGGTTGTTGTTGGTCAGCGTGATCAGGTCGTCATAGGTGATGCCGAGAATGTTGTTGGGCACCGGCTTGCCGCCCGCCGCCCCGATATCGCCACCGGCGCAGTTGACGAGGATTTCGACCGGGCCGAACTTCTCCTCGATCTCCTTCTTCATGTTGTTGACCGCGTCGCGGTCGCCGATATTGCCGGTGACACCCATCGAGCGGACGCCTAGTCCCTCGATGGCCTTGATCATGGCGCCAAGGTTATCGGCTTCGCCGTACTTGGCGGCGGCGTCCCAGGTCAGATCGTGCACCACCACATCGGCCCCACGCGCGGCAAGCTTGCGCGCCATGACGCTGCCGAGGCCGCGGCCCGAGCCGGTTACGAAAGCGATTTTTCCCGAGAGATCTTTTCCTGCCACAACGGCCTCCAATCACATAAGTCCTTGAGCCTTCAGGTTCGCAGCACTCTTGCGATACTGCGACAGCTCGTAATCGATCAGTTCGTGGTCGGCGTTGCGCTGCCACGGGGTGCGCCATTCCTCGCCGACTTCGAAGCGGTTCTTCTGCACGGCGAGCAGGCAAGCGGCGAGATCCTCGGCCTGCTTGGGTGCATAGCCGTGCCACCACTCGGGTGTGTAGAGCTTGACGTGCCGATCATCGAGCGCACCGATCTCGATGCATGCGACCATCTCGTCATTGTGCTCGGCGAGGATGTCGAACATCTGCTTGTGCGGCACGCAGCCGTCGCCCGAGGGGCAGCGCACCAGGCGGAAGCCGTCGGGCTCGATCACGGCGCGGTAGTCCTTGACGTGGCAGTGACGCACGTAGGGGGCGATCACCCGGGTGAAATCGAGCGGCGCCTCCCCCACCGGGAAGGTGTTGGCCATGTCGAAGACGATTCGGACATGGGGGCCGTACTCGTCGCAGAAATTGACCAGCTCGCGCGAGGTGAAATCCTGGTGGTTCTCGATCAGCAGCACGACACCGGCGGCGGTGAGCTTGGGCACGGCAGCCTGCAGCTTGTCGTGCACCGAGGCGACAAGATCGTGCCACTTCTGGCCGGCCGCAGCGCGATCGCCGCAAAGGATCGGGGTCATGGCGACGCGGATATACTGGGCGCCGAGCGCCGTGGCGCAACGGATCAGCTGGTCCATGTCGCCGTGCTGCAGGCCGGAGCTCACCACGCGCTTCCAGCCCAGGGTGTCGAGGCGCTGCTTCAGCGCGGCGAGTTCGGCATCGGACTTATCCTTCAGCCAGCCGTCCCATAGCTCGATGGCCTTGCCGCCCAACTCCTCGGTCAGCTTGATGAAGCCCTCGAGACCAACGCCGTTGGGGTTGTGCCGCGGCGTGCCCGAACCCTGCAGGCCGAGATAATAGGTGAGGCCATAGGGGTTGAGGCCGGTCGTGAGTTTCATCGGGACACCGTTGATGCGAAGACTTGACGGAGAGAGACAGCCCCCTCCCATCCTCCCCCGCAAGAGGGGAGGTGAAGAGTCGAGCTTGTGGCTTGATCGGCGCCAAACGCTCGATGCGGCACCTCCCCCTTTATGGGGGAGGATGGGAGGGGGCCGTCTCTATCAATTGGTATTATCGCAGGCCTCCATCCACGGTGATGGACTGCTTGGTGATCATTCGACTGTCGTCGGATGCGAGGAACAGTACCATGCGGGCGATCTCGTCGCCGAGCAGCACCTGCTGGATGGTCTGGCGGGAGACGACATGGTCGATCGAAGCCTGGTCCTTGAACCAGAGCCGCTTCTGCCGCTCGGTGATCACGGCGCCGGGCTCGATGGCGTTGACGCGGATATTGTCGACGCCGAAGCCGCGGCCGAGCGCACGGGTCAGTCCGATGATCGCCGATTTGGCCGTGGCATAAACCGGCATGTTCGAGGCGCCGCCGCGCCAGGCGATCGAGGAGAAATTGATGATCGAGCCACCGCCCTCGGCCTTCATCTGCTCGCGCACGGCCTGGGCAGCGAAGAACTGCGGCCGGAGGTTGAGGTCGAGCGAGGCGTCCCAGTACTCCTCGGTGACGGAGTCGATCTCGTGCCGGTCATCGTTTGCGGCATTGTTGACCAGCACGGTGATGTTGCCGAGTCGGTTCTTGACCACGTCGATCGCGGCCTTCAGCCCGGTGACGTCGGTGATGTCGCAGTTGATGAAGTGGGCGCCAGTCTCATCGGCGACGGCACGGCCGTCCTGGTCGAGGATATCGACGAAGCCGACCTTGGCCCCCTGCCCGGCGAAGGCGCGCACGATGTCGGCGCCGATGCCCGAGGCGCCGCCGGTGACGAACACCACCCGCCCCTCGAGACTGGGGTAATTTGCAAACTTGGGAATTTCGGTCCGCCCCTAGATCAGCCGCGTCGTTGCCGGATCGAACAGGCAGGCGCGGGTCATGTCGACGGCGAGCGGCATGTTCTCGCCGGTCTTGGGCGCCTCATCCGGCGAGAAGCGGCCGACCACCTCGCGGTCGCCGAACTTCAGCACCGCCATGGTCTCGGCGCCGGTCGGCTCAACCACCTCCACCGGGGCGGACATGGTGGCAAAGCCCTGCTTGCCACTGTTGCTCGGCGACTGGCGGCTCAGGTGCTCGGGACGAATGCCGAGGATCACCTTCTTGCTCTGCGCCCGGTCGGCAACGCCGTTGTGCAGCGCGAGGCTGGCGACACCACCGCCCGAGAGCGGGAAATTCACCGCCGGGGTGCCGCCGCTCGAGGTGATCTCGGCATCGATGAAGTTCATCGAGGGCGAGCCCATGAAGCCGGCAACGAAGACATTGGCTGGGCGGTTGTAGACGGTGTCGGGATCGGCGAACTGCTGCACTTCGCCCTGGTGCATCACGGCGATGCGTGAGGCCAGCGTCATCGCTTCGACCTGGTCGTGGGTAACGTAGATGGTGGTCTTGCCGATGCGCTGGTGCAGTTTCTTGATCTCGGTGCGCATGTCGACGCGGAGCTTGGCATCGAGGTTCGACAGCGGCTCATCGAACAGGAACAGCGCCGGGTCGCGCACCAGGGCGCGGCCCATGGCGACGCGCTGGCGCTGGCCGCCCGAGAGCTGACCGGGCTTGCGCTTCAAAAACGGCTCGATCTGCAGCAGCGCGGCGACCCGGGCGATGGTCTTTTCCTGCTCGGCCTTGGGCACGCCGCGGCTTTCCATGCCGAAGGCCATGTTCTCCTTGACCGACATGGTGGGGTAGAGCGCGTAGGACTGGAACACCATGGCGATGTCGCGGTCCTTGGGTTGCACCGAGTTCACCAGCCGGTCGCCGATATAGATCTCACCCGAGGTGACCGTCTCGAGACCGGCGATCATGGCGAGCAGGGTGGATTTGCCACAGCCCGAGGGGCCGACGAGCGCGATGAACTCGCCGGTATTGGCCTCGAGGTCGACCCCCTTCAGCACTTCGACTGCGCCGAAGCTCTTACGCAGGTTCCTGATGGTCAAGGATGCCATTTTACTTGATTGCTCCCTGGGTAAGGCCGCGGACAAAGTACTTTCCGCCGAAGAAGTAGACGAGGAGTGGAGGCAATGCGCCGATCAGCACGGCCGCACTCATCACGTCGTAGGTTCGAACGGACGTTCCGCTCATCGAAAGTGCGACCAGGGCCGCGGTGATGGGCTGGTTGGAGCCCGAGTTCAGCACCACGCCGAACAGGTATTCGTTCCAGATACCGGTAAACTGCCAGATCACCGTGACGATGATGATCGGCGGCGACAGCGGGATCATGATCTTCCAGAAGATGCGCCAGAAGCCGGCGCCGTCGATGCGGGCGGCCTTCAGCAGGTCGTCCGGCACGCTGACATAGTAGTTGCGGAAGAACAGCGTGGTGAAGCTGAGGCCCTGGATGCAGTGCACCAGGATCAGGCCGTAGACCGAATTCGACAGGCCGAGCTGACCGAGAGTGAAGGCCCAGGGCAGCAGCGCGATCTGCCCTGGCATGAACACGCCAAGCAGCATGAAGCCGAAGACGATCTCCGAGCCGGGGAATTTCCACTTCGAGAGGATGTAGCCGTTGATGGCACCGAGTGCAGTCGAGATGATCGTCGCCGGGATGACCATGGCCACGGAGTTCCAGAAGTACCTGGCAACGCCGTCACACTGGCCACCGATGCAGAAGTCGCTCCACGCCGTCGGCCAGGCATCGAGCCGGAAGCTGCGCGGCAGCGAAATCAGGCCGAGCTGGCCGATCTCCTCGTTGGTTCGGAACGAGTTGAGGAACACCACGAGGAACGGCACGATGTAGATGATCGAGATCAGGCCGAGCAGGCCATAGATCACGATGCGCGAGATCAGGCGGCGGCGGCTGGCAACAGCGGCCTCGCGGTCTTCGGTACCCGCGCTGGTGAGGACAGCATCAGCCATTGTTCGCCTCCCTGCGCTTGCGCCACACGAGATAGAGTGAATAGGGCACCAGGACGATTGCCAGGGCTGCCAGCACCATCATGGCTGCCGCAGCGCCTTCGCCGATCTCGCCACGCTGGAACATGAAGTCGTAGACGTAGGTGGCGGGGAAGGTCGTCGAGATACCCGGACCGGAGTTGGTCAAGGCGACGGCAAGATCGAAGGTCTTGATGGCGAACTGCAGCAGCACCACCGCGACGGCGATGAAGATCGGCCCGATGGTTGGCAGGATCACCTTGCGATAAGTGCGGAACCAGCTGGCGCCGTCGATCTGGGCGGCCTTGATGATGTCCGGATCGACCGAGCGGAGGCCGGCGAGGAACAGGGCCATCGAGAAGCCGGCGGAGCCCCAGATGCCGGTAATGATGATCGCCCAGATGGCGTTCTTGCGATCCGATGTGAGGGCGAACTGGAAATCCGTCCAGCCCATCGCGTTGACCAGGAACTGGATACCGCTCGAGGGATTGTAGAGCCACTGCCACACCGTACCGGTAGCGATGAAGCTCACCGCCAGCGGGTAGAGGAAAATCGTACGCCAGAACGACTCGGCGCGTATTCGCTGGTCGATGAGGATGGCCAGCAGCAAGCCGAACGCCATCGAGATCGTTACATAGAAGAGCGAGAAGTAGAGCAGGTTCGAGTAGGCGACGCTCCAGCGGCGGTTGGTCCAGAGCGAGATGTAGTTATCAAGTCCCTTGAAGCCGTAGCTGGGCAGCAGCGTCGAGTCGCTGAGCGAGATGTAGAACGTCCAGCCGGCAAAGACGAAGACGTAGACAAACGACGCAACGATCGAGGGCGCGATGATGAATATGGGGGTCCACTTCTTGATGCGGTCCCATGTACTCGTGCCAGTCGAAACGGACTGACCTGTCATTGCCAACGGACTATCCTCCAAACCGGCCGCCAAAGGAGCCAGCCGCGGCGCTCGGGAGCACCGCGGCCGACAATCCTGGTCAGAAGTTACATCTGAGCTTCGACAGCGTCGGCCATGATGTTGGCCGCTTCTTCCGAGGTCATCTCAGGCGTGTTCACGAACTCGGTGATGGTATCCATCATCGCACCGCGGTACTTCTGGAGCACGGTCATGTTGTGAGCCATCGACCGAACCAGGGTGCCTTCGGTGATCGAAGCCTTCAGCGCAGCCTGGCTGTCCTGCTGGCAGACGTTGAAACCCTGCGACAGGTCGACGTCCAGGCGCGCCGGAATCGAGCCCTTCGAGATGTTGAAGATGGTCTGGAATTCCGGGCTCAGGATGGTCGAAGCGAGGAGCTTCTGGCCCTCCTGGAAATCCGGGTCCTTCTGGTTGAAGAACACGACAGAATCCGAGTTCAGGATAAAGCCCGGCTTGCCCCAATCGGTCGGGGACTGGCCGCATAGGATGTCGACGCCCGGTTCCTTGCCCACCGACTTAATGGTGCCCAGTTCCCAGTCGCCCATGATGAAAAACAGCGCATCGCCGTTGACCATCATGTTGGAGGCGGTGTCGTAGTCACGGCCGGCGATCGCCGGATCCATGTACTTGGTGACCATCAGGCGCATCTGATCGAAGGCCTTGATCATGCCTTCCGAGCGCAGCGACTCGACGTCGGCTTCGACGAAGGCCTTGGTATAGAGATCCTTGTCCATGCCGTAGACGATGGTCTCGAACGTGGTCGCATCGGTCCAGTCGGCCGAGAGGTGCGCGAGACAGATCTTGCCACCGGCGATGGCCTTGTCGCAGGCGGCGTTGAAGTCGGCCCAGGTCTTGGGAAGCTCGGTGACGCCGACGCCTTCCATGGCGGCCTTGTTGCCCCAGATCCAGTTGATCCGGTGGATATTCATCGGGGCGGCGACCCACTTGCCTTCCGGCTTCATCACCGGCAGCAGTTCGGGGGCGACGACGGCATCCCAGCCCTCGGCGGTCGCCAGTTCGTCCATGTCGGCAGTGCCGCCGGTAGCGTTCCACTCGGCGATTTCCGGGCCCTTCAGCTGCACCGCGGCAGGTGCGTTGCCGGCGACGACGTCGGCGCGGAGCTTGGCCAGGGTATTGGCGGTGTGACCGGCAATGGCGGTCTGCTCCCAGGTGCCGCCGGCAGCGGTGAACATCTCACCGAGCTTGGCAATGGAGGCTGCGTCGTTGCCGGATGCCCACTGGTGCAGCATCAGCACTTTTGGGGCAGCCATCGCGGTGCCCGAAAGCAACGCGGCAGCAAGCATCGTGGTCGCGGCAGCCGCGACCTTGGTCGTGAAGGTCATAATTGTTCTCTCTCCCTTGAAAGCGCCCGTCCCCACCCCGGCTTTCAGCCGGCCCCTGTGGCTACTTGCGCTTTTGTCCCGGCGGTGCACATCCTCCTGTGCACCGTCGTATTAGTTCTATGGTGAACTTATTCGGCTTGTCAACGCGCTTGGGGAGGGAGGAGCGTGGACCGTATCGAGCTTAGATCTCTACTGGCTGACAGTGCTTTAGCTACACCGTCAGGGCGGATCGTGCGCGCCCTGAGCGAGCGTGGCGCGCTGAGCGCAACACAGCTCGCGCGGCTCACCGGCCTCGCGAAATCAACGGTCTCGACGGCCCTGACCGAGCTCAGGCGCTCGCAAATGGTTGTGGAGATCGGCAGTGAATCAGCCGGCGGCGTCGGCCGCCCGGCGACGGCTCTGACACTCAATCCGCGCGCCGGCACCTGTATCGGCATCCTGATCGGCTCGACCGAGATCCAGGTGATCCTTGCAGACGTCGCGCACACCGTGCTGTCGGACAAGACCATCAATCTCGAGATCGACTACTCTCCCGAAACCGCCATCCAGCACGTGCGCCAGCTGATCACCGAGGCTTATGAGGGGCAGTGGCAGCGGCAGGACGGGTTGCTTGGGGTCGGCATCGCGGTGGGTGGGCCGGTGAACCCGGTGACCGGCACGGTGCTGCGTGCCGGCGGCATGCCGACCTGGGCCGGCGTCGACATGCGCGAGCTGTTCGGGCCGATCTTTCCCGATGTGCCGATCTTCTGCGACAACGAATCCAACTGCTCGGCCATCGCCGAGATGACCTGGGGGGCAGCGCGGGGGCACGATGATTTCGTCGTCTATACGCTCGATCTCGGTATCGGTGGCGCCATCGTCGCGGGCGGCCGGGTGCTGCGCGGCATTGCCGGCGGCGCCGGCGAGTTCGGACATGTGGTGCTCGATCCGCGGGGGCCGCTCTGCCGCTGCGGCAATCGCGGATGCATCGAGGTCTATGCCAGCTTTCGCGAACCGCTGGCGGAGGCCGAGCGGCATTTCGGACGGGCACTACGGCTGACCGACGTGGTGGAGATGGCACTGGGCGGCGACGCGCTGTGCAGTGCGCTGATCGCCCGGACCGGCGAAGCGGGCGGGCATGGCCTGGGGTTGATCGGCTCGGTGTTCAACCCGACGCTGGTGGTCGTGAGCGGACGGCTGGCAATGGCCGGCGACATCCTGATGAAGCCGCTCGCCGAGAGCTTCGAGCGCTTCACGCTGGTCAAGCACGGAGACGTTCCCGACCTGGCCCGCACCATCGTCCGACCCAGCCAGTTTTCCGACAACGGCGCCTGCATGGGCGCTGTCGGCCTGGTACTGCGCCACCATGGGCGGCTGGTGGACTAACTCGTTCTTACGGACGAGTTGAGCCACTGCGATCCCCCATCCGCGATGTCAACCCAGCGAAAGCTGGGACCCATTTATCCACCTGCGCCAGCGGCGAGTTGGGTCCCAGCTTTCGCTGGGATGACAGCCGGTGGGTGGGCGAGGGTCGGCCCAACACCTTCGCTTGTGCAGCGCAACCATGAAGTGCGCTGGCTCGAGATGCGACCGGCTGAGACAGGATGTCCCGAGTGGACATTGGGGGTTGCCCGTCGCTGCCGTCTCGAACACCCTCCCGCCTCTCTCGCAAAAAGGAGTCGCGGCATGACCATTGCAATCATTGGGGGGACGGGTTTTCTGGGCACCGCCACGGCGAAACGGCTCAAAGAACGCGGGCATGACGTGCTGGTGGTGGCGCGCGGTCGGCACAGTGTAGCGCTGCCCGACGGGGTGCGGTTCGAGAAGGCCGACCGCATGGATGGCGAGAGGCTGACGGCGCTGTTGAAGGGCAACGGCGTCACTGCCGTCATCGATATCTTCGGCATCAGCCTGCGCAACACGCAGCCGGTGATCGAGGCAGCGGGCAAGGCCGGGGCGCGCTATGTGCTGGTAAGTTCCACGGACGTCTATTCGAACTATGGCGGCCTCATAAAGAAAGACAGCCCGGCGATCCGACCGGATCCGGCCACTGAGGATTCGCCGCTCAGGACGTTGCGCTTCCCCTATCGGCAGAACGACCGCCGGCCCAAGGGGATCGAGGACGACCTGTTCGAGGAATACGACAAGATCCCGATCGAGGAGTTCGCGATGGCAGCCGGCGCGCTGCAGGCGACCGTGATGCGGCTGCCGATGATCTTCGGGCCGAATGACAAACAGCATCGGTTCGCCTGGGCCATCAAGGGCGCCAAAGCGGGCGAACCGTTCCGGCTCGACCGGCGTGGCGCCGGCTGGCTCAACTCCTATGCTTATATCGACGACGTCGCCGAAGCGCTGGCGCTTGCCGCTACGCTGCCCGAGGCGGGGGGCCGGGTGTACAACGTGGCGCAGCCGTTCGTCCGCACCCAGGCCGAGTGGGCCCGCACCGTGCTGACGCTGATGGGGGTCGACAGCGAGATCGTACTGGTCGATGCCGATGCCGGCGGCGTGCTTGCCGACCGCGCCAACAGCAGCGACCTCAGCTATCCGCTGACACTGGATTCCGCTCGTATTCGGGCCGAACTCGGCTACACTGAGATCGTTCCCGAAGAGCAGGCGCTGCGCCGCACCATCGATTGGGAGCTCAGCCAAGGCTAGCTTCCAACAAACGACTACCAGCCGGGATTGACTCGGGCGCGCGCTACTTTAGTGTCACTAAAATCGCGAGGGCGTCCGTGCCAGTCTTGAAATTTGAAAAGCGTTCCGATCCGGTCGAGCAACCGACCCCGATCGACCCCAGCCTTGGGCAGCGTCTGCGCGACCGCCGCAAGGAACTGGGCAAGACGCAGCAGCAGGTGGCCGAAGAGGCGTCGCTCACGGTCGGCTTCATCTCGCAGATCGAGCGCGGCATTTCCACACCATCACTGGCCTCGCTCTACAACGTGGCCAAGGCACTCGAAAGCACGGTGGACCAGTTCGTCTCCGCCGCCCCGGCGCGCCGGCACAGCGTGGTCAGCCATTCCGGCCAGCGCCAAACCTACAAGGTCGGCGGAACCTCGCGCTTCTACGAATTCCTCGAGCGTGGCTTTCCCGACGCCAAGCTCAATGCCTGTCTGTCGCACGTGCCGCCCGGCCATGCGTCGGAGATGATGAGCCATGAGGGGGAGGACTTCGTCTATCTCGTCTCGGGCGAGATGCTGTACGAGGTCGATGGCGTCGAGTATCGCCTCGGCCCCGGCGATACGCTGCATTTCGACAGCCGCCGGCCGCATCGCGGCACCAATATCGGGACCGGCACGGCGCTCGAACTGTGGGTCGGGACCATGCAGCTGTTCCCCGAATGACGGTGCTCGACCCCACCGTTGCCCACAAGCTCGGCACCGCTCTGGCGGCCGGCCCGGCCCAGCTGTTCGCCGTGCTGGCGGAGCTGTTCACCGCCGTGCCGGGGGTACGCACCGCAACCTTCATCGCAACGGCGCCGGACAAATCGGTGACCCATCGTATCGGCACCTCCAACCCCGTCGATTTCCCGGTTGGCAATGTCGATCCGGTCCGTGACGACGTCTGGAACAACACCATCCTCGGTGAAATGAAGCCGGTCATCGGCAACAACGTTGCCGGCATGGCGGCTTTTCTGCCCGAGACCGACGGACTGGTCGCCATGGGCTATGGCGCCTGCTCGTGCTTTCCGATCGTAATCGCGGGCGAAACCCGCGGAGTGGTGGCGCTGCTCGGCGATGCAGGCACCTTCACCCGGGATGCGCTGGCCCAGATCGACACCCTTCTACCCATCGCTGCGCTGACCTTCAGTTTCGAGGGAATTAGCGAGAGATGACGCCTGCGACGACAACCGGCCGCATCAGCCGGAGACTAACGCCTTCAACCAGGGAGACTGTCATGCGTTTGTTCAAGACGCTTATGGCGGTTGCCGTCGGCGCGGTGATGACCGCGTCCGGAGCGATCGCCGAAACGCCCAAGAATACCCTCGTCATCGCCGATGCGATCGACGACATCATCACGCTCGACCCGGCCGAAGTGTCGGAAGTCGGCGGCGTGCTCGCCAGCCAGCAGATTTACCAGCCGCTGGTGACTTTCGATCCAGCCGACCCGACCAAGATCGTCGGCGTGCTTGCCGAGAGCTGGACGGTGTCGGAAGACGGCAAGACCTTCACCTTCAAGATGAACCCGAACGCCAAGTTCGCTTCGGGCAATCCGGTGACGGCCGCCGACGCGGAGTACTCGATCCGCCGCGTCATCCTGATCGACAGCCGCATCAGCTTCATCTTCGCGCAGTTCGGCCTGACCAAGGAGAACGTCGAAGCCAAGGTGAAGGCGCTCGATGCATCGACCCTGCAGTTCGAAGTCGACCAGAAGTATGCGCCGAGCTTCGTGCTCTACGTGCTGTCGTCGTTCACCGGCGGCATCGTCGACTCTGCTATCGTCAAGCAGCATGAGGGCAAGCTCGCCGATGGCGGCAACGACTACGGCAATGCCTGGCTGAAGTCCGAGAACTCGGCCGGCTCGGGCCCCTATGTGCTGACCAAGTGGGATCCGAAGGTCTCGATCCTGCTGAGCCGCAACGAGAACTACTGGGGCACCGCCCCGGGCGTCGATCGCGTCTTCCTGCAGCACATGCCGGAATCGGCGACGCAGCGCCTGGCGCTCGAAAAGGGCGATATCGACATCGCCAACAAGCTCGGGCCGGACGATATCGGCGCGGTCTCGGCCAACCCCGACGTGCAGATTCTCGAGGGCGTGTCCTCGACGATGTACTATTTCGGCCTCAACGTTCGTAACGAAGCGCTGAGCAACCCCAAGGTCGTCGAGGCCATCAAGTGGGGCGTCGACTACCAGGGGATCGCCGACACCATCGGCAAGGGCACCATCAAGGTGCACCAGACCATGATCCCGGATGGGTTCCTGGGTGGCGGCATCAACTACAACCCCTACTCGCTCGATATCGAGAAGGCCAAGGCGCTGATCGCCGAGTCCGGCGTCGCAACCCCGATCAAGCTGGCGACCGTCGTCTGGAACGTGCCGCCCTACCCCGATTACGCACAGGCCGTGCAGGCCACGCTCAGCCAGATCGGCGTCGATCTCGACCTGCAGGTGGTGGATGGCGGCCCGTGGCTCGACCGCTATCGCTCGCACGATCTCGATATCTGGTTCGGCCTGTGGGGCCCGGATTATCCCGATCCGCACTCCAACGCCAAGGCGTTCGGCAACCATGACCCGTCGGATCCCGATGGCACCAAGGGCAACCTCGCCGACCGCTTCGGCTGGAACTCCGGCAAGGTCTCCGAACTGGTGAACCAGGCCGTTCAGGAGCAGGACGTCGAAAAGCGCAAGGCGCTGTACGACGAAGCCCAGCGGCTGCACACCGACACCTCGCCGTTCGTGTTCATGTTCCAGGACAGCCGCAAGGTTGCCATGCGCTCGAACGTCAAGGGCGTGGTGCTCGGAATCACCTTCTCCGACGACCGCTATGGCGGCGTGAGCAAGGAATAAACTGAACGAGGGATCGGGGCTTCGACTCCGGTCCCGTGCCTGCCCCCACCCCCTCCCCAACCCTCCCCGCAAGGGGGAGGGTGTCCGCCGGTGGCTTTGGCTCCGATCGAGCCGCCTCCACAAATCGGCACCTCCCCCCTTGCGGGGGAGGTTGGGAGGGGGGTGGAATGGCCACATACCAAGCTAGGGCCACCATTTGACCGCTGCACCCAAACCCCTCCGCCTGTTCATCGATATCGGCTCATGGCTGATCACGGTGGCGATCACCCTCATTGGCCTCGCGGCCCTCACCTTCTTCATCGGCCGGGTGCTGCCGATCGATCCGGTGCTGTCGATCGTCGGCGAGAAGGCGACGCCGGAAGTGTACCAGAAGGTCTATGTCGAGCTCGGCCTCGACAAGCCGATCTGGGTGCAGTTCTGGGATTATCTCAGCAAGCTGCTGCGCGGTGATTTCGGTACTTCGTTCTCGACCTCCCGGCCGGTGCTCACCGACCTCCTCAATTTCTTCCCCGCGACGCTCGAGCTCTCGACCATCGGGCTGATCATCGGCGTCGTGCTGGGTGTCCCGATGGGCGTCGCCTCGGCCTACTGGCATGAGAAGTGGCCCGACCACCTGCTGCGTGTCGTCGGCCTCGTCGGCTATTCGGTGCCGGTGTTCTGGCTCGGCCTCGTCGGGCTGTTCGTCTTCTACTACCTGCTCGGCTGGGTCTCGGGTCCAGGCCAGCTCGATGTATTCTTTGTCGGCGTCGTCGACCGCATCACCGGCTCGATCCTGATCGACAGCGCCATCGCCGGCGAGTGGGAGATCTTCCTCAACGCCATCAGCCACATGATCCTGCCGGCCTTGCTGCTTGGCTATTACAGCCTCGCCTATATCTCACGCATGACGCGCTCGGTGATGCTCGACCAGTTGAGCCGCGAATATGTGCTGACCGCCCGGCTGAAGGGCGCCAGCGAGTTCCGCGCCGTGGCCGGGCATGCGCTGCGCAACGCGGCGATCCCGCTCGTCACCGTGATCGCGCTGAGTTATGGCGGGCTGCTGGAGGGTTCGGTGCTGATCGAGACGATCTTCTCGTGGCCGGGTATCGGCAACTACATCTATTCCTCGCTGTTTGCCGCCGACATGAACGCCGTGCTGGGCGGCACGTTGCTGGTCGGGATGGTGTTCATCCTTCTCAACATGCTGAGCGACGTGCTGTACCGCGCGCTCGATCCGCGCTCACGGGAGTTCGCCAAATGAGCGTCACCCCCGATCTCGTCGCCGATCCGAAGCGCGCGGTGCGCGCCGCCCGCTGGGCCGAGTTCAAGATCTTCGCCCGCCGCTTCATGCGCAACCCGCTGGGCGTGGTCGGGTTGGTCATCGTGGTGCTGCTGCTGTTCTGCGCCGCCTTCGCGCCGCTTCTCGCGACGCACGATCCGTATCTGCCGAGCCTGACCGACCGCCTCGCGGCGCCGAGCGCCACGTACTGGTTGGGCGCCGACGAGCTCGGCCGCGACATCTACTCGCGTATCCTCTACGGCTCGCAACTGACGCTGCTGATCGTGGCGCTGGTGATCGTCACCTCGGCGCCGATCGGGCTGATCATCGGCGCGGTTTCCGGCACGGTAGGCGGCTGGGTCGACGTGATCTTCATGCGCATCACCGACGTGTTCCTCGCCATACCCAAGCTGTTGCTGGCGCTGGCCTTCGTCGCAGCACTTGGGCCCGGGATCACCAATGCGGCGCTCGCCATCACGCTCACCGCCTGGCCGCCCTATGCGCGCCTGGCGCGGGCCGAGGCGCTGATCGTGCGCAACTCGGACTATGTGAACGCTGTGCGGCTCGCTGGAGCCAGCGAGTTCCGCATCATCGTGTTCCACGTCATCCCGATGTGCCTGAGCTCGGTGATCGTGCGCATGACCTTCGACATGGCAGGTATCATCCTCACCGCCGCCGGCCTCGGCTTCATCGGGCTCGGCGCGCAGCCGCCACTGCCCGAGTGGGGCGCCATGATCTCCACCGGCCGCAAGTTCATCTTCGACCAGTGGTGGGTGGCAACCGTTCCGGGCATCGCGATCTTCACCGTGTCGCTCGGCTTTAACCTCCTGGGTGATGCCTTGCGCGACCTGCTCGATCCGCATCTGAGGCAGCGCAAATGAGCGACCTCGTCCAGATCGAAAACCTGCAGGTCGCCTTCCGCAACGACGATGGCGGCTATAACGACGCGGTGCGCGGCGTGTCGCTCACACTGGGACGCGAAAAGCTCGGCATCGTCGGCGAAAGCGGCTCGGGCAAGAGCCTCACCGGCCGTGCCCTGCTCGGCGTGTTGCCGCCCTATGCGCGGATCAGCGTCGACCGGATGAACTTCGACGGCATTGACCTCAAGTCGGCCTCACCCAAGCTCCGCCGTTCGCTGCGCGGCGGCCGCATGGGGATGATCCTGCAGGACCCGAAATTCTCGCTGAACCCGGTAATGACCGTCGGCAAGCAGATCGTCGAAGCGATCCGCATCGGTGACCGTCGGATTTCGGGCGGCGACGCGAAGAAGAAGGCGCTGGGCATTCTCGAAGCCGTGCATATCCGCGAGCCGGAGCGGGTGTTTGGCCTCTACCCGCACGAACTCTCGGGCGGCATGGGGCAGCGAGTGATGATCGGCATGATGGTGGTGCGCGAACCGGACCTGTTGATCGCCGACGAGCCCACTTCGGCGCTCGACGTGACGGTGCGTACCCAGGTGCTGTCGATCCTCGACGAGTTGGTGACGCGGCGCGGGATGGGGCTGATCTTCATCAGCCACGACCTCAACCTGGTGTCGAAGTTCTGTGATCGGGTGATCGTCATGTATGCCGGGCGGATCGTCGAAAGCATCGAAGCGAGCCGATTGCACGAGGCAACGCACCCCTACACGCGCGGGCTCTTGTCCTGCCTGCCGCAGATCGATGGCTCGCTGGAGCCGCTGCCGGTGCTCAACCGCGACGCCAGTTGGGCAGGAGCCGCCTGATGCTCGCTATCCAACACCTCAACGTCGAGTTCTCGGGCAAGCTGGCGGTGCGCGACACCAGCTTCACGGTGCAGCCGGGCGAGAGTTTTGGGCTGGTCGGCGAATCCGGCTCGGGCAAATCGACCATCCTCCGCACCGTGATGGGGCTCAACGCCACCTGGAACGGCAGCATCAGCGTCGACGGGCAGGACGTCCGGAAGATCCCGCGCAAGCAACTGGCCAAAGTGGTCCAGATGGTGTTCCAGGACCCCTACTCGTCGCTCCACCCGCGCTATGTCATCGGTCAGCAGATCGCCGAGCCGATGAAGATCAACGGCATCGCCAACCCCGAGCGCCGCACCGCGGAACTGCTGGAGCTGATCGGGCTCGGCGCGAAATTCCAGTTCCGCTTCCCGCATGAGCTCTCTGGCGGCCAAAGGCAGCGTGTCGCCATCGCCCGCGCCCTGGCGCTCAGCCCGAAACTGCTACTGCTCGACGAACCGACCTCGGCGCTCGACGTCTCGATCCAGGCCGAAATCCTCAACCTGCTCAACCGGCTCCGCAAAGAGCTCGGCCTCACCTTCGTCATCGTCAGCCATGACCTGGCGGTGATCAGCTACATGTGCGAACGGCTGATGGTGATGCGCAACGCCCAACCGGTGGAAACGCTGACCCGCGAACAGCTGCGGTCGGGGGCGATTGTCGAAGACTATACCAAGGCGCTGATCGCGGCCGCTTAGGGTGTTCCTGGAGTCGGCCGAGGTCTCATTGACCGGGCTATTTCGCTCCATTTCCCCACCCACCGGCTGTCATCCCAGCGAAAGCTGGGACCCAACTCACAGCCCGTGCAGGTGGATATTTGGGTCCCAGCTTTCGCTGGGATGACATCGTAGGTGGGGCAAACTTCGCTGGGTTAGTTCGACAACATCGCCCCATACTCACCAACTATCGTGGGTTCACCGCCCCCGCTCACCGCACCTTCAGCAGAATGATCACCAGGAACCACAGACTCGCCAAGTGGATGAGCAGGAAACGCAGCAGCACCTGTGAGTTCGACCAGTTGAGGTTCTTGCGGGCGTGATCATGGAACGGGAAGCGGATCGACGAAAGGATGCGCAGTCCGAACACCCGGATCAGCGCCACTTTGGCGAGCCCGGTGGCGCCGTTGAACAGCATCAGCGGGGCGACGAAGAAGATCATCGCCGGGTTGCCGGAGACGACGATGCAGATGCCGACGAACAGCCCGATCGGGCGTGAGCCGGCATCGCCCATCAGCGCCGCGCTGGGCGGCGCGTTATGCCAGAGGTAGCCGACGATGACGCCGCAGAAGATGGCGGCGACGATGGCCCAGTTGGCGGCATCCTCACGGAACGGGATCAAGAGGTACTTGGCGTTGCCGGCGTCGCCGACCACCATGTAGAGGATGAAGCCGAGGGCGGCGATGGTGACCGCCGAGAGCGAGCCCGAGACGCCGTCGACGCCATCGTTGCAGTTGACCGCGTTGATGCAGAGCCAGACCACCGGCGTGTAGATCAACAGCCCCAGCCAGAACGGGATGTCGAACACCATCGGGGTGAACGGCAGCCACAGTTTGGTGTCTTGCCCCCAGAGCAGCACGACGCAGACGAACAGCGCCACCAAGAGGTCGGTCAGGCCCAGCGTCAGTTCGCTCAGACCCCCGGTGCGATCGTCGATGAAGCCGACGCCGGAGGCGAGCAGCACCGCGCCCATGGCGAAGTAGATGTGCGGATCGATCGGCGAGAACAGGGCGACGACCGCAAGAAGGATCAGGATCATGATGAGCCCGACGCCGACCGGCTTGCCGACGCTGTCCGCCGCGCCCACCGCATGGGCCCTGCCCCGGTCGCGCGGCAGCGCCTCCCATAGCCTCGGCAACAGGAACAGCGTCGCCAGTGCGGAAACGAGCGAGCCGACCGTGGCGAGGATCACGAAGGACGAGAGCAGGCGGGCAGGACCCCAGATCGGGGTCAGGAGGTCGGCAAGATAGGTCAGCATGATTTGGGAGGCGTCCCAGCGCGGCAATGCTGAAGCCGTAACCGAAGCGCGTGCCGAAATCGAAGCACGATTGTGGCTTTTCAACCACCCGCGTCAGCGCCCGCCAAAGGCGCCGGTGGTGAGGCCGGCGATGAAGGCGCGGTTGCCGAAAACGAAGACCAGCAGCACCGGGACGATGGCGATAACACTGCCGGTCATCAGCAGCGGCCAATCGGTATTGTACTGGCCTTGCAGCGTTGCGAGCGCGACGATCGCCACCTGCATGTCGGGCTTGGTGGTGGTGATGAGCGGCCAGAGGAAGTTGTTCCACTGGGCGACGAAGGTGAAGATGGCGAGCGCCCCCAGGGCGGGCTTCGCCAACGGCAGGACGATGGTGAGATAGATCTGCGCATGCGAGGCGCCATCGATGCGGGCCGCTTCGAGCAGTTCGCCCGGGATCGATTTCAGGTACTGCCGGAGCAGGAAGGTGCCGAAGCTCGAGAAGGCGTAGGGCAGGATCAGGCCCTGGTAGGTGTCGATCCAGCCGAGCGTCTTGATCAGGATGAAGTTGGGGATCAGCGTCACCTGCGAAGGCACCATCAGCGCCGCGAGGTAGATGAGGAACAGAACCTCGCGGCCGCGGAACCTGAGGCAAGCGAAAGCATAGGCCGCCATCGAGCAGGTGATGAGCTGCAACAAGGTCACCAGCACCGAGACGACGAGGCTGTTGGCCATGGCGCGGCCGAACGGGATGGTCGAAAAAATCCGCACATAGTTCTCGACCTGCGGGTCGGCGGTGAACAGGGTCGGCGGAAACTGGAACACGTCGGCTGCCGGCTTGAACGAGGTGGCAATCATCCAGACGAACGGGCCGCTCATCAGCAGCGCGCCGATCAGCAGGACCACGAACAGCACCCAATCGGTCGCGCTCTTACCCATAGTGCACCCAGCGGCGTTGCAGCTTGTACTGCACCAGGGTGAAGGCCAGGACGATCAGGAACAGCACCATCGCCGCGGCGCTGGCATAGCCCATCTGATAGAACTGAAATCCGTTCTGGTAGATGTAGTAGACCAGGGTGTTGGTGGCGTTGGCCGGGCCGGCCTTGGTCATCACCAGCACCAGTTCGAACACCTGGAAGCTGCCGATGATCGAGATCACCAGGACGAAGAAGGTGGTGGGCGAGAGCAGCGGCAGGGTGATGTGCCAGAAACGATCCCAGCCGGTGGCGCCATCGAGCGCTGCGGCATCATGCACATCCTTGCCGATGTTCTGCAGGCCGGCGAGAAACAGCACCATGGCGTAGCCGAGGTTCTGCCAGATCGAGACGATGATGATGGCCGGCATGGCCCAGCGGGTGGAGCCCATCCACTTGGGCAGGTCGGTGACGCCGACAAGGCTGAGGCCAGCGTTGATCAGACCGAAGTTCGAGTTGAACAGCCAGGCCCAGACCAGGGCGGCGGCGATGGTGCTGGTGACCACCGGCAGGAAATAGACGACCCGAAAGAAGGTCTGCCCCTTGATGCCGCGGTTGAGCACCAGGGCGCAGAGGAGCGCCAGGACGATCTGCACCGGCACCGAGACCAGGACGAAATAGGCAGTGTTGCCGAGCACCTTGGCGAAGATCTCGTCGCCGGCGAGGGCAAGGTAATTGCCGAGCCCCACCCAGGTCACCTCGTTGAAGAGGTTCCACTGGGTGAACGAGATGAAGAAGGCCGAGATCACCGGAATGGCGGTGAAGATGGCGAACAGCACCAGGCTCGGCGCGAGGAACAGCCAGGCCGCCCGCTCCTCGGCGAGCGCGACCTTGGTCAGCCTGAGCCGACTTCGGGCCACTATTTGTCGATCCCGTAGATATAGGCGGCGTTGCGGTAGAAGATCCGGTCCTGGTCATCGGCGCTGAGACCCATGGTGTCGAAGGCGGCCTTCCAGCGTTCGATATCGCCCTTCACCCGGCGCAGGTCGGAGTCCGAACCGTAGACGAGCTTGCGCGGTGAGATTTCCTTGCCGATATAGCCGCCCTCGACGATGTGGTTGTGCACCACGTCACCGCCGCTGATGTCGAAATAGAGTCGCGGCCGCCAGCGCGCCACGGCACTGGCGGTGCGGTAATCCGGCCAGCCCAGATGCGCCCCGATGATGAACAGCTCGGGGAAATAGAAGGCGATGGTGTCGAGATAGATCGGCTGCATGCGGGCGCTGGAATAGCCGTAGCGCTCGCGCTTGATGCCGCGCGACAGCCGGGTGACCAGCGCTTCCTCGTCGGCGCCTTCGGGGATGGCCTTCCAGGCATCCTCCTTGCCGCCTTCGAGGTAATCGACCGGGCCGCCGAGGATGCCGGTGTGGAACAGGATGCGCAGGCCCCGCGCCTGTGCTGCCTCGTAGAACGGGTAATAGGCCGGATCGTCGTAGTTGCGCGACACGCCCGAGATCTTGATGCCGTGAAAACCGCGCTGGTAGAAATCCTCGACCAGCGTCACCGGGTCCTTGTCGAGCTCGAGCCGGCCCAGGGCGACGATCAGGTCTGGACGCCGTTCCAGCGCACCGGCCAGCGCATCATTGCCGCGGCCGGGATTGGCGAGCAGCGCGACCTTCTCGATCCCGGATTGCTCGCAGGTATCGGACAGCGCCTCGAGGAAGCCGATCTCGGCGCCGCGCGAGAACAGCTTGTCCCAGAAGCCGTAGTGAACGTGTGCATCGAAGACGCGCATGGGTCAGATCCAGTTTCGCTAGAGCGCTTCAAACAAAAAGCGCGGCCAAATCAAAGGCTTTGAGGGCGGCCGGGGCGCTGCTCGCGTCCCGGCCAGTCGAGTGGCCTCGTGTTATCGTCTACTTGGCGAGTTCGGCGTTGACCTTGTCCTTGATGCCGCCGAGCGCATCGGCCGCACTGCTTTCGCCGTTCCACACCAGATCCAGCGCCGGCTGAATGTAGAGGTTGGAGAGATCGACGAAACGTGGGAACTGCGGGAACTGCTGGCCGACATCGGCTTCCCGGAGGAAGACATCACCGAACGGCGCTGTGAAGGCCGCCCGCACCGTCTCGTTGCCGGTCATCGCCGGCACCGCTGCCGCCTTGGCGCTGGCAAAGATCGACTGGCCCTCGGGACCGGCGAGATACTGCAGGAAGGCCCAGGCCGCTTCCGGGTTCTTGCTGTTGGCGTTGATGGCAAAGCCGGCGCCGCCGGTGCGGTTGGAGTGGATACCGGTCGGCCCGGCAGGCAGGTTCGCCACCGCCCACTTGAACGGCACATCGGCGAAGGTGCCGAGGCGCGAGGGGTTGGTGATCACCATTGCCGCCTGGCCGCTCGAGAACAGCTGGGCGGTGCCGCCGGCCTGCTCGGCCTCGAGGAAGTTCGGGGCAACCTTATCCTTGTTGATCAGGTCGCCAATATACTGGATCGCCTCGACCGCTGCCGGCTCGGCCAAGAGGAAGGTCGTCGGCTGCAGCGGATCGTCGAAGACATTGCCGCCATTCTGCTGCACCCAGGTAGCCCAATCGTTGGATTCGAGCGCGATGCCGTAGCGGGTGATGCGGCCACCTTCATTGGTGGTCAGCTTGATCGCCGCATCGCGGAGATCCGCCCATTTCCAGTCGGCATTCGGATAGGCGACGCCGGCGGCGTCGAAGGCATCGGAATTGTAGTAGAGGGCGCTCGGAGCGCTGTCGCGCGGGATCGAATAGAGCTTTCCCTCGAAGCTGTGGGTCAGCAGCGAACTCGGCACGTACTCATTGATCGGGAAATTGCTGGCCTTGATCAGGTCATCGAGCGGGGCCAGGGCGCCGCGCGAGGCGTAGCTCGGCACATTGGTGATGAAGAACACATCGGGGCCGGCGCCGGCAGCGAGTTGGGCATCGAGCCGGGTGAAATAACCCGACCAGGGAGCATGCTGGATCTCGATTTTCACATCCGGATGCGCCGCCTGATACTTCGAGACGATCTCCTCGAACGGCGGCAATTCGGGCGGATCGCCCCAGTATCCAAAACTAATCGTCGACTGCGCGAGCGCAGGAGACACTAATCCTAAAGCAGCGACGGCGTAGGCAAGCCACTTCTTAGCCATAACGGACTCCCTTGTCTGTGGTCTGTGTTTATTCTCTACAAATCCTATAGACAATTACTACTATCATTGCGCCGACGCTACGAGGCCGTTTCGAGAAACAGCTTTGCTCGCCCGTGCTCGGCGGCGAACTTTTCGAGCGCATCCGGCGTGGGCGCCGCCAAGGCGCCGTAGTCGGAGACCGAGAGCGAGCCGGCGAGCACCGCGAGTTCAGCCGCCTCTTCGGTGCAGCGGCCCGAGCAGAGCCCATAGAGGAACCCGCCATTGAAAGTGTCGCCGGCACCGGTGGTGTCCTTGACCGCCACTTCGGGTGCCGCCACCTTGATCCAGCGGCCGCCGTCGCTGACCAGGGCGCCAGCAGCGCCGCGCTTGATGGCGACGATCGGCACCAACTCGGCGAGCTGCGCCGCGGCCTTCTTGGGATGGTGCATGCCGGTGAGGGCGATGGCTTCGTCCTCATTGGGCGAGAACACATCGAGCAGCCCCAAGAACTCGCGCACCCCCGGAGTTTCGAGGGTAAAGTTGCCGCCACGGCAATCGGCAAAGAGCTTCGCCCCGCGCGCCTTGGCAGCGCGCATGAAAGCCAGCCATTCCGGCTCGAAACGGAAGGTCTGCAGCAGCCACGTGGGCTGCACCTTATCGAGCGTGCCGGCAGGCGGCGGTACGATGGCGCCATCGCCATAGGTGAGGAAACCGCGATCGCCGCCGGCGGAGAACACCGAAGTGACGCGGCGCAGCGGCTGGTCGAGGCGGTTGAACAATAATGGGCTGAGGCCGTCGCGCGCCGCCTGCTCGAGCACCAGGCCGCTGAACAGGTCGGAGCCGAAATCGGCGGCCCAGTGGATATCGAGCCCGAGCCGGGTCAGCGCCACGGCGATGTTGTAGGTGCCGCCGGGCAGCACGGCGAGGTCGCGTGCCACCAACTCGGCGCCGAGCTTCGGCACACCGGGCAGGCCGGCGAAGATCAGGTCGCAATAGTATTCGCCCGTCAGCAGTACGTCGGCAGAGCGCATCACAACCACTCCCCGACATGTGCCCTGTGCGCGGCGAGAAACTGCTCGACCAGCGGTTCGGCCCGCGAATAGGACAGCACCAACGGATGGGCGACCAGTGCCTCGACGGCGAGGGCGCGGCTCCGTTCGGCAACCGCCTGAACGGTGAGGCGCTCGTAGTGCTTCACCGAGCTCACCAGGTAGCCCTGCGCGTCGGGCATGGCGCCGATCGGCTGCGGGCGAATGCCGTGGTGATCGACGACACAGCTGACCTCGACCACGTCGCTGTCGCGCAGGCCAGCGATGGCGCCTTCATTGGGCACATTCAAACCGGTGCGAATCGGCGTGCCGCCCTGCAGCGCCTCGATCAGATCGAGCGCCACGCCGGCATAGCCTTCGCCGTCATGGGTATCCGCCACAGCCGCGACCGGCTCGGCGTCGTCGTGCGTATGCTGCATGTAGGTTGCACTGCGCTCGCGCTCGTAGGCGAAATAGACATCGAGCGCCTGCCCCGGGTCGGCTAACAACTCGGCTTGGCGCAAGCGTGGCAGGAGCCTCTGGTTGAGGGCCCGGATCTCCTCGCCGCGAGTCGGGCCGACGCCTCCCGCCGCCACCGCCTCGTCGGCGTAATAGTAATAATAGAGGTACTCGTTGAGCCACATGCCGTGCCGGCGCACCACATGCGGGGCGAACACCCGCTGCACCGTGCCGGCGAGGAAACGGTCATCGGCCAGCGCATCGGGCAGCACGTCGCGCCCGGCCACTTCGGCACGGCGGGTAAAGGACAGGTGATTGAGGCCGAACACCTCGGCCCGCACCGCGCGCTCGGGCAGCCGCAGCCACCGGGCAATCGCCGACTGCGCCCCGTTGGCGCTGTCGCAGATGCCGACACTGCGGCTGTAGCCGGCATCGCGCAGCGCCTGCGTGACGAGCCCGGCCGGGTTGGTGAAATTGAACAGCCACGCGTCCGGGCTGACGCGACGCAGGGTCTCGGCATAGGCAAGGATGGTCGGGATGCTGCGCAGGGCCATGGCAAAGCCGGCGGCGCCGGTGGTCTCCTGCCCGAGCACGCCATGCGACAACGCGATGCGCTCGTCGGCGATGCGGCCATCGATGCCGCCGGGGCGCACCGTGGTCACCACATAGCTGGCGCCAAGAAAGGCGGTTTCAGCATCGGTGGTGGTGCAGATGGTCACTACCCCACCGGCGCGCCGCGCCAGCTCAGTGGCAAGCGCACCGATCAGCTCGAGCTGCGGGGCATCGACATCCATCAGGCAGATCTCGGTGAGGCCGGTCCGCGCGGCCCGGCGGAGCGCCGAGTCGACGAACAACGGGGCGCGTAGCCCTCCCCCTCCGACAACGACCAGTTTCACCCTGAACGTCCCCCTTCAGTGCAACTGATCATATCCAGTCATAATAGGTAGGCAAGATGGAATCGTACGGCTAAGTTTGATCGGCGGGCGCGGCGCCCGCTTCCAAAGCGCAATCAGTTCGGTTACCCCAAAGCCATGGCCAACGGCGTGACGCGCGACGATCCCCTACCGCTCTACAAGCAGGTGAAGGAACGCCTGCTGCGCGCGCTCGACGACGGCACCATCCCGCCGCGCGCCAAACTCGCCTCGGAGCGGGAACTGGTCGAACTCTACGGGGTGAGCCGCATCACCATCCGCCAGGCGATGACTGAGCTGGTGCTCGAGGGGCACCTGCGCAGCCATCCGGGCAAGGGGTTCTATCCGACCGGGCGGCCCAAGGGGGTTTACGAGCTCGAACTGCTCCGCAGCTTCACGGCCACCGCCGTAGCGCATGGCCGCCGGCCGGGCAGCCGGCTGCTGACGGCGGCAGAGGTCGGCGCCCCCGAGGAAGTGGCTCGGGCGCTGCAGCTCAGCCCCGGCGACCGGGTGATCTCGCTGCGCCGTCTGCGCCTGATCGACGACCAGCCGGTGGCCATCGCGCATGACTGGATGCCGGCGGCGATCGTGCCGGACATTCTCGAGCTCGACTGGACCATGCCCAACAGCTCGCTCTATGCCGAACTCGCCGGCCGCTACGGACTGGTCCCGCAGCGCGGCCATACCATCCTCTCGGCCCGGCTGGCCGATTCGGAGGAAAGCCGCCTGCTGGAGCTGCCACCGCCGGCGGCGGTGCTGGGGGTCGAGCAGATGGCGTTCGACGTCGACGACCGCCCGCTCAACCTGACGCGTTCCACCCATCACCCGACACGCTATCCGCTGCGGCTGGACCAGGATTCGCGGAACAGTCGATCAAGTCGCTGAGCGGCATCAGTCGAGGAAGAAGCGCTCGAGTTGGGGCGCCACGGCTTCCGGGGCGGCGTTATGGGTTTGCCTCTCGAGGCTGCGGTGTTCAGCATTGGGGAGAAGCTCGGCCACCGGGCGCGCCGAGTTGCGGATCCAATCCGGGCTGGCGCCACCGTCCATCACGAGGACCGGAATGGTGACGCCACCCCACGCCCCCTTCGGCAGTGGCTTGCCCGACCATCCGGCCACCCAGCACCGCGACATCGTAAGCGATGGTGTGGGCCAGAGCTTCAAGCGCCGGCTAGGCAGGCGCCGACTTCATCTGGGCCACCTTGGTTCACCCCGGTAACGGGTCGATTCGCCGAGGGTTCCACATTGGAGGCGCCGGGCCTGGGCTAGGCGCCGCTGGCGAGGGACAGTTCGCGGGTGCGGTCGACGGCGATGTAGCGCTGGATCTGCGCGACGATCTGGCTGGCATGTTCGGCCGCCAGGCGGTCGCAGAGCTCGGCGTCTTCGGCCTCGATGGCGGCGACGATGGCGTCGTGCTCATCGACATATTTGCGCGGCAGGTGGTCGTTGAAGCTCTTGTAGTAGTAGAGCCTGAGAATCCGGCGGCCTTCATCGAGCAGGCGGGTGAACAGCCCGATGAAGTAGGGGTTGCCGCCAGCTTCGGCGATGGTGGCGTGGAAATTGCGGTTGTGGCCGATCATGCCCAGCACATCGTTCTCCCGCACCGCCCGCGCATAAGCCGCCTGATGCAGGCGCATCGTATCGAGATGCGCCCGGGTGCGGCTGCCGGCGGCGAGCCGGGTGGTCACCCGGTACATCAGGGTGAGCGCTTCGAAGTACACCGGCAGGGCGCCGAAATCGATCGGCGCGACGATGGTGTTGCGGTTGGGCAGCTGGCTCACCAGCCCTTCGGCACCAAGCCGCACCAATGCTTCGCGGATCGGGGTGCGGGACATGCCGAAGGCTTCGGCAAGCGTCACCTCGTCGAGCGGCGCGCCCGGCTCGAGCGACAGATCGAGGATTGAGGCCTTCAGCTGCTCATAGACCTTCTGGACGCCTGAGCCTTTGACGCGCGGCGCAAACTGGGCCGCTTCGCGCGAAGATCCACTCATGCTCCGGCTCCTGTCTGCTGCCAATTGACGAAATGTTAACGCGGCTGCATTGTGCCGACAAGGTGCATGCAAGGATGCATCTGAGGACAAGGGAGACGGAACGACATGCGTAATGTCATGAAAACCGCAGCGGGCCTCGCACTCGCCATCGTGCTCGGTGTGCCGGCAATGGCGCAGGATACGCTGACCATCGGCATCATGGTGCCGACCACCGGATCGGAAGCCACCTATGGCCAGGACATGGCCAATGCGGTGAACCTCGCGATCGGCGAGATCAATGCGGCCGGCGGCGTCCTGGGCAAGCAGCTGACCTCGACCATCGGCGACGACGGGTGCGACGCGCAGCTCGCCGTCAATGCAGCGAGCAAGCTGGCGGCATCCGGCGTGGTCGGCGTGGTGGGCGGCTACTGCTCGGGCGCCACGGTGCCGACGCTCAAGATCTACGGCGACGCCAAGATTCCACTGATCATTCCAGCGGCCAACTCGACCAAGCTGATCCCGGAAAACCCGGGCAACGCCTTCATGATCAACTCGACGGGCAATGACCAGGTGGCCAAGGCGATCGAGTACTTCAACGGTAAGGGCGTCAAGTCGATCGCCATCGTCAACCAGGGCGATGCCTACTCGCAGGACCTGGCGGACCTGACCAAGAAGAACTGGGAAGCGGCCGGCAACACGGTCACCAACTTCGAAACCACCAACAAGGGCGAGCAGGACTATTCGGCGGTGGTCACTGCCATCACGTCAGGCAACCCCGACGCGGTGTTCTGGACAGCCTATTATGCCGATGGCGGCCTCCTCATCCGCCAGCTGCGTGAGCGCGGCTACCAGGGGCTGATCGCGGTGGGCGACGGCTCCAACTCGCCGGAACTGTTCAAGATCGCCGGCCCGGCGGCCGAAGGCGTCATCGCCTTCTCCAACCCGACGGCCGAGTTCCTGCCCGAAGCCAAGGCGTTCGCCGAGGCCTACCAGAAGCAGTTCGGCGCCGCGCCGGGCCCCTACTCGACGCTCAGCTACGACGCAATGAAGCTGCTCGCCTGGGCCCTCACCACCGCCGGCACCACCGACTCTGCCAAAGTGATCGAGACGCTGCAGGGCGCCAACTTCACCGAGACCATCTCGGGCCCGATCTCGTTCACGCCAGAAAAGACCCTGGCGCGCTCGAACTTCGTGGTGCTCGAAGGCAAGGGCGGCGCCTGGACGCTGGCGCAGTAGCCACCTGACGCAATCGCGGATCGGCGCGCAAGTGCCGGTCCGCTCCGGGGCGGCATCACTGAAGGGCGAGGTGAGGGGTGAGCATCTTCGACGTCTTCACGAACCAGTTGCTGAACGGCATCGTGCTCGGTTCGTTTTATGCGCTGGTGGCGCTCGGCTACACCATGGTGTTCGGCGTGGTGAAGCTGTTGAACTTCGCCCATGGCGAGCTCTACATGGTGGGCGGCTTTGCCGGCTTCCTGGTGCTCTCGTTCCTCGCGCCCTATCTCGGGCCGGGCTGGCTGGGCGTCGCGGTGTCGCTGGTGCTGGCGATGATCGCCATCGGCTTTCTCGGCGTCGTCATCGAGCGCGTCGCCTACGCGCCGATGCTGTCGGCGCCGCGGCTTTCCATCCTGATCACGGCGCTGGCCGTGTCGCTGGTGCTGCAGAACGGCATGCTGACGCTGACCAAGGGGCAATATGTGCCGTTCGGCGCGGCGCTCGGTTTTGGCGGCGTACGGCTCGGGAACCTCTTCATCAGCTACAACCAGATGATCCTTGTCGGTGTCGCCGCGGCGCTGATGCTGGCGCTGGAACTCTTCGTGTCGCGCACCCAGTATGGCCGCGCCATGCGCGCCGTCTCGGTCGATAAGGACATGGCCCGGCTGATGGGCATCAACGTCAATGCGGTGATCGCCATCACCTTCTTCCTCGGCTCGGCGCTCGCGGCCGCTGCCGGCTCGATGGCCGGCGCCTATTACGGGTCGCTGTGGTACTTCATGGGCTTCCTGATCGGGCTCAAGGCGTTCACGGCCGCGGTGATCGGCGGCATCGGCTCGATCCCCGGCGCCATGCTGGGCGGCTTGATCCTCGGCCTGCTCGAGAGCTTCGGCACGCAGCTGCCGGGGGTGGGCAGCGAGTGGAAGGACGTGTTCTCGTTCTCCGTCCTCATCCTCGTCCTGGTGTTCAAACCGACGGGCCTGTTAGGCAAGCCCGAGCAGGAGCGCATGTGATGGCGCAATTCCCGGAACGACCGAGTGCCTGGGGCGGCCTGGCAACGCTGCTCGATACGCCGCAGAAGCGCTATGCGGCGATCGCCGTCATCCTCGTCGCCATGGCCGTGGCGCCCTACATCTTCGGGCCCTACGGCACGGTGATCCTCACCAACGCGCTGCTCTATGTGCTGCTGGCGCTGGGGCTCAACATCGTCGTCGGCTATGCCGGCCTGCTCGACCTCGGCTTTGCGGCGTTCTTCGCGGTCGGCGCCTATACGGTGGGCATCACCACGCTGCATTTCGGGCTCAACTTCTGGCTGGCGCTGCCGCTGGCCATCCTCCTCGCCATCGTCGCCGGCATCGTGATCGGGGCGCCGACGCTCAGGCTCCGTTCCGACTACCTCGCCATCGTGACGCTGGGCTTCGGCGAGATCGTCCGGATCACGGCGCGGAACCTGCGCGAAACCGGCGGCGCCAGCGGGCTGATCGGCATCGAGTCGCCGTGGCTGTTCGGCTGGCACATCCGCACGCCGCTCGATTTCTACTATGTGTTCTGCGTGCTGGCGATCCTCGGCGTCATCGCCTCGGTGCGGCTCGCCAACTCGCGGCTCGGGCGCGCCTGGCTGTATGTCCGGCACGACGAGGATGCGGCCGAGGCGATGGGCATCAACCGGGTGAAGGTGAAGCTCGCCGCCTATGTGGTCGGCGCCATCTACGGATCGATCGGCGGGGCGTTCTTTGCCGCCAACCTCGGGGCGATCTCGCCCGAGAGCTTCTCGTTCCGGCAATCGGTGCTGATCCTGATGGCGGTGATCCTTGGCGGCATGGGCAAGATCCCGGGCGTTATCCTCGGCGCCTTCATCGTGATCCTCGCGCCCGAACTGCTGCGCGACTTCGGCGATCTGAGGCTGCTGATCTTCGCGGTGGGTCTGTTGCTGATCATGCTGTTCCGGCCCAGCGGCATCTGGCCGGCGAGGAGCAAACGATGAGCCTCCTCGACCTCAAGGGCGTCAGCCTCAGCTTTGCCGGATCGAAAGTGCTCGACGCGGTCGATTTCAGCGTGCCGGCCGGCCGGATCGTCAGCCTGATCGGGCCGAACGGGGCGGGCAAGACCTCTTTGTTCAACTGCATCACCGGCTTTTACAAACCGCAGCAAGGATCGATCCGTCTCGACGGCACCGAGACGCTGCGGATGAAGCCGCATCAGGTGACGCAGCTCGGCATCGCGCGGACCTTCCAGAACGTCCGGCTGTTCCGCGAGATGACGGTGCTGGAGAACGTCATGTCGGGCCAGCACAGCCGGACCCGCGCCGGGGTGATCGATGCGATCCTGCGGCTGCCCTCGCAACGGCGCGAGGAAGCCGAGATCCGGCGGGTCGCCGAGGAGTGCCTGAGCTTTGTCGGCATCACCGAAGGCTGGGACCGGGAGGCGACCACCCTGCCCTATGGCTGGCAACGCCGCGTCGAGATTGCGCGGGCCCTGGCGACGACACCGCGGCTGTTGCTGCTCGACGAGCCGGCCGCCGGACTGACCTCAGGCGAGAAGGAAGAGCTGATCGAGCTAATCCGCCGCATCCGCAACGAACGCGACGTCTGCATCCTGCTGATCGAACACGATACCGGGCTGGTGATGCGCCTCTCGGAGCGGGTCAGCGTGCTCGACCACGGGGTGATGATCGCCGAGGGCACGCCCAAGGAGATCCAATCCAACCAGCGGGTGATCGAGGCCTATCTCGGTGTCGAGGAGGACGCACTTGACCTCTGATGTGATCCTCCAACTCGAAGGCATTGCCAGCGCCTATGGCAAGATCGATGCGGTGAAAGGCATCGACCTCGAGGTCAAGCGCGGGCAGATCGTGACGCTGCTCGGCGCCAACGGCGCCGGCAAGACCACGACGCTCAAGACCATCTCGGGCCTCGTCCGCGCCAAGGCCGGCCGGGTGCTGTTCGAGGGCAACGACATTACCGGCATGCCGGCGCACCAGATCGCGCGGGCCGGCGTGGTGCATGTGCCCGAGGGGCGGCACGTGCTGCGCGGCCTCAGCGTGCGCGAGAACCTGGAGCTTGGCGCCTTCACGGTCAAGGACGCGACGCTGAGGAAGGACCGGCTCGAACAGGTGTTCGCGCAGTTCCCGATCCTCAAGACGCGCGCCAACTCGGATGGTTCGCTGCTGTCGGGCGGCGAGCAGCAAATGCTGGCGATCGGCCGGGCGCTGATGCATGGCCCGAAGATCCTGCTGCTCGACGAACCCTCGATGGGCCTCGCGCCCAAGCTGGTGCTGGAGACGATGAAGATCGTGAAGCGGCTCAACCAGCAGGGCACGACGATCCTGCTGGTCGAACAGAACGCCCGGCTGGCGCTGCGGCTCGCCCATTACGGCTATGTGCTGGAGAGCGGGATCATCCGCCTCGAAGGCGAAGCGGCGAAACTGCGAGAAGACCCCTCGATCGTTCAGGCCTATCTCGGCAGCTGAATGCATCTCCCAACGACCTCCACGTAAGCCCAAAGGCCACCTGACTTGACCACGACGACCAGCATCGACGTCGCCATAATCGGCGCCGGCATTATCGGCGTATCCACTGCCTTCAAACTGCAGGAGGCGGGGCGGACAGCCGTGCTGATCGACAGAACGGGGATTGCCGAGGAGACCAGCCGCGGCAATGCCGGGGCCTTCGCCTTTTCCGACGTGATCCCGCTGGCGACCTCGGGCATCCTCGGCAAACTGCCACGCTGGCTGAGCGACCCGCTGGGCCCACTCACCATCCGGCCGGAATACCTGCCACAGATTACACCCTGGCTGCTGCGCTTCTGGCGCGCCGGCTGGCCCGACAAGGTGGCAGCGAGCCTCAAGGCGCAGAGCGCCATGATGCGGGTAGCCCGAGCCGAACTGGAGGCGCTGGTCGCCAGCGCCGGCTTCGACGGCATGATCCGCCGCGACGGGGTGCTCGAACTCTACGAGAGCGAGGACGAGCTCCGCAAAACCGCGCGGGACGATGCGGCCAAAGCTGCTGAGGGCATCGAGTTCCGGCATGTGCGGGGCACCGAGTTGGCCGAGCTGCAACCCGGCCTCGCCCCGCGCATCACCTGCGCCACCTTCATTCCGAAGTGGCAGACGGTCAGCGACCCCTATGACTATGCGGTGGCGGTGGGCGAGGCGGCAATGGCGCGCGGCGCCAGCTTCCGCCGGGCCGAGGTGGCGCAGTTGCGGCCCGAGCACGATGGCGTCGTCATCCAGCTCACCGACGGCAGTTCGCTGCGGGCCCGGCAGGTGGTGGTGGCGGGCGGCGCCTGGTCGAAGCGGCTGACGGCGCCACTCGGCGACGACATCCCGCTCGAAACCGAACGCGGCTACAACACCACGCTGCCCGGCTACAGTTTCGATCTCAAGCGGCAACTGGTGTTCGGCGGCCATGGGTTCGTTGCGACGCCGCTCGCCGGCGGCATCCGCATCGGCGGCGCGGTGGAACTCGGCGGACTCAAGCTGCCGCCAAACTTCAAGCGCGCCGATGCCATGCTCAAGAAGGCAGCGACGTTCATGCCCGGCCTTGTGACTACAGGCGGCAAGCAGTGGATGGGCTTCCGCCCGTCGCTGCCCGACAGCCTGCCGGCGATCGGCTTCTCGCGCGCCTCGCGCCATGTCGTTTATGCCTTCGGGCATGGCCATCTTGGCCTGACGCAATCGGCCGGCACCGGTAAACTGGTGACCGAACTCCTCACCGGCGCCACGCCGTCTCTCGACCTCACGCCCTTTTCTCCGCAACGCTTCTAGAACGAGCCTTTCATGTCCCGGCATATCTTCACCTGCATCGACGGCCACACCTGCGGCAACCCGGTCCGTTTGGTCGCCGGCGGCGGCCCGCTGCTAACGGGCAATTCGATGATGGAGCGGCGCGCCGACTTCCTTCAAAACCACGACTGGATCCGCAAAGGCCTGATGTTCGAGCCGCGCGGCCACGACGTGATGAGTGGCTCGATCCTTTATCCGCCGACACGCGAGGATTGCGACATCGCGATCCTGTTCATCGAGACCTCGGGCTGCCTCTACATGTGCGGGCACGGCACCATCGGCACCGTCACCATGGCGATCGAGAACGGGCTGATGACGCCGAAGACGCCGGGGGTGGTGAACCTCGATGTCCCCGCCGGCAAGGTGGTAGCCGAGTACACGATGGATGGCGAGTATGTCGACAAGGTGCGGCTCACCAACGTGCCGAGCTTTCTGCATTCGACCGACCTCGAAATCGAGGCGCCGGGGCTTGGCAAGCTCAAGGTCGACGTGGCCTATGGCGGCAATTTCTACTGCATCGTCGACGCCCAGGAGAATTTCTCCGATATCGCCGACGTGTCGGTGGGCGATCTGCTGCGCTGGAGCCCGGCGCTGCGCACGGCGATGAATGAGCGCTACGAGTTCGTGCACCCGGAGAACGACAAGATCCGCGGCTGCACCCATATCCTGTGGACCGGCAAGCCAACCGACGCCGCCAATACCGCCCGCAACGCGGTGTTCTATGGCGACAAGGCGATCGACCGCTCGCCCTGCGGCACCGGCACTTCGGCGCGCATGGCGCAGTGGTATGGCCGCGGCAAGCTCAAGGTCGGCGACGCGTTCAACCACGAATCGATCATCGGCTCGGTGTTCAACGGCCGGGTCGAGCGCGCGGTGAAGGTCGGCAACTATGACGGCATCGTCCCTTCGATCGCCGGCTGGGCCCGCCAGACCGGCCTCAACACCATCTATATCGACGACCGCGACCCCTTCGCCCACGGTTTTTCACTGGTGTGAGCGATGGCGGCGGATTTCGAGAAAGGCCCCCTCACCCGGCGCTACGCGCCGACCTCTCCCCCCGGGGCGCTACTGCGTCCCCAAGGGAGAGGTGGTGGTTGGGCAAGATCGAGCCACAGCAACACCTCTCCGTTGGGGGAGAGGTCGGATTGCGCAGCAATCCGGGTGAGGGGGCCTTCTGAATGAAAATCACCGCCATCAAAGTCTACCAGGTCGATCTGCCGCTGCGCGAAGGGCGCTACAACTGGAGCGGCGGCAACTTCATGGAGGTGTTCGACTCGACCGTGGTGGCGGTCGAGACGGATGCCGGGATCACCGGCTATGCCGAGTGCTGCCCGCTCGGCTCGGCGTACCTGCCCTCCTACGCCAAGGGGGTGCGGGCCGGCATCGAGGAGATCGGACCCAAGCTGATCGGACATGACCCGACGGACCTGTGGCCGCTCAACCACCACATGGACGCAGTGCTGCGCGGCCACCCCTATGTGAAGGCGCCGATCGACATCGCCTGCTGGGATATCCTGGGCAAGGTCGCGGGGCTGCCGGTCCATAAGCTGCTGGGCGGGGCCGAGCAGGAGAAGATCGCGCTCTATCGGGCGATCAGCCAGGAAGATTCCGCTGCGATGGCCGAGAAGATCGCCGGCTACCGCGCCGAGGGCTATACCAGGTTCCAGCTCAAGGTCGGTGGCGACCCCAATGACGACATCGGGCGCATCCGGGCCTGCCGCGCAATCCTCGCCGACACCGATATTCTCGTCGCCGATGCCAATACTGGCTGGACCATGGCCGACGCAGCGCGGGTGGTGAACGCCGTCCGCGATCTCGATGTCTATATCGAGCAGCCCTGCATGAGCTACGAGGAGAGCGTTTCGATCCGCCGGCGCACCAGCCTGCCCTTCGTCCTCGACGAGAATATCGGCACGGTCGGCGACCTGGTGAAGGGGATCTCCGAGGATGCGTTCGACGTCATCAACCTCAAGATCAGCAAGGTCGGCGGCCTCACCAAGGCGCGACAGATGCGCGACCTCTGCGTCGCCTCGGGCATCCCGATGACCATCGAGGACACCTGGGGCGGCGACATCGTCACCGCCACCATTGCGCACCTCGCCCGCTCGACGCCGCAGAAATTCTGCTTCACCGCGACGGACTTCAACTCCTACGTCACGGTGTCGATCGCCGACGGGGCGCCGAGGCGGGTGAGTGGGTTTATGACGGCGAGCGATGCGCCGGGGCTGGGGGTGGAGCCGAAATGGGATGTGCTCGGGCAGGCTGTGCAGGTGATTGCGTGAGTCAGGACTTGGCGGGGTGTCGCAGTCAGGTCCCCTCTCCCGTTTACGGGGGAGGGGAGACCACGCGAAAGCGTGGTGGGAGGGGGGTGCCCCACGCACTGATCGTGGGCGGCTGGGGCAGACGCCGGAGTTTGCGGCTCCCCCCTCCCACCAGCCTTTCGGCTGGTCCCCCCTCCCCCGCAAGCGGGAGAGGGCGCGCCGACTGCGACACCCGGCACTCGGTGACCCCATGAGAACCACACGTGCCATCCAGATCGTCGGCTGCCATGCCGAGGGTGAGGTCGGCGATGTGATCGTCGGCGGGGTCGCGCCGCCGCCGGGCGAGACGCTGTGGGAGCAGTCGCGCTTCATTGCGCGCGACCAGGTGCTGCGCAACCTGGTGCTGAACGAGCCGCGTGGCGGGGTGTTCCGGCACGTGAACCTGCTGGTGCCGCCTAAAGATCCGCGGGCGCAGATGGGCTTCATCATCATGGAGCCCGAGGATACGCCGCCGATGTCGGGTTCGAACTCGATCTGCGTTTCGACCGTGCTGCTCGATACCGGCATCATCCCGATGACCGAGCCGGAAACCCGGCTGGTGCTGGAAGCGCCGGGCGGCATCGTCGAGGTGGTCGCGGAGTGCCGGAACGGCAAAGCGGAACGGATCACCGTTACCAACGTCCCGAGCTTTGCCGACAAGCTCGGCGCAACGCTCGAGGTCGAGGGCGTCGGCACCCTTACCGTCGACACCGCCTATGGTGGCGACAGCTTTGTCATCGTCGACGCCCAGGCGCTGGGCTTTCGCATCGCCCCGGATGAAGCCCGCGAGCTGGCTGAAACCGGCATCCGCATCACCCGCGCCGCCAACGAGCAGCTCGGCTTCACCCATCCGACCAACCCGGATTGGACGCATTTCTCGTTCTGCCAGATCGCCGCGCCGCTTGAACGGCAGGATGGCCTCTTGACCGCTGCCAACGCGGTGGCCATCCAGCCGGGCAAGATCGACCGCTCGCCCACCGGCACCGGTGCCTCGGCCCGCATGGCGGTGCTGCGGGCCAAAGGCGAGATGCAGGTTGGCGACCGGTACCTCGCCCGCTCGATCATCGGCTCGGAGTTCCTGGGCCGGATCGAGCGGGATACGACGCTCGGCGACCGGCCGGCGATCATCCCCTCGATTTCCGGGCGGGCCTGGATCACTGGCACCCGTACCGAGATGCTCGACCCGTCCGACCCCTGGCAGGGCGGCTACCGGCTCTCCGACACCTGGCCACGGATCGGCAAGTGACCACCCATATCGCCCATGACGAGCTGGTCGCCCTGCTGCACCAGGCGTTCCTCAGGCACGGCTGCTCCGAGACGGTGGCGAGCCTCCTCGCCGAGAACATGGCCGGCGCCGAACGCGACGGCGCGCATAGCCACGGCATCTTTCGCATCAAGGGTAACCTCGCCTCGCTCGATTCCGGCTGGGTCGATGGCAGGGCGGTCCCCGTGCTCGAGGATGTGGCGCCCGGCATGCTCAGGGCCGACGGCCGCAACGGCTTTTCGCTGCCGGTGCTGGAACTGGCGCGTGAGCCGCTGATGGCCAAGGCGCGGGCCAACGGCATTGCGATGCTCAGCGTGCGCAAGGCGCATCACTTCAGCGCCGTGTGGCCCGATATCGAGCCGTTCGCACGCGAGGGGTTCCTGGCGCTGGCGATGATCAACTCGATGGCCTCGGTGGTGCCGCACGGTGGTCATCGCAAAGTCTATGGCACCAATCCGTTCGGCTTTGCCGCGCCGCGCGAGGGCACCGATCCCCTGGTGTTCGACCAGGCCTCGAGCGCCATGGCCAATGGCGACGTGCAGATCGCCCGGCGCGAAGGCCGGCAGCTGCCGCCGGGGACCGGCATCGACCGGCACGGCAACCCGACCACCGATCCCGATGCGATCCTCGATGGCGGCGCGCTGCTGCCGTTCGGCGGGCACAAGGGCTCCTCGATCGCCATGATGATGGAGATCATGGGCGCGGCGCTGGCCGGCGGCGACTACTCGTTCGAGATCGACTGGAGCGCCTATCCGGGCGCCGCCACGCCGCATGGCGGCCAGACCTATATCCTGATCGACCCGTCCCGCGGTGCGGTGAACAGCTTTGCCAACCGGCTCGAAGTGCTGATCGCCGAGATCCACGACGCCGGCCAAACCCGCCTTCCCGGCGATCGCCGTTACGCTATCCGCCGCGACAGCCTCACCGACGGCATCGCCGTTGACGACGAGGCGCTCAAGGAAATCCGGGCGCTGGCGGCTGGCTGAGCGGCTTGCCGCCCTTGCACCACGTTACAGCGCCCCTGTCGGCCAGACGACTCCTGAGTTCCAGCCCCCTTCGCGCCAGGGGTCGTGCTCGTCGTGTGGCTCGGTGACGTTCATGTGAACGTCTCTGGCACAACCTCACCACAGGGCGAGCCGTATCTGTGTTCATTTGAATATCAGGCCTTCCCCATATGAACATCGATCGCTACCAATAGGGAACGAGGACGGAAGAGCCTCGCTGAAAACCGGAGGAACGATCTGATGCGCAAGTTTGCCTTGCTACTGTCGACCGGCGTTCTCGCCACTCTTGCCTATGCGCCCGCGTCAATTGCCCAGACTGAAATCACCTGGTGGCACGCGATGGATGCCGAACTGGGCAAGAAACTTGAGGAGATCGCGACCGGGTTCAACAACAGCCAGTCCGAGTACAAGGTCGTTCCAACCTATAAGGGCACCTATCCGGAAACACTGACGGCGGCGATCGCCGCGTTCCGCGCCAACGAGCAGCCCGCGATCGTGCAGGTCTTCGAGGTCGGCACCGGCACGATGATGGCCGCCAAGGGCGCAGTCTACCCGGTATTCCAGTTGATGGCCGACAACGGCGAGCCCTGGGATCCGTCAGGTTTCCTCGCGCCGGTGGTGGGCTACTACTCCGATACCGATGGGAACATCCTGTCGATGCCGTTCAACTCCTCCACTCCGATCATGTACTACAACAAGGACGTGTTCGAAAAAGCCGGCCTCGATCGCGAGACCCCACCCAAGACCTGGGCAGAGCTCGAAACCATGAGTCGCAAGATCATGGAATCAGGCGCCGCCCCATGCGGCTTCACCAGTGGCTGGATCACCTGGGTCCAGACCGAGAACCTGTCGGCCATCCACGATCAGCCCTTCGGCACGCTGGAGAACGGCTTCGGTGGGCTCGGCACCGAGTTCAGCTTCAACGGCCCGGTACAGGTCAAGCATTGGGACAATCTCAAGAAATGGTCCGACGAAGGCCTGTTCGAGTATGGCGGCCCGGTCGGCGGCGGCGACGCGCCACCGAAATTCTACGCCCAGGAATGCGCCATCTACATGAACTCCTCGGCTTCACGCGCCGGCGTCATCAACAACGCCAAGGATTTTGAGGTCGGGTTCGGTCCCCTGCCCTACTATGACGACGTGACCACCGATCCGAAGAACTCGATCATCGGCGGCGCCACCCTGTGGGTCCTCAACGGCAAGGACCCTGCCGTCTACAAGGGCGCGGCAAAGTTCTTCACCTATCTCAGCCAGCCCGACGTCCAGGCGGCATGGCACCAGGCCACCGGCTACCTGCCGATCACCAATGCGGCCTTCGAGCTCGGCAAGTCCCAGGACTACTACGCCAAGAATCCAGGCTCCGACATCGCAATCGGCCAGATCACCCGGGGCACCCCTTCGGCCAATTCCAAGGGCGTCCGGTTCGGCAACCTGACGCAGGCCCGCTCCGTGGTGGATGAGGAATTCGAGGCCATGCTCTCCGGCTCGAAGACTGCCCAGCAGGCGCTCGATGCAGCGGTTGAACGGGGGAACCAGATCCTCCGCGACTTCGAAGCTGCCAACCAGTAGTCGCGCCGGTTCGGACCAACGATCCCGCCTCACCCTCATATCGAGGGTGAGGCGAAGCGAACTGGCGCTCGCAGGGCGCCAACGAGGGGGAGCATGCAGACCAAACGTACGATCTTCCCGAACAAGGTGCTTCCGTATCTGCTGCTGGTCCCGCAGCTGGCGGTGACGCTGGTCTTCTTCATCTGGCCGGCCCTGCAAGCCGTGACGTCGTCGTTCGAGCGCGAAGACCCGTTCGGCTTCAAGACCACCTTCGTCTGGTTCGAGAACTACCGGCGGCTGTTCGTTGACCCCAACTATCTCGGGTCGCTGAGCAAAACCGCGGTCTTTGCCACCAGCGTCACCGTGCTCGCCATGTCGGTTTCGCTGCTGCTGGCGGTCGCAGTCAGTCGAGTGCTGCGGACCAGCCGGCTCTACACCACGCTCCTCGTCTGGCCCTACGCCGTCGCCCCGGTGGTGGTCGGTGTCCTCTGGTGGTTCATGTTCAACCCCACCATCGGCATCGCGCCCTACATTCTGCGCGGCTTCGGCGTCGACTGGAACCACCGTGTCGATGGCGTCGATGCCATGCTGCTGGTGGTCATGGCCGCGAGCTGGAAGCAGATCTCGTACAATTTCCTGTTCTTCGTGGCCGGCCTGCAGTCGATTCCGCAGTCGCTGATCGAAGCGGCGGCAATCGATGGCGCCGGGCCGTTCAAGCGGTTCTGGACCATTGTCTTTCCCCTGCTTTCGCCGACGACGTTCTTCCTGCTGATCATCAACATCAACTACGCCATGTTCGATACCTTCGGCATCATCGACGCCACGACCCAGGGCGGCCCGGCGCAGGCGACGAACGTGCTGGTTTACAAGGTCTATTCCGACGGCTTCCTCGGCCTGAACATCGGCTCGTCATCGGCCCAGTCGGTGATCCTGATGATCGTCGTGATCGCACTGACGGCGGTGCAGTTCCGCTATGTCGAGCGGCGCGTGCAGTATTAGGGGGCCGCAGCAATGATCGAAAACCGGCCCATCCTCGCTTTCCTCACCCACCTGGTGCTGATCCTCGGCGTGGTGATCGTGGTGTTCCCGGTCTACCTCGCGTTTGTCGCCTCGACCCATGGCGGCGGCGACTTCCTGCGCGGGCTGGTGCCGCTGCTGCCCGGCCCCGACATGTTCGCCAACTACGAGTTCATGCTGACCGAGGGGCTGACCACGGCGGGCGCCCCGCCGCTGTGGATCATGCTGCTGAACTCGCTGATCATCGCCCTGGTGATCGCCACCGGCAAGATCGTCATCTCGATCCTGTCGGCCTATGCCATCGTCTTCTTCAAATTCCCGTTCCGGATGCTGGCCTTCTGGATCATCTTCATCACCCTGATGCTGCCGGTCGAAGTGCGCATCATGCCCACCTTCAAGGTGGTCGCCGACCTGGGGCTGCTCAACTCCTATGCCGGCCTCACCATCCCGCTGATCGCCTCGGCGACGGCGACTTTCCTGTTCCGGCAATTCTTCCTCACCGTCCCCGACGAGTTGATGGAGGCCGCCCGCGTCGACGGCGCCGGCCCGATGAAGTTCTTCCGCGATATCCTCTTGCCGCTGAGCCGCACCAACATCGCGGCGCTGTTCGTCATCCTCTTCATCTACGGCTGGGTGCAGTATCTCTGGCCGCTGCTGGTGACCACCGACAGCCGCTACTACACCATCGTGATGGGGATCAAACGGCTCGCCGCCACCGCCGATGCGGAACCGCAATGGCACCTCGTCATGACGGCCGTGATGCTGGCCATGCTGCCACCCGTCCTCGTCGTCATCCTCATGCAGCGCCTGTTCGTCAAAGGCCTCGTCGAAACCGAGAAATAACCGCAAATGGCAAGTATCGACATTTCAGCCGTCAAGAAGGTCTACGCGGGCAACGTGACGGCCATCCACAACCTCGACCTCACCATCCCGGATGGCGAACTGGTGGTGCTCGTTGGTCCGTCGGGCTGCGGCAAGTCCACGCTGCTGCGGATGATCGCCGGGCTCGAGACGATCACCGAAGGCACCATCTCGATCGACGGACAGGTCGTCAACAAGAAGGAACCGGCAGAGCGCGACATCGCCATGGTGTTCCAGAACTATGCGCTCTACCCCCACATGTCGGTGCGGGGAAACCTGGAGTACGGGCTCAAGAACCGCGGCACGCCGCGCGACGAGATCAACCGGCGCGTGGCCGAAGCAGCGCGCATCCTCGAGATCGAGCCGTTTCTGGACCGGCGACCGCGCCAGCTGTCGGGCGGCCAGCGCCAGCGCGTCGCCATGGGCCGCGCAATCGTGCGCAAGCCCAAGGCGTTCCTGTTCGATGAGCCACTATCCAATCTCGATGCCAAGCTGCGCGGGCAGATGCGGATCGAGATCAAGCGGCTGCAGCGCAGCCTCAGGACGACGAGCGTTTATGTCACCCACGATCAGCTCGAGGCCATGACCCTGGCCGATCGGCTGGTGGTGATGAATGCGGGACGGATCGAGCAGGTCGGCGCACCGATCGAACTCTATGAGCGGCCCGCGACGCTGTTTGTCGCCGGCTTCATCGGCTCCCCGCCGATGAACCTGATCGACGTCGACTATCTGCGCGGCCACGGCGAAGATCTCAAGCTGCCTGAGAGCACCGACCTGTGCGGCATTCGTCCCGATACGATCCAGGTGACCGATCCTACCGAGCCCTCGGTGCGCCTCGAAGCTACGATAGAGCTCTACGAGCCGATCGGCGGCGAGAGCCACCTGCATTTGCGCCTCGAGGGGAGTGACCAGTTGATCGTTGCTGCGGTGCCAGCCCGCACGGCGGTGGTCGAAGGCGCGACCATTCCGCTCCATGTCCGCATCGCGGACCTGCATCCATTCAACCGTGCCACTGGTCGCCGCACTGACTGAGCCTGGTGAAGCACGATGGGACTGAATCATCGATCGCCGGACTCGCTGCGCCAAGCTATCACGCGCATCGCGAGACTCCCGCGGTCACGCAGGCGCCCCGCGGGCGCGATACAATCCATGGCGGACAACTCATGAACTGAAATGAGCAGCACTCACCTCTCCCAACGGCAACAGGACATCCTGGATCAGATCGCGTCGGGCGGCGCACAGCAGATCGACGAACTGGCGCGGCGATATGGGCTGACAACGCAAAGCATCCGGCGCGACATCAATGTGCTGTGCGGATTGGGACTCGCAAGAAGGCTGCATGGCGGCGTCGATCTCCCGGTGCTGCCGCAGAACAGCCCGGTCCACACCCGCTCGCTGCTGCAAAGTGCCGCGAAACGGCGGATCGGCGCGAAAATCGCCGAACTCATTCCCGACGGCTCCACTGTCTTTCTCGGCATCGGGACAACGGTGCAGTTCACGGCCGTTGCGTTGCGAGAGCATTCCGATCTGACAGTGGTGACCAACAATGTCGAAGTCGCCATGGTGCTGGGTGCTGCGCCAGGGATACAGTTGCACGTCACCGGCGGCGTCTGGCGGCCCAATGATCGGGACGTGGTCGGTCTCGATGCCATCCGCTATTTCGAGAAGTTCCACGCCACGCACGCCGTGGTCGGTGCAGGTGGTTTGAACCCGCAGGCCGGGGCGCTCGATTTCAGCCAGGGCGACGCCCAGATCAGCAATGGCATCCTCGCAAACTCCCGCACCCGCATCCTGGCGGCCGACGCGACCAAGTGGGACCTTGCCGCAGCGGTGCGAATTGCCCCCTTCTCGGCCTTCTCATGCTTCGTAACGGATCGACTTCCCGACAGCCCGGAAGCATCGCGACGCCTGGGCGAAAGCGGCATCAGGGTTATCGTATGCGGCGCGCCTGAGGCGGAGTGAGCTGTTTCGCCGCCGCCGTCGCTTGACTCACTACCAGAAGTGCGGCCAGTAGCGTCCGTCTCGAAGCAAGGGCACACGTGACCGGCGTAGCAGTCATTCTCGGCGGGGCCTTGCGGCGTCTGACGGCTGGCCGCTGGCGCAGCGTCGTCTTGCTCGCCGCCTCGATCGGGATCGGGATTGCCGCCGGCTTGGTTGTCGCGCTGATCAGCCTAGTCGCACACTTCCTGCATCAATCGCTGTTCGGCCTACCTGCTGACCAGCGCCTGAGTGCCCAGGCCGAGCTTTCAAATCCACTGCTTGCCCTGCTGCCGGCAATTGGCGGTATCCTGATCGGGGTGAGTATCGTCTTGTACAGGCGGTTTCGTACCCGTCCGCCAGTCGATCCGATCGAAGCCAATGCCATCCATGGCGGCAAGCTTTCCTTTCGCGAAAGTCTGATCGTGACCGTGCAAATCCTGATCTCCAGCGGGTTTGGCGCTTCGGTCGGCCTTGAGGCCGGCTACACCCAGATGTCTTCAGCAATCGGATCCAAGGCTGCCGGGTTCCTTCGGCTGCGCCGCAATGAAGTTCGCATGCTGGTGGGATGCGGCGCGGCGGGTGGCATCGCGGCAGCCTTCGACGCACCGCTTACCGGGGCATTCTATGCCTTCGAGCTGATTATCGGGGTCTACTCGGTGGCCCTGTTGGCGCCGGTTGTCGCGGCCTCTCTCGCGGCCAGCTTTACCGCGCACTGGCTTGGCGCACTGCAAACCCCGATTGAGGTCGGCACGATTGGGCCACTCGTGGTGTCGGACCTGCCGGCCTTTCTTGTTCTGGGGCTGCTGGGAGGGGCAGTGGCCGTCGGGATAATGCTGCTCGTCGCACAGGTCGAGCGAGGCTTCACCGTCGTGAAGTGCCCGCCACCGCTCCGTCCGATGATCGGCGGCTTCGCAGTGGGAGCATTGGCGCTCATTACGCCGCAAATCCTGTCCTCCGGCCACGGCGCGTTGCAACTGCAATTTGCCCAATCTCCGGATCTCATGGCGATCGCTTTGCTGTTTGGACTGAAGATCCTGGCGTCGAGCCTCTCGCTCGGCTCGGGGTTTCGCGGAGGTCTGTTCTTCGCTTCGCTGCTCTTGGGCCTCATGCTGGGGCGCCTTGGTGCGGGTGCGCTGGCCATCACCGGCATTGCGCCCGACGTCGATCCGGCAATTGCTGGCCTGGTAGGCATGGCGTCGCTGGCAGTAGGCGTGGTCGGCGGCCCATTGACGATGACATTTCTGGTGCTGGAAACGACGGGTGACCTGGCGATCGCCGCCGCCGTACTTGTCGCCGCTGCAATGTCGTCAATGCTGGTCCGCGAAACCTTCGGCTATTCCTTCTCGACCTGGCGCCTGCACCTGCGCGGCGAAACGATCCGATCGCCGCACGATGTCGGAAGGCTGCGCAGCCTCACCGTGGCGACGATGATGAGGGCCGACGTGAGGACGGTCAGCGAGGACGTGCCGATAGAGGCATTTCGAACGCAGTATCCGTTGGGCTCTACCGAACGGGTCATCGCGGTCGACAAGGGCGGGCGCTATGCCGGCATCGTGCTGGTTGCCGAAGCGCATCGGCCGCTGCCCGCAGGCGAGGGCAGCGCCGCACCGCCGACGATTGAACGCCTGCTCAAGTACAAGGACAGGTTCCTTCTGCCGGGTCTCAACGTGGCGGATGCCGCGCTCATGTTCGAAAAAGCCAATAGCGAGGAACTGGCGGTCCTCGACAACCTCGGAAATCGCAACGTCATCGGGTTGCTGACCGAGGCCTATCTGCTGAGGCGGTACGCGGCCGAGCTCGACAAGGGCTGGAGAGATCTGACCGGCTAGCGAGCCACCAAGCGCCCTGCTTGGGATCGCGGGATCGTCGTGCCCTCGGCGCGAAGCTCAGTCCGCTGTGGCGTCGGCCGGCTGCCCTTGCACCGCCTCGGGGAGCACGGCATCGAGGTGCAGCGCCATGCCGAGCTCGGCATCCTGCGGTTTGCCGGCGGTGATGCCAGCGAGGATTCGCTCGTGGTCGGCGATCACCTGCGCCATGCGCCCTTCCTGCGACAGGGTCAGCCGCCGGTAGCGATCGACCTGCACCTTGACCTGCAGCACCTGGCGCCAGATGCCGGGAAAGCCGCTGATCTCGGCGATCTTGGCGTGGAAAGCCTCGTCGGCGCGGTGGAAGCCGCTACGGTCATTGGCTTCCGCCGCTTCGCGCTGCTGCTCGACGATGGTGGCGAGCGCCAGCAGCTGGCTGCGCGTCGCCTTCTCCGTCGCCAGCCGCACCGAAGCGGTTTCGAGCGCTTTGCGGATCACCATGGCCTCGGGCAGGTCGTCATAGGGAATGCGCGCGACGAAGGTGCCGGACTGGGGAAAGATCTCGACCAGGCGCTCGTCGGCGAGGCGTTGAATGGCCTCGCGCACCGGAGTGCGGCTGACCCCATAGCGGGCCGCCACTTCCTTCTCGCTGATCGGGTCGCCGGGCTTCAGCCGCAGCGACACAATGTCCTCCCGAAGGTTCTGATATACTAGTCGCCAAGCAGAGGCAGAGCCGCCGCCTGCGATACGAGAGGGACTGGCACGCCGCCGTTGCCGGCCCGATTCCTTGGGCAAATCCATACAGCAGAACCGCTAATTTCCGGGCGTTTGAAAGCCACGAGCTGAAGCTTAGCACGCGCCACCCGGTGAATACGAGATGCGAGAGCCGTTGACTTAGATACTAATATATCAGTAGCGTATGCAAGAAGGTTGTGGCTGAAGCCCGATCAGGAGGAGAAGATCATGAAGGCTATGAACCGAATGGCCGTATCGGCCATGGCGCTGGTGACCGCATCGCTCATGCCGCTGGCGGCGTTCGCCGGCGAGGTGGAGTTCTGGAGCCCGTTCACCGGGCCCGACGGCAACGCCATCGACGCGCTGGTGAAGGAGTTCAACGCCGGCGCCGGGGCGGAAGCGGGCGTCAACGTCAACCTGCTGATCATCCCGTGGGACGATTACTACACCAAGCTCAGCGTCTCGATGGCGTCGCGCACCGCGCCGGACCTTGCGGTGATGCACTCGCACCAGATCGCCGGCTTCGTGAAGCAGGGTGCGCTCGAGGCTTACACCCCAGAGGAAATCGCCGCCGCCGGGCTCGCCGAGGCCGATTACATCCCGCAGCTGTGGAGCGCCGGCGTCGTCGCCGACAAGCGCTATGGCGTGCCGATCGACGCCTTCCCGCGCCACATCTACTTCAACAAGACGCTGTTCGAACAGGCGGGGCTCGACCCCAACAACCCGCCCAAGACCGGTGCCGAACTGCTCGATGCCGCGACCAAGCTGCAGGCGCTGGGCAATGGCGTGCAGGGGCTGCATTTCCAGCTCAACGGTTCCGGCGCGTTCCGTAACTTCTATTCGATCTACTGGCAGTACCAGGACGAGCTTTACAACGCCGACCAGACCGACGTTGCGGACGGCTTCGCCGAGTCGGCGAAGAAGTCGCTCGAGACGCTGAAGGCCTATATGGATGCCGGCCTCGCGCCCAAGGAAATCATCTCCGATGTCCCCGCCCAGTTCGCCCAGAACAAGTTCGGCATCGTCATCAACCAGATCACAGACCTGCCGGTCTACCAGACGGCGGCAGCCGACCAGGGCCTGAGCTTCGGCGTCGCGCCGCTGCCGACCTTCGGCGACAAGCCCGCAACCTTCGCGCTGGGCCACAACTTCGTCATCCCGCGCGGCACGCCGCCGGAAGCCCGCACCGATGCGCTGGTTTTCGTCAAGTGGATCGGCGACAACTCGATCGCCTGGGCCAAGACCGGCAAAATGCCGGCCAAGGTGACGACGCTCAACAGCGATGAGTTCAAGGCGCTGCCCGAGCAATCGATCGTCGCCACCTCGCTGGAATACGTGCACTTCCCGCCGGCGCTGTCGGTACAGCCGCAGGTCGACCGCGTGGTGCAGACGACCGCCGAGGCGTTCTATGCCGGCCAGGTCGATGTCGATCAGGCCGTGCAGATGATGGTCGACGGCATCCGCCAGGAACTGGCCAAGCAGTAACGGCTGCTGCCCGCCCTCCCCGGGCACGCAACTGCCGGGAGGCGATCGGCAATGCCCGTCGCCTCCCTCCCCTGCCCGACCTGAAGGACCGCAATGTCCCGCCTCCGCTCGACCCTGTTCCCGTATCTGCTGGCGGGACCCTACATCGCCCTGTTCGCGGTGTTCGTCGCCTATCCGGTCGGTCGGGCGCTTTACATGAGCCTGTTCGACTGGGGCATTTTCGGCCCCAACGCCTTTGTCGGCCTCGACAATTACACCTCGCTGGTCGGCGACCGCAGGTTCTGGAGCTCGTTCTGGATCACCAGCGGCTTTGCCGCGATGTATGTGCCGATGATCACGGTGATCTCGCTGGTGCTGGCGGTGATGCTGCATAGGAAACTCCCCGGCATCGGCATCTTCCGCACCGCGTTTTTCCTCCCCATCGTGATCAATGTCGCGGTCGCCGCCATCGCCTTCAACTGGCTGTTCGAGCCCAATATCGGCACCATCGACAAGGTGCTGAATTTCTTCGGCCTGCCCGGCCAGAACCTCCTCCAGATCCCCGGCTGGTCGCTGTTCGTCATCAGCCTCGTGACGCTGTGGATCAATGTGGGGTTCATGGTGATCATCCTGCTCGCCGGGCTCGAGAACATTCCCGACGAGCTCTATGAGGCGGCGCGGCTCGATGGCTCCACCGCGCTGCAGGATCTGGTGCTGATCACCGTGCCGCTGCTGCGGCCGATCCTGCTGATCGTCGTCGTGCTGTCGATCGTCCAAGCCTTCCAGATTTTCGGCGAAGTGCTGATCATGACCCAGGGCGGGCCGTTCGGCTCGACCACGGTGCTCACCATGCTGCTCTACGAAGAGGGGTTCGAGCGCTTCGCACTGGGCCGCGCCGCGGCGATCGGCGTGGTCATCACCATCATCATCGCGACGCTGAGCTTCATCCAGTTCCGCTTCTTCCGGCGGGAGGTCTGAGCCATGCAGCAGCGTAAAGGCTCACAGGCTACCCGCTGGATCGTCCTCGCCGTGCTCGCGGCGCTGTGGTTCCTGCCGCTGGTTTCGCTGGTGCTGTTCTCGTTCGCGCCGGCCAGCGAAGTGCTGAAGGGGGTGTTCGTCCCCACCCAGTGGACGCTCGACAACTACACCAAGGTGCTCACCGAAACGCAGCGCGGGGTGAGCGTGCCGACCGGCATCTGGAACAGCACGGTGATCATGGTGCTGCAGGTGGTCGGCATCCTGCTGCTCGACGTGCCCGCCGCCTATGCCTTTGCGCGCACCAAATTCATCGGCCGCAACGTGCTGTTCGCCCTGGTGCTGCTGTCGATGATGATGCCGGGCATCCTCGAGGTGATCTCGCTCTATGACTTGATGGCCAATATCGGGCTGGTGAATACGCTCTGGGGGGTGATCCTGCCCGGCCTGCCGCGGGTTATCGGCATCTTCATCCTGCGCCAGTTCTTCATGCAGGTGCCGCGTGAGCTCGACGAGGCGGCGCGCATCGACGGCGCCACCGATTTCCAGGTGTTTTTGAAGATCATGGTGCCGCTGGCCATGCCCTCGATCATCACCGTCACGGTGATCACCGCGCTTTACAGCTGGAACAATTTCCTCTGGCCGCTGATCGTCACCAACACCCCCGAGGCGATGCCGGTGCCGGTGGTGATCGCCTATCTCAGCGCCGATACCAGCGCCGTGCTCAACTACACGGTGATCCTCGCCGCTGCCTTCGTCACCTCTTTGCCGATGATCCTGCTGTTCCTCGTGGGCCAGCGCTGGATCGTCAGCGGAATGCGCCCGACCTCGGGCATCAAGTAAGTCTCAGGAGCTCGTTCTATGCCGACGATCAAGGTCGACCCGCGGCCGCTGCACGCCATTTCACCGCGCCTCTACATGCAGTTCATGGAGCCGCTCGGCACCACCGACTCCTCGGTCGAGGCCTGCTGGGATGCGCTGACCGATCGCTGGCGGCCGGATTTCATCGAGGTGGTGCGCGATCTCGCGCCGAGCTCGATCCGCTGGGGCGGCATCCTCACCAGCTTCTGGAAATGGCGCGAAAGCGTCGGCCCGCGCGCCAAGCGCCAGGACATGGTCAACTACCTGTGGGGCGGCTGGGAAAAGAACGTCGTCGGCGTCGACGAATTCCTCGAGTTCTGCGCGGCGGTATCGGCCGAGCCGATCATGGCGATCAACTTCGCCGCCGACGGCCGGCCCGAATATATCAACACGGCGCTCGGCGAACACCGCTCGGGCGACGCCACCGAGGCGGCCGACCTCGTCAGCTATTGCAACGACCCCGACAATGCCGAGCGCATCGGAAATGGCCGCAAGGCGCCATGGGCCATCCACACCTGGCAGATCGGCAACGAGACCTCCTACCCCAAGGCCGGCGAACGGTTCACCAGCGCCGAAAACGCCCGCCACTATGTCGAGTTCGCCAAAGCGATGAAGGCGCGCGACCCTTCGATCCAGCTGATCGGCTGGGGCGACATGGAGCGCGACACCGGCAAGTGGTGGGCCAATGAGCTGGTGCAGGAGGGTGGCGAGCTGGTCGACATGGTCGCCATCCACATGATGCACCAGAACCCCGGCAACGAGCCGACGGTGCTCAGCGGCCGCGACTACCGCAAGGATTACGGCGCCACCTGGCAGGCGCTCGACGGCATGTACAAGAAGGTCGAGGACAAGCTGCTGGGCGCCCGTTCGACGCTCAAAGACCTCGGCACCAGCGCCAGGCTCGCCATCACCGAAGGGCACCTCTCCATCCAGCCGCATAACAAATCCGAGATGCTGCGCGAGTGGATCTCGGGGCTCTACCACGCCCGCTGCATGGCGCTGTTCGAGCGGCATTCCGACATCATCGACATCTCGACCCTCGCCGATTTCGCCGGCACCAGCTGGACCGTGAACGCCGTGCTGCTGGGCTCGCCGCGCGAGCAACCCTACCTGCTGCCGGTCGGCCACATCATGCGGCTGTTCCGCCGCCACTCGGGCACGCATGGCGTGGCGATCGCCTCGGACGACAAGGCGATCGAAGTGTCGGCAAGTCGCACGGGCAACACACTCTACCTGCACGTCGTCAACACTAGCCTCGACCATGCCGCGGACGTGACGCTCGACCTGGGCGGGGTGACGCCGAAAGCGGTGCGCGCCCACCGCATCAACCCCGAACTCGATACGGCCATCGACAGCACGGCACTCGAGGTGTTTGCGGTGACCACGACGACCGAGCAGGCCGGCGGGAAGCTGCACGTGCCCAAGGCCTCGGTGACGGCGTACGAGATCGAGCTTTAGGCGGGGGTTAGAATCGTGCGCGGGGAGAGGCAGGGCTGCCCTCCCCTCCCCACGCTCACTCGACCATGGTCGAAAGAGGCTGAGACGACCTGCCGCTCTCGGCCCCTTCCGAAACCGACCGCGCCATCCGCCGCTGCGTCGAACTCGGCGTCCACTCGCTCCAGCACTGCAACCTGATCAGCGCCGAGACGGCAAAGCTCGCGGCGGAAAAAGGCTGCATCGCCATCCCCACCCTCGTCGCCTATGACGCGCTGTGGCTCGAAGGCAAGGCGCTCGGCCTCGGCCCGGCCGAGTTCGACAAGATCGAGGTGGTCCGCTCAGGCGGCCTCAAATCCCTCGAAATCATGCGCGACGCCGGCCTGCCGATGGCCTTCGGCTCGGACCTGCTGGGTGGGTTGCGGAAATACCACTGCATGGAGTTCGAACTCCTCGCCAAGGTGCTGACCCAGCCGAAATCATCCGCTCGGCCACGGTGGTGGGAGCGGAGCTGTGCCAGATGACGGGCCAGATCGGGACGATTGCGGCCGGGGCGTTCGCGGATCTGGTCGTGGTGGATGGGGATCCGCTCAAGGATATCGCGCTGCTGCAGTGCGATGGGGCGCATATGCCACTGATTATGGCGGGGGGACGGTTGGTGAAGGAAGGGGTGTAGCCGTAATTCTAGGTGCAACACTCGACCGCTGGAGCGAGTCGTACGGTCACCTCCAGAACCAGCGCTGCAAGAGAGGATTGAATTTGTCCCTCGGCTCCAGAACCAGTTGAAAAAGCTAGCAAATTTTCGACCGCTTTCGAGGTCCGTGTACCACCGCTGTGCGCACCGAGCAAGCTCCCGGATTGCCCGGTGCTGCGACAGGTAGCAAGCATCATCAGCTGCGGTAGCACAGCCGTTTGGCACTGAGCCCGGTCAACAAGTGAGCATGACGGGTGGTGAATGGCGAAGAGAAAAGGGATCCTCTGCTTCCGCGAGGTTGCGCAGGCAAATCAAGCACTTAGGCTTGGCCGTCCGAGTGGCAATGTAGAGTCGCGCTGTAACAGGTCAAGTGGCCACTCTTACGTACAGCCTCAGCGGCGGTTTTTTGGCGTCAGTCACGAATGGGCTTCCATGTTGACCGAAGCCGATGCTCAACAGCGTTTGCTGGATGGTATGGCTGCGCGAGGTTGCGAACGCTTCCCCATCGACCAAGCCAGCTGCAATCTGCAGAAGTGCAGGCCCTATGCCATGCCCCCTGTAACTCTCGTCAACCACGACGTAACCCAGTTCAACCACCGGGAGTATTGTCTGGCCGACGCCCGCTCGGACGGCAGTCTTGCGGCGGTAGCTCTGAACCGGAGACTTGACCGCCGCCAGCCCGATTGGTCGCCCCTCGCGCCACTCGACCACCAACTGGGTGCAGAGCAACACCTTCTGCCTGAGGTTGGGCCCTGAGACCTCCTTGCCTGCCACCAGCAGCCCCACCAGTTCGTCAACTGCTTGATCGGCCAGCTCGGCGGGGCCAACGATTGTGCGTTCAATCATGATCTATCCCCGCTATCTGAGTGCCGGTCGCATTTTACCGCCCTCCTCGCTATTTTCCGCGGTGTCGTTTCCGCGCGCGGCCAAGGGTAAGGGCCGTCAGAGAACTAAAGATCGCTGTTGGCCGGCATGATCTTGCCTGACAGTGACACGACCATTATGATTCCTTGATACGGGGGAACTATCTCACGACGGAAGGGGGCTGAGGTGGAGTACTTGTCAGAAATAATCAGTTTTGTTGTGGGGCTGGGCGCTGGCTCACTTCTCACTTTTACAATCATGAGAAATAAGGTGTCGGGCAGCGGCCGAATAGTGGACCAGAGTCGCTCGAAGGCGCGTGGAGACATTGTCGGCGGCAACAAGACTACGGGGTCAAAGTAGGCTTGGGCAACTCTTTGGTGCCATCGAGCGGAACGATACCAGTCGAAGTAGACCAATCTAGAGCCAAAGCGCACGGCGACATCGTAGGCGGTAACAAGGTGGGGGACATCTACGTGGTCCTGCCGCCCCCGGCACCGCTGGGAATCGTCGATAAGTTGCTGCTTAAGCTGAGGGAAGAGATCGCGCAGGAAGCGACGGTTCTACACACCGTGAACAGCCTGCGCGTCTACTACGACAAGCGTTCCGAAGACGGAATCGACGGTCTGGAGGCCAAGCTTTCGGCTGCAGGACGCGAGGACACGAAGCTTCGTGCCTTTGAGCGCAAGGAGGAGTTTGTGAAGCTTCTCGACACCTGGTCAATGTACGCCTCTGCGCAGGAGATTTTCGCTTACCTGCTCGCTCACGCAGAAACGTTGTTCGAGCGGCGCATACGCCCACTCATCGTGGCCGGACGGCCGCGCGAGGAGATAGATGAGGCCACCGCGTCGTACATTCTCGAGCCGACGATCGAGCAATGTGGAACCAGCGTCTTTGTGGTCAACCACAGCATCGCCCTTGGCATGCTCTACTGGCTTGCCGAGCAGTGCTATGTCCGGTGGCATCCGTGATCCAGCTCAGCTTCCAGCCTGCGTTTGACGTCGTCCATACCGCCTTTCGCTGCATTCGGCTCTTCAGTGTTTGCCGCGACCGCCGCGAGGTGACAGTCGACGTTGCGCGCATACTGGACTTTTACCTGCTGTTCCCTTTTCGGCTGGGTGAGATCGCGCTGCGGAAGGACCACATCTGGATTCGGCAACTCGCCAAAAAATACAAGGACGCCCAGCCGTATGGCGTGCAGCCCGATGCGAAGACGGTGTTTGAGCGAATGTCGCCCATCCACTTCGCTGCGTTCGAGAACTTGGCCTTGCTCAAACTGATAGACCGAGACGCCTACGAAGCGAGGCTCTTTCGTCCGAGTGAGTCCCCGGTGCCGCCGTCGTTGCTTGCCCGTGTTGCGTCCGCAAATGATCGGGAGGCTGACCTGATAGACGCCCTTAGGCTGCTCGCCAACGACTACCCCGACTCTGGAGCTGAGAGCCTAAAGGCCAGGACTGCCCTGCTTGAGTACCGATATGACGCCGCTGTTTGAACCCACGATTGAACTTCAGCGGCTGCTTGTGCAGGCCGGTTCGCGGGCAGCATACGATGAACGCTTCCACGGCGGCGTCAACGTGCTGCGTGGCGAAAACTCGTCTGGCAAATCAACCATTTTGAACCTGGTCTTCTACGCCCTTGGAGGAGACCTGACCGATTGGAGCGATGCGGCTCTGCGGTGTACGCGCGTCTTCGCGGAGGTCTCGCTAAACGGCAAAGTTGCCACCTTGAGTAGAGAAATCAGCAATGAACGCGGGCGGCCCATGGAGGTGTTCGGTGGGCCACTAAACGATGCACTCGTTGCCCCACGCTCGGAATGGCTTCTCTATCCTTACGCTCGTTCCTCCTCCAAGGAGAGCTTCTCGCAGGCTCTATTTAGGCTACTCCATCTCCCCGAGGTTGCTGGTGAACAGTCGGGGAAGCTGACGATGCATCAGCTCCTGAGGCTGCTGTACTCAGATCAGCTAAGTCCGGTGGTGGATTTGTTTCGCTACGATGGGACTTTCGATTCACCCGTCCTACGCGACACCATCGGTAGACTGCTCTGTGGCGCATATGACAATCGACTATACGCAAACGAGATTCGCATCAGGCAGCTCACCACCGAGTACAACGGGGTCTCCAGCGAACTGAAAGCTCTATTGTCCGCCCTTGGACACAGTGAGCTTGGCACGACGCTCCAATGGATTGCCGCCGAGAGAAGCAACCTCCAGCAGCAGCGCAATGCCCTCGTTCATGAGATTGAAAGCGCAACAGCAGAGGCCGCTTCGAGCAGCCGCTACACTCTGGAGGAACAGCAGGCCGCGTATAAGAATCTGCAGGAAGCACAGAAGCGGCTGGCATCGGCGACGACCAAACGTGACGCCCTGCGGCTGGACATTGCCGACTCGGCCAGCTTCTTGGCGGGCCTGCATCGTAAGCTCGACGCGCTGGACGACTCTAAGGCGACGGTCGAGGCATTCGGCGGATTGCAGTTTCAGATTTGTCCCAGTTGCTACGCCCCGGTCACGTCCCCCGACGGGGCGTCCGGGCATTGCCACTTGTGCAAAGAGTCTCTCGAAGGGCGAGACCCCAGCGACCGGATTGTCGCCATCATCAACGATGTCGCCATCCAGATACGTCAATCGGAGGCACTGCAGGCGCGCCGGACTTCGACGCTTGCGGAGCTCGAGGCCGAGCTAACTCTTCTGACGTCCGAGTGGCGGCGTGTTCAGGCTCAGCTTGCCCTGGTCACTCCAACGCCGACCACCAAACGGGACGCCCGACTCAGCCAGTTGAACCAGCGTGTCGGCTATCTACAGCGGCAAGAGGAGATGTTGGACGACAGAGAGCGTCTCGCTGCTCTGGTCCAGGAAAAGTCCCAACGCAAGGCGGCTCTCGACGCCGAGATACAGTCACTCACGCGATTCAACGCTGCGCAGATCGAGAGGCAGCAGAGCGCGCTTGATCGCGCCTACAGGTTGATCGAAAAAGAAGTGCTGGACCTTCTCAGACACGATCTGCGGCGACAGGACGCCTTCGAGGACCCCAAGCAGATTCAATTTGATTTTGGGGCGAACAAGATCAGCGTAGACGGCCAAACCTACTTCTCGGCAAGCTCGCTGGTGGTCCTCAAGACGAGCTTTATCGTCGGCTTTCTCGCTGCAGCAACGAAAGATTCCGACTTCAAGCATCCACGCTTCTGTCTAATCGACACCATTGAGGACAAGGGGATGGAGGTGCAGCGCAGTCACAACCTACAGCTCCAGATATTGCGAAAGTCGCGGGAAGCGGTGGCGCAGCATCAGGTCATCTTCGCCACCTCAATGATAGCGCCGGAGCTGGACGACGAGGAATTCACGGTGGGTGGCTTCTCAACAAGAGACAACCCGACTCTGAAAAGCGTCTCCGTGTTCGACTGACCGCTGTGGTGCAAGGTCTTGCCTGCTGCGTGCCGGGTTGGTTCGCCGAAAATGAATAGATACACCCACCGCGACGGGCACTTGAGAACTTACGCGGCCTTCTGCTCCCACGACGCCAACACGGCCTCAGCGGCTGCCGGGTCATCCTTGATGCGGTAGACGGTCTGACGGGAGACTCCTACCTCTCGGGCGATGGTGGCTGGAGGAGTGCCAAGCGCCAGCCCGTTCATCACAGCGGCGAGCTGGTCGCGTCCGAACGACGGCTTTCGGCCTAGGTAGTTGCGCTCCTCGGCGCGCGCCCGTGCTGACTCTATGCCGCCCCGCTGGGCAACCTTCGTGGCCTCGGCCTGAGCCTGCGCAGTCGCCGCCATGAACCCGATCAGGGCGTCCCGCACGGCCATCTGGACGGGGTCCGTGGTTGAGCCGTCGAAGGTCATGCTGTTGATCACGGTGCGGATTATCACGCCCCGCCGCATGAACTCCCGGATGACGCCCGTCACGTCAGCGTAGTTGCGGCCCAGCCGGTCAACCCAGCGGACAACGAGCGTGTCCCCCGAGCGGAGCATGTCGAAGAGCCCACCGCCCTCGGGCCGCTCGGCCAGCGTGGTGCTGACGCCGGACACGCTATGGTCTGCCACCACCCGGTCGATCTTGAAGCCCGCCTGCTCGGCTTGGGTCTGCTGGTGGCTCAAGTCCTGTTCGATGGTCGAGACACGGGCGTAGAGAATGGTCTGCACGGTCGGCTCCAAGGTGTCCGTATGGGCGATGTCCGTTGATTGATGCCAACCCTAACGGACGCCGATTTTCAGGCACGGCTGCCGACCGCATGGGTATACCCTAGCGGACAAGACTGTCTCGTAGAAAGCCGGGAGAGTAATGGGACCATCCGTCCCTATTGCTCTCCTGTCGTGGGACGCAGAGCGAGACCCCTGCCATCGAGTGGCGAAAGTTCACAAAAGTTGCCGTCTCGTCGTCGGCTTCAAGGCGGCAACTTGCAAACGAGAAGTCCTTCTCCGCATTCAGCCCCTTTTGTACGAGGGCGCGAAGTCCACCGAAGGCTGCCAGAACCGGGGGTGGGAGGTCACCCCGCAGAAGGGCCGTGTTGCTGAAGGTCCGCACGCGGACAGTGCCTGACGCCGGCAGCACTGTGCCGGTTTCTTGGTAGTGCAACGCAAGTGCCAGTCTTGCAAAGAAAGCATCGAGGTATCGCCTTACCCACGGGCCCATTATCCGGCGCGGCTGTCCTGGTCCGAGCTTCTCTAAGGCTAGCTTGGTGTGAGCATAGTCCGCAGTTCTGTCAGCATTGATGGCATTCTCAAGGCCGATGATTGGGACAGTATTGATCATGCCTCGGTAGAGCCTGATAAGCTCCTGCTCCTCAGCTTCGGTTTCCGGATTAGGATACAGGCGGGCATAAAAGGACGCGACCACGTCGAGGGGCCGCGTGCCGGCGTGGCACTCAGAGCAAGCAGGAAATTCAAGACCCTCAGGGCGTCGTCTGAGCGTGAAGATGGCGATGGGGGGCGCGTGATCTACCTGCGTGGCCTTGGTGGTTCCGCCGCAGTAGACGCAATAGGGGTGCTGCTCGAGCAACCGCACGTTGCGCGACTTTTTTGCTCGGGCAGCGCCCATCGTTCACTCCAATGTACCGCAGGAAAACACAGGACTTGCCGTCCTCTAAGGGACCGCTGGTCAAGTTTGGCGCCCCCGGAGGGGGAAGCAGCGAACCGCTCCCTAGATCTTGCCGCCTCAAACTTTCGCCAGAAATATTCCGGGTCGCAGGTGCTAATCTGGCACCCGTAGGGAAGTAGCACCTGCCGCCCATTCTATCTCTGCTTTAGAACTCGAAGGCTCCGTCCTCAAAATCCTCATCGGGCAGATACGTCATCAACTCGCGTACCACCTCAGGCAGACGCCTCCCCAGGTGGATGGCGAGTGCTCCCGCTGTGATCTCTGGCTGCTTCGTCAGGCGATTGCTGAATGCCCGACGCATCCGGTCCGCCAAAGACTGCTTCCAAGCCTCCATCTCGGCCTCCCGCTCCTCCTCAGTGTAGACGATCGCATCCCTGTTCTGAGATGGACCGGCGAATTTTCAAAGCTGGCCCAAATCAGGTCGAATTGGTCTTGGGCATCCTTGGCCCGCTGCTTCGCGACCTTCGGCTCCTTGGTACCCAAGCTAATCTTGATATCGGAGCCGACCTTCGGGGTGCTGGGCTTCCCCTCAATGGTCACAGTGACCGTCTTTCCCTTGGCTATGGAGCCGAGCACCGCAGGCACTCGCTGCCTGTACCAGTAGACGCCGGTCTTCGGGTGCTTGTACGGGGAAGGCATAGACAGGACCATGTGGACCACCTCTGTGTATGACCAGGGGCGGCGAAAGTCGCAGCATTACCAGATAGTTCTGGCTTTTCAACGGGAAGGAATGGTGCTGCAAGAGAGGATTGAACTCTCGACCTCTCCCTTACCAAGGGAGTGCTCTACCACTGAGCTACTGCAGCGAACGCATGGGCCTGGGACGAAGCCCCCGGCGGCGTGGGGCGGTTACTGCCACAGGGCTTTGGCTGGTGCAAGCGCAAAAAGCTTGCAAACGGGATACAGCCCCGGGAGTGGCTTTGCTGCTAGGGTGACGGCGGAATAGACCGGTAGCAAGGCAAGGCGGGACGTGGCGGAAGACGCGGCGAAGCGGGAGCAGAGACTGGCCGCGAAGCTTCGGGAGAATCTGAAGCGGCGGAAGGAACAGGCGCGGGCCCGGGCGGCGGGCAGCGACCAGGCGCAGCCGGAACCGGGATCACAAGATGGCGCGGCCGACGCGGCTGCGTTGAAGCCTGCCGGTGACTCGGATAGCTAGGATAATGGCGGGGCAGAAGCGCCGCAGTCGGGAAGAAGTTATGGATCGCATTCGTCTGGTGGGTGGCAACGAGCTCAGGGGCGAAATCCCTATCTCGGGCGCCAAGAACGCGGCGCTGCCGCTGATGATCGCCTCGCTCCTCACCAAGGATCCGCTGATCCTCGAGAACGTGCCGCGGCTGGCGGACGTCAACCAGCTCGAAAAGATCCTCGAGAACCATGGCGTCGATATCGCCGTGCATGGCCGCAAGGCGCCGACGCTCGAAGGCCAGCGGATGACGCTGCAGGCCGCCGAGATCGTCGACACCACGGCGCCGTACGAGCTGGTTTCGACCATGCGGGCGAGCTTCTGGGTGATCGGGCCGCTGTTGGCGCGGGCGCATGAGGCGCGGGTATCGCTGCCGGGCGGCTGCGCCATCGGCACGCGGCCGGTCGACCTGTTCCTCCAGGGGTTGAAGGAACTCGGCGCCGAGATCGAGATCGACGAGGGCTATGTGGTGGCGCGAGCGCCCAGGGGCGGCTTGCGCGGGGCGCGCGTGGTGTTCCCCAAGGTGACGGTGGGCGCGACGCACGTGCTGCTGATGGCGGCGACGCTGGCCAAGGGCACCACGGTGCTCGAGAACGCCGCGATGGAGCCCGAGATCAGCGATGTCGCCGAGTGCCTCGTGAAAATGGGCGCGAAGATTTCCGGCGTCGGCACGCGCACGCTGACCATCGAGGGCGTCGACGAGCTGCATGGGGCGACCCATGCGGTGGTGGCCGACCGGATCGAGACCGGCACCTATGCGATGGCAGCGGCGATGACCGGTGGCGACGTGCTGCTGAAGCACGCGCGGGCCGAGCACCTGCAGGCGGCGCTCGATACTCTGGGGCTCGCTGGGGTGGAAATCAGCTCGGAAGCCGGTGGCATCCGCATACGGCGCAATGGCAACGGCATCCAGGCGGTGCATGCCGAAACGCAGCCGTTCCCCGGGTTCCCGACCGACCTCCAGGCGCAGTTCATGGCGCTGATGACCATGGCCAACGGCACCTCGCAGATCCGCGAGACGATTTTCGAGAACCGCTACATGCATGTGGCCGAGCTCGCCCGCTTCGGCGCCGACATCAAGGTCGATGGCCAGGTGGCGACGGTGACCGGGGTGCCGCAATTGAAGGGCGCGCAGGTGATGGCGACCGACCTCCGCGCCTCGGTGTCGCTGGTGATCGCCGGGCTGGCGGCGCGCGGCGAGACGGTGGTCAATAGGATCTATCATCTCGACCGTGGGTTCGAGCGGCTCGAGGACAAGCTGAGCGCGGTGGGCGCGGAGATCGAGCGGGTTACGGGGTGAGCTGTCGAGAGTGACTATCGTCGTCCCCATGGCGCTTCCGCTACTTGCGGCGTTGATACCGGGTCTCCGAACCTGGCTCGCGATAACTGCGTCGTTTGGGCTGTACCTCTGGCTCACCTGGCCAAGTTGCGAGCTTGGCCACGGGGATAAATGCTCCCTTGCCTACCAACTGTCATGGCTTACTGCCCTTGTCGCCGGAGGCGCACTGCTGGCACGCGGCGGGCAGATTGCCTTTCTCCCGTCCCAGCGCTGGTGGGTACGCATTCTCGTCTGCCTGGCGGGGATGGTGATCGGCTATGTGATATATGGCACGTTCTTTTCTTAGTGCCGCTGATCGCTGCTGCCGCCTTGCCCCATAGCTCGAGTCAGAGGGGTATCTCTCCCCGTACTGGGTCGCTCCCCGCTACGCTCGGAGCGCGCGTCGCTTTGCGATGCGATACCCTCTCCGCCCTTCGGGCACCTCCGGGCGAGGGCTACGCCCTCGTCCCGCGACCTTAAGGGGAGAAGGCACCACGCACTCCTTTATGTGCGAGGCCCCTGCCACTGCAGGAAGCGACTGAGAGTCTGGCCGCCCCCTCCACCAGCTTCGCTGGTCCCCCTCCCCCGCCACGCGGGGGAGGATCACGGCGCAGCCGGTGGCTTGCTGCGTTAGCGATTGCTCCCCCGCCGCTTAGCTTGTAGATCGTCTTTCGGCCCCCCACTTGCTGGTCAATTCCACCGTTTCCGGACCCCCAACATATGACCGATCTCAAGCTTCTGGCGCTTGATAGCGAAGACCTCGACGTGATTTCGGCGACCACGCAGGATGCCATCGTGCGTGTCGGCGATATGGGTTACGCCAAGGCCGACCAGCGCTTTGCCATGCTGATGAACCGCTATGCCTGGGAAGATGGAAGCAACGCCAAGGCCGGGGTGCGGAAGCGCGCCGCGCTGCATTTCGACCGGGTGACCGGGGTGAAGGTGGCGGGCATCGATACCAATTCGCTCGAGGGTGCGCTGGAACTCTTGACCATCCGCTTCACCGAAAACGCCGCGCCGAGCGGCTGGGTCGACCTCGCCTTTGCCGGCGGCGGCACGGTGCGGCTCGAAGTCGAAGTGCTGGAAGCGCGGCTGCAGGACCTGGGCGCCGCCTGGGCGGCGAAGGTCAAGCCCGAGCACGCGCCGTAATGCCATCTATCCTCGACAGCCGGGATGCCGGCTTTGCCGCAGCTTTCGAGACGCTGTTGAACTCGAAGCGCGAAGCCTCGGAAGAGGTGGGGAACGCCGTGGCGGCGATCCTCGCTGAGGTGAAGGCGCGCGGCGATGCGGCGGTGATCGAATACACCGAGCGCTTCGATAAGCCGGCGCAGGCCAACTGGCAGTTGCGGGTGACGGACGAGGAAATCGCTGCCGCCAGTGCGCGCGTTTCTTCGGACGTGCTGTCGGCGCTGACGGTGGCGCATGAGCGCATCCGCGCCCACCACGAAAAGCAGAAGCCGCTCGACCATGTCTACCAGGATCACCTCGGGGTGACGCTGGGGACACTCTGGACGCCGGTGGAAGCGGTGGGCATCTACGTGCCGGGCGGCACGGCCGCCTACCCCTCGTCGGTGCTGATGAATGCCGTGCCGGCCAAGGTCGCCGGCGCCAGCCGCATCGCCATGGTGGTGCCGATGCCGGGCGGCGAGGCGAACGATGCGGTGCTCGCCGCAGCGAAGATCGCCGGGGTCACCGAGATCTATCGGATGGGCGGGGCGCAGGCGATCGGGGCGCTGGCCTATGGCACGGCGACCATCGCGCCGGTGAGCAAAATCGTCGGGCCGGGCAATGCCTATGTGGCGGCGGCCAAGCGCCAGGTGTTCGGTACGGTCGGCATCGACATGATCGCCGGGCCCTCGGAAGTGCTGGTGATCGCCGACTCGTCAGCCAACCCCGCCTGGGTGGCGGCAGACCTGCTGGCGCAGGCCGAGCATGGCGGCGGGGCGCAATCGATCCTCATCACCACAGATGCGAGGCTCGCGGACCTCGTCGAAGACGAAGTGTGGCGGCAGATCGAGCTCTTGGATCGTGCCGAGATCACCCGCGCCGGCTGGGAAGAGTTCGGCGCCATCATCACCGTCGCCTCGATGGCCGAAGCGGTGGAGCTCGCCAACCGCATCGCGTCGGAGCATGTGGAGCTGGCGATCGACGATCCGCAGGCGCTGCTCCCCAAAATCCGCAATGCTGGTGCCATCTTTCTCGGGCATCACACGCCAGAGGCGATCGGCGATTATGTCGGCGGTTCGAACCATGTGCTGCCGACGGCCCGCTCGGCGCGCTATGCGTCCGGCCTGGGGGTGCTCGATTTCATGAAACGGACCTCGGTACTCGGGTGCGACCCGGCCTCGCTGGCGGAACTGGCGCCGGCTGCCCGGACGCTGGCGACCACCGAGGGGCTCGGGGCGCATGAGCGCTCGATTGCCATCAGGCTCAATCGCTAGATGGCGCTGACGCCGCGACAGTTCGATCCGAAAAGCGATCGCATCGTCGCCGTAACGCTCGACCCCAACACCATCACCTCGGTCGACCCCGACGAGGTGCATGAGTGGCGGATCGCCATTTACGACCTGGTCGAAGAGAACGTCTTCGCCCCGGCGCGGGTGAAGGCGACCGGGCCCTATGCGCTGCACGTCTCGATCATCGGCAATTACATCGTGCTCGATGTGCGCAACCCCGACACCTATGAGCCGATCGCCGCGCACTATTTGTCGCTCACCCCGTTCCGGCGGCTGATCCGCGATTATTTCCGCATCCGCGAAAGCTATTACGACGCGATCAAGACCGGCTCGACCTACCAGATCGAGACCGTCGACATGGCGCGGCGCGGCCTCCACAACGAGGCGGCGGAGCTGTTGCGCACCCGGCTCGACAACAAGCTGGAGATGGACCTCAACACCGCAAGACGGCTGTTCACGCTGATCTGCGCGGTGCAGCCCTTCGCCAGCCGCATCGACGAACGCGAGTCGACCCTGCCCACCGTGCTGTTCGTCTGCTCGATGAACTCGGTGCGCTCGCCGATCGCCGCGGCTTTGGCCCGGCGGTTCTTTCCCGGCCGGCTGATCGTCCGCTCGGCCGGGGTGCGCTCGGGCAAGGCCGATGGGTTCGTGCACGAGGTGATGGAAGAGATCGGCATCGATATGAGCGTCCACACCCCGCACACCATGGACGAACTGGTAGCCAACCACTTCGATCTGGTGATCACGCTGTCGACCGATGCGCCCGAGGCAGTGGAACGGCGCGGGCTGGAGATGGGCGCGATCGAGCACTGGCCGATGCCCGACCCCACCGAGACCGAGGGCAACCGCGAGGCGGTGCTCAGCGCCTATCGCACGCTTCGCGATACGCTGCAGCAGCGGGTACGCGAGCGGCTGGAGAAGTTGGTGGCGGCGCCGGTGAAGGCGACGGGCTGATAGAGGCTGACTGCTGGCAGACGGCCCCTCCCATCCTCCCCCACAAGGGGGGAGGTGCCGCACCGAGTGCTTGGCACGATCGAAGACGGAGCCTCGACTCTTCACCTCCCCCTTTATGGGGGAGGCCGGGAGGGGGCCGTCTGCTTCAGTCAGGCCCGCCCGGCTTTGCAAATGTGGCACGCCCGCACCATATGTGGTTAGCCCGCGCAGGCGGGTGGTTCACAAACGGGGCGACATCCAGTATAGGTGGCGCCCAATTCAAGCCCCCGACATTGTCAGTAACGTGTTTCGCGGGGCCGTCTCAGGAGAGAGAATGGCTAAGGAAGAAGTGCTCGAATTTCCGGGCGTGATCACGGAACTGCTGCCGAATGCGACTTTCCGCGTGAAGCTGGAGAACGAGCACGAGATCATCGCCCATACGGCGGGCCGGCTGCGCAAGAACCGCATCCGTGTGCTGGCAGGCGACAAGGTGCTGGTCGAAATGACCCCCTATGACCTGACCAAGGGCCGGATCAACTACCGGTTCAGGTAAGATCCGCAGGTGCGGCGGGAAGCTGCCGCGCTGCCGATGGCGCACGAGATCATCGCCGCATGCGCAAGACTCGCATTCGAGTCTTGGCGGGCGATGAGGTGTTGTGCGAAATGACCCCTTACGATCCAGCCAAGGCCGGGTCACCGACCGCTTCAAACAGGGCACCGAATGGCCAGCCGTCCCGAGCTCATCCTCGCGTCCGCCTCGCCGCGGCGCCTGGCGCTGTTGAACCAGATCGGCATCGAGCCGGAACATCTGGTGCCGGCGCATATCGACGAGACGCCGGAAAAGGGCGAGCTGCCGCGCAAACTTGCCCAGCGCCTCGCCGACCAGAAGGCGATCACCGCGCAGCATAAGGCCAAGACCACCGGCATTGCGGGCAATGCCCTGGTGCTGGCGGCCGATACCGTGGTGGCGGTGGGCCGGCGGATCCTCCCCAAGGCCGAGACGATGGAAGAAGCCTCGGAGTGCCTGCGCGTCCTCTCGGGCCGCTCGCACCGGGTGTTCACCGCCGTCACCATGCTGACGCCGTCGGGCCAGATGCGCAAACGCCTGGTCGAAACCCGCATCCGCTTCAAGCGGCTCTCGGCCCGCGAGATCGAAAGCTATCTCGCCAGCGCCGAATGGCGCGACAAGGCCGGCGGATACGCCATCCAGGGCATTGCCGGGGCGTTCGTCCTCAAGCTGCAGGGGTCATACTCGGCGGTGGTCGGGCTGCCGCTCAACGAGACGGTGGGCCTGCTCGCCGGTGAGGGCTATCCGGTGCATTTCAACTGGCTGAACCAGTCGAGTTTGACGGCAGTCTGATGACCGCCGAAATTATCAAGCTGAAGCCGACCCGGCCCTGCCCGATCTGCGGCAAGCCCTCGAGCCAGCAGCACCACCCCTTCTGCTCCGGCCGCTGCCAGGACATCGACCTCAATCGCTGGCTCAGCGGCAGCTATGTGATCCCGGCCGAGCCGGTGGAGGTGGACGAGGAGGATGGGGTGGTGACGCGGGATGATGGGGACGAGGAGTAGTTTCTCGTTACGGGTTTCGCTGAGAGATCGCGATCCCCTCTCTGGCGATTTCTAGGACTTAGCGAAGGGCTAAGCCCAAGAAATCGCTTTCTCCCCCGCAAGGGGGGAGATGATCGGTGGCCTCCATGTGCATCGGAGCATCAGTCGGGACTCTCCCCCTTGGCGGGGGAGAAAGCGAAAACTTGGGCTTAGCGCAGCTAAGTCCTTAGTTTTCGCCAGAGAGCATCTGTGTTCGCCGTCAAGCTGTTTTAGGTTGGTTAGGCTGCCATAGGCGGTTCTGGGTGAGCAGGGTGTTGGCGAGCACGACGAGCTTACGCATGACCGCTGTGAGGGCGACCTTTGGCGGCTTACCGGCGTTGCGCAGGCGCTGGTAGACGACCTTGAGATCGGGGTTGAAGCGGGCAGCGCTGAGGGCGGCCATGTAGAGGGCTTTACGCACCGGCATGCGGCCACCGCGGATGTGGCGTTGGCCCTGTCTGCGACCACTGTCGTCGGCAATGGGCGCCAGGCCTGCGAGCAGGGCAGCGGCCTTGGAGGTGCACTGGCCCAGCTCGCTCAGCCCGGCCAGCAGCGCGGCCGCGGTGATGGCGCCGATGCTGGGGATGGACACCAGGATAGCGTAGCGGGCCGCCAGCCCGGGATCGCCCTTGATCAACTGCGCGATCTCGGTGGCAGACTAGCCGTGCGGCCGGCGGCAAGCCACCTGAATGGTACAGAAACGATGACCAGGAGGGCGCTTCGATGCCCGGTTTCCAGGGCGGCTTTTCCACATTGAGGAAGATGGCAAAACCCGCTTGCGCACCCCGGCAATGCCCCCTATAAACCGCCCGACTTAGCGCCCTCGGGCGCCACGGTTGCCCGGGTAGCTCAGTTGGTAGAGCAGCGGATTGAAAATCCGCGTGTCACTGGTTCGATTCCGGTCCCGGGCACCACTTCTTTCTCAGAGACAGCATCGACTTATCGACGCCGAGCCCACGGCTCAGCGTGGCGAGATGGCGTAGCGCGTTGCCGCCTTGCCGCTCCAGGTCAGGCGGCGCCTGCCTGCCGCGGCGCCGGGGACGGGCCGCACCGACACCGGGCCCGACGGATCGGTTACGACAACCTCGCCATCCGGCAGTTCGACGACGAGCTCGCCGTCCTGCGCGGCGAGGATCGTTGCCGAAGCCAGCCGGCCCTCTTGCCAGGTGACGCTCGCCTGGTGCCCGCCGCGACAACGGATGTCGGTGATGGAGCCGCCCGTCCAGCTTGGGGGCAGCGTCTTCATCAGGCTGATGGCGCCCTCGTGGCTTTGCACCAGCAGCTCGGTGAGCCCGGCGACGGCGCCGAAATTGCCGTCGATCTGGAACACGTTGCCGCCCGGCCAATCGCTGTGCGGGTGAAGCACCAGCAGGGCGCGCGAGGTCAGCTGATCAAGCAGGCCGGCGATCGAACGCTCCGCCAGCGCCCGGTCGCGCAGCCGGGCAGCGAGGCAGAGCACCCAGGCCTGGCTCCAGCCGGTATAGCCGGTACCGTTGTCGAGGCGGAGATAGAGGGCCCGCCGCACCGCCTCAAAGGCCTCGGGCGTACCGGCCTCGGTGATGCGGATGCCGGGATAGAGGCCGTAGAGGTGGGAGAGATGGCGATGCCCCAGCTCGGCCGGGGTCTTGTCGTCGTCCCACTCCAGCAGGTTGCCGGCCGCGCCGATCAGCGGGAGACGCAGCCGGGGCAGCGCCGCGCCTACCCGGACTGCGAGCGGATCGGCAGGGTCGGCAAGCCCGACGAAGTTCTCCAGCGTTTCGCGGATCAGTTCCTGATCCATCGCCGTGCCCTCGGTGATGGCAACGTTGACCCCGCCAACGACGAAGCTGTGCTCGGGCGAGGTCGAGGGACTGGCGACCAGCTCCCCCCGGGTATCCTCGACCAGCATGTCGAGGGCGAACTCGGTCGCGGCGCGGAACACCGGCAGGGCGAGCTGGGCGCCAAATCCCTCGGCGGCGCTGCCGTGGTCGATGTGGTGCTGCAGGTGCGCGGCCATCCAATAGAGGCCGGCCGGCCAGTTCGACCATTGCGGAATGCCGGGCACCGGGGCGGTGAAGCGCCAGAGATCGGTGTTGTGGTGAGCGGTGGCGCCGGCTGCGCCGTAGTAGCGGCGGGCGGTGACGGCGCCGGCTTCGGCAAGCTCGCGGGTCAGCTTGAACATCGGGGTGTGGAGGTCAGCGAGACCGGTGGCCTCGGCCGGCCAGTAGTTCATCTGGGTGTTGATGTTGATGGTGTAGTTGCTCGACCAGGCCGGGCGCACATCGACATTCCAGATGCCCTGCAGGTTCGACGCTTCGGTGCCCTGGCGCGAGCTCGAGATCATCAGGTAGCGGCCGAAATGGAACAGCAGCTCGGCCCGTTCGGCGGCCGGGCCGGAGGCGCCGAGGTCGAGGTCGACGCGATCGAAGAAGCGCTGGTAGTCGTCGCGGTGGCGCTGCTGGAGATCGCTTGTGCCGATTTCGAGTGCCGCCGCGACGCGGCCTTGCGCCTCGCGCACCAGGGCGGCGAAATCGGCGCCGGGGCGCTGATCGTGGCCGCGATAGCCCGAGGCGGCCGACGCGATGAGGCGGAGGCCGCCGGTTTGCCTGTCGCGCTCGAAGGCGGCGACGACAGCATAGCCCATGCCGGAAGCGACGGTCCCATCGGCCTCGGGCTCGGCCGCGTCGTAGCGGATCGGCTGCTCACTCGGCACGTAGTTGGGAACGACATGGGTGGGTACCCGGGCGGTGGCCACCAGCCACCTGATGCCGTGTTCCTCGGACAGCGAGATATGCGTGTCTGGGTGCGGCGAAACGAACGCCATGCCGACCCTGTCGAGCGTCAGCAGCCCCTGCCCCGTGGCGGTCGCCACCAGCACGGCATCGGGATTGGAGACGAAGCTCTGCAGCCGAACCGTGCCATAGCCGCTGCTGGCCACGGCCTCCGCAAGATCGAGGCGGCGGGTGTAGCCGCCGGCCTCGCCATCGGCATAGGTGAGCTCGATGGCGCCCAACGGCTGGTAGGACTGGGTCCAGGCCCTGCCCTGTAGCGCCCGGCCCAGTTCGTCGGCCCGGAGGTAGTCGCGCCGACGGAGCGCTTCGCGCAGCTCGCCGACCAGGTGGGCCGGCGCCTCGCCCACTTCCGGGGTCAGCGGACCACCGGACCAGACGGTGTCGAGGTTGAGGTCGAACCGTTCGGTGCCGATGCCACCGGCGACGGTGGCGCCGAGCCAGCCATTGCCGATCAGGAAGCTGTCGATGAACCCGCCGGCCGGCGTATCGAGGTCAAGGCAGTAGCGGGGCATGGTCGGGTCCTCGAAGGGCGGAGAAGCGGTGATGTCAGCGCGAGCCGAGCGACTGGGGCGTCAGCAGGCGGCGAGTCGAACCGCGCAGGATAATGTCGCAGTTGAGCATGATGGTATGCGGCGCATGGCTGAGGCCGCGATCGGAGAGGCGCGAGGCCATGATCGAGGTGATGGTCTCGGCGATTTTCGCCACCGGTTGCGCCACCGCGGTGATGCCGGTTTCGTGCAGTTGGAACAGCGGCACGTCATCGAAGCTGACCAGCGAGATGTCGTCGGGAACCTTGAGCCCATGCTCGCGCAGCAGGCGCAGCGCACCCACCGCCATGTTGTAGTTCGAGCAATAGAGCGCGGTGGGGGGCTCGGGCAGCGAGAGCAGGCGCAGCATGCCCGAATAGGCTTCGGTCTCGTTCCAATGCGTGTCGAGCACGTAATCGGGGTTGATGGCGATGCCGCGGCCGAGCAGCGCCTGGCGATAGCCCTCGAAGCGCTCGCCGCCGGTCCAGTCGCCGATATTGCCGGTCAGCACCGCGATGCGGCTGTGGCCGATATCGAGCAGGTGGGTGACAGCGCGAAAGCTCGCGGCACGGTTCTCCACCAGCACGCGATCGACCGGCAGGCCGGGCCAGCCATTGTCGTAAAAGATCACCGGCGTGCCGTTGCCGATGAGCTCGAGGATGCGCTCGTCGACATCGTTGCGGCCATCCATGATCAGGCAATCGACCCGATGGGCAACGAAGAAATCGAGCGCATCGCCGATCGATGCCAGGTTGGCATCGTGGCAATAGGTGAGCAGCGCCCGGCCGACCCGGCGCATCGCCCGGCTCAAATGCTCGAGCACCGGCGCGTGGAACTCCGACAGCGAGGGCACCATGAAGCCGACCGTGTTGGTGAGGTCGGCCTTCATGGCGGCGGCGATAGCGTTGCGGCGGTAGCCGAGCTCGCCAATCGCCTGCTCGATCTGCTCGCGGTTGCCGCGGCGCACCGGGTGGCCGTTGAGGTAGCGCGACACCGTGCCGATGGCGACGCCGGCGCGGTCGGCGACCTCGACGATGGTGGCATGGCGCCGCCTTCCGCTCTCGGTATCGTCGCTGTCGCTCAAACCGTTCCCTCAAAGACCAGCGCGGCGTGGATGCGAAGGCTCGGGAGCCGCACTTCGACGCGATCGCCACCATTAGTGAACGGCACGTCTTCCCCCGTCAGAGCGTCATAGACACGGGCTGGCGTACGCGGCAACCGCACCGAGGCTGTCACCGGCCCAAGCGTCGGGATATCCTCGATCATTTCCATCACGCGGGTGCTGCCCTCGCCCGCCGGCACAGCCTTGCCGCGGACCTGCGGCGCGCCATAGAGCAGGTGGAGGACGTGGCGCTGTTGCACGGCCTGCTGGGTCAGCGTCGCCCGGCCGGACGACGGCAGATCGGTGACGATGGCGCGGCTCGGCAACAGCCGGTCGATCAGGCCGCGCACCAGGTACTTGTACAGCGGCTGCCCCATGGCGTGGTACATCTTGAAGATCGGGTAGGCGATGTAGCCGATGCCGCCCTTCACGGTCACCGCCGCCCCCAGCGAGGCCGCCGCCGGATCATCCGGGGCGTGCTGGTGCGAGCTGAAATGCTTGTAGCTGCGGTTGAAGTAGGAGGGGCCGATTTCGGCCAGCACCTCGGCGCCTGCGGCGGTGATCGCCTCCCCTATGCCGTACATGACGAAGGGTGAGGCCGTGAGGCCGGCATCGAGGCTCTGCGCACCGCGGACATAAGAAGGCTCGAACGCCACCGGGCCGGCGCTGCGGATGCCGGCGTCGACCGCAAAGCTGCCATCCGGGTTGAGCGCCGACCTGCCGCTGAGGATCAGCCTGCCGCCCTGATCGGTATAGGCCTTGAGCTGAGCCGCGAGCGCGGCATCGACCGGGATTTCGTCGGGAAGGATGATGAGCTTGTAGTTTTCGAACGGTGTCGCCGGATCGATCACGTCGAAGGGGAGCTTCAGCTCCTGCAGCATCTGCGCGGCGCCATCGTCGCTGAGGTTATTGCGGGCGCCGACCGGGTGGAAATACTCGGCGGTGAGGATCGCCACGTCCGAGACCTGACGGGCCCCCTCGAGATAGGGCTCGAGCTTTTCGATCCGCGCATAGGCCGGGCCGATCGAAGCGTAGGTGTCGGGGTTGATCGAGCCATCGGGGTGCAACTGGTCGCCGACGAGGCACTTCACACCCAGCGCCACCATCTGCGCCGCCTCGAATTCTAGCGCATCGGGATGCTTGAAGCCGCCGAACTCGCCCCACGAGGTGTGGAACTTGCCGGTATGGGCCACCATGTCGAGGCCAAGCGTTGCCGCATAGCGGGCGCTCGAGGGGAAATGGTCGTAGCCCCAGCCGCCGGTGGGCAGGCTTTCGAGCTCGAGGTGGGTGTAGGTGGAAAAGCGCTGCGGGCCCTGCTTGTGGATGTGGCCGCAATTGTAGAAGACGCGCAGCCCGGGGAACTCGGCGTTGAGCGCGGCGCTGGTCTCAGCGCGAAACCGCTCGTTGACGGCCTCGTCGTTCTTCAGCCGATCGGCCGGATTTTCGGGGTCGAGCCCCTGCTCGGCCATGCTGGCGAGGCACTCGGCACAGACGCAGTCGGGGGTCAGCACGATGTCGAAGAAGATGCCCGGCGTCTCGTAGTTGCGGGCCACTTCGCGCGCCTGCTCGAGCAGCTCGGCGCGATAGGCCGGGTGGTTGAGGCAGAGCGTGTGCCATCCGGCGGTCAACTGGTCGGGGTCGAAACGGTTCCGGGTGGCGCTGCGGGCGCGCCATTCGGGGTGGATGCGGGCGTTGCGCTCGTCCCACTGCACCGAGATGTAGATCGGCGCTTCGATGTCGGCGGCGCTCAGCGCCTTCACCATGTCGCCCATCAGGTCGGGCCGCGCCAGGTTGGGGTGCGGCGCGCCGACCTTGGTGGGATAGTACGACCAGCCATGGTGGCACTTGGCGAAGATGGTGATCGAGTTGACGTGCGCTGCCTTGAGCGTCGCCACGAAATCCTCGGGGTCGAAGGCCGAGCCGATCCCCGGAATGTGCTCGGAGGTGTGGAAATCGAGGTGAATCTGGCGATAGCGGAGCGGCTTGTTGGTAGCGGGCATGACTAATCCTTGGCGCCGGTCCGGGTTTCAGCCCCGGCGGCGAATTGACGTTGGAAGATGAGGAAGACCACCAGCGGGACCACGGTGGTGATGATGGCCGCCACCGATTGCAGATCCCAGTTGAGTTCATAGGTGCCGTTGATGCGGGCGAGGATCACCGGCAGCGGCACGTTGGTCCTGAGGTAGATGAGGGGCAGCAGCAGGGCGTTCCAGGTCCACAGGAACTGCAGGATGCCGGTGGCGAACACCGAGCTCAGGCTGTTGGGCAGGACGATGTACCAGAAGGTCTGCAGCGGCCCGGCGCCATCGATGCGCGAGGCTTCGACCACCTCGGTCGGAAAATCCTCGAGGAAGTTTTTGACGAGGAAGATCGACCAGGCGAAGCTCAGCCCGACGTAAGGGATGAGCACGGCGAGGAAATTGTCGATCAGCCCGAGCTCGCGCCACAGCTGGAACAGCGGGATGATCACCACCTGCTGGGGCAGGACGAAAGCGTTGATGATGATGATCAGCAGCACCCGGCGAAACGGGAATTTCAGGAAATGGAAGGCGTAGGCTGCGGCAGGCGTCAGCAGCATGGTTCCGGCGGTGGCGAGCGCCGCGAGAATGGCCGTGGTGACGAAGGCCGGGGCGAGCGGATAAGCCTCCCAGACCCGCTGCCAGGCGCTGAGCGTGAGGGTAAAACTATCAATGCGCCACCAGCCGCGCGACGTCTCGGCGAGGGGACGGATCGAGGTCATCACGATGCCGATGATCGGGATGATCCAGATGAAGCCGAAGATACCAAGCACGATGGTGGGCCAGCGGGGCGCGCGTCCGATCATCTTGCACCTGCCGTTCTCTGGATGATGGCGGGAATGGAAACCACCAGCACGGCGACCAGCAGCACCACGGTCGCCGCGGCGCCGTAGCCGAGTTTGAACTGGGTCATCGACTCCCGGTACATGAAGTAGCCGACCGTTTCGGTGCTGCGCACCGGACCGCCGCCGGTCAGGATGTAAATGATGTCGAAGGCGCGGAGCGCGCCGAGCAGGTTGATGAACACCGCGACCCGTACGCCGGGCAGCGACAGCGGCATCATGATGTTGCGCATCACCTGCCAATGGCTGGCGCCATCGATATAGGCGGCCTCGAACAGAGTCTTGGGGATCGACTGCACCGAGGCAAAGCAGAGCATCAGCGGCAGGCCGACGCCGCCCCAGGATGCAGCAATGATCAGCACCCAGAGCGCGGTGCGCGGGTCACCGAGCCAGGGCTGCGCGAAGCCGGGCTGCACCAGGCCGATCACTGCATTGAGCAGGCCGCCGGCGTCGGGGCGCAGGATGCCGATCCACATGTACCCGGCCACCGCCTCGGAAATCCCGAACGCGGCAAAGATCATCACCCGGAAGGGCAGCGTCTGGCGCGGCGCGAAGGCGCTCACCATGGCCAGCATCCACCCCAGGCCCACCGAAATGACGGTGGTCGAGAGGGTGAAGGTCAGGGTGGTCAAGAGCGTGTTGCGGAACGCCGGGTCGGTGAACAGCTTCACATAGTTGCCCACGCCGATGAATTTCGGTTTGGCGAGCCCCTTGATATCGAAGAAACTGAGCCGGATCGTATCGATCAGCGGGAACACCACCGCGATCCCGAACAGGATCAGCACCGGGGTGATCAGCAGCCAGGCTGCCGGCCAGTCCCCCAGCCGCAGACCGGTGGCGAGCCGATTGCTCAGCTCGCCACCAGACCGGGCGGGGCTGCCAGGACGCGCGTCCACCGTCCGGCTCGCCGCCGTTTCCTGCATCTCAATAGAGTTCCATCGCCTTGGCTTCGATCGCCGCGGTTACCGCATCGATCGTCGCATCGGATGGATCCTGCAGGAACTTCTGCAGCTGCACGCGATATTCGTCGACGAGGTCGCCGGGAAGCAGGTCACCAAGGACGAACTGCACCTTGGACTGCGCCACGGCCGCGGTCGCCACCTGCTGCACCGGACCGAGCAGAGACGGGTCGGCATTCTTGCTGGGCGAGGCATAACCATAAGAAGCGAGGATATCGGCGGCGTCCTTGCTGACCATGTAGACGGCGAAGGCATCGGCCGCGGCCGGGTTGGCGCCATTGGCGGTGACCGCTACTTCCTTGGCATCGACGCTCGAGGTGTCGTCATGGCCGAGGCCGAGCGAGGGGAACTGGAAGATCGAGTAGTCGACGCCTTCGTTGAGCTTGTAGTCATTGCGGGCACGGGCGTTCATCCACATGCCGATCATCAGGTAGTTGGACGCATCGGCGGTGAAGATCTGGTCGGCCGAATAGTCCCAGTCGCCGGCGAACATCTGCTCGGGCGTGCCGCAGCAGCCGGCCTTCAACAGCTCGGCATACTTCTTCAAGGTCGTCTTGACGATGTCGTCGGTCCAGGGGATCTCGTGCGCGGCGAGTTTCGAGGCAGCCTCGACGCCACCGGTGCGCAGCAGCAGCGTTTCGAACCACTCCCCGTGTGCCCAGTACTTGGCCGGCATGGCGATCGGCGCGGCGAAGCCGGCGGCCTTGAGCTTGTCGATCGAAGCGAGGAACTCTTCCCAGGTCTTGGGAGGCTCGACGCCGGCCTTTTCGAGATGGGCTTTCTTGTACCAGACGGCCGAGCGGTCGCCGTAGGTGTAATTCACGCCGTAGGTGACGCCGTCGGTGGAGCCGAGATCCTTCCAGGATTGGTCGAGCACGGCGTCGAGGCCGGCCGAGGCCCAGAGATCGTCGATCGGACGCAGAATGCCGGCATCGACCAGTTCGGCGCGGAAGGCCGGCCAGGTGTTGATGATGATATCGACCTTTTCGCCGCCGAGCAGCGCCGTGCGCATCGGGCCGCGCATGTCGCCCTGCCCGGTCACCACCAGTTCGCGAACGGTGACGCCGGGGTTCTTGGCAGTGAAATCGGCTTCGAGCTTCTGCCACATCTCGGCATCGGTGCCGCCCTGCCACTGCAGGATGACGAGCTCGCCGCTCAGGTCCTGCGCCAGCACCGGCGCCGCCGCCAGCACGATGGCGAGGCTTGCCCCGGCCAGTACGGCGCGACGGCGGATTCCAGACGTCAGTTTATCCATGTTCATTGGTTCCTCCTCCTTGATTGCCGACCTTCAGGCCGTTCTCCATCAAGTAAGTTGAAACGTTATCATCTAAGTTGCGTGTCACAACCCGGTGGAAACGCTCACAGCTGAAAAATCCTTCTAGCATGTCAGTGCCGCGACCCCGGTTGGCAGCCGCAAACGGGCATCGCCCCGCGGGTGCAATGACCCGCGAGGTTCTGGCAGACCGCAGTCGCAAAGCGACCGGTGGCTAGGCGGCGATCTCGATCACCGCCTTGATAAGCCCACGCTTCTGCGTGGCCCAGAGCGCAATGTCGCGCGCCGCATCAGTGAGCGTCGTGCGATGCGTGATCAGCATTTGGATCGGGACGCGACCGGACGCGATCGCGGCGATCACCCGCTGGAAATCTTCCGATGTGGCGTTGCGACTGCCAAGCAGCGACATCTCCTTGCGATGAAAATCGGGGTCTTCGAAGCTGATCGGACTCTTCACCACGCTGACGAGGACGTAAGTCCCGCCATGCGCCACGAAGTCGAAACCATTCTGCATCGAGCGGGCGTTGCCGGTGGCGTCGAACACGATGTCGAAACCATCGCCGCCGGTCTGTGCGGCGGCGGCCTCTCGTGCTGCGTCGCCCGCCATGATCGTTTGCGCCCCGACGATCGCCTCGGCCACCGCGAGCCGCTCCGGATCGAGATCCATCATGGTGACCGTGGCGCCCGAGAGGCTTGAGAAAAGCCCGACACCCAGGCCGATGGGACCCGCTCCGATCACCAGTGCGCGCTGCCCGGCGGCCGCCTTCGAGCGGCGCACCGCATGCGCCCCGATGGCCAGGAACTCGACGGTTGCACAGGCATCGACGCCCAGCCCCTCAGCCTTGACCAGGTTCGCGGCAGGCAGTTTGAGCAGCGAAGCCATGCCGCCGTCGCGATGCACGCCAAGAACCGCGATGCGCACGCAGCAATTGGGCTTGCCGGCGCGGCAGGCGATGCAGGTGCCGCAGGAAATGTACGGGTTGACCACGCAGATCTCGCCGGGAGCAAGGCCCGAGCCATCAGGCGCCTCCAGCACCTCGACCGCGAGCTCATGGCCCATGACGCGCGGATACTCGAGGAAAGGATGCTTGCCCTCGTAGATGTGGTAGTCGGTGCCGCAGATCCCCACCCGGAGCGGGCGCACCAGCGCCTCGCCATCGCCACGTTGCGGGGTTGGCCGGGTCTCGAGCTCGAGCACCCCGGGCTGACGGCAGACAAGCGCATGCATAGTCAAACTGCTTTCGACTGAAGGTGGTGGAAGCAAAGATGCGAGAGCCGGATCCCGGGGAGACCGAGGACCCGGCCCTCGCGGCGCGTCACTGGAACTGGGACATGGTGTCCCTGGTCACCAGTGCGGCGCCCGAGTCGATGAGGAGTGGGACCTCATCGCCGCGGATGGCCTTGACCAAAGCATCGACGCCGAGCTCGGCCATCTTCGCCGGGAATTGCGCGACGGTCGCGTCCTCGATGCCTGCGGTCAGGGCTTCCGCTTCGCCGCAGCAGAAATCGAAACCCACCAGGACGATCGCGTCGCGTGCGATGCCGGCGTTCTTGATGGCCTGCGCGGCTCCTGCGGCTGGAGGGCCGCAAGCAGCATAGATCGCCTTCAGATCGGGATTGGCGGTGAGCAGATCCTGGGCGACGTTGATCCCGAGTTCCTCGGTGCAGTTGGTGCCGGCCCGGCCCACGACATTGACCTCAACTCCCTTGAGGCCCTCGAGCATGCCGTTGACGCGATCGTCCAGTGCCGGGACACCCGGGACGCCTTCGAGGATGCCGAGCGTGTCGCCATCCTTGAGCACCGACTTGAGGTACTGGCCGGCAATCACGCCCGCCGCATAGTTGTCGGTGGTGGCGAGTGAGGTCAGTCCCTTCCAATCGGGGATGCTGTTGTCCATCAGGACGATTTTCACGCCCTGGGAAACCGCCTTGTCGAGCGCCGGTGCTACCGTCGGATCGACCGGCGTCAGGGCAATGCCCTGCACACCCTGGGTGACCATCGACTCGATCTGAGCGATCTGACCCTCGATATCGGTGGCCGAGGTGCCCTGACCGTAGATGATCTCGACACCCGGATTGGCCGCGGCGTAAGCCTTGGCCGCATCCTCCATGGTGGCAAAGAACGGCACCGGGAACTTGGTGATGAACCCGAGCTTTACACTGTCCTGCGCCAGGGCCGGCCCGGCGATCGCCGCAGCGAGCGCCAACCCTCCCAGCAGTCGTTTGAGCTTCATCGTCTTCCTCCCATTAGGACCGCTCCGGCCGGAGCGGCCCGACATTCGATCCCTCCCGGATCGAGCCTTCAGGCCTCTGCGCCAACGATGAGCGAGACCAGTTCGTGTTGATTTGCCTTGCTCGGCTTGAGCTCGCCGACCTTGCGCCCCTGCCGCAGCACCACGGCGCGGTCGGCCAGTTCGACGACATGTTCCATGTTGTGGGTGATGAGGATCACCGCGTTGCCCTCGTCGCGCAGCTGCGCGATGAGGTCGAGGACCTTGCGCGCCTCGCGCAGCCCGAGCGCGGCGGTCGGCTCATCCAGCATCACCACCTTGCGGGCGAACACGGTGGCACGCGCCACTGCGATCGCCTGGCGCTGCCCACCCGACATCAGCGCCACCGGCGCGTCGAAGCGGGGCAACCGCACCTTCAGCCGCTCGATCACCGCTGCTGCCTCGCGGTCCATCGCCCGACGCCTCAGCAGCCGCATGCCGCGTGGCAGCCAGGAGGGGAAAGACAGCTCCCGCCCGCAATAAAAGTTCTGCGCCGGCGTCAGGTTGTCGAACAGCGCCAGGTCCTGGTAGACCGTCTCGATGCCGGCGCTGCGCGCGGCTGCGGGATTGTGGATGGCGGTCCGCTGGCCATCCAGCAGGATCTCGCCGCCATCCAGCCCGTGGACGCCGCTGATGCATTTGACCAAGGTCGATTTGCCGGCGCCATTGTCGCCGAGCAGCGCCAGCACCTCGCCGCGATACGCCTCGAGGCTCACGCCCTTCAGTGCCTGCACGGCGCCGAAGCGCTTTTCGGCGTTGCTCACAGCGAGGACCGGCGAGGCGGACGCGGCGGCGGTCATGACGCCCTCCCCGACTGCATGACGCGCACCCGCGCTTCCAGATGGTTGCGCAGCACGTCCGCCTCGACGGCCAGTACGATGATCGCCCCGATGGCAATCATCTGAAAGAACACATCGACGTTGAGCAGGTTGAGGGCGTTGCGGATCACCCCGATCATCACGGCGCCGACCAGGGCATGCCCGATATGGCCGCGCCCACCCAGAAAGCTGGCGCCGCCGATGATCACCGCCGCGATGGTGTCGAGTTCGAGCAGGTTCCCGTAAAGCGGGGACGCGGCCTCGGTGCGGCCCGCCAGGACGATAGCGCCGACGCCGGCACACAGGCCCGAGATGACATAGACCGAGACCAGCACCCACTTGACCGGGATGCCCATCTGCACCGCCGCCTCGGGCTTGCCGCCCACGGCGTAGATCCAGCGCCCCCACACCATGGCGCGCGCCATCAGCAGGACCAATGCGGCGACGCCGAACACCACGAAGAACGAGTTGGGGATGCCCAAAGTCGAACCGCCGCCGATGACCGCGATCTCGATCGGCATGCCGCGCATCGTGGTGTGTCCGATGGCGAACTCGAGCGCCAGGCCGCGGGCGATACTGAGGGTCGCGAGCGTGATGATGAAGGGATGCGGCAGCCGGCCGAAGACGTAGACGATGCCGTTGACCGCCCCCACCGCCCCGCCGGCGACCAGCATCGCGATCATCACCAGCGGGCCGGAATCGGCGATGCGGTAGACCAGCCCACCGATGACCGTTGCCAGCGCCAGGTTGGCGCCGACCGACAAGTCGATACCGCGCGTCAGGATCACCAGGTGCTGGCCGATCGCCACAATGGCGATCACCGCGGTCTGCGCCAGGATGTTGCCGAGATTGACCGGCTTGAGGAAGTTGGGGGTGGCGACGCTGATGCCGACCACGAGCAGGATCAGGATCAGCACCGGGCCGATGCCGAGCAGCTTCAACGCCAGCGTAAGCGCTGTGCCGTCGGCGAGCGACCGGGTACGTACCTCAGCCGCTTCGGCATCTGGTTCCCGATTTGCCAGCACACGCCCCTCCTCGTGTTTCTTATGTACAAAAAACTTCCATTTCCGCCCATCGTCAAATTGTTTTTTATCAGTTACAGAACAGGCAATCGGAGACAGATGTGAAGACCGATACGTTGTTCAAACGGGCATTCAACGATGCCCTGCTGTTGACCTCACGGCTGCGCGACGGTGATCCGATACCGTCCGAGACCACGCTGGCGGCCGAGCTGGGAGTGAGCCGCACCACGGTGCGCAAGATCCTCGCGACACTCACCGAACAGGGCGTGGTGGCCGGTACGGGACGGTCGCGCTTTGCGCGCGCTTCAGCCGGCGAGGTGCTGCCTTTCCCCGAGGCCGAAACGGTTCCGACCTCGGTGCAGGTCGAAAAGCAGTTCATGGAATGGATGCTGCGTGGCGATGCCAAAGCCGGGGAACTGATCAACGAGCTCGACCTGGCGCGTCAGTTCAAGGTTGCGACCACGGTGATCCGCGAGTTCCTCAACAGTTTTCAGCGCTTCGGGCTGATCGAGCGGCGGCCGAGCGGCGGCTGGGTGCTGCAGGGCTTCACCCACGGCTTCGCCCTCGAGCTGTTCGAGATCCGCGAGATGTTCGAACTGCGGTCAGCCAAGTCGTTCACCACCCTGCCCGAGACTTCGCCGATCTGGTCCGAACTGCGCCAGCTCAGACAGGAACATCTCGAGCTGCTGGCCGGGATTGAAACCCGCTTCCAGGATTTCTCCGACCTCGACAGCCGCCTGCACCGGCTGGTGAACACCGCCGTGCCGAACCGCTTCATCGACGGCTTTTACGACATCATCACGCTGATCTTTCACTACCACTACCAGTGGAACAAGCGGGATGAACGCGAGCGCAACGAGGTCGCCATCCGCGAGCACCTCGCCTATATCGACGCGCTGCTGAGCCGCTCGCGCCCCGCGATCGTCAACGCCTGCCGCGCCCATCTGAGCTCGGCGAGACAAACGCTGATCCGCTCGACCTCCGACACGGGAGCACTGGGGTAACCCGCAACTCCAATTTCCCACCGCCGGCCACTTTGCCATTCGCAAGGGCCTGATTTGCGCCAAATGCGGTCATCTGGATTGCCGACAACCCTGGACGAGCGTGCATACAGCGTCAGTCTTGAGAGACCTCAGACCGCCAACATCTGGAGGCGGCGGTCTGTGGATGCTATCGCTTCACAGAGTGAAAAGACTTCACTCATGCGCTCGTGACTGAGCGCTTGCTGGCGACCAAGCGGCTCCGCCAGCACGCCTGCCCACGCGGCACCAGAGGCGTCCATCACCGACACGTCTAGTGAGCTTGCCTGAAACGTGATGAACAAGACGAAGAGGTCGCGTTCCGATGCATCGCCATCCCAGTTGCCGAGAACGATCTGCAACTCGATGGCTTTGCTGGTTTCATGTTCGTGACCGAACACAGCCCTATAGGCCGAGTAGGCCGTTCCATCTCGAAAGACCCAGCCTATGGCCGTGGAAAAGTGCCGCCCGCAGCACCGGCAGAGCTCATCCCTCGTCTCTTCCAATTCGAACTGGAGCATTGCTGATGGCTGCGGAGATGATCGGCTTTGTGGGACTACCGGCGGAGGTAAATGGCCGGTTATTCCGTCGCGAGCAACGCACGACAAAAACTCAACGCTTATCGGAGGTGACCGAGGTTGACACGTGTGAGCGAAGCCAGGCGCAGAACGCTTGTGGCTGGGGACGCTGATCACCCTCGCGGATCAACGCAAAGTACCAGTCCGGCCCCTTGAGAACCGTGTCCAGAGGAGCAACGAGTTTTCTGCTCTCGACAAGTGAACCAAAGAGTGTGGGGGACAACAAGCCAACGCCCAAGCCGTCGACGGCCGCACTTGCCATCAGCTCAAAGACGGAGAAGTCAACGCCTGTGAACCGCAGCCTCGTCGGCATCGACATGTCGGCGCGAGCAAACCATTTGGCCCAGTCTGGGTGAGGAAGCAGGTCGAAATCCAGCAGGTCAAGCGGCGTTTCGAGCGGTCGAGCGGCAAGCAATCTCGGCGCCAGCATTGGCGTAACATCCACGGGCATAAGTGGGTGCTCCGCCAGGCCCTCCCAGCCGCCTCGTCCCGTGCGGATGGCGACATCAAATGCGTCGCGATCGCGAACATCGGACGATATGTCGAGTTCGATCGTCGTACCGCTGGTGGCCTCATAGTCTGGTAGACGGGGGGCCAGCCAGCGAGAGGCAAAACTCGGGGGCGCAGTCACGCGCAACGTTGTCGCGGCCGATCGAAATTCCTCAACGGCCGCTTGAATAGTGTCGAGGGCATGTTGAACTTTGCCCGCCAGGGTTACTGCAGCCGAGGTCGGCACCACACGCCGGCCCACACGCAGGAAAAGCGGTTCTCCCAGTTCTGTTTCCAGGGTGCGCATTCGCAGGCTAACGGCAGCCGGGGTCAGCGCAAGGCGCTCAGCGGCCGCCGCAAAGCTGCCGGTTCGCACGCACATCTCCATAATGCGGAGGGATTCCACCGGCGGACGAATGGCAAGCTTTCCTTGTCGTAATGCCGAGCAATGCTCGTTTTGTGACGGCGATCTTCTGCGGCACAGTCATTCCACCCAAGAAGATAGGAGCTTCGAGATGGCGCTGCAATCAACGACTACCAGCCTTTCGGCCGGGCTCATTGACGTCTTCGCCGACGCCTCGCTCAGCGGCAACCCGTTAGCAGTCGTCGAGGGGGCCGATGACCTGTCGGAAGCGCAGATGCGGCGCATTGCCGGAGAATTCAATCAGGCGGAGACCACCTTTGTCATGCGCAGCGAACGAGCCGATCTCAAACTGCGCTCGTTTACGGCAGCGGGGGCCGAAGTTGGTGGCGCGGGCCACAACGCGTTGGGCGCCTGGCTGTGGCTCGCCGAAGACGGCAAGCTCGGGCCGATCGACGCGCCCCGCACCTTTCAACAGGAGATCGGCGATGAAATCCTGCCGATAGAATTGAGCCTATCAGGGGGGCGGATTTTCGGCCGCATGCGCCAGTCTTCGCTCAAGCTCGGGCCGACTCTAGACGATGTCGCGCCACTTGCGGCCGCGCTCGGCCTTGCGACGGAGGATATCCGCCTCGACCCTGCGCCGCGCGTTGCCGATACCGGCGTGGGCCACCTGCAAGTCCGCCTGACCGATGCTGCTGCAGTTGATCGCGCCGAGCCTGCGGCCAAGGGACTGCTCAACGTGCTGAGCGCCGCCGCGGCCGAAGGCTGCTATGTCTATGCGCTCGACGGCTCGGCCCGAGCGTATGCGCGGTTCTTCAACCCCACCGTAGGCCTGTGGGAAGATGCCGCGACAGGCACGGCCGCCGGGCCGCTCGCCGCTTATCTCGCACAGCAGGGATTGATCACCAAGGGTATCGAGATCGAGCAGGGCACCAAAATGGGACGACGCAGTATCCTGCGTGTTGACCTTGCACCCGAACCCGAAATCTCCGGTGCCGGCATCATTGTCATGCGCGGCACGCTGTCTCTCTGACCTTCTTCACAGCGCGGCCAGCGCCACTGACAATTCAGTTGGTGCATGTTCGGTATAAACACCATGCATTTTTCATATCGCGGCATCCGCATTACGCTGCAATGCCTGAGGGAGATCTCCATCTTTCAGAAAGGAAAGCGGCTATGAAACCTACAATCCGTCTAGCCCTTGCATCGACGCTGCTTTTGCCCTCGTTTTCTCTCGCCGACGATACGGCGTCGCGCGTCTTGTTCTACGGGGACTCCAACACTTGGGGCGCCATCCCGTCCGTCGCGACGCCAGGCCACCGCTACCCGGCCGACCAGACTTGGCCCTACCTGCTCGATGCAAGGCTGCCGACTGAAGTCGATGTGATCGTCGAGGGGCTTGGCGGCCGTACGACCGACTTCGACCCTAACGCAGAAGATCCGTTGCGCTATAGCGGTGCAGAGATGCTGCCTTCTGTCCTTGCCACGCATCGCCCGGTAGACGTCCTGGTCATCATGCTGGGTACCAACGATCTCTTCGCTGCCCACAACCGGTCGGTCGAAGATACCGCCAAGGGCGTTGAGCACATGATCAATCTGGCCCGAAATGTTCGGCCTCCTGGCACGAACGACCCTACGCCGCGCATCCTGCTCGTGTCGCCCACAGCCATCGACGAGATCATCTACCAGACACCCTTTGCCCCCTATTTCGAAGGCGGCGTCGAGAAGTCTCGCCGGTTCGCAACCGCCTATGCCGAAGTCGCCGAACGGTTGGGCGTGAAATTCCTCGACGCCGGCGCCATTATCCAGACCGACACCGAGGACGGCATCCACTTCAACCTTGACGACCATCAGACTTTCGCCAAAGCCATCGAACCGGTCGTCATCGACCTGCTCGCTGCGAAAGACAACTGATCGCCCTATCGCAGGAGGTACAATGACCGCGACCTACACTTTCGACGTCTATTCCACCCTGGACGGCTTCGCATCCTATGGCGAGGACGGTGACTGGGGTGGCTATTGGGGCAAAGCGGGCCCGGAATTCCTAGACTACCGGCTCGCACTATACCGCTCTCCGCAGCGCATGGTGCTCGGTGCCAATACTTTCCGCCAGTTCGTCTCGATGATGGGTCCCAAAGGCGGGGTTCTCACCGACCTCGACCCCGTGAATGCGGCCATGCGCGACATGCCGACGACCGTGATCTCGACATCGATCGCCGGCGAGCTCGACTGGCCTGACGCCACACAGATCAAGGCCGACGCTGTCGCGGCTGTGCGCGAGCTTAAGGAGGCGTCCGACGTGCCGTTGCGCTCGCATGGCAGCCTCTCGGTCAACAGGGCGCTCATGGCCGCCGGGCTAGTCGATGAAATCCAACTCACCATCTTCCCGGCATTGAGCGGCAAGACCGGCACATTTCCCATCTTTGCCGGGGCCGATGATTTTGATCTTGAACTGCTGCGCAGCCGTACGCTGGACGGGCATACTCAAGAACTGGTCTATCGCCCGACCCTGCACCGCAAATAGTCGGACCTTGTGACGTCCAACGACGTCACCGCACTTTGTGATGAGTATCCTCGGGCGTGCGGCAGAACCGTCCCGCAGCGCGTGGTGACCAAGCCATCAGCAGTCAGGCATGAGGTCGCTCGATGAACGAGCAAATACTTTACACTTTTGCCACCGTTGCCAGTGCTTTGGCTGGCTTTTCCGGCATTGCCGCGATGATGGTACGCCAGGACATAAGCTCGATGTCCCCCACCGAGCAGCGCTACCTCTGGTTTCTGGTCGGTGACAGCTTCCTGGTCATCCTCTTCAGTCTGTTGCCGGTTGTGTTGAACCTTTCCGGCCTGGGGCTGGATGGTGTCTGGGGCGTGTCGGCTGCGTTGTTTGGAACCTGGCTTTGGCTCGCGACAGCCATCGCGGTCCGCGGTGAATTCAAGGATGGCCAGGCGGGCCGTTACAGGTCGATTTCCTTCGTCACACCGCTGCTCAATCTGCTCTCGGTTGCTTCGGTGGTCGCCGGCGCCCTGTTGTGGCTCTCCGCGTTCGATTGGGTGATCCCGCGCGGGCAGGGCATTTATCTGGTCGCCTTGTTGCTGTTGCTTTGCATAGCCGCACTCGAGTTCATGTATTTTGTTGGGCGGGCGACGCTCGGTCAAAAGCAGTCGCGCGCTCGAGGCATGGGAGGCGATCAACCATGAGCATGTCGATGCGCACTTCAAACAAGCCGTGTCTCCACCGCCTCAGCAGCCACCACAATGGCATTGCGCAACCAGACGTGGCGTGGCGCCTCCTGATGGCGCCTGTGCCAGAACATGCTGAGGGTGAAGCGTCCCGGATTGGCCGGTGGTGTATTCACGACGAAGCGATCCATGCCGGCGGCATTACGAGCCAGACTCTCAGGCAGCGTCATCACCAGATCGGACCGGGCGGCGATCTCGACGGCGCCAAGGAAGCTGGGAACACTCACACGCACGCGTCTTTTGAGACCCTGTGCCCCAAGGACGCTGTCCACCGGCATCGATCCCGTCCCGGTAATGCTGACCGCGATGTGCTCGAGTGCGAGGAACCGCTTCATCGTCAGGGTTTGCTTCGAGGCCGGGTGGCCTACGCGCATCAGCGTCACATAGCGGTCTTCAAAAAGGCTGCGCCGTACGATTCCGGCTGGAGCCTCACTGATGACTCCGAGAACGGCCTCTACGCCGCCATCCTGCAGTCGGTCGAGGATGGTGCGGTCGGGGGGCACGACCTCCACGTCCAATCCAGGAGCCTCGCGACCAATGCGCTCCAGCAGGGGAGGAATAATCACTGAAGCATAGAGATCCGGGGTCGATAGCCGTATTGTCCCGCGAGCTGAAGAGGGATCGAATGTCGGCGTCGCGAGCATATCGCCGATCTCTGCCAGGGTCTGGCGCAGCGAGGGTACCAAATCGCTCGCTCGGGCACTGAGGATGTACCCGCCTACTCCATCCACAAGCAGCGGATCTTTGAACACAGTGCGCAGCCGTGCCAGTGCGCGGCTTACGGCTGGCTGACTCATTCCCAGTTCCATTGCGGCCCGCGTGACGCTGCGCTGGGCCAGTAGTGCGTCGAGTACGGTCAGCAGGTTCAGGTCGACGTGTCGTAAATTCACTTGGTGCATTCTTGTTATAAGCACCATGCATTTTTCATATGCAAGCGGCTTCGCTATGTACGCTGCAACTGAGGCTCAGAAGGATGAAGAGACATGTACGTGGTGTTTGGAGCAAGCGGTCGGGCAGGCGGCGAAACAGCCCGGTCATTGCTGGCGAAAAACCTGGAGGTGCGCGTCGTTTTGCGGCGCCCCAAGCATAGCGCTGATTGGCGCGCACGGGGCGCCGACGTCGCCATAGCCAACTTGGAGGATGCGGACGCAGTAGCGTCAGCCCTGCGGGGCGCAGCGGGAGCATTTCTGCTCAATCCGCCGCCAGTATCCGGCGACCCCTACCGTACCGCAGAGATCATCGGAAGAGCGCTCGCGCAGGGCGCAAAGCAAGCCGGTTTGCCGAAGGCAGTTGTCCTCTCTTCGGTCGGCGCACAGCATGCTGCTGGGACAGGAGTGATTTCTACTCTCCATCAGATGGAGACCCTGCTTGCCAACGTGGCGCCGCGTACCGCCTTTCTTCGACCTGGATACTATGTGGAAGCCTGGAGCGAGGTTATCGACGCGGTTGTTGCCGGCAGTGTCCTTCCCACCTTCATTGAGCCTGATCTCAAGATCCCGATGGTCAGCACGCTCGACGTAGGTCAAGCTGCGGCTCGCCTGCTGCAGGAGACTTGGTCCGGCAACCGCATCGTCGAACTTGGTGGTCCCGATGACTGGAGTGCCCGCGATGTCGCACTCGCATTCTCAAGAGTAATCGGCCGTCCGATAGACCCACAATTTGTACCGGAAGCGGGACGAAAGGACATCTACCTCCAAGCGGGACTTGGGGAGGAAGTCGCTGACGCGCTTCTCGGAATGTACGACGGCATCGCCACCGGCAAAGTCGCTTGGGCTCGCGATCACGAAACCTGGCGCGGCGCAACATCACTTGTTGCGGCAGTAGCGCGCTTGGTGCCGCCGGGGACAAGCAACAGCAACGAAGCGTGATTAACGGTGACACAGGTGAGGATAGTCATAGCATGTCGACAGTATTGAACGACCTCCTTCTCGCCGGATCGATCGTGACAACGCTCATGATCGGGGGCGTCTACTTCACTTTCTCCGGCTTCGTGATGCGGTCTCTGGCCCTGTCTGGAGAGGCTGGGATGCAGGTCATGACGGTCATCAACCGCGTCATCTTGCGCTCGATCTTCATGCCACTCTTCTTCGCTAGCACCATACTCGCGGCCTGCTGTGGCATTGTCGGTGTGATGAACCTGACCCAGCTGTCGGGTTGGCTGACAGTGACGGGGTCAGCGATCTTTCTGGTGGGCATGTTCGGCGTGACCGCAGCCTTTAATGTGCCGCTGAACGACCGCCTGAACCAGGCACCGCCGCTGGTCTGGCGCGAGTTCCTGACGACATGGACCGCCTGGAACCACCTGCGCACTGTCGCATCGCTGGTTGCAGGCATACTTCTCCTTATTTCACTCATCGGCTGAAGCAGCTGAACATGAAAATCGTCACCACAACAAACATCACTGTCGATGGAGTCATGCAGGGCCTCGGTGGGGCAGAAGAAGACGCTCGCGGCGGCTTTGAGCGTGGCGGCTGGGCAATTCCGCTCGTGGATGCCGAAGGCATGAAGTACCTTGAGGAGATTTACAGCAGTGCAGATGCCTTCCTGTTCGGCCGCGAGACGTATGAGATCTTTGCTCGCTCCTGGGGAGCGTTTCCCGACCCGAGCACAAGTCCCATCGCCCAAGCCCTGAACTCGCGTCCGAAGTATGTCGTGTCGAGCAAGCTGAAGGACCCACAATGGCTCGGCACTACGGTAATCGGCAGTGAGCTGGTCGCTGCAGTACAGGACTTGAGGGGACGCGGCGATGGCACGCTTCTAGTGCCGGGAAGCGGAGCCCTTGTGAGATCGCTCATCGCGCTCAACGCTGTCGATCAGGTCGATCTTGTTATCTACCCGATCATTGTCGGACAAGGGACGCGGCTGTTTCCGAACGAGGGCCCCGACGTTGCGCTAGAGCTCATCAAGTCATGGTCTACGCCGTCTGGGCTCACCATTCAGAGCTATCGCACAAGCGGCCGGCCCAACTACCAGCGCTCAACGCTCAATGCGGAAGAGATGGCTGTCGTGGGGCAGTAGGTAAACGCCTGGCGCCAGCGCAACGGATCGTTTCAAGGCGAGATAAGTGAGGAATACCCAAGTAAATGGATGAGCGCACATCGTTATGTGGGATGTTGTCGAGAGCCAGGCGCGGCACGTTGTTCGTGCTAATGACAAGGAACACCTAACAATTGTGTTCAGCGGCTCAATCGAGCAGGCCCGCCGAGGACGAGGCTGCTGGCAGAGTCTGGCGTCACTCTTGTCGAACTTTGTGGCGCTTCGGCGCAAGTGGTGCAAGCCGGATCGCCGCCGCAGCGGGGCCGCGTTGTGCTGTAGGCTTCGTGGCCTTCGACATCGCCGCGCTCACCCCGGCTGCAGCCTACAAGGCCAAGTTTGATACCTAGCCGAACGGGCTCAACTATTCGAAACCGAGAGAGTGGCCCGATTGGTTTGCGGGCCCCTCCCTTTCAATGGTGAAGCCCGCGGCGTCAAGAGGCCCGGTGCCCCGATAAGGAGACGGCATGATGCTTACGGCCACGCCTGTAGTTGCCGACGATCCGGAGCTGCGCTCCACCCTCGACGCAGCCGAACTGCCCACCGAGGACCTTGCTGGGGCCGGCCGGAAGTTCTTCCGGTTCGACCGTGGCGGCGATCTGGTGGGCTTTGGCGGTTTCGAAACTGTACGGCCCTGACGTGCTGTTGCGGTCCGTCGTGGTCGTTTCGGAGCTGCGGGGCAGTGGCCACGGCAAAGACATCACCGGGATGTTGCTGGCTTTGGCCCGACAAGCCGGAGCGGAACGGGCCTACCTGCTGACGACGACAGCAAGTGAGTTCTTCGCGCGGCTCGGCTTTGCAGCGGCAATCCGGGCGGAGGTTCCCGAGACCATCCGCTCGACCTATCAGGCCGCGACGATCTGCTCAACCGCAGCCATGCTCACCCGCTCCACCGCACAGTGACCATGCTACTGCGGCAGGTTTCGGCCAAGGCTTGGGCACAGCGATTTTTGCTGCGGTCATCGGCTTCGGCATCATGGCCGAGCAACTGACGGACATCCCCGCCCCGGCACTGTGGTCCTCGACATCCTGCCGAGCGCCTACATTGGGCCCTTCACGAAAGTGGACGGCGAAGTCGTGGATCCCAGCTGACATCAATGACAAATTTGGGGCAACAGCGATCATCCTCAACTCGGTGATCACGGCTCGAGAAATCTGCCTCACGCCCACCCTTCCGGAACGGTGGCCGGATCCTCCCGGCCCTCGGCTCTAGTATCCAAGCCACTTCAGCGGCCCCGCGGCGCGCCTTCATCGAAACCTGCCAGGCGGACAACGACTCCGCCAAATAACGCTGATCCGCTCGACCTCGGACGCCGGGGCATAGACATTACTGCGCCCCTCAGGGCCACTCGCCCTCCGGCCTGAGACGGGCCATCAGCAGCACGTCCACCGGCACCGACGATTTGAGGCGCGCCTTGCGCTTGCGGCCCTCTTCGACGAACCCGAACCTCCGATAGAGCGATATCGCCCTGAGGTTGTCGGAATGGACACTGAGCTCGATCCTGAGGATTTCTTCGGCATCGGCGCTCGCTACGGTTTCAACCAGCAATTGCCTGCCGATACCGGTGCCGCGCCACGGCCCCATTACGCCCATGCCGAGCTCGCCCGAATGGCTTTCGTGGTCGCCGCGTCCACGGACGATGTCGCACCAGCCGACAACGCCCCCGGCGTCGCTGACGGCGACGAATTGTGGATTTCGGTTCCGGATATTGTCGAGCACGAACCTGCCGACATCGTCCAATGGCGGCGCCCGGTTACCCCTCAGAAAGCCGCTTTCCCGCGCCACGGCGTCGAGCGCTGCATGAAAGCCCGGGATATCGGCTTCGGTGATTGGCCTGACGCTCGTCATCTCAACTCCAGTCGCGCGGGGCATCCGACACCTGCCAGGCGGCCCCGCCAAGTCAAGCAGATTGGCAGACCTCACCCCTTTACGGCGCCGCCGGTCAACCCAGAGATCACGTAGCGTTGAGCCAGAAGGAAGAACGCTATGGCCGGGAGGATCGAAAGGGTCAGGAACGCCAGGATGCGCGGCCAATCCGAACCATACTGGCCCTGGAACTGCATGATCCCCAGCGGCCAGGTGTAGTTCGCGTCGGTGTTGAGCGTGATGAGCGGCAACAGGAAACTGTTCCAGCTGCCCACGAAGTTGAACACGCCCACTGTGGCGATGATCGGCAGGCAGAGCGGCAGCGTGATGTACCAGTAGATGCGCACGTATCCGCAATTGTCCATGCGGGCCGCATCCACCAGTTCCTTGGGCAGTTCCTTGAAGAAGTTATGAAACAGCAGGACCGAGAAACTGAGGCTGAATGCGACCTGCACGATGATGATGCCCAGATGCTTATCCAGCAGCCCCAGGTCGCGCATCTTGATGAAAAGCGGCAGGATGGCAGTCGCCGATGGGAACAGCAGGCCGAGGAGCAGGTAGCCCATCAGGAACTTGCTGCCGAAGAACCTGATATGGGCGAACGCAAATGCCGTCATTGACGAGATCAGGGTCGAAAGCACGACGGTGCCCACGGCGATGAGCAGCGAATTGCCGAGCGAGCGCAGGTAAGTCGGCCCGAAGATGATCCCGGTAAAGCGAACCGGATCCCAGCTCGCGGGCAGCCCGAATGGGTTCACCCGCAGTTCCCCGATCTCTTTGAAGCCGCCGAGCGCCGTGGTGTAGAACGGCACCACCACGAAGGCGGCGATAACCAGCATCGTCATCCATTGGAAGACCGAGACCGGCGGGTGACGGCGTTTCGACGTGCTCATCACACTTTCTCCGCACGGAACAGGATTCGCCGGTAGGCGATTGCGACGATGACGCAGGCGACGAACAGCAGCACGCTGACCGCCCCGCCGAAGCCGAGCTTCATGCGCAGGATGCCGAACTGGTAGAGGAAGGTCACGATCGTGTGGCTGGAGTTCTGCGGCCCGCCGCCGCTGAGCGGAATGATGAGATCGAACAGCTGCAGCGCGCCGGTGATCGAGAAGAATACCGAAACCACGATGGCGGACCAGATCATGGGCAGCTTGATGTGCCAGACGATCTTCCACTTCTTGACGCCGTCAAGCCGCGCCGCCTCGATCACCTCGTTCGGGATCGATTGCAGCCCAGCGAGGTAGATCATCATGTGGAAACCGAAATACTTCCAGACGATGACCAGCATGATGGCGGGAATGACCCAGAGCTTGTCACCCAGCACATGCGGCAGGTCGACGGCCCCGATGGCATCGCCGACTGCCGGCACGAGGCCGTAATTGCCGTCATAGACAAACTTCCAGATCAGTCCGGCGGCGATCTCCGCCAGCATGTAGGGGACGAAGAAGATCGTGCGCAGGATGTTCACGCGCGTGCCGCTCTCGGAAAGCGCAATGGCGGCCCACATGGCGAGCGGCAGCTGGATCAGCAGCGAAACGGCGACGACAATCAGGCTGTTGCGGACGGCGGTGCCGAAGTTCCGGTGCGTCAGCACGTCTTCGTAGTTTTCGAGGCCGACGAAATCGGTGATCGGGCCGTAGCCGGTCCAGTCGAAGAACGAGAAGGTCGCCGCGTCGATCATCGGCAACATGACAAAAACGGTGAACAGGATCAGTGAAGGGGGCAAAAACAGCAGCAGCGGTACCAGGCTCTTGCGATCCATGTAGCGTCGCCGCCGCACGGCAGCCACCGCCACTTCGCCACTGCTCACTGCAACACTCGACATGCCGTCAGACCCCGACCGAAAGACTATGGAACCCGGCGGACGAAACTCCGTCCGCCGGGGATTTGAGGCCTGAGGCCTAGTTCGCGTCGTCCACGGCTTCTTTCACGAGTTCTGCAGCTTCCTGCGCGCTGATGGCATTAGCGGCGAGTTCGGCGGAGACGTCGTTGACGACACCTCCCACTGCAGGGCCGAGCGCCTGATCGAAGAACAGCGCGTGCCAGTGAGCACCCGAGATGTTCTTGGCGATCTGCACCTTGAAGGGGTTGGTCATGGTGTCCGCGGCGCCCTTGGCGATCGGAATGTAGAAGGACGCTTCGGCCCACTTGCGCTGCTGATCGGGTTCGTTCAGCCACTCGACGAACTTGACGGCCTCGTCGGACGCCTTCTTGCTGAACAACCAGCCGGACAGTCCACCGAGCGTATCGGTCGGGTCACCCAGGCCACCTTCGATGGTGGGGAAGGGGAGAATGCCGAGCTGTTCGTCAGGGAGTCCGGCCTTGCTTGCCGAATTTTCCTTCATGGCGCCGTAATCCCAGTCGCCCATCAGGTGCATCGCGGCCTTGCCGTCGCCGAAATATCCCGAGGCGTCAGGATAAGTCGCCGCAAGGAAGCCTTCCTGAAAGGGTTCGAGGGCAGCGAGTTCAAGCAGGTATTCGCCTGCCTTGACGAAAGCTTCGCCCGCAAAACCATCACCCTCGCCGGCAGCGGCGGCGTTAAAGCCATCCTGACCGGCGAGACGGACAACCAGCTTGCTCCACCAAAAGTGAGCAGGCCACTTGTCCTTGCCCCCAAGCGCGAGCGGCGTGATGCCCGCGTCCTTGAGTTTCTGTACGCCGGCAAGGAAGCCCGCCCAGGTCTGCAGGCTGGCCGGATCGACACCGGCCTGTTCGAACAGCGGCTTGTTGTACCAGAGAACGACTTCCGCAACGTCGCGGGCCATGCCGTAGATATGGCCGTCGGATGCGGTGAAGGCCGAAACGCCGGCAGTGCCCTGGTTGTCTTTGGCTGCCTGCGTCAGCACCTCTTCGACGGGGCGCAGAACGCCTGCCTTGGCCTGCTCATAGAATACGCCGCCGCCCCAGGAATGGAACACGTCAGGCGCCTCTGCCGACTGCAGCAGAGTGGTAAGTTTGGCCTTGAAAGCCTCGTTTTCGAGGAACTGCAGCTCGATATCTACAGCTGGGTTGGCCGCCTCATAGGCGGCAACCGTCTGCTCCAGAATGCCAAGCGAGATCGGGTTCGAGTCAATGTGCATGAACCTTACGACGGTCTTGTCCTGGGCCTGCACAGGCGCGAGCGCCATCAGGCCGAGCATTGCGGCAAGCGCAATTCGCTTCATGGGTTTCCTCCTCCTCTGGGCAGCCGGAGCGCCCTGTGACGCAATCGGCCGCAGCGGCAGACGCGGTCCCTACCGCAATCCCCACTTGCTACTTTCTAAGCATCCCTTATTAAAGGAAGCAAGAGGCACGTACCTCAGCTCCGCAGAAACAGCTCGATCTACGGATAGGCGCTTGAGGATGGCCTGCTTTTCGGTACTCTACCGTTGAGTGCCGGCTATTCGACGATCGTGCCGTTCCGCGTCTTTTGTACGGGTTGCAAAGCAAATTGACTGACCAGACGCCCGGGGCGAGTTCGTGGCCGTAAAAATCGCAGATCCGCTGCTGATGCGGGAAATCAACAAGTACCATGTGCTGGAGACGATCCGGTGCCATGGCCAGATTTCGCGGGTCGAGATCTCCGAACGCACCCTGCTCAGCGGCACCACGGTATCGGCCATCACCGCGGCGCTGATCGAGGAAGGCCTGATCGAGGCCATCCACACCGCCCCCACCAACGACAGCCAGCGCGGCCGCCCCCGGGTGCTGCTCGGCCTCGTTGCCGACGCCGCCTATGTCGCGGGGGTCAAGATTTCCGAAACCCAGATGACTGCCGCCATCGCCGATTTTCGCGGCGAGACGGTTGCCGCACTGCAATTGCCGATCCGCCTCGCCCGGCAGGCGCCGGAGGTGATCGCCGACCTGATCGAAGATGCGCTGCGCGACTGCATCGCCCGGAGCGGCGTCGACGTCGCCCGCATCAAGGGTGTCGGCATCGGCGTGCATGGCATCGTCGACCCGCGCTCCGGCCGCAGCCACGCCAGTCCGGTGTTCGGCGAACGCGAAGTGCCGCTGGCCCAGATGCTCGAGGCCCGTATGGGGATGCCGGTCAAGATCGACAAGTCGGCGCATCTGGTGGCGCTGGCCGAGAGCTGGTTCGGCTACGCGCAGAAGGACCACAGCTTCGCCGTGGTCACGCTCGACCGAACGGCGGGCCTCGGGCTCTGGATCGAGGACGAAATCCACCGCGGCGCCAGCGGCCTCGGCCCGGCCTTCGGCCATACCAAGGTCGGCAACGAGGGGCGCCCGTGCAGTTGCGGGCAGACCGACTGCCTGAATACCTACCTGACCATACCCGAGCTGGAGACGGCGGGCGGGCTTCGTACCGAGCCGGCGCGCAATGGCGCCGCGATGCTCGCGAGCCTCGCCGAAGAGGTGGATGCCGGCGATGCGGCAGCCGCGCGGATCCTCGCCTTGCACGCTGAAAAACTCGGCCTGGGCTTGAGCCATGTGGTCAACCTCATCAACCCTCAAAAGATCATCGTCGCCGTGGATATGCCGCGCTACGGGCAGTTGCTCGAGCCGGCGCTGCGGGACAGCCTCGCCGCCAACAGCTTTCCCGCCCATTGGGCGGCGACCAAGCTGATCTTTCACACGCTCGACGACCAGATGTGGGCACGCGGTGCGGCCGCCCTCATGCTGCGCGACATCTACAGCGCGCCTTGGACGGCCGCATAAGGGAGAGTTTTGATGGGCAAGAAGGCCTTGATCGTTTGGGGCGGATGGGACGGGCACACCCCGGAGCGATCTGCCGGAATCGTCGCGGACCTGCTCGGGCGGCATGAGTTCGAGGTGACGATCGATTCCACCACCGAGGCGTTTGCCGACGAGCGGCTGGGTGAATACGACCTGATCGTCCCCGTCATCACCATGTCGCGGATCGAGAAGGAGGAGCTCACTAACCTGCTGAAGAGCGTGCGGGCCGGCACTGGGCTCGCGGGGTTCCACGGGCTGATGTGCGACAGCTTCCGCAACGAACCCGACTACCAGTTCATGACCGGCGGGCAATGGGTCGCCCACCCGGGCAACATCATCGACTACACCGTCGAAGTGACCCGGCCCGACGATCCGATCATGCAGGGGATCACCGATTTCCCCTACCGCTCCGAGCAATACTACATGCATGTCGACCCCTCAAACGAAGTGCTGGCGACCACCACCTTCAAGGGCGATCTGTTCGATGAACTCGAAGGCGTGGTGATGCCGGTCGCCTGGAAACGGCGCTTCGGCAAGGGCCGGGTGTTCTATTCGTCGCTGGGGCACGTGGCCGATGAGTTCGCGGTGCCTCAGATGGCGACCATGTTCGAGCGCGGCGCGCTCTGGGCGGCACGGCAGTAGGGGGATCAGATGGCCGAACTGCAGCTACGCGGCATCAACAAGAGCTTCGGCGCCATCAAGGTCATCCACGATGTCGATCTCGATATCGGCGATGGCGAGTTCGTGGTGTTTGTCGGCCCCTCGGGTTGCGGCAAATCCACCCTGCTGCGCACCATTTCCGGCCTCGAAGAACCGAGCTCGGGCCAGGTGCTGATCGGCGGCGAGGACGTTACCGATTACGACCCGTCCGAGCGTGGCGTCGCCATGGTGTTTCAGAGCTATGCGCTCTATCCGCACATGACGGTGGAACAGAACCTCGGCTTCGGCCTCCGGATGGGCGGCATGCCTGCCGACCAGGTCGCCCAGCGCGTCGCCAATGCGGCCGGCACGCTGGAGCTGACCGAGCTGCTCGCTCGCAAGCCGCGCCAGCTGTCGGGCGGCCAACGACAGCGTGTCGCCATCGGCCGGGCCATCGTGCGCCAGCCCAAGGCCTTCCTGTTCGACGAACCGCTCTCGAACCTCGATGCCGAGCTGCGCGTGCAGATGCGCATCGAAATCGCGAAGCTGCATCAGCAGCTCGGCGCCACCATGGTCTATGTGACGCACGACCAGGTCGAGGCGATGACGCTGGCCGACCGCATCGTGGTGCTGCGCGCGGGCAAGATCGAACAGCAGGGCACGCCGATCGAGCTCTACGACGATCCCGACAACCTGTTCGTCGCCGGCTTCATCGGCTCGCCGCGCATGAACTTCCTCGAGGGCACGGTGACCGGCGTCAGCGATCACGGCGTCACCGTTTCCCTGAGCTCGTTCGATGCGCCGCAAATGCAGGTCCGATGCCGGGGTAAAGACGCGAGCGTCGGCCAAACGGTCAGCGTCGGGATCCGGCCGGAGCACTTTACTGGGGCCCGCCTCGAGGGCGGCGCTCTGACCGCGACGGCGCAGGTGGTGGAGCAGCTCGGCGGCGTCTCCTACGTCTATGCCGTCGGGCGGGACGGCGAGACCAAGGTGACGATCCAGCAGAAGGGTCACGCCCGCATCGCCACCGGCACGCCGATCAGCGTCGGCGTCGAGCCGGACGCGGCGCTGGCGTTCGACGCCAACGGACTGCGCCTGTAGCGCCTCGGGCCGAGCCAACCGATGTCAGGGTGGGCCCAGACGGCACCCTGCTTGGTGGACGTCGGGCGCTTCATGCCGAACGACGCCCGGTTCCGCCTTTCGACAGTGACGAGATCGCGGGCTGCCTGCTTGGCAGCTTGAAATGCTGCTGGCGGCGGAACATGGTCGGCTTCGAGGCGCGCGCCTCGGGGGACGATGATGCGACAAGCATGCCATGAGTGATTACCACGCCAAGCCACCTCGGGGGATAGACGCCGCTGGCGCTTCCGAGGAAGGCGCAACGGTCTACGGGCTGATCCGCGACGACATCATTTCAGGCCGCCTGAAAGCCAATGAGCGCCTGGTCGTAGCCGATCTCGCGGCGCGGCACCGCTCCTCATCCAACCCGGTGCGCGAGGCGCTGCAGGTGCTGCGCGGCCAGGGGTTCGTGACTTTCGTGCCCAATCGCGGGGCGCGGGTGCGGGCGATCGACCAGGATTTCGTGCGCGACATTTACGAGATCGGCGTGGCGCTCGAACCGCGCTTCGTGCGCTGGTTTGTCGGCATGGCCACCCCGACCGACATTGCCGGGCTCGAACGCCTGCAGCAGGCGATGGAGGCGAACGATTTCGCCGATCCGATGCTGCACAGCGATCTGGACACCGAGTTCCACACCCTGATGTACGAGCGCCACTACAACCGCCTGGCGACGGAAATCTGGTGGAAGAATCGCGAGGTGCTGCGCGCCGTCACGCGCAGCTATACCTTCACCCTCGCCCGCCGCTCGCAGCTGATGCGCGAGCATCGACGGCTGATCGAGCTGATCAGGCAGGGTGATGCCGACGGTGCGGCGGCGCTGGTCGAGCAGCATGTGGAGGGAGCAGGCCGACATGTGCTCGAGCAGTTGCGTGCCTCGAAGGCGGCGCGGGCGGGCTAGGCACGTCTACCTGGTCTAGAACAGCTGACAGAAGATCCCGCGGTCCCGCCCTTCACCCGTCTCGGCCTTCGGCCGATCCACCCTCTCCCCGACGGGGAGAGGAATAGTGGTGGTTCACCGATGTTTCAGGATTCTTCTCCCCGTCGGGGTCGCGGGACGAGGGCGTAGCCCTCGCCCGGAGGTGGCGCATAGCGCCGGATGAGGGGAGCGGGCACTGGTCGAGCGATTAGTTCCCAACCATCCGGTTAAAGGGCGAGCTCATCCGACTGCACGCTCAGCCATAAACCCGTACCCGCCGCCCATCCGCGCGATCCTCGAGCCTGCTGCTGTCCGCCCGGCCGAGTCGCTCATTGCTGCGCTCGAGCAGTTCCCCGGCCGGCGCGAGTTTCCCGGCGCCGGCATCGTCGGCGGACAGCACCGAGGCCTTGAGCAGCTGTGAGTACGGGTGCTCGGGGTTATCGAGCACCGCGCGGGCCGGGCCCATTTCCACCACCCTGCCCTTCTGCATGATGATCAGCCGGTCCGAGATGTAATAGGCGGTGGCGAGGTCGTGGGTGATGTAAAACACCGAGACGCCGAAATCGTCGCGCAGCGCCTTGAGCAGGTTGACGATGGCCATGCGCAACGAGGCATCGACCATCGACACCGGCTCGTCGGCGATCAGCAGCGGCGGATTGGGGATCAGCGCCCGGGCGATGGCGACGCGCTGCAGCTGCCCGCCCGACAATTCGTGCGGAAAGCGGCCGCCGATCTCGGCGAGGCTCAGCCCCACCTTCTGCAGCGCTCCGTCCATCGCGGCATCGATCGCCGGCTTGTCGCGCGCGCCGAGGTAGCGCCGCGCCGTCGACTGCAGGTACCGATCGACCCGTTTCAGCGGATTGAATGCCTCGAACGGGTTCTGGAACACCGGCTGCACGTTGGCCATGAACTTCAGCCGGTCGGCTTTGTTCTCGTGGTGCACCGGCTCGCCGCGGAACAGGATGCGGCCGCTGCTCGGCCGCTCGAGCCCCAGGATCATCCGCGCCAGGGTGGTCTTGCCCGAACCGCTCTCGCCGATGATGGTGAAAATTTCCGCCTTGTCGGCAGCGATGGCAAAGCTGACATCGTCGACAGCGCGCACCTCCTGACGGCCGAGAATACCGCCCATCTGGAAACGCTTACCGACATCTGCGACCTCCAGCAGCGCGCTCATGCGGCAACTCCCACATGATCATGACCGGGCACCAGCGGCTCCACATCGTCGGCGCGCCAGCAGGCGCTGCGATGATCGGGACCGACGGCAAGCAGCGGCGGCGCCTCGGTTCGGCACTTATCGATGGCGAGCGGACAGCGCGGGTGGAACCGGCACCCGGCCGGTGGCGCGGCGAGGCTGGGCGGCCGCCCCTCCAGCGCCGGACGCTGCGTGGTATCGCCGATGCGCGGCAGACTGGCGACGAGATGCGCCGAATAGGGGTGTTTTGGCGCGGTGAACAGCGCGCGGGTCGGCGCCTCTTCGACCAGCCGGCCGGCATAGATGATGCCGATGCGGTCGGCGATGTTGGCATGGACGCTCATGTCGTGGGTGACGAAGACGATCGAAGACCCCATCTCGGTCTGGAGGTTCTTGATCAGCGACAGCACATCCTTCTGCACCACCACGTCGAGCGCCGTGGTCGGCTCGTCGGCGATGATGAAATCGGGCTTGCACACCGTTGCGAGGCCGATGGTGACGCGCTGCCGCATGCCACCAGAGAGCTCATGCGGGTAGGCGTTGAGCACGTTGGGCGAGAGCTTCAGGTGCCCCAGGTGCTCGATCACCCGCTGGCGGAAGGCGTTGCCCGAAAGGCCCAGCGGCCGGGCGGCGAAATCCTCAAAAATCTTGCCGATACGGCGCACCGGGTTCAGCGTGCTCATCGAGCCCTGCATGATGTAGCTCAGATGACGCCAGCGGATGGCGTCGATCTCGGCCGGCGTGGCCACTGTCACGTCGGTCTGCTTGCCGCCGAAATCATAGGTGGCGCTGCCGGCGATCACCCGCAGCGGCGGGCGGATGGCGGCAGCCAGTACCTTGATGAAGCTGGTCTTGCCCGACGAGCTCTCGCCGGCGATGCCGTAGACCTCGCGGCGCTTGACGTTCATGGTGATGCCGTCGACGGCGCGCACCTCGCGGTTCACCCCGAAATAGCTCATCTGGTAGTAGGCCTTGAGCGCCTCGACCTCGAGAATGTTGTCGGCCATCGGGTCAGGCTCCCATACGGCGCAGCCGGCTGCGCGGATCGATGTACTCGTTCATGCTGACGGCGAGCAGGAACAGACCGATGAAGGTGATGACGATCAGGATCACCGGGATCACCACCCACCACCAGACGCCGACCACCATTGCCGAGTGCGAGTTGGCCCAGTAGAGCACCGTGCCGATGGTCGGGTTGTTGATGTTGGTGAAACCCAGCACCGCCAGGGTCACCTCCATGCCGATCGACCACAGCATGTTGTTCATGAAGGTCGAAAACACGATCGGCATGACGTAGGGCAGGTGTTCCTCGAGCAGTACCTTGCGGGTGCTCATGCCGGCGAACACCGCATGGCGGGTAAACTCGCGGTGCTTCAACCCGAGCGCCACCGAGCGGATCAGCCGCGCATCGAACGGCCAGCCGAAGCAGGCCATGATCAGCGCCATGGTGAAGCTGTCCATGTGGTTGCGCAGGACGAAGTAGAACAGCACCAGGATCGGGAAGATCGGCACGGCGACGAAGATGTCGTTGATGAACATCAGCACCCGATCGACCCAGCCGCCGAGATAGCCGGCGGCGAGCCCCACGGCGATCGAGATGATGCGGCTCAGCACCGCCACGGTGATACCGAAGATCAGGCTGTTCTTGAACGCCGCCGAAAGCTGCCAGAACAGATCCTGGCCGCGCGAATTGGTGCCGAACCAATACTGCGCCGAGGGTGGCTGATCGGGAATGGCAAGATAGATCTGCGACGGATCGACGGGCGAGATGAAGCTCAGCGCCGCAAAGATCACGACGATGCCGACGAGGATCAGCCCGATGGTGAATTCGAGGTTGTAGCGAACGAGGTCGCGGAATACGGCGAACATCTGGCGCTTACTCCGCCTTGACGCGCGGATCGAGCAGCGGGTGCAACAGATCCACGATGAAGATGGCGAGCGCGACCGCAGCGATCGAAATGGTGCAGACGGCGAGCACGGTCGAGTAGTCGCCGGCATTCACCGCATCGACGAGGAGCGAGCCCATCCCCGGATAGTTGAACACCTGCTCGGTAATCACGGTGCCCGAAAACACCCCCCCGATCACCATGGCCAGCGCCGTCACCTGCGGCACCAGCGCATTGCGGATCACGTAGCCGTTGACGATGGTGTCACGGCGGACGCCGGCGAGCTCGGCATAGGTGACGTAATCCTCGGTAACGATGTTGGAGACCAGCGCCCGCATGCCGATGAACCAGCCGCCGAGCCCCACCAGCACCAGTGACAACGCCGGCAGCAGCGAGTGCTGCAGCACCGAGAGGATGAACGGCACCGTCCAGCCCGGCCGCACATCCATGGCGAAGCCGCCCGAGATCGGCAGCACCGGCCAGAGGAACCCGAAGACGATGAGGATGATGAAGGCGACGATGTAATAGGGGATCGGCTGCAGCCCCATCGAGACGATGCCGAACGCCTTGAGCCAGCGGCTGTTCTGGAAATAGCCGGCGAGTCCGCCGAGGAAGTTTCCGACAACGAAGGTGATGGCAGTGGACGTGAGCAGCAGCCCCAGCGTCCAGGGCAGCGCCCGCATCACCAACTCCATCGCCGGGGTCGGGAAGGCCATCAGCGAGGCGCCGAGATCACCGCGCAGCAACCGGGTCCAGAAGTTGAAATACTGGGTAAGCACCGGCTGGTTGGTGCCGAACATTTCGGTCAGCGCCAGCCGTGTAGCGGCAATCGCTTCGGGCGACAGGTTCGAGCGCGCCGACAGCCGCCCCAGCACCTGCTCCACCGGATCGATCGGCGACAGGTAGGTGACGACGAACATCGCCGAGACACCGAAGAATATCACCGCCAATAGCTGCACGAACCGCTTGGCGGCAAACCACAGATAGCCTTGCATTCGTTCTCCTCAGGAGCGGCCTCTTGGCCGTCTCCACCGGGGCGGCCTCTTGGCCGTTCCGACAACGCGGCGACCGATCGGTCGTCCGCACGCCGTCAGCCGCCATTCTCTCCTCCAGCGCCACAAACCGCCACAGGAACACGAAGGGGAGCGCGGCCGTCCCACGCCCCCCTTCGCTTGCGGCGCGACCGAAGTCGCGCCGCCGGGAGAGCGTCAGCCAGCCACGGGGCTGATCTGGGTGAAGATGTAGCGGCCGTTCGACCAGTTGGTCACCGGGTTGGCGTAGGGCTTGTCGGCGTTCGGCCAGCCGGTCCAGAAGCGGTTCGACTGGATGGAGAACACGTTGTAGGCCATGATCGGAATGTTCGGCATCTCCTCGAGATGCAGCTTCACGAACTCATGGCCGTACTCGATGCCCTTTGGATCGTTGAAATCGATCTTGCGGATATTCTCGATGATGGTGTCGAGCCGCGGATCGCTCCAGCGCATCCAGTTGCGATCCGGCTGGGACTCGCCGGGTTTCGCCACGTAAGCGGAGTGGTAGCTGTCGAGGAAGAAGCTGAGGTCGGGGTGGCCGCCCCAGGTTTCTACTGCCCAGGCGATGTTGGTTTCGTAGTTGCCGACGCGCTGCCGGCCCCACGGATCGCTGTCGACCTGTGCGGTCGCCTGCACCCCCGCCTGGGTCCACATCTGGGCGATCATCACGCCGAGCCGGTTGATCACGCCTTCCTGCGGCACCATCAGCTCGAAGGCGAAGGGCTCGCCATTGGGCATCATCCACTGGTTGCCGTTCTTGGTGAAGCCGGCCGCCGTCAGCAGCTCGCCGGCCGCCGCCACATCCTGCTTCCACCAGCCATAGCCGAAGGCATTGCGCACCGCCGCTTCATCGGTCGGCACCGCGTCGCCGAACTGCGGGCGCACCATGTCGGCGATCTGCAGGCCGATATTGGGATCATACGGCTTGATCTTCCGAGTGCCGGTGTCGAGCTCGTAGTTGATCAGGAAGTCCTGCAGCGGCGCGTGATAGTCACGCGGATGCGTGCCGGTCGGCGGCACCGAGATGGCCGAGAGGGTCGCCGCACCGCGATAGGACGCCATCGACATGGCGCGCGCATCGAGCATCAGCGCCAGGGCCCAGCGCACGCGCTTGTCCTGGAACTTCTCGTTCTGGTGGTTGAAGATGATCATCGGCAGGGTCGGATCGGGATGGGCATAGGGGAAGCCCGGGAACCAGCCCTGGATCTGCGGATCGTCCTTGACCACCGCAAACGTACCTTCCGGCGTCAGGTCATGCACCATGTCGAGGTTGCCGTTGCGGATCTCGATCAGCCGGTTATCGGTGGTGATGTTGTTGCGATAGATGATGAATTTCGGTTTGGGCTCGGCGATCATGCCGAGCGCGGTGCGCTGCCAGTCCTCACGCTTCTGCCAGATGTACCAGGTGCCGTTCGGATCGAACGAGTGCAGGGTATAAGGCCCGATGCTCACCGGCGGGTTGGCGTCGTAGGTGAGGATGTCCTCGACCTTTTCGTAGACGTGCTTGGGCATGATCCACGCCGCCGTCCAGCGCACCGAGAACAGCGCGTGGAAGCGCGAATTCGGCGCATTGAGCTTGAACAGCACGGAGTACTTGTCGGGCGCGGTGACTTCCTTCACCTGCGCGGTGAAGGCGCCGTTATAGGGGGTGCCGGGCGTCGCCTTCTGCTTTTCGACGGTGAACACTACGTCGTCGGCAGTGAACTCGACGCCGTCGCTCCAGAAGATGCCCTGCTTCAGCTTGACGCTCATCTCGGTGAAGTCGGCATTGTACTGCCAGAGATCGTCGGCGAGCGAATTATAGACCGCGTTCTCGCTGGCGCCTTCGATGCCAGCATCGGGATCGATGAACCACAAGGTGTCGGTGGTCAGGTTGTGCAGCCCGTTGCTGGTGCCGTTGCCGGCGCCGACGGCCCACAGGTTGAACCAGCTGGGATTGCGGATGATCCCTTCGGGATTGTGAACGATGACCGTCTCGTTGCGCGGGAACTGAGCCAGGTCCGGAGCGGTACCTCCGGCGTCCTGCGCAAAGGCCAAGCCATTGGCGGCAACGGTTAGGGCACCGACAGCGGTACCCAGCAAAAAGCTGCGTCTATCCATTTGTTTTTTCCTCCCCACGGCGGCAGCGCCTCTCGCGCTCCCATCCCGAAAGCGCTCCTCCGCTTTCGGGGCGCCATCCTAACCGGGAAGCCCTCCTTGTCAACTTGTGTTTCGATGTACATCGGATAATCTAATATGAAAGGAAAAGACGATAACGCATGTCCAGCGTGCCGCCGCATGACGCCGAAAATCGGTCGCGACAATCAGGCGGTGTGGGAGAAATCTATGTGCTTTATCAACGCACAACCAGATCCATCAGCGTCAGGAGAATCTGCTTCCGAGCTTGTCGACAGGTCGAGGGCCCGTGACCACCTGCCGCAGCATCCTGCAATGCTGCAAATTGATATATACCGGATAGTACGATTGTTACCTATCAGCGTACCGGCGCGTCCGATTCACTCAACCGTGCTCAAGCGCATGACGATCTCCTGGTCGTGATGCCCGAAGCCGGGGCCAAATATATTCACCCCACCAGGATGGGTCTGGCTGGCGGCAACACCGATGCGCAGTCGAATCGGCTGCGCCGGTTCGAGCTGCAGGTCGGCCAGCGACACCGAGGAGATCCTGATGCCATCGAGGAAGGTACCGGCGTCGGTGATACGCCAACTGGTGAGTTCGCCATGGTCCGAGCCATAACGGCCCCAGCCGTCGCGTGGCTCGCCTGCGCGATAGTGGCTGGATCTCAGGGTCCAGCTGCCGATTTCGGCTTCATTGACGCTGAGCGAGATCTCGCTCGGCCAGTCCGGCGAGGTTCCCGGCGCATCGGAGCCCAGTTCCATCGAGAACTCCAGTGCGGCAAGCGGCGTCCCAGTTCGGTAGGGAAAGCGGTACTCGACGAAGCCGCCGGCAAACCACAACAGCCCAGCCTTGACCCGCGCCGGATCGAGGAACGTATCGGGCATATCGATGAGCCCGATCACTCCGTCGACAGAACGCAGGCCACACGGCGCGCAAACGCTGAAGCTGGTATAGAGCCCCAGCGGCAACGACGCCTGGAACAGCCCACCCGTTTCCACCCGGCACACCTCGTCGCGACCAGCACGGCAACGATACTAGCACCAAAACCCTGTGCTCGACCACGGATTGCGTACAATCCTATAATATATCTACGCAATCTATCGCAAACCCGGGCATTGACGCGATCCATATCAGCTCTTGAGATCGAGAGCGACGCAACTGCTCTAGCCTTTTCTTGCCACGGAACTCGCTGATGATACCGACAAAGCCTACCTGGACCGCGGACAATGGTGATGGGACCTTCACCAACCCGCTGTTCTACGAAGAGTTTTCCGACCCCGATATCATTCGGGTCGGCGACACCTACTACATGACCGGCACCACCATGCATTGCATGCCCGGCCTGCCGGTGCTGCGCTCGAGCGATCTGGTGAACTGGACGCTCATCAGCTACGCCTTCGACCGGCTCGACCTCGGCCCCGCCTTCCGGCTCGAGGGTGGGGAGGTCTACGGCCAAGGCATCTGGGCCCCGTGCATCCGCCATCGCAACGGCACCTTCCACATCTTCTCCAACGTCAACGGTCAGAAGACCCAGATCTTCACCGCAGCGGATCCGGCGGGCCCGTGGGTGCGCAGTGAGGCCGAGTACAACTACCACGACCTGACGGTGTTCTTTGACGATGACGGGCGCGCCTATGTGGTCTGGGGCTATCGCAACCTGAGGATCGCCGAACTCGACCAGAGCCTGCACCGGATCATCCCCGGCACCGAACGCGAGCTGACGCCGCCGGATAGCCTGATGGGCGAGGGCGCGCATTTCTACAAGGTCGAGGGCAAATATCTGATCACCAGCGCCTGGTTCGCCGGGCCGATGCGCATGCCTTGCGCCCGCGCCGACAGCCTCGATGGCCCCTGGGAAATCAACCCGGCGATCTCGATCGATGAGGATTTCGGGCTCGTGGAAGGTTACAAAATCAAGGGCGCCGGCATCCCCTTCACCCTCGACCCGCCCTTCGAACTGGTGCCGCCCAACCCCGCCGCCAATGGCCGGCTCAACCTGCACCAGGGCGGGATCGTCGACACCCCCGATGGCGAGTGGTGGGGCTGGTCGATGATGGACTACAACTCACTCGGCCGGCTCACCTGCCTGTCGCCGATCACCTGGAACGATGGCTGGCCGTATTTCGGGCTGAGCGGCAATCTCGGCCGCACCCCGCGCACCTGGGTCAAACCGTCGAGTGCTTCGCCATCGCCCATCGCCCTGCCCTGGCCCGAGCGAAGCGATGATTTCGATGGTCCTGCGCTCAATCCGCTCTGGCAGTGGAACCACGTGCCGGTCGATGCCAAGTGGTCGCTCGGCGAGCGTCCCGGCCACCTGCGGCTGCACACCCTGCCCGCCGCGGATTTCTGGTGGGCAAGGAACAGCTTGACCCAGCGCGCCATCGGGCCGCTTTCGACGGTCACCGTTGTGCTCGATGGGAGCGGGCTCGCCCCCGGCGACTTGGCCGGACTTGCACTCCTCGGCATGCCCTGGCGCTGGGTGGGGCTGGCCCGTACGGCGTCGGGCTACGAAATCCGCGCCTTCGACTACCAGACCGGCCGCACAGTGGCCGTGCCGACCGCCAGCCGAACCATCTCGTTGCGCGCCGAATGCAACTTCCTGACCGAGCAGGCGAGCCTCAGCTACTCCACCGATGGGGAAGCGTTCGATCCCATCGGCGAGCCGGTGATCATGGTGTTCCAGCTCAAGACCTTCCAGGGCATCCGCTATGCGCTGTTCGCCTACAACGAGGCCGGACGTGAGGGAGGCCATGCCGACTTCGACCGGGTGAGGATCGACGAGCCGCACCCCCGTGGCCTGATGCGCCCGATCCCGGCGGGCGAGCGCGGCACGTTCGTGCTGGCCAACGCTCCAGACATTGGCCTCGGCATGGCGCTGGGCACCGTGATCGGCGCTGGGCCGGAGCCGTTCACCGTCGAGGCCGTCGGGCTCGGCCGCGTGGCGTTGCAACATGCCGGCGGCCGGCTGTCGGTGACAGCGGGCGGCGTCGTCACCGTCAGCGGCATAGCCGGTGAGGCGACGCAGTTCCAATGGATGGAAACCCCGACCGGCGAGGTGACGCTGATGGCGCTCGCCACGAACCGCTTCCTCCGCATCGCGCCCGACGGCACCGTTCGCGCCGATAGTCCCGGCCCGACGCCGGACGGCAAGGATGGCACACGGTTCCGGTTCGTGGCGGGGGGTTAGGCCATAGCCCGGCGTCGTTGCCCGAGAGGCGCGACTGCTGCGGGGGTCTGCCAGCACCTCCAGCCAACCTCGGTCGTTCGTGGTCTGCCGGCCCGAATTCTCGGCGTCGCCGCCTATCGCCTGACTTTTGATACCGCCCCTGTCGACTGTGCGCCGGAGCATCTCACGGTATTCTCGAATCGACGAATGCCCGGGCTCGCGCGGTTCCAGCTTCGCGGGGAACGATCCGCGGCACCTGTGCCTCATGGCGGCGGCGTGACCTGAGATGACAACGGCAAGTATATCGAAATCGACTTCAGCCGGATCTCAGGCGCAAACGGCGTTGCTTGGCCGGCCGACTCGATGAACTGTATTGGTCCAGGCCTGTTTGGTGGCAAGGGTATGGGTGCGGCGATTGGACAGACGCTGGCCAAAGTGATCGTTCCGGGATCCGACGATCCGCACAACGCACCTACTACCCGAACGCCAGGGGTGAGCAGCCGACCAACATCACCGCCAACCGCGTCAGTAACCAGACTGGGCCGGCCTACGCCGGCCTCACAGCAACAGGGGTGACTGAAATGAGCACGACCGACGTGACGACGAAGGGCGCTTCGATGCCGCTGGTGAATACCCGTAACGTCACCCGGCTGGCGCTGATCGTGTTTGCGCTGTTCCCGACGCTGTGGGGCTTTCTGGGCCTGCTCAACGACGCAACGGATTTCAACGATACTGTGGTCAATGCGGTCAAGCCGATGATCGAGATGACCAATACTTACGGCAACCCGCTGCAGCAGGCCCGCGCCATCACCGCGCCGTGGGCAGCGCCGCTCGGCCTCGTCGGCATCATGACCGTCGAGACGCTCGCTGGTATCTGCGGTCTCGTCGGGCTCGTGCTGATGGTCTTGAACCTGTTCGGCTCCACCGCCAGGTTCGATCGCGGCAAGGCCTGGATGATGCTGGGCTGCATCTTCGCGGTGCTGATCTGGGGCGTCGGCTTCATGGTCATCGCCGGCGACTATTTCCTTTCCTGGGAGGCCAAGACCATGCCGCTCTCCAACCAGCTCGGCGGCATGATCTACTTCCTCCCCAACGCCTTGGGCCTGCTGCTCGCCGCGCTCTATCGCGAGACGCCTGCCGTCTGACGACCTCGGCAATCGAGGGGGACCACACTGCAGCCTGCTGAGGAAATGGGCGCCGAGGCGCTCTGCACACGGAAGGGATCTCAATGCTTACTGGAGTTCGCATCCTCGCCATCGTCGCAACAGCCGGCGCACTGCTCGCGGCGAGCTGCCTTTCCGCCGCTTCGCAGACGGCGTTCTACAAGGTGGACCCGGCGGCGATCGCGGCGGGCCAACCGGGCTCCCTGATCCAAAACGAGAAGCTGGATGTCTCTGCCTATGGCGGCAGCAAGTATCGCGTCCTCTATCGCTCCGTCGGCCTCAAGGGCGAACCGATCGCGGTCTCCGGCATGGTGTTCGTTCCGGCTGGCGACGAACCGAAGGGCGGCTGGCCGATTGTCGCCTGGGCCCACCCCACCAGCGGCCTCGTGCCGAAATGCGCGCCCTCTCTCGCCGGCTTTGGCACCGACCAGGTGCAGGGGCTCGAGGCGCTGCTGAAACAGGGTTACGTCGTTGCCGCCACCGACTACCCGGGCCTCGGCACACCGGGCCCCCACCCGTTCCTCGTCGGCGAGAGCGAGGGCCGCGCGGTACTCGACTCGATCCGCGCCGCGCGCGAGCTGATGGGCGGAAACTCGCCCTACGCTGCAGTGTGGGGCCACTCGCAGGGCGGTCAGGCCGTGCTGTTCGCCGGCAAGCTTGCCCCAACCTATGCGCCCGACCTCAAGCTCGTCGGGGTGGGTGCGGCGGCGCCCGCCACCCTCTTGGGGCAGCTGTTGCGCGACGACCTCGATACGCCCGGCGGCAAGAACCTGCTCGCCATGACGCTCTACTCCTGGAACGAGGTGTTCGACGCGCCGATCGCAAAAGTGGTCGAAGCCAGAGCCATGCCGGTGGTCGAGGCGCTCGCACAGGTCTGCCTCGAGACGATCGAGGATCTGCCGGCGCGCTATGTTGATGGCGAAGAGCTGATAAAGGGTTTCCTCTCGGTCGACAACATCACGCAGCTCGAGCCGTGGAAGCGCCTGATGACGGCCAACACCATCGGCGCCCTGCCCGCGGAAGTTCCCGTGCTGCTGCTGCAAGGCGACCAGGACGAAACCGTCCCCGAGTCCGTAACTGCCGCCTATTTCAAGGAGAGCTGCAAGGCTGGCTCGAACATTTCGATGCAGGTGTTGCCAGGCGTCACCCACATGATGGCGGCGCGGGACGGCGCGCCCCATTTCATCGAATGGCTCGACCAGCTCGTCGCGGGCAAGGAGGCCACCAGCAACTGCCGGTGAGCTTGGCGCAGCGGCTTCAGCCCATCATGCGGGCATCGAGGCTGGCCATGATCCACAGGCTGCCGCCGACCATCATGGCGATCAGCAGCCCGGTGAACAGGATGAGCTGCAGATCCTCGCGCTTCTGGCGGGAGAAATCGATGTGGAGGAAGCAGCGGAACTGCACGATCACCTGCAGGAGCGCCAACCCGCCGATGGCGGCAAGCAGCGCGCCGCCCGACAGCAGTTTGAAGGTCGCGAGGCCGAAGGCGGCGCCGGTGAGGATGAGGGCGAGAGCCAGCCCCCACACATAGGAACGCTTCTCGCGGTGGGCGTCGGCAGCCGGCTGGGGAGACGCGGCTCGTTCGCTCAGCTTGTTCATGCTGCCACCGCCGGAAGATAGACGACTGTAAAGATGACGATCCACACCAGATCGAGGAAGTGCCAGAACAGGCCGAGCCGCAGCACCCGCGAACGCACCGCCTGGGTGGGCCCGATCACCGTCAGTTGCACCAGCATCACGACGATCCACAGGCACCCGACCAGCACGTGCAGCCCATGCGCCGACAGCAGCACGAAGAAGCTCGACAGGAACCCGCTGCTCTGCGCCGTGGCGCCCTTGCCGATCAGCCCGATGAACTCACGCAGCTCGAGGCCGATAAAGCCGAGGCCGAGCACCAAAGTCACCACGAGCCACAGCAGCACCGCGCGGCCGCGCCCCTCCTTCAGCGCCACGGCGGCCATGCCGAAGCTGAAACTGGAAACGAGCAGCACCATGGTCTCGAAGAAGGCATTGCCGATGTCGAACAGCTCGGCACCGCCAGGTCCGCCGGCGGTGCGGCTGACCATGCTGGCGTAGGTGGCAAAGAGCAGCGCGAAGATGATCGCGTCGCTCATCAGGAAGGTCCAGAAGCCAAACAGGCTGATCTCGGTGCGGCGGGCATCTTCGATGTGCGCATGCGGCAGGTTGATGCCCGGATGCTGGGCGGTGAGATCGATCATGACGCAGCTCCGGTGCGGGCGATGACGGCCTCGCGCCACCGTCCCTCGATCTCGGCGACCTCGGCCGCCGGAATGATGCGAGTCGTGTTGGTGGCAAAGCTGCGGGCAATGATGGTACCCACGATGGCGACGAGGCTGAGCGCGGCGAGCCACCAGATATGCCACACCACGGCAAAGCCGAAGACGAAGGCGGTGGCGCCGAGGGCAACGCCGGTCATCGAATTGCGCGGCACCTCGATATCCTCATAGCGCTTCGGCCAGGCATAGGCCCTGCCGCTATCCTTCATCTTGCGGAACTGGTCGAGCGCGTTCACCACCGGCTGCACGGCGAAATTGTATTGCGGTGGCGGCGACGAAGTGGCCCATTCGAGCGTCTGCGCGTCCCACGGGTCGCCGGCGAAATTCCTGGTCTGCCGGCGGTTGCGGATCGAGACGACGAGCTGGATCACCTGGCAGATGATGCCGCACAGCACCGAGAGCGCACCGATGGCGGCGACCACGAACCAGATCTGCCACTCGGGCTGATCGTAATAGGTCATGCGCCGCACCGCGCCCATGAAGCCGAGCACGTAGAGCGGCATGAAGGCGAGATAGAAGCCGGTGACCCAGAACCAGAAGGCGCGCTTGCCCCACCTTTCGTCGAGCGCGAAGCCGGTTGCCTTGGGGAACCAGAAGGCATAGCCGGCGAACAGCCCGAACAGCATGCCGGGGATCAGCATGTTGTGGAAATGCGCGATGAGGAACAGCGTGTTGTGGAACACGTAGTCGAGCGGCGGGATCGACAGGATGACCCCGGTCATGCCGCCGATGACGAAGGTGAGGATGAAGGCGATCGACCACAGCATGGGCGTGGTGAAGGTGATGCGGCCGCGGAACATGGTGAGGATCCAGTCATAGACCTTCACCCCGGTCGGCACGGCGATCACCATGGTCATGATGCCGAAGAACGCATTGACGTTGGCGTCGGCGCCCATGGTGAAAAAGTGGTGCAGCCAGACCGTGAAGCTCAGCACCGCGATGCACATGGTGGCGTAGACCAGCACGGTGTAGCCGAACAGGCGCTTGTGCGCGAAGGCCGGGATGACCGTCGAATAGATACCGAAGGCGGGCAGGATCAGGATGTAGACCTCGGGGTGCCCGAAGATCCAGAACAGGTTGGCGTAGTTCATCAGGTTGCCGCCACCGTCATTGGTGAAAAAGTGCATCCCCAGGTAGCGGTCGAGGCCGAGCAGGCCTGCGGCAACGGTCAGCCCCGGCACGGCAAAGATGACAAGCAGGCTGGCGCACAGCGCCGTCCAGCAGAACAGCGGCATCTGCATCAGCTTCATGCCCGGCGCCCGCAACTTGTAGATGGTGACGACGAAGTTGATGCCTGACAGCGTTGTGCCGGTACCGGCGATCAGCAGAGCCAGGATCCAGTAATCGACCCCCACCGTCGGGCTGTAGCTGAGCTCGGTGTAGGGCGGGTAGCCGGTCCAGCCGCCGGTCGAGAACACCCCGATCACCAGCGAGGCCATCACCAGCGCCGTACCGGCCGCGGTAAGCCACAGGCTGATGGCGTTGAGCATCGGGAAGGCGACATCGCGCGCCCCCAGCTGCAGCGGCACCACATAATTCATCAGGCCGAACAGGAACGTCATGCCCATGAAGAACACCATTATGGTGCCGTGTGAGGAGAACACCTGCTGGAAGTGGTCCGGTGTCAAATAGCCCGGCGCGTCCATGGCGATCGCCTGCTGGGCGCGCATCATCAGCGCATCGACGAAACCGCGCAGCAGCATCACCAGCGCGAGGATTACGTACATCATCCCGATTTTCTTGTGATCGGTCGAGGTCAGCCACTCGCGCCAGAGATACGCGAACGCCTTGAGGCGCCAGACAACGGCGAGAACGGTGATGCCGCCGAGGACGATCACCGCGGCGCCACCGGCGGCTATCGGGCTGTAGAACGGCAGAGCGTCGAGCGTCAGCTTGCCGAACAGGAAGGACCAGTTCATGGCGCGTGTTCCGCGTGGCGCATCAGCGTCGCCGCGCCCGCTGCGGTCTGGCTCGCCGCCCCATGCGGCATGGCGCCGTGCGAGGCGAGAATAGTCTCGAACAGGTTCGGCGCGGCGCCGGCATAGAGTCTGACAGGGCCGGCGATGGTCGGAGCGGCGAGCGTTTCGAAGCCGGCTCCGTCGAGCGTCGTGCCGCTGGCCCGCGCTTCGGCGAGAAAGGCGGTGTAGCCGGCGGCGTCGACGGCTTCCGCCGCAAAGGTCTGCGCCGAAAACCCGTCACCGTTGAACATGGTGTTACGACCCTGGAAGGAGCCGGCGCGATCGGCGAGCAGGTTGAGCCGCGTCTGCATGCCGGCCATTGCATAGATCTGGCCGCCCAGCGCCGGGATCGACAGCGCATTCATCACCGTGTCCGAGGTGATCTCGAGCGTCAGCGGGCGGCCGACCGGAAAGACCAGCCGATTGACCGCGGCGACATTGTCGTCGGGATAGATGAACAGCCACTGCCAATCGAGCGCCACGGCCTGCACCACCAGCGGCGGCTCGGCAGCAGCGATCGGCTTGTACGGATCGAGCTGGTGCGTGCGGTCCCAGACGACAAACCACAGCATGATCACGATCAGCACCGGCAGGAACCAGATACCGAGTTCGATAAGCCGCGACCCGGTCCAATCCGGGGTGTATTTCGCCTTGGCGCCGGCCCGGTAGCGCCAGAGGATCAGGCCGGTGAGTACGAAGACCGGCACGATGACGATGAGCATCAGCCCCACCGCATCGAAGAACAGGTCCCGGGTCACTGCCGAAACGGGCCCCGCCGGATCGAGCATGGTGTCGTCGAACATCGTCACCCCCCGCCGGACTACCGGCCCCTCAGCTCACAATGGCCTGCCGGATGGAACCCGCGCGTCAGGGCACGGCAATCAACAGCAAGTAGGCAATGAACACCACCAGATGGACGAGTCCGGTCATCACCGTGGTCCGCCCCTGGCCGAAACTGACGACGCTGATGGCCAGCGCCAGCAGCAGCAGCACCGTGTCACCCGGACCGAGGCCCAGCGTCAGCGGGTTGCCGGTAATCAGGCTCGCCGCCGCAACTACCGGCACGGTGAGCCCGATAGTGGCGCAGGCCGAACCGAGCGCAATATTGAGGCTGCGCTGCAGCTCGTTGCGCATCGCGGCGCGGATGGCGGCAACCGTCTCGGGCATCAGCACCAGGGTGGCGATGAAGGCGCCGACGATCGCATCGACCTGCACCACATGCATGGCCTCGAGCCCATTTTCGAGCCCGGCCGCGACATGTTCGGCGAGCAGCACGATGCCGACAAGGCCGACCCCGAGCATGAGGAAGCTCAGCGGCAAGCCGTGCGGCGCCGGGACGTGGTACTCCACCACGGCCGGCGCGACTTCATCGAGGAAGTCGTCACGCTGCCTGGTCATCTGCCGGTAGATGAAGGCCCCATAGAGCAGCACGCAGATGAGGCTGACGAAAGCCAGTTGGATGGCGGAGAACTCGCCGGGTGGCGCGGCGAGGGTGAAGTTGGGCAGGACCAGCGTCAGCGCCGACAGCGCCATTACCACCGACAGCAGCGCCCCGGTGCCCAACCGCTTGTATTCCTGCTGCCGATGGCGCAACCCGCCCAGCACCAGGCATAGGCCCACGACGCCGGCAGTGACGATCATCACCGTCGAAAACACCGACTCCCGCGCGATCGCCGGGTTGGGGCTGCCATGCAGCATCACCGATACGATCACCGATGCCTCAATGGCGGTGACGGCGAGGGTAAGCACCAGCGTGCCAAGCGGTTCGCCGAGGCGGTGTGCGATGGTCTCGGCATGGCCAAGCGCCACGAACACCGTCCAGAACACCAGCGCGATGATCAGCACCGACAGGCCGATCTCAACAACGGCGGGCATCTGGTCGAAATCGGCGTGCGTGAGCAGCAACACCAGGCCGAGCACGAAGGCGCCGACCGGCACCAGCATCGCTGACCTCAACCGGCTCGTGGGATTGTCGCGCTCCTTTGCCGTCGCGGTCATCTGGTCACGCCCCGTAGATCGCCCGGCTGGCATCGCGCCGATTCTCGACCGGTGCGGCCGCTGTCATTGGCTGGCGGAACATCCGGCGAAAGCTCCGAGCATCCACAATGTTCACGAAATAGCGCCGCAGACGAAGCTGTAACATCTGGCCCACGCGCACGCGCCGGATGCAGCCTATACTGAACGATGAAACACTATCACTGCAAGGCGAAGAGTTTCACTTTCGAACGGGCGGCCAAAGGCTCCGACGTGCCCGGCGGTCGTCGGACGAAGCGCGGCGCATCGCCGCTCTCACAAAGGCGGGAAATCGTCTCGCATTGGCTGTGACCGCTGGGCGGAGGCGACTATGGTCGCGCCAGCCAAATCAGCAAGTAGCCTCATGTCCCAGCTCGATACCCGCATCGCCGCCCAGATCGCCACCGAAGTCGCTGCCCGCCCCGAGCAGGTTCGGGCGGCGGTGGAACTGCTCGATGGCGGCGCCACGGTGCCGTTCATCGCGCGCTACCGTAAGGAAGTGACCGGCGGCCTTGATGACACCCAACTGCGCCTCCTGGCCGAGCGGCTGAATTACCTCCGCGAACTGGAAGCCCGCCGCGTCGCGATCCTCAAATCCATCGACGAACAGGGCAAGCTCACCGTCGAACTGACTGCTTCGATCACGGCCGCGACCACCAAGGCCGAGCTCGAGGACCTTTATCTGCCGTTCAAGCCCAGGCGCCGGACCAAGGCCGAGATCGCAAGGGAGCGCGGCCTTGGTCCGCTCGCCGAAGCCATCCGCGCCAATCGCAACGCCGATCCGCTATTGCTGGCCGAGGGCTACATCACCGAAGAAGTGCCCGGCACCAAGGAGGCGCTCGAAGGCGCCCGCGACATCGTCATCGAGGGCCTGTCGGAGAATGCCGCCCTGCTCGGCCAGCTCCGCACCTACATGCGCGACAAGGCCATGCTCAGCGCCAAGGTGATCAAGGGCAAGGAAGAGGCCGGGGCAAAGTTCTCCGATTATTTCGACCACTCCGAACGCTGGAACAAAGTTGCCGGTCATCGCGCCCTCGCCATGATGCGTGGCCGCGACGAGGAGGTCCTCAGCCTCGAGATCGAGGTGGACGCCGACGTCACCGACCCGATCAAACCTACCGAGCGCTTCGTTGCTGCCGCGCTCGATGCGCAAGGCCATGGCGCCGGCGACAAATGGCTGCGCGAAGTGGCCGGCTGGGCCTGGCGCACCCGCCTGCGCCTCACGCTCTCCATCGACCTGATGGTCGAGTTGCGCGAGCGCGCCGAGCTCGAGGCCATCGGCGTCTTCGCCCGCAACCTGAGGGATCTGCTGCTGGCCGCCCCGGCCGGTGCGCGCGCTACCATGGGGCTCGACCCCGGTATCCGCACCGGGGTCAAGGTCGCGGTGATCGACGCCACCGGCAAGCTGCTCGACACCGAAACCATCTACCCCTTCCCGCCGCGCAACGACGTGATGGGCGCCCAGGCCGCGATCAAGCGGCTGATCGAAAAGCACGGCGTCGAGCTCATCGCCATCGGCAATGGCACCGGCAGCCGCGAGACCGAAAAGCTGGTGGCCGACCTGATCGAGCGCCTGCCGGCGCCGAAGCCGACCAAGGTCATCGTATCCGAGGCCGGCGCGTCGGTTTACTCCGCCTCCGAGCTGGCGGCGGCCGAGTTCCCCAATCTCGATGTGTCGCTGCGCGGCGCCGTCTCCATCGCCCGGCGGCTGCAGGACCCGCTGGCCGAACTGGTCAAGATCGAGCCCAAGGCGATCGGGGTCGGCCAGTATCAGCACGATGTCGACCAGTACCGGCTCGGCCGCTCGCTCGACGCGGTGGTCGAAGACGCCGTGAACGCGGTGGGCGTCGACCTCAACACCGCCTCAGCGCCGTTGCTGGCGCGCATCTCCGGGCTTGGCCCTTCGGTCGCCGAGGCGATCGTCACCCATCGCGACGCCAATGGCCCGTTCCGCTCGCGCAAGGCGCTGCTCGAGGTGCCGCGGCTTGGCCAGCGCACCTTCGAGCAGAGCGCCGGGTTCCTGCGCATCACCGGCGGCGCCGAGCCGCTCGATGCATCGTCAGTGCACCCCGAAGCCTATGGCGTGGCCCGCAAGATCGTCGCCGCCTGCGGCCGCGACCTCAGGAGCATCATGGGCGACAAATCGGCCCTCGCGGGCCTCGATCCGAAGCGCTTCGTCGATGAGCGCTTCGGCCTGCCGACGGTACGCGACATCCTCGCAGAACTGGAAAAGCCCGGCCGCGACCCCCGCCCCGCTTTCAAGACCGCGACCTTTGCCGAGGGCGTCGACGATATCAAACACCTCAAGCCCGGCATGCTGCTGGAAGGCACCGTCACCAACGTTGCCGCCTTCGGGGCCTTCGTCGACATCGGCGTGCATCAGGATGGGCTGGTGCACGTCTCGCAACTGGCCGACAAATTCGTCAAGGACCCGCACGAGGTGGTGAAGGCCGGCGACGTGGTGAAGGTTCGCGTCGTCGAAGTCGACGTGCCGCGCAAACGCATCAGCCTCAGCATGCGCAAGGAGGTTGATCCCACCGCCGCACGCGACCGGCCGCGGGACCCGCCGGTTCGCAACAGCCAGCGGATGAAGCAGGAGGCGCCGCGGAGCACTGGGTCGTTGGGGGATATGCTCAGCGAGGCGATGAAGCGGAAGAAGTAAACCGGCGTTGCAGTCGGCGACCCTCTCCCGCTTGCGGGGGAGGGCCGCCGACTGCGGGCTTCGGAACTACCTCCCCACCCGCTCCCCAAACACCCCCGCCAGATACGCCATCGTCGCGAACGGCATCACCTCATCCACCCTGTCAAGCCGCGCCGGCGTGTAATACCCCGCCTCGTGCAGCAAGTTGAACGCGCCGATCGTTTGCCCGCCGACGACGATCGGCAGGTTGGCGATCGACTCGCAGCCGAGCGAGCCGATGAGCTGCCAGTCGGCGAAATCCACAGCGATCGCTTCGAGGCTCAGCGCAGTGTAGATCTGCTGCCGGCGGATCAGCGTTTCGGTCCACTGGTTTTCGGGGATCGGCTTGAAGCCGCCCACCGCATAGGCTTCGGCATTCTGGGTGTAGAGGCGGCGGAGGCGGCCTGCCGGGACGTCGAACAGCGTCGCGGTGGTGAGCTTGCTGCCGATCGCTTCGCCGATCAGCCCGGCGACGAAATCGAACAGCGGTTCTGCTGGCCCGGACTGGCGCACCAGCGCGAGGAAGGCCGGCCAGTGCCGGTCGAACCCAGACATCAGGCGACCCAGAAATCGCGCAGCGTCGAGGGGGTGTGCATGGTGCCGTAGAGATAGGCCCAGAACTCGCTGCGCCGCTCCCTGGGCACCTTCTCCCACACGGCATGCGTCGACGTATCGCCGCACCAATAGCCATAGACGAAGGGCGCGCGGAGGCCGTGGCGCAGGAAAGCGATGCGGTTCTTCGCCGTTTCGAGATCCTGGTAGCCCGCCTCGGCGATGATTGGCGCCACCACCTCATGCGAGCGGCCCTCGGCATGCAGCATCCAGGCCGCATTGCAGCGGAGCGCCGCGCGCAGCCGCTCCAGCGTCATGCCCACCACATCCTCGGGGGTGTTGATCCAGTCGAGGAAGAACCAGCCATTGTCGGCGATGCCTTCGAACAGCGCACTGCTGGCCGAGCTGGTCACCACCTGGGCGCCGTCGAGCGGCATCTTGCCTTCGGCGACATAGCGCTGCCGCAGCGCCATGTGCACGAGATGCCCTGGGAAGGCCTCGTGGCAGGCGAGGTGCTTGATGGCCGAGCGAGTGAACGGCATGGCGAGGTTGAGCCGCATCTTGCGCTCGGGGAAATCGCAATAGGCGGTGAACGGCACATCGTCGAGCTGCACCGGCTCAAGCCATTCGTCGTTCATCAGGTACATCATCTCGCTGGTGCGGCGCTGCGCTTCGCGCGTCACCTCGGCCATGGTCGCGAGCACCTGATCGGGCGGGACGATCGTATCGGCCTCGAAGCGGCCGACATCCTCGGCCAGCGAACCGCCGCGATAGCCCAGCTCGTCGAGGTTGTCGCGGATGGTGCGCCGGTAGCCATCGAGGATCTCGTCGCTCACCAGCTGGGTGTCGACCCGCATCTGCCGGCGCAGCCGCTCGGCATAGGAGATCTGCCGGCCCTCGAAGGTATCGAGCAGCGCCAAGAGCGAATCCAGCATTTCGGTGAGGTAGGCGCGTCGCAGCTCGGTCTCGGCCTCGCCGGGAATGCGCGCCTGCAAGGCCTCGAGCCGGTCGCGCGCCTCGCCGTAGTTGGTGAGCGCATAGGGCTCGACCTGCGCCATCGCGACCGGGATCAGCCCCTCGCGGTCGAGAAAGCTCTGGGTGCGCGGCACATCGCGATAGAGCCGATCGAGGCCAGCGGTCAGCCGCGCCAGTTCCAATCCCAGTTGCATGCTCATGGCGGCTTCTCACCCTGGTTGACATAGCAAACTAGAACACCATCGACCGTCCCGCCGCCAGTAGCACAGCGCGACTTTCGTTGCATACGGGGTGCGCGTCGGGGCTAGAAGCAGCCTCTTCTAGCCGGTAACACCCTGTTCTGCATGACTTTTGAGCAGTCGACAGTGTGTGCACGAATTTTGCCCTACACCGATTGTCATCCGCAAAGATGAGCGCTACCGTCGAGGTGTATCAGCTGGTTAGAACACATGTTCTCGATCGACGCCAACAGCATCGACAAGTCCCTGCCCGTGCCGGTCGGCACGCAGCTCTATGGCCTGTTGAGCTATGCGCTGTCGTTCGGCGGCATCGCCCATGGCACCCGCCTGCAGTCGGTGCGCCAGCTGGCCGCCGAGCTCGGCATCGCGCCGATGACCGTGGCCCAGGTCTATCAGCGGCTGCGCGATGCCGGCCTCGTCGAGATGAAGCACGGGCTCGGCGCCTTCGCCGTCTCCGACATGAAGAAGCGCGGCGTCGACAACCTGCCGGTTTCCTCGCTGCGCGCCGATATCGAGGTGCTGATCGGCAAGGCCGAAAAGCTCGGCATCTCGACGCTGACACTCAATTCGATGATCAACGCGCAATCGCTGCTGCGCCGCCCCAAGGCCGGGTTGAAGATCGTCTTCGTCGCGATCTTCGAGGGGCCGGGGCGCGATTATGTGGCGCAGCTGAAACCGGTGCTGGCGACCAACGATCAGGTGCAGCTGGTTACGCTCGACTCCCTGAGGGTCACCGAGGAGCTACGCCGGATCAGCACCGAGGCCGATATCGTCCTCACCTTCCTCCATCGCGAGGCCGAGGTGCAGGCGCTGATCCCCGAGGCGCGGGTGCTGGGCCTGCGCTTCATCCCGTCAGTCCGCACGCGGCAGGCGCTGGCCGGGCTCGATCCGCGCACCCGCATCGCCGCCGTGACCTACTTCGAGGAATACATCGCCATCATGCGGCCGAGCGTGCGTGAGTTCGCACCGCATGTTTCCGATATCCGCGTCACCTGGCTGTCGTCGCCGGATCTCGGCGAGGTCATCGCCCAGTGCGACGCGGTGATCTTTGCCTCGGGCGCCGACCATGTCGCCGACCTGGTCCAGCCGGGTGTGCCCTGTTTCGAATACCGGCATGCGCCGGATCCGGGCGCGCTCGAAGGCGTGCTGGTGCCGCACCTCGCCGACCTGCGCCGCGGCAAGATCGCCGGCAACGAAACGGGGCCCGAAAGCGATGCCGCCGAAAGGGGCGTTGCCGAGGGGTGAGGCCGAACCGATCCCTGGCGCCTTCGAGGGTGGAACACAAGCTGTTCCTGAAGGCGGCGGGGCAATGACTGCAACAAAGTTCACAGGGGAACGGGAATGAACAAACTACTGCTGCTGACCACCGCGATCGTCGCGCTGGGAGCCATGCCGGCGACCGTCACGCTGGCCCTGGACAAGGCCATCGTCATCGGTACCGACGTCGATGCCGGTACGCTCGATCCGCGCCTGACCCGCGACACCACCGCCTATCGCACCGCCGACCTGATCTATGCCGGCCTCGTGCACCTGACCGCCAAGCTCGAAGCGGTGCCGGATCTGGCCGAAAGCTGGGAATCGCCCGACCCGCAGACCGTGATCTTCAAGCTCCGCTCGGGGCTTACTTTCTCGGATGGCTCGCCGCTCACCGCCGATGACGTGGTGTTCACCTACGAGAGCGTCATCAACCCCGATTTCAACGCTCCGGACCGGGCGCTCTACAGCCCGATCAGCAAGATCGAGGCGATCGATCCGCAGACGGTGAAGTTCACCCTGTCGGCGCCATATGCGCCGCTCTTGAGCTATCTCGACAAGGGGATCGTCTCGAAGGCGGCGGTCGAAGCGGGCAAGGACCCGGCAACCGATCCGGTCGGTGCCGGCCCGATGGTGCTCACCGCCTGGAACCGCGGCAGCGACATCGTGCTCAAGGCCAACCCGAGCTATTGGGGCGGCGCCCCTGAAGTGACCGACGTCACCGTCAAGATCATCGGCGACAACTCGGCCCGCGCCCAAGCCTTCGAAGCGGGCGATCTCGACGTCATCCAGTCGCCGCTGTCGCCCAACGATATCGAACGGTTGAAGGCCGATACGCGCTTCGGCAACGTCATCACCGCTGGCCTCGGCGTCACCTATATCAACTACAACGTCAAGGACCCGCTGCTCGCCGACCCCGGCATGCGGCAGGCCTTCTCGATGCTGATCGACCAGAATTCGATCGTCAACGACATCTACCAGGGCGTCGACGAGATCGCCTCCTCGATCATCCTGCCCTCGTCCTGGGCCTATTCGGCCGATATCAAGCAGCCGACCTTCAGCGTCGAAGGCGCGGTGGCCAAGTTCAACGAACTGGGCTGGAGGGACACTGACGCCGACGGCATCCTCGACAAGGACGGCAAGAAGCTGACGGTGACGCTCTCGACCCACAGCGAAGACCCTAACCGCGTGCAGTCGGTCGAGCTGACCCAGGCCCTGATGCAGTCGGCCGGGGTCGATGCGCAGGTGCAGATCACCGACTGGCCGTCCTTCTCCACCAATTATGTGCAGAAGGGCCTGCACCAGATTGCGCTGCTCGGCTGGCTCAACATCGTCGATCCGGACCGGCTGCTGTTCGGCCAGCTGTCGACCGGCGGCTCGACCAACTGGGGCGGCTACTCCAACCCCGAGGTGGATAAACTCCTGCAGGAAGGCCGCTCGTCGCTCGACCAGGCGGCACGAGCCACCGCCTACCAGAAGGCGGCGACCATCCTCGCCTCCGACCTGCCCTACTTCATCATCTCCGACCAGGGCTACCAGCTGTTCTACAAGCAGCCCTTCCCGGTCGAAGTGCAGGCCACTCCCCGCGGCAACTTCCGCGGCCTGATCGGCATGGACGAATAGGTCCCTGCCCCTCCCGGCCGGCGCCCGCTGCCCAGGCGCCGGCCACCCCCAGTTATTCGGACCACGGAAGGTGAGGGCTCCCCCTCCCCCTTGAGGGGAGGGGTGGGCGGTGGGGGTCCATCGGTGATCACCGCACCACCCCCACCCTCAATCCCTCCCCTCAAGGGGGAGGGAGGCCCACCGCCGGCGCGAGCTGCGCCCAGGAGACAACATGACGTTTTCGCAGCGCCTCGGCGCCGATTTCTATGCCCGCGTCCATCGCGACATCCGCGCCCGCATGGCCGAGACCGGGGTGGACCTGCTGCTGCTCGATGCCAATGACGATGTCATCTATACGACCGGCTTTTCGCACTACACCACCGAGCGGCCGGTGGTCTTCGCCATCAGCCAGAGCGGCGCCTGGCTGCTGCTGCCGCGGCTCGAACAGGGGCATGCGGCGCACCAGATCATCGCTGCCGATCCGGTGATCTATTTCGAGTTCCCCGGGGTCGACAAACCCTTCGACGTCCTCGCCCGGGCGCTCCCGGCCCAGACCGGCACCGTTGCCCATAGTTACGGCATTGCCTTCGGCCGGATCGCGCAGATTGCGGCGGCCTTCCCCAATGCCCGGGTGGTGCCCTCGAACATCGTCCAGCAGATGCGGCTGAGGAAATATCCCGAGGAGATCGTGCTGCACCGCGAGGCGGCGCGCATCTCTGACGAGATGGTCCGCGCCGGCGTGGCGTTGATCGGCGAAGCCGTGCGCCAGGGCGGCGAGCTGCCGAGCGAGATCGAAATCGAGCAGCACGTGTCGCGGCACGCTATGAACATCATGTATTCCGAGCATGAGGAGTTGATGCTGGTCCAGGGCCTCGCCTCGGGCCTCGTCTATTCCGGCATCCGTTCGAGCTTTCCGCATGGCATGCCGACCGGCCACCCGGTGCAGCGCGGCGAAAGCCTGATCCTGTCGCTCGGCTGCCGGGTCGGCGGACGGGCCGCCGAAAGCGAACGCACCTTCTTCATCGGCGAGCCATCGGCAGCGCAGCAGCGGCACTACTCGGTAGCCTATGAGGCGCAGAAAATGGCCACCGCCGCGCTCATCGCCGGCCACACCTGCGCTTCCTCGGACAACCTGGCGCTCGGCTATATCCATGACCAGGGCATGGCGGAGAATGCCCTGCACCGGGTCGGCCACGGCATGGGCATCATGTTCCACGAATCTCCGTGGATCGAAGCGGGCGACCAGACCATCCTCGAGCCGGGCATGATCGCTTCGAGCGAGCCCTCGATCACCATCTCCGGCTTTGCCGGCTACCGCATCGCCGACACCGTGCTGGTCACGGCGGAGGGGCCGGACAGCATGACGCACTATCCGCGCAAGATCGACGAGATCGTGATCACATGAGGCGGGGGGTTCAGCATTTCCACCGGCCTCTCCGTGATCCTCCCCCGCGTGGCGGGGTCCGGATGAGGGCTAAAGCCCTCACCGCGGGGGGACCAGCGAAGCTGGTGGAGGGGGCGGCAGAGCGCGCCGGTTGGTTGGGCCGCCCCCTCCACCGCCTTCGGCGGTCCCCCTCCCCCGCCACGCGGGGGAGGATCACGGAGAGTTCCGTGCACGCGACCACCCACACTCCCCAGGTGCCGCGATGCTAGCCTATGTCATCCGTCGGCTGCTGCTGCTGATCCCGATGGCGGTCGGCATGATCGTCGTCACCTTCGGGCTGCTGCTCTTGGTGCCGGGCGATCCGGCGGCGGTGCTGCTCGGCCCCGAGGCGTCGCCCGAAATGATCGCCAACCTCAGGCGCACGCTCGGGCTCGATGACCCCTGGTATATCAGGCTCGGCGCCTATTTCTGGCAGCTCATGCAGGGCGATCTCGGCCGCTCGATCTTCCAGAGCGCCCCGGTGAGCGAGATCATTGGCGGCCGCATCGGCGCGACCATCGAGCTCGCCGTGGTGGCGCTGCTGCTCGCGACCCTGATCGGGGTGACGCTGGGCGTCCTCGCTGCCGTGCGGCAGGGCTCGCTGATCGACACCGCGACGATGCTGCTGGCGCAGCTCGGCGTCTCCATGCCGGTCTATTGGCTGGGGCTGCTGCTGATGCTGGCCTTTGCCGTGCAGCTCAACTGGCTGCCGGCGATCGGTCGCGGCGTGCCGATGCCCGAGGCGATCCTCGCGGCACTGAGCGGCCGGCCACAGGTGCTATGGGATTCCATCCTCCACATTCTCCTCCCCGCCCTGGCGCTCGCCGCCAATTCGGCGGCGATCATTTCGCGGCTGGTGCGCACCTCGATGCTGGAAGTGCTGCGCGAGGATTTCGTCCGCACCGCCTATGCCAAGGGCCTGCGCCGGCCGCGCGTCGTGGTGCGCCACGCGCTGCGCAACGCGCTGCTGCCGGTCTTGAGCGTCATCGGCCTTCGCTTCGGCGCGCTGCTCGGCGGCGCGGTGCTGGTGGAAATGATCTTTGCCTGGCCCGGCCTCGGCCAACTCACCTTTTCGGCGGTGTCGCAACGCGACCTGCCGCTGATCCAGGGGATCGTTTTGACCTTTGCGCTGATCTTCGCGCTGGTGAACCTCGTCGTCGACCTGCTCTACGCACTGGTCGATCCGCGCGTGCGGTTGGGCTAGCGCCATGCGGATCCCCAAACCCCTGCGCAACCCCTCGTTGGTAATCGGCGGCCTGATCATCATCGCGCTGGTCTTCCTCGCCGTGTTCGCGCCATTGCTGGCGACGCACGGCGTGGACCAGCCCGACATGCGCAACCGCTTCTCGCTGCCCACGGCCGTGCATTGGCTCGGCACCGACAATCTGGGGCGAGACCTGTGGTCCCGGCTGATCTTCGGAGCGCGCATCTCGCTCTCGATCGGCATCATCTCGGTCACCGTCGCGGCGCTGATCGGCACCAGCGTCGGGCTTGCCGCCGGCTATTTCGGCGGCTGGATCGATATGCTGCTGATGCGGATCACCGACGTGTTCCTCGGCTTTCCCGCCGTGGTGCTGACGCTCGCCATCGTCGCGGTGCTCGGGCCGGGGATCGTCAACATTTCGGCCGCCATCATCGCCGTCACCTGGACCGAGTATGCCCGCGTGGTGCGCTCGACGACGCTGGTGCTGCGCGAACAGAATTATGTGCTGGCCGCCAAGGCCTTGGGCGCCAGCTGGCCGCGCATCCTGTTCATGGAAATCCTCCCCAATACGCTGGGGCCGATCATCGTCCTCGCCTCGCTCGGGCTCGGCACCGCGGTGATCATTGAATCGGCGCTGAGCTTTCTCGGCTTCGGCCTGCCGCCGCCGACCCCGACCTGGGGCTGGACGCTTTCCTACGGCACTCGCTTCATCCGCGACGAGCCGTGGCTCTCGATCATTGCCGGGGCCACCATCATGGTGACGGTGCTCGGCTTCAACCTGCTGGGAGACGGGCTGAGGGACATCCTCGATCCGCGCCAGCTCACGCGCCTGGGCGCCAACAAGTAGCACTAAGGACGACAAACGATGGTCAAGCAGATCAACAAGCTGAGGCCCAAGTTCACCACCCACGCCGATGGCAGCGATGCCGTGCTGTACATCCACGAACTGGTCGGCGAACAGGACGGCCCTACCGTCGGCATTTCCGCCTCCATCCACGGCAACGAAAATGCCGGCTCGCAGGCCATCCTTGAGCTCTACCGGGTGCTGAAGGATACCCCGCTCAAAGGCCGCATCCTGCTGCTGCCGGTCGCCAACCCCAAGGCGTTCGCGGTCAACCACCGCTTCACCCCGCTCGACGAGTTGAACCTCAACCGTGAGTTTCCCGGCGACGATCGCGGCAACTACACGCAGCAGCTCGCCTTCGCGCTCTCCCGCGACTATTTCGACAAGCTCGACGCCAATATCGATCTGCACTCGGGCACCGACCGCCCGACTGTCGACTATGTCTATATCTGGAGCGACGAAGGGCTTTCGCGCGCCTTCGGCTCGAAAATCCTCTACCGCCCGACCACCGGCAAAACCGGCACGGTCTATACCGGCACCACCAAGACGGTGACCATAGACCGCCGGCCGGAGATGAAGGTGACCACCATCGAGCTCGGCGGCGGCATCGTCGACCAGGGCCCCTATGTGAAGCGCACCGTCGACGGCATGCTGAACCAGTTGCGCTATCTCGGCGTCATCGCCGGCGAAGTGCAGGCTCCGCCCAAGCAGGTGGTGGTAACCGAGCTGGTCGGCATCCGGCCCAAGCACGGTGGCTGGCTCGAGCCGCTCAGCCCCGCCAATGGCGAGGTCATCAAGGGCGGCCAGCTGCTCGGCCGGGTCGTCAGCCCGTATGATTTCGAGACCATCGAGGAGATCCCCACCCCGTTCGAGAACGGCATCATGGTGATGCAGCATCTGAGCCGGAACCTGGTCGAAGCCGGCGATTACGGCTTCATGGTTGGCAACCTCGACGGCGCGGAGCAGTAGCGGGTGGCGGAGTTGGCGACGAGCACGGCCGGCGCGGCGATTGCCGTCAAAGACCTGGAGATCCGGATTCGCGGCGAGCGCGGCTCCTATCCGGTCGTCGCCGACATGGCGCTGACCGTCCAGCGCGGCGAGACGCTGTGCATCGTCGGGGAATCCGGCTGCGGCAAATCGATGACGGCGCTGTCCCTGCTGCGCCTCTTGCCCGAGGCGGCGAGCGCCAGCCAAGGCACGATCGAAATCAATGGCGAGGACTTCCTCGCCATGTCGCAGCACCGGGTGGAGGACCTGCGCGGCGAGGAGATCGCCATGATCTTCCAGGAGCCGCTGACGGCCTTGAACCCGGTACTGACCATCGGCGAGCAGATCGCCGAGTCGGTGCGGCGCCACAAAAAGCTCGGCCACAAGGCAGCGATGGCGCGCGCCATCGAAACGCTGCAGCTGGTGCAGATGCCCGATCCGGCGCGCCGCAGCAGGCAGTTCCCGCACGAACTTTCCGGCGGGCAGCGGCAGCGCGCCATGATCGCCCTGGCGCTGGCGTGCGATCCGAAAATTCTCGTCGCCGATGAGCCGACCACAGCGCTCGACGTCACGGTGCAGGCGCAGATTCTCGGCCTCATTTCCGATCTGCAGAAGCGGCTCGGCACGGCGCTGGTGCTGATCACGCACGATCTCGGCGTGGTGGCGGAAGTCGCCGACCGGGTGGTGGTGATGTATGCCGGCCGCCGCGTCGAAGAAGCCAGCGTCTACGACCTGTTCGAGCACCCGATCCACCCCTACACGCTGGGGCTGATGGGGGCGATCCCGCGTCCCGTCGCCGGCCGGCCGGCGACCGAACGGCTGGTCGATATCGCCGGCACGGTGCCGCCGCCCTGGGACCTGCCCAGGGGCTGCGCCTTCGCGCCGCGCTGCCCGCGCGCCTCGGCCCGCTGCCTCGAGGAGCGCCCACCGCTCGAGGAAAAGCGGCCCGGCCATTTCGCCGCCTGCTGGGAGCATGTCGATGGCTGAAGCCCTTCTCGCGGTCGACGACCTCCAGGTGCATTTCCCGGTGCGCTCCGGCGTGTTCCAGCGCCAGTCCGCCACGGTCAAGGCAGTGGACGGGGTGAGCTTTTCGATCGAACGCGGCGAAACGCTGAGCCTCGTCGGCGAGTCCGGCTGCGGCAAGTCAACCACCGGCCTGGCGCTGCTCGGGCTGGTGAAACCGACCGGTGGGCGGGTGCGCTTCGCCGGCACCGAGATCGGCAGCTTCCGTCGCCGCGACCTCAAGGATTACCGGCGGCGGGTGCAGATCGTCTTCCAGGATCCGTTCTCCTCGCTCAACCCGCGCCGCCGGGTGCGCGACGCCATTCGCGTGGCGCTGGATATCCACGGCGTCGGCACCCGGGCCGAACGCGACGCCGAGGTGGCGCAGCTGATGGCGCGGGTCGGGCTGCGGCCCGACCAGGCCGACAATTTCCCGCACCAGTTCTCCGGCGGCCAGCGTCAGCGCATCGGCATTGCCCGGGCTTTGGCGCTGAAGCCCGATATCATCGTCTGCGACGAGCCGGTCTCGGCGCTCGATGTGTCGGTGCAGGCGCAGATCCTGAATCTCCTCGCCGACCTGCAGCGCGACCTGGGCATCGCCTACCTGTTCATCTCTCACGATCTCGGGGTGGTCGAGCACATCTCGCACCGGGTGGCGGTGATGTACCTGGGCAAGATCGTCGAGATCGCGCCCAAGGCGCTGCTGTTCGCTGCGCCGACCCACCCCTATACCGAGATGCTGACCCGCGCCGCGCCGACCCTCGACCCGCGACATCGGCACAGTTTCAGCGCCTCGAGCGACGATGTGCCGAGCGCCATCAACAAGCCGAGCGGCTGCCCGTTCCACACCCGCTGCCCGCTGGCCACCGAGATCTGCCGTAGCAGCGAGCCGGCATTGACCGCACGACCCGACGGGCGCCTTGCCGCCTGCCACCACCGCTAGACCGATAGAGAGTATCCCGATGCCCCAGACGACGCTTTTCACCAATGGCCGTGTGCTCGATGCCGCAGCGGGCGTGCTGCGCGAAGGGCTGGCCGTGTTGGTGCGCGATGGCCGCATCGCCGAAGTCGGCGCTGGCGTCACCGCCCCGGCTGACGCCCGCGTCATCGACCTCGGTGGCCGCACCCTGATGCCGGGCCTGATCGATTGCCACGTGCATGTGGTCGCCGAAACGCTGGACCTGTGGGGCAACATGATTGCCCCCTCCTCGCTTGCCGGGCTGCGCGCGGCCCGCGTCATGGAAGAGATGCTGCAGCGCGGCTTCACCACCATCCGCGATCTCGGTGGCGCCGATCACGGCCTGGTCCGCGGCATCGAGGAAGGGCTGATCGACGGGCCGCGCATCGTTATCTGCGGCAAGGGCCTCACCACCACCGGCGGCCATGCCGACCTCAGGAAGCGCACCGATGACCGCCCCGGCATGATGTCGGACCGGCTGGGCTCGATGGGCTACATCGCCGATGGCGTCGACGCGGTCCGCACCGCTTGCCGTACCATGATCAAGGAGGGCGCCAACTTCATCAAGGTGATGGCCAATGGCGGCGTCTCCTCCCCCAATGACCCGATCCACTCGATCCAGTATTCGCGCGAGGAAATCCTCGCCATGGTCGAGGAAGCCGAGAATGCCGGGCTCTACGTCGCGGCGCATGTCTACACCGATGCCGCCATCCGCCGCTGCGTCGAGCTGGGTGTGCACTCGCTCGAACACTGCAACCTGATCAGCGCCCAGACGGCGAAACTGGCCGCCGAGATGGGCTGCATCGCCGTCCCCACGCTCGTTGCCTATGACGCGCTGTGGCTCGAAGGCAAGGCGCTGGGCCTCGGGCCCGCCGAGTTCGAAAAGATCGAGGTGGTGCGCTCGGGCGGGCTCAACTCGCTCGCCATCATGCGCGACGCCGGCCTCCCCATGGCCTTCGGCTCGGACCTCTTGGGTGGCTTGCGCAAATACCACTGCATGGAGTTCGAACTGCTCGCCAAGGTACTGACGCCCGCCGAGATCATCCGCTCGGCCACCGTGGTGGGGGCCGACCTCTGCCGCATGACCGGCGAGATCGGTACCATCGCCGCCGGCGCGCATGCCGACCTGATCGTCGTCGACGGCGACCCGCTCACCGACATCACCCGGCTGCAGGGCGATGGGGCGCACATGCCGCTGATCATGCGCGGTGGCGAAGTGTTCAAGGATCGGCTGTGAACGCGACACGTATCGGCACGATGAACAGCTTGTCGCGCGGGATGGCTCAGCCCCGAGCTGGCGGCGAGGTCGAGCGCCTCCCGAAGCGGCCAGTTAATCCGCCAATCCGCGCGCCTCGATCGGCCAGATCGCCTCGAGCCGATCCCCGCGCACCAGATGCATGAAATCGTGCAGGTTAGAAGTCGGGTCGCAGTGCGGCACGGTGCATTCCAAGCGGGCGCCGGCGGGCGGCGGGGCAATCCCCTCGTTGGTCTTCACCCGGCCGAACTCGTCGCCGGCCCAGGCGAGGCTGCCGATCTCGACACCATCGCGATAGACGCGCGGTGGCGGGCCGTCGACGGCGAAGCTTTTCGAGCCGGCATCGACGATCGCCTCGCCATTGGCGCTGTGGCCGATGACGCTGACCAGCACCAGCATGGCGAAATCGAAGACCCGCGCGCCGGTGCCGTGGAAATCCACCGCGCGATAGCCCTCGTCCATCAGCACATAGGAGCCGGCCTGGACCTCGGTAAGGATGTGGTCCTCGAAATCGAGCTGGTGGCTGCCGGTGCCCCCGCCGCTGATGATCGCCGGCGCCAGCCCGGCAGCGCGCAGCGCCTTGAGGATCGGCACCAGCCGGCCGTTGGCGATGGCGTTGGCGGCGCGGCGCTCCTCATGGTGGAACACGTGCTGCACCTTGCCGGCATAGGCCTGCACGCCGGCATAGACGAGGCCGGCTTCGGCGTTGATGGCGCGGGCGAGCGCCACCGCCTCGTCGGGGGTGGTGATGCCGGTGCGGCCGAGCCCGGTATCGCAATCGACCAGCACTGCCACCAGCGTTCCGGCGGCCCGTGCCGAGGCGCCAAACGCGGCAACCAGGTCAAGCCGATCGACCACCACGATCAGTTCGAGGCCCTGCGCCGCAGCCGCAGTCAGCCGGTCGATTTTCAGCCGGCTCGATAGCGGCGCCGTGAGCATCAGCTTGTTGAGCCCCGCCTCGAACAGCGCCAGCAATTCCCCCGGCTTGGCGCAGGCAATGCCCAGTGCCCCAGCCGCCATCTGGCGCCGTGCGATCTCGGCGCATTTATGCGATTTGGCGTGCGGGCGCAGCCCCATGCCGGCAAAGCTCGCGAACTCGGCAAGCTCGGTGAGACTCGCCTCGAAGCGGTCGGCATCGAGCAGCAGCGCCGGCGTCTCGAGCCGGGCTCGGCTGCCCGGCTGCCCGAGCAAGGCTTCGTTGAGGCCGGCGACCCCGCGTCTCACCGCGCCACTCCGGCACGGCGGGCGGCGCGGAGGCTCTGCGTGGCGCCCAGATCGAGCGCGAGATCGTCACCGATCACCACGCCATAGTGGCGCGCCGCGCCATCGACGCTGACCTTTTCCGCCACCACATCGGCCAGCACCCGCTCGGGCTCACGCTCGAGCGCCTCGCCATAGCCGCCGCCCCCTGCGCCGATAAGGCGGAAGACATCGCCGGCTGCTGCAGCAAAGCCGCGCATCGGCATGGTGGGCAGCGCCGTTTCGCTGCCGTCGCCACCGATATGGACATGCGCCGAGGGCGCACCAGTGCCGCCGCCCTCGAGCCCGTAGGGCGGGTGATCGCGCCGGTCACCGCGGAGGTTGAACCCCGTCGGCTGCAGGAACCTGAACTCGCGGATGAAGGCGAGACCGCCGCGGTGGCGCCCGGCCCCGCCGGAATCCGGCACGAAGCCATAACGCAGCACTTCCACCGGCATCTCGGCTTCGATCATTTCGATCGGCTGGTTGGAAAGGTTGGCCGCCGGGTTGGATATCCCCTCGATGCCGTCGCGATCGGCGCGCGCGCCCCAGGTGCCGACCAGCATTTCGTTGAGCACATAGTGCCGACCCTGGTAGCTGCCGCCGGCCGCCATCAGGAACGGCCCGCCTTCCGAGCCGGCGATGGCGCGTTCCGGCACCACCTGCGCCAGCGCCCGCATGATGGTGTCGAACACCCGATAGCCGACGACGCCGCGTGCCCCGCAGGCGGCTGGGTAGACCGGGTTGAGCAGGCACCCCTCGGGCGCCCTGACGGTGATGGGATTGAGATACCCATCGCAATTGGGGATGTCGCGGCGCGCGAGGCACCGGATCGCCGTGAAGGCGGCGGATTCCGGCAGGGAGATCGGGCAGTTGATGCTGGCCGCCACCTGCCCCGAGGTGCCATCGAAGTCGATATCGATGCTGTCGTCGTTGACGGTCACGGTGGCGCGGATGCGGATCGGCTCGGGGTGCTCGCCGATGCCGTCGAGATAGTCCTCGCCGACATAGGTGCCGTTGGGCAGTTCGCGGATGGTGTCGCGCATCATCTGCTCGGCATGCTGGTGCAGCGCCCCGACATAAAGCGCCAGCTCCTTGGCACCATAGCGCTCAAGCAACTGCAGCAGCCCGCGCTCCGCCGTCGTGCAGGCGGCAATCTGCGCCCTGAGATCGCCCAGCACTTCCACCGGCTGGCGGGTATTGGACTGAATCAGGTCGAACAGCGTCTGGTTAGGCTCGCCCGCTTCGTAGAGCTTCAGCAGCGGGATGCGCAGCCCTTCCTGCTGGATCTCGGTGGCATAGATCGCGACGCTGCCCGGCACGATGCCGCCGAGATCGGTATGGTGCGCTACGGTCGCGGCATAGCCGGCGAGCGCGCTCCCCGTGAAGATCGGCTTGATCACATAGATGTCGGGCAGGTGCTGGCCGCCGGCGCTGTAGGGGTCGTTGGTGATGAGGATGTCACCGGGGCGGAGCCCGTCGCCGAACTTTTCTTCGATGAAGCGCATGACGCGCGGGAACGAGCAGAGCTGGATCGGCAGCGTCAGGCCCTGGGCGATCACCCGCCCCTCGCGGTCGCACAGCGCCGTCGAGTAATCCATGATGTCGCGCACCACAGGAGAATAGGCGCTGCGCATGACGATCAGCGCCATCTCGTCGGCGATCGAGGCGAGCCCGTTGCGGATGACTTCGAGCGTGATGGGGTCGACACGGCTCATTTCGGACTGACCTCGATTTCGATGTTGCCGGCGGCATCCAGTCGAGCCGACGCGTTCGGCGGGATCACGGCGGTGCAGTCGTAATCTTCGATGATGAAGGGGCCCGGCCTGCGGCTCGCGCCCAACCCCTCGCGACCGATCACCGGGGTCATCCGGGGAGTGCTGTCGAAGGCGACCATCCGGTCGCGGCGTGCGAAGGCTGGGGCCGCTGCGAAACGCCGGATCTCCGACGCCACCGGCACCCGGACGCTGAGGCGAAGGTTCACCAGTTGCACCGGGTCGGAGCTTGAGCGGTGGCCGTAGGTGCGTTCGTGCTCGGCGTGAAACCCCTCGATCAGCTCGGCAACCGCGCCACGCGCGTCGGCGATGTTGAGCTCATAGGCCTGGCCGAAATAGCGAAGATCGGCGCTGTAGCGGAACGCCGCGCTGCGGGCGTCATAGCCGTCGGCGATGAGGGCGGCCTGGGCGCGTGTGGCGAGCGCCGCCTTCCGCTCGCTGAGGCTTTCCGCGCTGATGTGGCTGGCCTCGAGCAGCAGCGGCTGCACGAATTCCTGCTCGACGTCGGAGCGCAGCAACCCGGAGCCGCTGAACACTCCGGCGCCGACCGGCACGATGATCTGGCGGATGCCGAGCGCAGCGGCGATATCGGCAGCGACCACCGGGCCGTTGCCGCCAAAGGCGACCAGCGTGAAATCGCGCGGGTCGCGGCCGCGATAGGTGGAGACGGCTTTAACCGCGCGCGTCATGGTCGAGACGGCAAGGCCGAGCACGCCGCGGGCGGTGGTAAGGAGGTCCTGGCCGAGCGGCTCGGCAACCTGGGTGCGGAGCACCTCGCGGGCCCCCTCGGCATCGACCGCGATGCTGTCACCGGCCAGCGTCGTGTCGTTGATATAGCCGAGCGTGACGAACACGTCGGTGAGGGTGGCGCGCGTACCGCCGCGACCATAGGCGACCGGCCCCGGCATGGCGCCGGCGCTTTCCGGCCCCACCGTCACACGGCCTTGCGGGTCGAGCGCCACGAGGCTGCCGCCGCCGGCGCCGATTTCCGACACATCGATGAACGGCATCTTGATCGGGTAGCCGCCGCCCTTCACCAGCTTGCTCGAAAGGTTGATGCCGGCCCCGACCTCGTATTCGTCGGTGCGGGCCGCCTCGCCATTCTCGATCAGCGCGGCTTTCGCTGTGGTGCCGCCCATGTCGAACGAGATGATATTGGCGCCACGCCCCTCGCCGCGTACCAGCCGGGTGCAGGCGATGACCCCGGCTGCCGGCCCGGATTCGACCAGCGACGCCGCCCGCTGCACCGAGGCGGCGAGCCGCATGATGCCGCCGCCCGAATGCATCATCTCGATCGGCGCGCTGACGCCGATGGCGGCGAGCCGATCGGCCAGCGCATCGGCATAGGAGCGGATCACCGGTCCGACATAGGCATTCACTACTGCCGTCGAGGTGCGCTCATACTCGCGGATTTCGGGCAGGATCTCCGATCCGCGGCTGATATAGACCCCGTCGCAGAGTTCCTCACGCAGGATCGCCTCGGTGCGGATCTCGTGCTCCGGGTTGGCATAGGCGTGGAGATAGCTGATGGCGACGGATTCGATTCCGGCCGTGCGGAAGATTTCCGCCGCCCGGCGTACATCAGCCTCGTCGAGAGGGATGCGCACCGCGCCATCGGGCCCCATCCGCTCGCGGACCTCAAGCCGGTGCTGCCGCGGCACCAGCGGCGGCGGCTTGTCATAAGTGAGGTCATAGAGCACCGGGATGCGCAACCGGCGGAGCTCGAGTACGTCGCGAAACCCTGCCGTGGTGACGAGCCCGGTGCGGGCGCCCTTGAACTCGAGAATGGTGTTGGTGGCGACCGTGGTGGCGTGGACGATGGCGGTAATGTCGCCCGGTGCAATGCCGAGGTCGGCGATCAGCGCCTTTAGCCCATCGGCAATGCCGCGGCTGTAATCGTCGGGAGTCGAGGCGATCTTGCGGATAGAAACGGTGCCGGCGTCATCGACCAGGGCGATGTCGGTGAAGGTGCCGCCGATGTCGATGCCGACGCGATAGGCCATGCTGGATTCCCTAATGAACCAGGGAAGCGTAGCGGGGCGAAGTGATCGGCTCCAATTGATAGTTTGCGCAGCGCTGATAGGCTCGGCCTATCATGCGATTGACCCTGTCACAGATCGAGACGTTCTACTGGATCGCCCGGTTGGGCAGTTTTCACGCGGCGGCGCGCCAGCTGAACGTGACGCAGCCGTCGGTATCCGGGCGCATCCGCGAGCTGGAGCTGGAACTGGGGACGCCGCTGTTCGACCGCAGCGGCGCTCGGGTGCGTCTGACCGAAGCGGGGCGGGCGATTCAAAACCAGGCCGAGCAGATGCTGGCATTGGCCCGCGAAATCCATGACGAGGCCGGATCCGGGAAGCTGCGAGGACTGCTACGACTGGGCGTGGTGGAGACTGTGGCCCATCTGGCGCTACCGGGGTTGATCGCGGCGCTTAAGGAGCGACGGCCCGAGTTGCGGGTGGAGCTGGCGGTGGATGTCGGAACGGCGCTGATGCGGCAGTTGGAAGAGCGGCAGCTCGACGTGGTGATCAGCAATGACAGCTCGACTGTTGAAGGCACCGTGTCACAGGCGCTGGGACAGATCGATCTGAGCTGGGTAGGGCCGGTGGGACACCGGCTCGCTGGGCAGGTGCTGACGCCGGCGGATTTGCGGGACGAAGCGATCTTCACCCAGCCGGCGCACTCAACCATCGGCCGCACCATCCGCGCCTGGTTCGATGCCGGGCGAGAGACGCCGAAATCGCTGAGCGTTTGCAACTCACTGTCGGTGATCTCGGAACTGGTGGCGGCAGGGTTGGGGTTCGCGGTGATCACGCCGGCGCTGCTGAGCCCCGAACGCGCAAAGCAGGTGGTGCGGTTCGAAGCAGAGCCGCCGATCATGGCGCGGACCCTGTCGGTGGCTGCGCTGCGCGAGACGTGGTCAAGTGACGTGGAGTTCGTCGCCGGGTTCGTGGGGGAGGCGTTCCGGCGGGAGGGCGCCCTTAGATAGTGGAGTTCCTCCGACCATATGTTCCGATCTGCGAGCTATCAGGTTTTGTAGCGGCTCGACCCAATTCGCCCAGAGGTTGGCCCATGCCGCCTGCTACTCCCCCCACCCGTCTCGCCCGGCCGCATGACGCGCGGTTGACGATGCGGCTGGCGATCAGCAGGCGGACCGGGATGTCGCGCGCCATGCGCTCGTTGATGCGGTCGTCGAGCAGCCGCACGCAGCCGGCGCCGATCTGCTGGCCGTGCCCCTTCACCGTGGTCAGTTGCGGCGAGATCTGGGTGGCGGCCGAGTAGTCGCCGAAGCCGATCACCGAGATATCTTCGGGGATACGGTAGCCGAGGCGCAGCAGTTCCGAGATCACCGTCACCGCCAGCCCATCATGGGCGCAGAAGAACGCAGTGGGACGGAAGCCTTCCGCCTCGATGGCTTTGAGGTGCTCGGTGAAGCGCACCTCCTTTTCGAACGTCATCTGCCGGAAGCTGACCTGCGGCAGCTTCTCCAGCACTTCGCGAACGCCGTAATAGCGCTCCATGCGGCCGCGATAGCCGGGCGTGCCCTGGACGAACGCAATGGTGGTGTGGCCCAGTTCCACCAGATAGCGCGCCACGGCCGAGCCGGCCTCGTGGTCGCTGCCACCGACGAAATCTGCCTGTTCCAGGGGGTCGAGCCAGCCGGTGCGCACGATCGGGATATCGAGCGCATAGACGCGGTCATAGGTTTCCCGCTCGTGCGGCCCCACCATGATGGCGCCACTGCAGGTACGGACGAACGCCTCGACCTCCTCGGCAAGATGGGTCCAGCGCATCCGCACCTGGTAGCCCCGCCGCTGCGCCTCGGCCTGCACCCCGCTCTGGATCAGCACGTGCAGTTCGCTGTTGATCAGGTCGGTATCGTGGAAGATGAGGCCGAGCGTCCGCAGTTCCTTCGGTGCCGGCTGGCGGGCGTAGCCCAGCTCGGCCGCGAGCTCCTGCACCCGCCGGCGGGTGTCCTCGCTGACCCCGCTCTTGCCCGACAGGGCGCGCGATACGGCGAACTTGGACAGACCCAGGCGGGCAGCGAGACTTCCGAGCGTGACGCGTTCCAACGATTTTTCCCCGATTTTCACTGCGGCTCCGCTTCGAGCCTAACGCAACCTAACAACATGACAACGAATGTCGAATCTCTCGTCAACCTTCAGATATGTCAGTTGGCCTGACCTAGAAAAACGTCGTCATCACCTAACATAACGCTTTACCTAACAAATCGGAGTTGCAAGCCTTTCACAAGCTAACGGTCGCCAGGGAAGTGGCCGCAGCTTTGGGAGGAGATCTAGACATGAACGGTTTCAGCCGCAGGGCTTTTCTTGCCGGCAGCACGGCTTTCGCGGGCGCAGCACTGATCGCGCCGCAGGTGTTTGCGCAAACCTCGGAATCTGCATTTCTCAAGGCGCAGGTCGACGCCGGCACGCTGCCGCCGGTGGCCGACCGTCTGCCGGCCAATCCGCTGGTGATCACGCCGTGGGAGCAGGTCGGCCAGCAGGGCGGACAATGGGACCACGCGCTGGTCGGCGGTGGCTCGGCCTCGATGCTGGTGCGCTACCAGGGGTATGATCCGCTGATCCGTTTCACCGCGGATTGGTCGGGCATCGAAGCCAACGTGGCCGAGAGCTATGCGGTCAACGAGGACGCGACCGTCTACACCATCACGCTGCGCAAGGGCCACAAGTGGTCGGACGGCCAGCCGTTCACCACCGCCGATGTGCAGTTCTGGTACGACGCCTATTTCACCGACGCCGAAACCAACCAGGCCGGCAATGTCTGGTGGTCGGCGGGCGGCAAGCCGGCGACCATCGAGGTGGTGGACGAGCAGACCTTCAAGGTGGTGTTCGCCGCCCCGAACGGGTTCTTCCTGCAGCAGATGGCCTGGGCCGACCAGGACCAGCTAGTGCGCTGCCCCAAGCACTATCTCCAGCAGTTCCACATCCGCTACAACCCGGATGCCGACAAGCTCGCCAAGGCCGCCGGGCCCGAGAGCTGGATCGCCCTGTTCCAGCAGGAGATCGGCTATCTCGACACCAACGTCTACTTCCAGAACACCAAGCGCCCGGCACTGACGGCGTGGACCTTCACCGGCGAGGGCGGCAGCCCGCTCGGCCAGGACACGCAGACCACCATCGCGGTGCGCAACCCCTACTACCACAAGGTCGATACGGCCGGCACGCAGCTGCCATACTTCGACCGCATCGTCTACCAGATGGTGGCCGATCCCGAAGTCCTGCTGCTCAAGACGCTGCAGGGCGAGATCGACATGATGGATCAGTACATCGCCACCCCGACCAACAAGCCGGTGCTGTTCGACGGGCAGGACGCTGGCGGTTATGGCTTCTATACGCTGAAGGAGACGGCCGCCAACGTCATGGCGTTCCAGCTCAACCTCAACCATGTCAATCCGACCCGGCGTGAGCTGTTCAACAACATCGAGTTCCGCCGCGCCCTGTCGATCGCCGTCGACCGGCAGGCGCTGATCGATGCGGTGTTCGTCGGCCAGGGCGCGCCGGCGCAGGCTTCGATGCGGGAGGACGATCCGCTCTACAACGAGCAACTGGCCAAGCAATATACCGAGTTCGACCCGGACAAGGCCAACCAGATGCTGGACGCCCTGCTGCCGAACAAGGACGGCGAGGGCTACCGGCTCGACGCCGACGGGCAGCGCGTCACCATCATCTTCGAGCTCGACCAGACCCGGACCACCTTCCTCGACATGTTCGAGCTGGCCATCCCGATGTTCCAGGCAGTGGGGATCGACGCGCAGATGCGGACCATGGACCGCTCGCTGTGGGAGCAGCGCGTCCGCCGCGGCCGCGAATACGATGCGACGGCGCACCAGTTCGGCGCCAATTCCGGCATCGCCGCGATGCTCGACCCGCGCTTCTACGTGCCGATCAACAACAACTGCTTCTACGCCCAGGGCTGGGCGCTCTACTTCACCCAGCCCGACAATCCCGATGCGATCGAGCCGCCGGCCGAGGTGAAGGCGCAGCAGGAGCTTTACCGCCAGCTGGTCGCCACAGCCGAGCCGGGCAAACAGCAGGAACTGATGGCCCAGGTGCTGCAGAACGCGGCCGACCTGTTCTTCACTTTCGGTGTCAGCCTGCCGGCTGATGGCTACGGCATCGTCAAGAACGGCATGGTCAATGTGCTGAAAGAAATGCCGAACTCGTTCGGATGGCCGACCCCCGGCCCAGCCCGCCCGGAGCAGTTCTACAAAGCCTGACCACCGGGCATTTGACTGTTCCTCCCCCGCCGGCCCGCTCCCTAGCGGGCCGGCTCACCGACCGTCGTCTCCGAAAGGCCCGTCATGCTCGACGCCAAGGCGCATACCCACCGCAACCTCAGGACACCCGACTGGTACAAGTCGGCGACGCGCTGGACGCAGCTGACACTGGCGGAAGACGATCCGGTCAAGTTCGACCCGGCCTTCTGGATCGAGGTGTTCAAGCGGACCCGCTCGAACGCAACGTGCCTCAGCGCCGGCGGCTATATCGCTTACTACCCGAGCAAGGTGCCGTTGCACTACGTCAGCAAGTTCATCGGCGACAGCGACCCGTTCGGGACGCTGGTCGAGGGCGCCCGGCGGCTGGGCATGCATGTGATGGCGCGCGTCGACCCACACGCCATCCACCAGGACGCCGCCGACGCGCATCCGGAGTGGATCGCCGTCGACCGGGACGGCAACCGGCGCCGTCACTGGGCCTTCCCCGAGGTGTGGGTGACCTGCGCCTATTCTGACTACAATTTCGGCTTTATGCCCAAGGTGCTCGAGGAGCTGACGCGCGACTACGACATCGACGCCATCTTTGCCAATCGCTGGCAGGGGCACGGTGTGTGCTACTGCGACAGCTGCAAGACGAATTTCCGCGCCGCCTCGGGTTACGAGCTGCCGCGCGATGCCAACCCCGAAGACCCGGTGTGGATGGCATGGGCGGCGTGGCGCCGCACCCTGCTCACCCGGCTGGTCGTCGAGTGGGACGCGGCGATGAAGAAGATCAAGCCGCATACCAGCTTCATCCCGAACATGGGCTCGGTGTCGCTGATGGAGTTCGACCTCGAGGTCATCCAGCGCTATTGCCCGTTCCTGTGCGTCGACGACCAGGGGCGGCGCGGCACCGAGCCGATCTGGATGGCCGGCCGCAACGGCAAGCGCATGCGCGCCACCTTCCCGGATCGCCCGGCCATCCTCATCACCTCGATCGGGCCCGAAGAGGCCTATCGGTGGAAGGACTCGGTGACGACCGGGCCCGAGATGCAGGCCTGGATCGACAACGGCACCACCCAGGGGCTGCTCCCCTGGTTCACCAAGTTCAATGGCGTCGTCCCCGACAACCGCTGGGTCGAGCCGGTGGCCGACAGTTTTGGCCTGCACGCCGAGCTCGAGCCGGTGCTGGCCGGAATGCAGCCGGTCGCCGAGGTGGCGATCCTCGATCCGGCGACGACGCTGCGCCATCACGGCCAGGAGACGCGCGCCAGCGCCGAGGCGGATGACCTGGGGTTCTACCACGCGCTGGTCGAGGCCCGCATTCCGTTCGAGATGGTCTCCGACCAGGCGATGACGCCTGACCTGCTCGACCGCTTCAAGGTGCTGGTGCTGGCTAACTCGACTTGTCTGTCGGACGAGCAGATCAGGACGCTCGAAGCCTATGTGGCGCGCGGCGGCAGCATCGTGGCGGCGCACGAGACCTCGACCCGTACGGCACTCAACCAGCCGCGCCACGCCATCGGGCTCGGGCCGCTGCTCGGCGTCAGCCTCACCGCGCCGGCGCGTGGCCCGGTCAAGAACACCTATGTGGCGATCAATGGCCTCCATCCGATTTCGGAGGGGTTCGACGGCGCCAACCGCATCATCGGCGGCACCCAGCTGCTGGCGGTCGATACCGTGGCCGATGCCGAAGTGCCGTTCCTCTATGTCCCCGACTTCCCGGATCTGCCGATGGAGGAAGTCTATCCACGCCAGGAGCCACGCGGCGCCGCCGTGGTGGCGCGTCGGCACCAGGGCGGCGGCCGTACGGTCTATTTCCCATGGAACGTCGGCGGCATCTTCAAAGAGGTGCTGGCGGCCGACCATGCCCGGCTGATCGGCAACGCCGTGCGCTGGGCGCTCGGCAAACCGCTAGACGTCGAGGTCGAGGGGCGTGAGGTGCTCGACCTGGCGGTGCGCGCCGACGCCAACGGCACCGCGGTGGTGCTGCACAACCTCAATAACCCGATGATGATGAAGGGGCCGATCCGCAGCGTCTTCCCGGCCGGCCCGCAGGTGGTGAGCCTCGCCATCCCCGAGGGGCGACGGTTTGCCGGCGCGAAGCTGCTGGTTTCCGGTCGCGAGGCGCACACCAGGGTCGCCGACGGCCGGGTCGAGATCGATGTGCCGTGGCTCGAGACGCTCGAAGCCGTGCACGTGACCTGGGGCTGAGCCCCCGCGATGCTGCGCTACATCCTCAAGCGGCTGATCTACATGATCCCCACCCTCGTCGGGATGTCGATCATCGCCTTCCTGATCATCCAGCTGCCCCCTGGGGACTATCTCACCTCGATGCTGGCCTCGATGTCGGACAGCGGCGTCAACGTCGACCAGGCGCAGATCGCGCGCTACCGCGAGATCTACGGCTTCGACGATCCGTTTGTCGTGCAGTACTGGAAATGGATCAGCGGCATCATACTGCGGGGCGACTTCGGCTACTCGTTCGAGTGGAACCGGCCGGTCTGGGGGCTGATCGCCGAGCGGCTGGCGCCGACGCTGTCTGTCTCGGTTCTGGCGCTGCTGTTCGTGTGGGCCGTGTCGCTGCCCATCGGCATCTACTCGGCAATGCGGCGGCACTCGTTGGGCGACTACGCCTTTACGCTGCTCGGCTTTATCGGCCTCGCCATCCCGAACTTCATCATGGCGCTGACGCTGATGTACCTCGCCTACCGCTATATGGGGCAGACGGTGGGCGGGCTGTTCTCGCGCGAATATGTCAACGCGCCGTGGAGCTGGGACAAGTTCGTCGACCTGTTGGCGCACCTGTGGATCCCCATCATCGTCATCGGCACCAACGGCACCGCGGCGCTGATCCGCATCCTCAGGGCCAACCTCACCGACGAGCTCAACAAGCCCTACGTCATCACCGCCAAGGCCAAGGGCCTGCCCGAGTACAAGGTGGTGCTGAAATACCCGGTGCGGATCGCGCTCAACCCGTTCGTCTCGGCGATCGGCTGGGTGCTGCCCGAGCTCATCTCCGGCGTCACCATCACGGCGATCGTGCTCAACCTGCCGATGATGGGACCGCTGCTGCTGCGCGCCCTGACGGTGCAGGACATGTACCTTGCCGGCTCGATCATCCTGCTGCTCGGCGTGCTGACGCTGATCGGCATGCTGATCTCGGACGTCCTGCTCGCCATCCTCGACCCACGGATCCGCTTCAATTGACCCACGTACATCTCGAAAGCGATGGCGCGGCGGAGACCGGCCCGGCCATCACCCCGATCCGGCGGAGCGGCGGCAAGACCGAAATCGCGGTTGCCGGCCCGTGGGCACTGATCTGGCTGAAATTCGTGCGCCACAAAGTGGCGGTGGCCGCGGGGGTGCTCATTCTCGTGATGTACCTGATCGCCGCCTTTGCCGAGTTCCTCGCCCCGGCGCTGCCCGAAGCGTCCAAGCCGCAGTTTACCTATGCCCCGCCGCAGGACATCGCCTTGTTCGTCACCGGGGCGGATGGCGGCCTCAGCTGGATGCCGCACGTCAAGGGCTACAAGCAGACGGTGGACCCGGCTTCGCTGAAGCGGACATTCACCATCGACCCGGACAAGGTCGTGCCGATCGGCTTCTTCGTCAAAGGCCCAGGCTACAAGCTGTGGGGACTCATCGCGCTAGACGTGCACCTGATGGGGCCGCTGAAATCCGGCGATACCATGTACCTCTTGGGTACCGACAAGCTCGGCCGCGACCTGCTCACCCGGCTGATCTACGGAACGCGCGTCTCGATGTCGATCGGCCTGATCGGCGTCGCCATCAGCCTCTGCCTCGGTGTCGTGCTGGGCTCGATCTCGGGGTTTTACGGTGGCTGGGTCGACCTCGGCATCCAGCGTGTCATCGAGGTGATCTCCTCGATGCCGACCATCCCGTTATGGCTCGGTCTTGCTGCGGCGGTGCCGCTCACCTGGTCGCCGCTGCAGGTGTATTTCGTCATCACGCTGATCGTCTCGCTGTTCGGCTGGACCGGGCTGGCCCGCGAGGTGCGCGGCCGCTTCTTCGCGCTCAGAAGCGACGACTTCGTCACCGCGGCGCGGCTCGACGGCTCGAGCGAACGGCGGCTGATCTTCCGGCATATCCTGCCCTCGCTCACCAGCCACATTCTCGCGGTGGTGACGCTGGCGCTGCCCACCATGATCGTCGCCGAGACGGCGCTGAGCTTTCTCGGCATCGGGCTCAAGGCGCCGGTGGTGAGCTGGGGGGTGTTGCTGCAGGAGGCGCAGAACGTGCGCACCATCGCCACCGCGCCGTGGCTGCTGATCTGGCCAGCCGGCGCGGTGGTGCTGACAGTGCTTTCCTACAACTTCCTCGGCGATGGCCTGCGCGATGCGGCCGACCCGTACGAAAACTGACGAGGGCGCCATGGCAGACGACGATGTCATCCTCTCGGTCGAGAACCTCAGCATCGACTTCAACCTCAGGACGCACGTGCTGCACGCGGTGCGCGAGGTGAGCTTCGAGCTCCACCGCGGCAAGACGCTCTGCCTCGTGGGCGAAAGCGGCTCGGGCAAATCGGTCACCGCCCGCGCGCTGCTGCGCATCATCGACAAGAACGGCACCATCACCGATGGCCGCATCCTGCTGCGAGGCAACGGGAACGAGACAGACATCGTGCCGCTCAACGAGCGCAGCGCTGAGCTCCTTTCGATCCGCGGCGGCCGCATCGGGCTGATCTTTCAGGAGCCGATGAGCTCGCTGTCGCCGGTGCATACCATCGGCAGCCAGATCGTCGAGGCGCTGCGCCTGCACCAGGCGATGAACAAGGCGGAGGCCAGGGCCGCGACCATCGAGCTGTTGCGGCAGGTCGAAATTCCCGACCCCGACAAGATGATCGACCGCTACACCTTCGAGTTCTCGGGCGGCATGCGGCAACGCGCCATGATCGCCATGGCGCTGGCCTGCAACCCGGACATCCTGATCGCTGACGAGCCGACCACGGCGCTCGACGTGACCACCCAGGCCGAAATCCTCGACCTGATCAAGCGGCTGCAAATGAGCCGCGGCATGGCCATGCTGCTGATCACCCACGACATGGGCGTGGTCGCCGAGGTGGCCGACGAGGTGGCGGTGATGCGCTACGGCCGGATCGTCGAGGCGGGCAGTGTCGACGAGATCTTCCACGAGGCCCGCCACCCCTATACCCGGCAGTTGCTTGCCTCGACGGTACGGCTCGAGCAGAACCCGCGCGCGCTGACCCACCCGGCCAAGGCATCCGACCCGACGAGCAAGCCGGTCCTGTCGGTACGCCAGTTGAGCAAATTCTATGGTGGCGGCGGCGGCCTGTTCGGCGGCGCCAGTTACGCCATCAGGGCGGTCGACAATGTCAGCCTCGACCTCTCCGCGGGCGAAAATCTCGGCATCGTCGGCGAGAGCGGCTCGGGCAAGACGACGCTCGGCCGCCTGATCCTCAGAACCGTCGAGCCCACCTCCGGCACCATCACCTACAACGACCGCGAGGGTCGCGCCGTCGACGTCACCGGGCTCAGCAAGCGCGAACTGCGCGGCTTCCATCGCGACGTGCGGCTGGTGTTCCAGGATCCGTTCGCCTCGCTCAACCCGCGCCTCACCGTCAAGGACGTGATCGGCGACCCGCTGTTCGTCGCCGGGTTGGCGCGGGGCGCCGCACTGGAACGGCGGGTGGGCGAACTGATGGAACTGGTCGGGCTCGACCCGCAGTCGATGGAACGCTATCCGCATGCCTTCTCGGGCGGCCAGCGCCAGCGCATCGGCATCGCCCGGGCGCTGGCGCTCGAGCCGCGCGTCATCATCGCCGACGAGGCGACCGCGGCGCTCGACGTCTCGATCCGCAGCCAGATCCTCGACCTGTTGCTCGACATCCAGAGGCGGCTGAGCCTCAGCTTCATCTTCATCAGCCACGACATCTCGGTGGTCCGCTATTTCTGCGACCGGGTAGCGGTGATGCGCCGCGGCAAGGTGGTGGAAATGGGCACCGCCGAGCAAGTCTGCACCGCCCCCCATGAGGCCTATACCAGGGCCCTGATCTCGGCGGTGCCCCACCCCGATCCGCGCCACAAGCGGATGCTGCACCGTACGCGATTTACCGCCGAGGCCACGCCGTGAAGTTCTCCGCCAACCTGTCTTTCCTCTATCCCGAGCTCGGCTTTCTCGAGCGCTTCACCTCCGCGGCGCGCGACGGCTTTCCGGCGGTCGAGTATCTCGGCCCCTATGCCGAGCCCAAGCAACGGGTCGCCGAGGCGCTGGCCGCCAATGGTCTGGTGCAGGCGCTGTTCAACGTGCCCTCGGGCGATTGGGCCGGCGGCGAGCGCGGTATCGCCGCGTTGCCCGGCCGCAGCGACGAGTTCCGCGCCGGCATCGCCACCGCGCTGGACTATGCAACGACGCTCGGCTGCGAAAAGCTCAACGTCATCGCCGGCCTCGTCGCCCCGGGCGCCGACCTCGAGGCGATGGAAGCGACGCTGGTCGACAACCTCAGATATGCCGCGCCGCGTTGCGCCGAGGCCGGCATCAAGCTCCTGATCGAGCCGATCAACCTGCGCGACATCCCCCGCTTCTTCCTCTCGACCACGGCGCATGCCGAGCGGATTCTCGAGCGAGTCGACGACGACAACCTCTACATCCAGTACGACCTCTACCACATGCAGGTGATGCAGGGAGACCTGCTGCCGACCTACGAGCGGCTGCGTGAGCGCATCGCCCATATCCAGCTCGCCGACACGCCCGGCCGCAACGAGCCCGGCACTGGCGAGATCAACTACGGCTTCGTGCTGCCGGCGATCGAGCGGCTCGGTTACGACGGATATTTCGGCTGCGAGTACAAGCCCAGGGCCGGCACCAGCGCGGGCCTGGGCTGGATGCAGCCCTATTTGAGGAGCGCGTGATGAAGATCGGGTTCATCGGGCTCGGCGTCATGGGGCGGCCGATGGCCGGCCACCTTATCGCCGCCGGCCATGAGCTGTTCCTGCACCGGGTGAAGCCCGCCGCGCAGGAGTTGGTGGACCAGGGCGGCAAGGCGCTGGCCTCGCCTCGAGAAGTGGCAGAGGCGGCCGAGGTGGTGATCCTGATGCTGCCCGACACCCCCGATGTCGAGGTGGTGCTGTTCGGCAAGGATGGCGTCGCCGAAGGGTTGGGGCACGGCAAGCTGGTCATCGACATGAGCTCGATTTCACCGGTCGCGACCAAGGATCTCGCTGCGCGGATCGAGGCGCTGGGCAGCGACTATCTCGACGCCCCGGTGTCGGGTGGCGAAGTCGGGGCGCGCAATCGCGCGCTCACCATCATGGTCGGCGGCAAGCCCGAGGTGTTCGAGCGCGCCCGGCCGCTGTTCGAGGCGATGGGCAAGAACATCACGCTGGTCGGCGGCGCCGGCGACGGACAGACCGCCAAGGTCGCCAACCAGATCATCGTCGGGCTGACCATCGCTGCGGTGGCCGAGGCGCTGAGCTTTGCGAGGAAAGCCGGGGCCGATCCTGCAAAGGTGCGCGAAGCGCTGATGGGCGGCTTTGCCGCCTCCCGCATCCTCGAGGTGCATGGCGAGCGCATGATCAAGCGCACGTTCGAGCCGGGCTTCCGGATCCGGCTGCATCGCAAGGACCTGTCGCTCGCCCTCGATGCCGCACGGGCGCTTGACCTCAGCCTCCCCAACACGGCCGCGACGCAGCAATTGATGAACGCCGCCATCGCGCTTGGCGACGGCGACCGCGACCATTCCGGCCTGATCCGTACTCTCGAGGTCCTGGCGGGCGACACGCCCTGATCGGTCAGCACCGCCTTTGCCCCACCCCCGCGGCGGCTCGCTCCGCCGTTCCAGCCGCTTTGTCTCCAAGGAGCCCCAGATGCCCACCGACAAGATCCCGCAAGTGCCCTTCGGCGCTGTGTATTTCCGCAAGTCCAACCCGCCGCGCGAGGATTGGTCGCGCGACTATCGGGTGGCGCGAGAGGACGGCCTCAACGTCTTCCGGCACTGGTTCATGTGGGCGGCGATCGAGCGCAAGCCGGGCGTCTACGATTGGGACGACTACGATCGCCAGATGGACCTCGCGGCCGAGAACGGTATCAAGACGGTGATCGCCGAACTCACCCACTCGGTGCCCGACTGGGCCTATCGCAAGTGGCACGATGCCCGACAGATCCGCATGGACGGCCGCCCACTCGCCAACCACATGGGCGTATCGTCCTCGAGCGGCGGCTTCGCTCATAACGGCGCCGGCGCCCTGACCTTGAACTGTCCCGAGGTGAAGGAGGCGGTGGGCAACTTCCTCACTGCGCTCGCCAAGCGCTACAAGGGCCACCCGGGGCTGCTCGGCTACGACGTCTGGAATGAGGTGAACTATTCGCCCGAGGTCGACTACTCGGAGTGGATGAAGGCCGACTACCGGCGCTGGCTGCAGGCCAAGTACGGCACGCTCGAGGCGCTGGCCGAGGCCTGGTACCGCTACTCCTATGCCGAGTGGGACGACATCGAGCCGCCGGCCGAAATCGCCGCCTTCGCCGAGGGTCTCGACTGGCTCGAGTTCAAGCGTGAGAACTACTATGGCCAGATGCAGTACAAGATCGACACCATCCGCGCTGTCGACCAGAACTGCCTGATCGCCGCGCATGGCGTAGGCGGCGCCATCCCCAACATGGCCGCGGGCGGTTCGGACGATTGGCTGGCGGCCAGCAAGGTCGAACTCTATGGGCTGACCTGGGTGCCGAGCCGGCGCGGCTTCAAGCCGTGGCAGAACTTCTTCGGCCCCGACATCACGCGCGCCGCAGCGCGCGGCAAGAAGTGGTGGCATGCCGAGCGGCCCGGCGGCCCGCTCTGGCTGCAGCCGCAGGTGCTCGGCCGCGACAAGGAAGATGGCCGCGTCATGGACCCCGAGGATGTGCGCACCCTCACCATGACGTCGTTCGCCGCCGGCGCCACGGGCGTGCTCAACCTGCGCTACCGGCCGCTGCTCGACGGGCCGCTGTTCGGCGCTTTCGGCTCCTACGGCATGGACGGCTCACGCACGCCGCGTTCCGACATGGCGAGCGCCATGGCCAAGTGGGCCAACGCGCCGGAGCAGCAGCCGCTGTTCGAGGCGCGGCCGGTGAAGGGCGAGGTGGCGCTGCTGGTGATCCCCGAGGCGCAGGCCTGGGACTACCTGCTCAACCACCACCACAAGCCGGAGCTCTATCGCGAGGCGATGTGGGGAGCCTATCGCGGCCTGCTCGACATCGGCATCCAGCCCGACTGGGTGCATATCGACGACATCGCCGGGGTCGACACCATCTATGCCCCCTACCCGATCATGCTGACCGCGGCGCATGCCCACCGGCTGGCACAGTGGGTGGAGGCAGGCGGGACGCTGATCTCGGAGGCGACACCGGGCTATTTCGGCGATCGCGGAAAGGTCGGCACGGTGCAGCCGCATAACGGGCTCGACCGGGTGTTCGGGGCACGCGAAACCGATGTCGAGTTCATGCCCGACATCGCCGACCGCATCCGCTTCTCGTTCGACGGCAGCGATGGCATCACCGGCGGCGGCTTCCTGCAGGCTTACGAGCCGACTACCGGCCGGCTACTCGGCAGCTTCGCCGACGGCCGCAAGGCAGTGGTCGAGAACAGTTTTGGCAAGGGCCGCACGCTGCTGGTCGGCACCCATCCGGGGGCGGCCTATTTCAAGTCAGGCACGCCCGAGAACCTGAACTACTTCCGCTCGGTCTTTGGCTGGACCGGCAAGCACCGGCACGTCGACACCGGCAACCCACAGGTCCATGCGCGGCTGCATCTGGGGACCAATGGCGGCGCGCTGTGGCTGCTCAACCAGACCCGCTCGCCGCAGCCGGTCACCCTGACGCTGGGCGCCACCCATGCCGGCCTGAAACCCGTCGGCAGCTACTGGGGCGACGCGGGAGGCACCGCCACGGTGATCCCGCCGCGCGATGTCCTGGTGCTGAAGCTGGGCCGCTGAGGCCGGTGCGCCATAGCGGCTTCGGCAAATCACAAAGCGGAGCGGGCCGGGCAATACCCCGGCCCGCTTCGTCTTGTCCTGGAGCCCCTCCAGGCTCACGCCTTCAGCACGATCACCTTCGTATTGACCGGCGTTTTGTCGTAGAGGTCGAGCATGTCCTGGGTGATGAGGCCGATGCAGCCGCTCGAGACGCCGGTGCCGATCGTCTCGGGCACACTGGTGCTGTAGAGCGTGTAGAGGGTGTAGACGCCGTTCTGATAGAGATAGAGCGCCCGGGCGCCGAGCGGATTGTCGAGACCCGGTTTCATGCCGCCGGCATATTTGGCGGCTTCCGGCTGGCGCTCGATCATCTCCTTGGGCGGCGTCCAGATCGGCCACTCGGCCTTGCGCCCGATATAGGCGTCGCCGCTCCACAGGAAGCCGGCGCGCCCGACACTGACACCATAGCGGGTGGCGTAGCCATCGCCTTCGATGCGGTAGACATAGTGATTGCGCGGATCGACGATGATCGTTCCGACCACTTCCTTGCTGTCGTAGCGCACGGTCCGGCGGAAGTATTTCGGGTTGATCTTGCTGACCTTGACCGCCGGGATCGGGAACCGCTCGTTGGGCCGCGCCCCGTAAACCCGCTCGGCTTCGGCGACACTCATGCCGGCGGGGGCGCAACCGGCAAGCGCCAGGACGCCGAGGCCGATGGCTGACCCGCTGAGGAACGCCCGGCGACTGATCAAACCCGGCCGAGTTTCTGCTTCTGCTTCGCCGCTACGATTCGCTTCGTCTACGACCATGGCTTGAAATCTCCCATTCCCGTCGTTCGACCAAAGATCACACGGACCGCACCCCCGAAGTGGAGACTGGTCCCGCATCGCTCAATTGGCAAGCGGGCTTTGCGGCGGAGCGGACGCCGTCATCTGCGTGACCATTCGCCAGGCACGGCCGGCCGCCCATTTCGGACACCTGATGGACATGCTAACTGCGGGGCCAGGCAGACGCCTCGGCAGCAGATCCAATGAAACCTGAAAAGCTCTTCATCCCATGTGCTGAGCCCGGCGTCCGACTGGAGGTGGTGACCGCCGGGCCAACGGCAAAGGCCCGTTTCCTACCGTGGTGTTCAACCACGGCTCGACAGGACGGGGTCAGGACAGGTCGCTCTATTCGAGGACAGTCGCTCCGGCCGTACTGGCGAACTATTTCGTTGAGCAGGGATGGATGGCAGTGTTCCCGCAGCGCCGCGGAAGAGGGAAATCCGGCGGAGCATATGGCGAGGGGCTTGCTGCGGATGGTTCGGGCTATTCGTGCGACATGGACATTGCGATTGCCGGCTTCGAGCGGGCTGTCGAGGATGTCGATGCGGTGGTCGAGCATCTGCGCAATCGCCCCGATGTGGACCGGAACAGACTGGTCATCGCGGGCGTATCACGCGGCGGCATCCTGTCCATCGCCTATGCCGGGATGAGGCCAGGCACGTTCCGCGGCTCGATCAACTTCAACGGCGGCTGGCTGGGAAGCGCTTGCCCGACCCATGAACAGGTCAATCCGATGCTGTTAGAGCGTGGTTCCAGAAGCGGGATTTCGACCCTTTGGCTGCATGGCAGCTTCGATCAGTATTACAGTCTGGCGCACTGCCGGGCGAACTTCGAACGATTCGTCAGGGCTGGCGGGCAGGGAGAGTTCGTCGCAGCGCCCATGGGCCATGCGTTGATGTTCAAGCCGGCGCTTTGGAAGCCGCACGTCGACCGCTATCTGCGCGAGCTAACGGATTAACTCAGTAAGAAGCCCTCAGTGCGAAAGCTGAAGAACTGGCGCCTGGCGAATGAGTAAACCACTGGAGCGCGCGGCGTTCACGCCACTCCCCCTCACCCCAGTTCCAGCGTTGTAATGCCGAACACCTCTCCCAACGGCAGCACCGGCGTTTCCCCCAGATACATCCGCGCCGTCTCGAAGGCCGGAGTGAAGCCAAGGCGCTGCACCATCTCGACGCCGGCGCCATTGGGGCCGGGCACGTCGATGAACAGCGGATCGCTGCCGGCGGGGACGGCGAGGGTCGTCAACAGCGCCTGCGCGATCTCCGGGGTTGCGGCGAAGAGCGGGCCAATCTTCCAACCGGTGAAGCAGCGGCGGATGGTGCCGAAGCCGCGCAGCCGTCCATCCTCGAAATAGCCGGCACTTTGCCGCGTCGGCGAGGCCCCGAGCCATGCCTGGAGGAAAGTCTCCCGCGGTGCCGGGACATGCCGGCGGTCGAACGCGGCAATGGTGGCGAAATCGTCTGCCGTAAGCGGCCGCACCTGGGTGCGCGCCGCCGCCTGCCCATGCAGCGTGCCACTCCAGCGCGCACTGCCATGGGCGAATGCGAAACCGGATTTGCGGTAGTTCGCCTGCTGTGCCGGGACGCCGTCGAGGCCGATGGTGCGGCCCCCGGCCGAGGCGATGCCGGCATCCCAGAGCGCCTTGCCATAGCCTTGGCCGCGATACGCGGGGCGAACGATATAGAGGCCGAGGAAGGCGTAATCGGCGCCGTATTTGACCACCGAAACGCAGCCGATGCGCTCGGCGCTGAGCCAGCCCATCAGCAGCCCGCCCGGATCCTCGGACGCGAACAGGCCGGCATCGTCGAGGCCCGGGTTCCAGCCTTCGTCGCGGGCCCAGCCGAGCGCGATGTCGAAGTCGGCGCGGGTCGCGGGTCGAATGTCGAGCTTCATGCGGCGATGCTATGCCGAAACGGCCGTGCCTGCGAAGTGCCGAACGCAGGCGTCGTCAGCAGCCGCATCAGCCCGTCCGTTTACGACTGATCAGGGCGATGATACCGACCGTGCCACCGATGATGAGGAAGCTGAACAGTGTCGTCACCGTACCCAGCGCATAGAGCACCGGCGTCGTGACATTGGTGGTCATGGCGTAGATCTCGAGCGGCAGCGTGTTGTAGGTGCCCATGGCAAGCAGCGAGCGGGCGAATTCGTCGTAGCTGAGCGAGAAGCCGAACAGCCCTACCCCGATCAGGCTCGGCGCGATCATCGGCAGCAGCACGTGCCAGAAGGTCTGCCACGGCGAGGCGCCGAGGTCGCGCGCCGCTTCCTCGTAGCTGGGCGAGAACCGGTTGAATACCGCGAACATGATGAGCACGCCGAACGGCAGGGTCCAGGTGAGGTGGGCGCCGAAGCCCGAACCGAACCAGGCCGGCTTGATTCCCAGCTGCTGGAACAGCACGCCAATGCCGAGGCTGACGATGATCGAGGGCACCACGAGGCTGGCGATGGTGAGGTAGAACAGCGGCGTCGCCCCGACGAACTTGCGCCGGAAGGCGAGGCCGGCGAGCAGCGCCACCACCACGGTCGCCGCCATCACCATCAGCCCGAGCAGCAGCGAACGGCCGAAACTCGCACCGAAATCCCCGACGGCCTGCTTTTCGAACAGGTTGAAGAACCAGTGCACCGAGACCCCGTTGAGCGGGAAGGTGAGGCCCCCCGACGGCCCCTGGAAACTCAGGATGAAGATCGCCGACATCGGGCCATACAGGAACAGCACGAACAGCGCGAAGAACGCCGCGAGCACATAGAAGCCGAGACCGCGTTTCTGCCCCATCTCAAAGCTCCTTCCGGATATCGACGATCCTGAGGATGCCGCCCACCATCAGCAGCACGATGGCCAGCAGCACCACGGCGTTGGCGGCGGCAGCCGGATATTGCAGGAGGCTCATCTGGTTCTTCATCATCAGCGCCACCGAGGCGCTCTGGCCGCCGCTCATCACCTGCACGGTGGAAAAATCCGCCATCACCAGCGTGACCACGAAGATCGTGCCGATCGCCATGCCGGGCTTGGCGAGCGGCAGGATGACGGTCCACAGCACCTGGAAGGCGCTTGCCCCGGCATCGCGGGCCGCCTCGATCAGCGAGCGGTCGATACGCATCAGCGTGTTGAAGATCGGCGTCACCATGAACAGCGTGTAGAGGTGCACCATGGCGAGGATGACGGCGAAATCGGAGTAGAGCAGCCATTCGATCGGCTGCGGGATGACCCCGAGCTGGATCAGCGTCGAGTTCACCAGCCCGTTCCGGCCCAGCACCGGGATCCACGAGATCATCCGGATGATGTTGGAGGTGAGGAACGGCACGGTGCAGATCAGGAACAGCACGGTCTGCGTCGTGGCTTTTCGTACGTGGAAGGCCAGGAAATAGGCGATCCAGAACCCCACGAACAGTGTGATGGCCCAAACGATGGCCGCAAATTTCAGCGTATTCAGGTAGGTCTTCCAGGTGACCCAGCTGCCCAGTACGTCCTCGTAGTTGAGGGTGAGGAAATCCGGATAAAGCCCGGAGAAGTCATAATCCCAGAAGCTGACCACCAGCAGCAGCAGGATCGGCAGCAGCAGGAAGAATCCCAGGATCAGCCAAAGCGGCAGCGCCTGGAGGTAGGAGGCGGCGCGGGACAGCGAGAACGGCTTGCGGCGCTTCGTCGGTTTCGGCTCGGCGATGCTGACGGCGTGTTCGGCTACGGCCACTGGTCTCTCCATTTGGCACCGATCCCCCTTCCCCTTGCGGGGAGGGTAGCGCAGCCAGGGCCAGCGGCCCGTGGCGGAGCTAGGGGGGTGCAGCGCGCTCCTAGCATGCGGCTCCCCCACCCTAGTTTCGCTAGGTCGCTGCCGCTCCCGATCTCCACTACCCTCCCCACAAGGGGGAGGGAGGGGGCCGGTGGACAGCAGCGACTTTGCAGCAGCGCTTACGCCGCGATGAACTCGTTCCAGCGCTTAACCATGTAGCGGTCCTCGTCCATTACCGAATTCCAGCAGGCGACGTGGCCCATGCGCTCGAGGAAGGAGCCGCCATCGCGGACGGCGCCAGCCTTTTCCATCACCACGCCGTCGGGGTTGAGGATATCGCCCTGGGCGGGCTTGCCTTCGATCCAGAAGCCCCACTCGTCTTCGCTCATGAACTGCTTGGCGGTGTCCATGGCAGCCGAGTAGTAGCCCTGGCGATTGAGGTAACCACCGACCCAGCCCGAGGTGTACCAGTTGATATACTCGTAGGCCGCATCGAGCTGGGCGCCCGAGAGGTGCGCCGCGAGGCCCAGGCCGCCGCCCCATGAGCGATAGCCTTCCTTGAGTGGCTGGTACTTGCAGGCGATGCCCTTCGAGCGCACCGCGGCAACCGCCGGCGACCACATCGACTGGATCACCACTTCGCCCGAGGCCATCAGGTTCACCGACTCGTCAAAACTCTTCCAGAAGGCGCGGAATTGGCCGTCCTGCTTGGCCTTGATCAGGAAATCGATGGTCGCGTCGATCTCCGCCTTGGTCATGTTGCCCTTGTCGGCATATTTGATGTTGCCCATCGCCTCCATGATCATCGCCGCATCCATGATGCCGATCGAGGGGATGTTGAGGATGGAGGTCTTGCCCTTGAAGGCCGGATCCATGATGTCGGCCCAGGTGGTGATGTCGCGGCCGACGAGGTCGGGGCGGATGCCCAGCGTATCGGCGTTGTAGATGGTCGGGACCATGGTGAACCAGCCGGTCTCGGCAGTGGCGAAGGTCTTGTCGCCGGGGGCGTTGACATAGCCGACGGTGTGCGGCGCGGTGCCCTGCGCAATGACGCTGTCGGGCGTCAGCTTGCCGGTTTTGAACAGCGGCACGATCGCGTCGTAATACTTGAGCTTACTGGTATCCATCGGCTGGATCACGCCCGAGGGGAACACCTTCTTGAGGATCCAGTATTCGATGTCGGCGATGTCGTAGCTGTCGGGCTGCGTCACGGCGCGCTGTGCGGCGGCATCGGAATCGGTGGCCGTCATTTCCAGCGTGATGCCGAGGTCGGCCTTGCACTTTTCGGCAATGGCATTGAGGTTCGATACGCCCGTGCCGAACTGGCGCAGCGTGATCGGGTTCTGCGCCCATACGGTGGGAAAGCCACCCAGCGCCCCGACGCCGGCGGCAGCGCCGGCCAGAGCCGCGGCGCCCTTCAGCATTGCACGGCGGGACAGCATCGCCGCCTTGATGGTCTCGTTCGTCCCAGTCATAGCCTAACCCCTGTTTGTTGGCTTCATGTCGCGAGGCGTCCGAGGACAATGGCGTCCCCGGCGTCCCAACTCATTGGCACCGCTTCCCCGACGCTGACGGGCTTCTCGAAAAAGCTCCGCTCGTCGACGATGGCGGTGAAATCCTCGATGCCGGCGCCATCGACCGAGAGCTTCACCGAAGCGCCGCGATACTCGATGTTGGAGATCGTGCCGGTGAAGCCGAGGCCTTTGGTGTCGCTCGGCCTGAGCCGCACCCGGTCGGTGCGGACGGCGATGTCGATCGGCGCGCCATCGCCCGGCGCCGCCCCGGTGGCAGCGAACTTGCCGCCGTTCGGCACATCGAGCAGCGCCAGCCCGTCGGCGCTGCCCGCGCCACGGCCCGACACCACGTTGTGGTCGCCCATGAAGCGTGCGACGAAGGCAGTGGCCGGTGTTTCGAACACTTCGCGCGGCGTCGCCGCCTGCTCGATCCGGCCGTTGTTCATGATGACGATCAGGTCGGCCAGCGCCATCGCCTCTTCCTGCGAGTGGGTGACGTGGACAAAGCTGATGCCCAGCTGCGTCTGCAGCTTCTTGAGCTCGGCGCGCATACGGATTTTGAGGAACGGATCGAGCGCCGAGAGCGGCTCGTCGAGCAACAGCGCCTCGGGATCGGTGATCAGCGCCCGGGCCAGCGCCACGCGCTGCTGCTGGCCGCCCGAAAGCTGCGCCGGACGCCGGCTCGCATAGCCGTCCATCTGCATCAGCTTGAGCATCTCGAGCGCCTTGTTGCGCCGCTCGGTCTTTTCGACGCCCTTCATGCGCAGCGAGAAGGCGACGTTGTCGATGAGGTTCAGATGCGGGAACAGCGCATAGGACTGGAACATCATCGAGGTACCGCGCCGCGCCGGCGGTAGCTGGGTGATCATGGCGTTGCCCAGCAGGATGTCGCCATCCGACACGTCCTCGTGTCCGGCGATCATCCGCAGGGTTGAAGTCTTGCCGCAGCCGGAAGGACCCAGCAGGCAGCAATAGGTCCCGGCGGGGATCCTGAGGCTGATCGCGTCGACCGCCACAGCCGAGCCGTAGCGTTTGGTCACAGACGCAAGCTCGATCTCCGCCGCTTTCGACATGCCCTACTCCACGTTCAGCCGGGTACTCAACCGGCTACAGCGATGCATTCGCCGTGCCAGTTGCTGGCAACGAGGGTCAAACGGTTGGATCGACTTGGTTTTTACTGTCCACCGGCTCTTGCCGATCGAATGAGCAGCACATACGGATGCCTACTATTTCGGCACACGCTGGCAATCACGGCGCGCTTTGTATGCAATCCTGCCATCAAAGTGCGTGCACATGCGCACTTTTCGTGACGCGGGGAACGGCGTATGGATGGTCCGATAGGGGATCACCATGAGCATTGCCGACTATCCCTTTGCGCCGCTCGGTGGCACCGAGGATCGCGCCATGGCGATCCGCGAGCAGCTGCGCGATGCCATTATCGACCGACGGCTGGCGCCCGGCACCAAGCTCGGCGAGGCCGAGGTCGGGGCGCTGTTCGAGGTGAGCCGTACCGTGGTTCGTTCGGCGCTGCAGATGCTGAGCTTCGAGGGGCTGGTCCGCTCGGAACGCAACCGCGGGTCCTTTGTCGCCAACCCCTCCCCCGAGGAAGCACGACAGGTATTCGACAGCCGCCGGCTGATCGAGCCGGCGCTGGCCGCCGCGGCGATCGAGCGCCTCCGGCCAGCCGATCGCGCCCGGTTCCGCGCGCTCCTCGAACAGGAGGAGCGGCTGATGGCGGAGCGTGGCGCCTCGGTCCGTCGCGCCGAGATCCGCGCCTCCGGCGACTTCCACCTCGAGCTGGCGCGACTGGCCGGCAACACTGTGCTCAAACGCTTCATGCACGAGCTGGTGGCGCGCTCATCGCTGGTGATCGCGCTTTACGGCCGCACCGGCGCCTCGAGCTGCGGGCACGCCGACCACGGCAGCATCCTGGGCGCGCTGGAACGGCACGAGCTGGGGCTCGCCCAGACCCTGCTCGTCCACCACATCAACCACATCGAAGCCGACCTCGACCTGCGCCCAGCAACCGGGCTCGGCCTGCGCGAGGCGCTGTCGAGCGGCTAAGTTACGCAGAACAACCAGGTCGGCTCACGGGTTGAGCAGCCGCCAGGTCCCCTCCGACACCACCTCGGCCACGCCATCAACCACCTTGATCGCCGTCTCGTCATCCATCGCATAGGTGGGGACCGGTATCCCGGACGCCCAGTCGGTAATATTGGCCAGGGTGGTGTCCGGCATCTCCGGGTTGTCGAGATGCGGATAGAGGGTGAAATCCACGAGGCCAAGCGCCCGCTCGGCCCCCTGCCCCATGTCGGAACCGTCGGGCACGAATTGCCGGTCGAACTCGGCGTCGCAGTTGTACGGGGTCACCGCGATGCTGCCAGCGCTGACCCCGACATAGACCGTCTCGGCCAGCGTTGGCAGCAGCTCCGCCAGACCCGACCGACGCAGCCAATAGGTGAGATAGAGCACGTTGCCGCCCCAGACGAGCAGGGCATCGGCCTCACGGACCATCGGCAGCCAGTTCTCCGGCCGGATGGTCGGCAACGCGGTGAGCTCCAGCACCCCCAGCGACTTCCACCCCAGCCCGGCCAACGGATTGGGCGACCTGCCGCTGATCGCCTGCCAGGCATGGCCCGCCCCTCCCGCGAAGGGGTAGATGGCGGTTGGAATGAACAGGGCTGAGGCCCCGGCGATCGGCTTGCCGAGGAGGTCGACGAGTGCTGCGGCGATACTTGGGTTGCTCACTCCACCCGAGGTGAGAAGAAACTTCATGACACCCCCTTTATAGCGGCTGCATGGGCGGCACCTCAAGCGGCGCCGCCCATGCAGATCAGGGGTTGGGGCCGGGCATCAAACCTGCCCGGCCCTGGTTCTCACAACCCGCCACCGCCATGCAGTTTGCGCACCTTCTCGGCTGCGTCCTTGGCGGCCTGTTCGACCGTCATGGTGCCGGTGAGAGCGTTCTGCATCATGTCGGGGATGATGATGTTCATGATCTCTGGCGCTTCGGGCAGGGCCGGGAACGGGATGCCGTTGGGGAGCATCGACGTGGTGACGTCGAGGAACTTGATGGTGTCGAGCCGCTGTTTCATCCACTCGGTCTTGAAGCCGTTGACATTGCCCGGATTGGAGCCGGCCCAGGCGAGCTTCAGTGACCATTCGGGGCTGGTCCACATGCAGATCAGCGCCTTGGCCGCCGGCTCATCGACCTTGCCGCCATCGACGAATTCCGACTTGACGATGTGGATGTTGGAGCCGCCGAACACCACGGCGCGCTTGCCGTCGGGCCCGGTGGGGATCAGCCCGTAGCGCATGTTCTCGAGCACCGTGTCGGCCACCGCCTTGTCCGAGCCGGTGGCGGCGCCGGCGAGTTCGACCATCCTGGCATATTCGGACGGGTGCGAGATCATCATTCCCAGCTGGCCCGAAATGAACGGCGCCTGGTTCTCGCCCTGGGTATTGGTCAGCGCCGAGACCGGCACGGATTTGTCGCGCACATACATGTCATAGGAGGCCTGCAGCGAGCGGATGCTCTCCGGGCTGTCGAGCCGGATCTCGCCATAGGTCGGGTTGGCATCGGCCTCGTCGAACACCCCGCCGCCATAGCCCCAGAGCTGCGGCATGTAGCGATAGGGCGTGTTGCCGGCATTCTGCTTGGCCACCAGCCCATAGCCGGCGATCCCCAGTTTGTCGTGGATCTGCTTCGAATAGCTGACCACGTCGTCCCAGGTTGCCGGCGGGCTGTCGGGGTCGAGCCCGGCGCGCTTGAAGATGTCGGCATTCCAGATGAACGCCATGGTCTCGTTGTTGGTGGGGATACCGTAGACCTTGCCGTCCCAGGTCACCGCCTTCATGGCGCCGGGCCAGAAATCATCGGGCTGGTAGCCGACATCCTCGGGTCTCAGCTCTTCGAGATAGCCCTTGGCGGCGAACTCGGTGCCGCCGAGGATCTGCAGACGGATCGCCATCGGCGCACTGTTGCCAAGCAGCGCGGTGCGGAACTTGTCCAGCAGCTCGTTATAGGTGATGCCCTGCTCGGTGAGCTCGATGCCCGGATAGGTGGCGCGGAACGCCGCGAAGAAATCGCGGTAATTGTCACGCATGATCTGCGGATCGGCTTCGAAAATGCCCTGGTACCAGAAGGTGAGCTTGCCCTTGTAATCGGTCGGCGTCACCGAGTTGCAGTGCCCGACCGTATCGAAAGTCTCCGTACCGGCGATCGAGCGTACATAATCGGGCGACCATTTGCTGAGGTCGATGCCCGCGCCCAGCGCGGTCGAAGCCAGCAGCCCAGTGGCGAGAGCAGCCGACAGCATGCCGCGCGCGAGCGCACGGCCAATTCCGTGTTCTGACATTGAAATTCCTCCCTCCATCCGCGACGGGCGCCCCTCGCGCCAGTCGAGAATGCCGTCCGGTAACGGGCCGGTTACGTAGAATAGCGCCAGGATTTCGGCACAGACAACAGAAATTTTGCAAAATTTGACTCAGCTCTCTGGAAATCTGCAGCGAAACCGGCAAAGCTGCGTGCGTCGGCAGTCTCTGGGGGGATCGGTAGCGATGAGTGCGTTCAAGGCCCGGCCCCCGGTCGGCATCGACCCGACCGGCGTGTCCGAGGAAGGCGCGGCCGTCTACGAGCTGATCCGCGACGACATCATCTCCGGCCGCCTCGAAGCCAACTCACGCCTCGTCGTCGCCGAGCTGTCGGAGCGGCACCGCGCCCCGGCCAATGCGGTCCGCGAGGCGCTGCAGCTGTTGCGCTCGCAGGGTTTTGTGCTGATCGTTCACAACAAGAGCGCCCGGGTTCGGCCGATCGACCAGGATTTCGTGCGCGACACCTACGAGATCGGCGTGCTGATCGAGCCGTCTATGGTCCGCTGGTTTGTCGGCATGGCGACCACTGCCGATATCGCCGCGCTCGAACAGATCCAGGACGAGATCGAGGCCAACAACTTCGCCGACCAGATCCTGCACGGCGAGCTCGACACCCAGTTCCACAACGTCATGTACGAGCGCCACTACAACCACCTCGCCGCTGAGCTGTGGTGGAAGCACCGCGAGGTGCTGCGGGCCGTGGCGCGGCGCTACCAATACACCCTGGTACGCCAAGCCCAGGTGATGCGCGAACACCGCGAGCTGATCCGCCTCGTCAAGCTCGGCGATGCCGAGAAGGCCGCCAGCCTGATTTCCGTGCATGTCGATGGGGCTGGCCGGCACGTGCTCGAACAGATGCGGGCCGCGAGCTCGCGACGCGCCGGCTGAGGAGTTTCGCGCGCCAGCGGCGTGCGCATAGTGGTTTGAGGGAGCCATTCCGAAATGAAGATCACCGGCGTCCGGCCCTGGCTGGTCAAGGCTAGCAGTTCGTACTGGGGCGAATACCTGTTCGTCGAAGTCACCACCGACGAGGGGATTTCGGGTTGGGGCGAGATCACCTCGACCACCAAGATCGCCAACCGGGCGCTCGCCGCCATCCTCAAGCAGGTGAGCCATCAGATCGCCGGCGAGGATCCGAGCCGCATCGAGCGGCTATGGCACAAGCTGTTCCGCAGCTTCACCTATATGGGCAGTCGCGGCGCCGCCTGCGAATGCGTCAGCGCCATCGACATTGCGCTGTGGGATATCCGCGGCAAGGTGCTCGGGCTGCCGGTCTATGACCTCCTGGGTGGCGCGGTGCGCGACGAGATCGCGCTCTATACCCACCCGGATCAATCGAAGTTCACCTCCGATGCGGCGGTCGTCGCCGAGATCACCGACATCGTGAACTCGGGCCACACGGCGCTGAAGTTCGACCCTTTCCCTTACCAGGGCGATCGCGAGCGCCGCGACGGCTATCTCGACGGCATGCTGTCGCGCGCCGACGAGAAGAAGGCCGCCGACCTTACGGCGCTGATCCGCAAGACCGCAGGCCCCGGGGTCGAAATCCTCATCGACGCACATGGCCGTTTCGACGTCCCCACCGCTATCCGGCTCTGCCGCTCGCTCGAGGAAGCGGCAGAGATCGATTGGTTCGAAGAGCCGGTGCCGCCCGAGAGCCTCGATGCCCTCAAGCAGGTGCGCGACAAGGTCAGCGCGCCGATCTCGGTGGGCGAGCGGGCTCACACCAAGTGGGATTTCGTCCCCATCCTTGAGCAGAAGCTTGCCGACTACATCATGCCCGACGTCACCTGGACCGGCGGCATCACCGAAATGAAGAAGATCGCCAATCTCGCCGAGGGCTATTACGTACCGATCTCGCCGCACGATGCCGGCGGGCCGATCAACGTGCTGGCCGGCGCCCATGTGATGATGACGGTGCCCAACTTCTACAAGCTCGAGACCTCGCGCTGGGACCTCAGTGGCTACAACGAGCTGATGCACACCCGGCTCGACAACTCCAACGGCGCATTGAAGCTGCCACGCGTGCCGGGCCTCGGCATCGAACTTAACCGCGATTACCTCGAAGATAACGAGATCAGGACGGAGTAGGCGAGCCACCGGTCTCTCCGTCATCCTCCCCCGCGTGGCGGGGGAAGATCACCGAGAGGCCAGCGCTCAGGAACCCCCAATGAAGATCACCGGCATCGAAACCGTCATCGTCAACGCCGTCCAGCGCAACTGGATCTTCGTGAAGGTGCTCACCGACCAGCCTGGCCTGTGGGGCTGGGGCGAGGCGACGCTCGAGTGGAAGACCCGCGCGGTCACCGGCACCATCGATGACCTGAAGCCCTTCCTCATCGGCGAGGACCCGCTGCGCATCGAGCACCTGGTCAACACCATGACCCGCTTCAGCTTCTGGCCGCTCGGCTCGATCGGCCTCACCGCCGTCTCCGGCATCGAGCAGGCGCTTTGGGACATCAAGGGCAAGGCGCTCGGCGTGCCGGTGTGGCAGCTGCTCGGCGGCCGGGTACGCGACAGCGTGCGCGTCTACACCCATTTGAAGCGCGGCGATGCCTCGGCCCGCGTCCCCAACACCGATATCTCGCGCTTCTGCGATGCGGTGCAGGAAACCGTCGAGATGGGCTACAACGCCATCAAGCTCGGCTTCGTGCCCTATACGGGATACGATGCGCCCCTGCCCGCGGTGCGGCATGTCGAAAAGCTCGCCGCGGCGGTGCGCGAGCGGGTCGGCGACGGCGTCGAGATCATGACCGATTTCCACGGCCGCCCGGATTCGCTCGATGCCGCCATCGCCTACATCAAGGCGATCGAGCCGATCAAACCGCTGTTCTGCGAGGAAGTGATCCAGCCCGGCGATAGCGCCGCCATGGCCGACATCGCCCGCCGCGTCGATTGCCCGCTGGCCACCGGCGAGCGGCTGTTCACCCCGCGCGAATTCCTCGAATTGGCGCAGACCCGCGCCGTCGCCTATATCCAGCCCGACCTCGCCCACTGCATGGGCTTTACCGGCGGGCGGAAGATCGCGGCCATCGCCGAAGCCGCACATATGGGTGTCTGCCCGCACAACCCGATGGGCCCGGTGGCCGGCGCCGTGGCGCTGCAGTTCGACGCCGCCACCACCAATTTCGTCATCCAGGAGGAAGCCGTCGGCATCGTCCCGTGGTTCGAGGAAGTCTGCGCCAACTACCCACTCAACCTGGTGAACGGCGCCTGGCCGATCCCGGACGCCCCCGGCCTCGGCATCGAAATCGACGAAAAGGCCGCCGCCCGCTACCCGTTCAAGCAGGAAGTGATCCCGGCGACGGAGTCGATCCTCGCCGATGGCCGCATCGCCAACTGGTAGATCACGTCTGGGCGCAAAGCCCTGGCAGGCGGTAGGGCTCAGCGCTGCTTGAACGCCCGGTCGAAATTGGCGACCAGCGGGCTCAGGAGGTAATCGAGGGCCGTCCGCTGCTCGGTGGTGACCAGCACCGTGGCGCCCATACCGGCGTGGAGGACGATCTGCGGATGATCGGCCAGGTCGGCTGCATCAACCTCGATCATCGCCTTATAGAAAACGGCCAGCGTCCGCTCGTCGGTGATGCGATCGGCAGAGACCTGCAGCACTGCGCCGCGGATCAGCGGCGATACGTGCTGTTTGAAGGAGGAAAAGCGTAGCTCGGCCGGCATGCCAGCCCTTAGTTCGCTAATATCCTCGACGGGAATACGCGCCTCGACCACCAGAGTTGCCTTTTCAGGCACGATTTCGAGCAGGACCTGACCCGGCTGGACCACGGCGCCCGCCGTATGGACGGCGAGACCAACGATGCGGCCGTCCACCGGGGCCCGAATGATCGATCGCTCCAGCCGCGACTTTGCATCCTGCAGCCTTGGAACGATCTCCAGTATCTTCGATTGTGTTGCCGCCAGCGCTTCGGCCACTTCGCTTTGCCGATCGCGCCCCAGCTGGCCGATCTGTTGTTCGGTTTCCGCCACCTTCTGGTCATTGGTCGCGCTCTCTGCGTCGACCTCGCCCAGCCGTCCCTGGACCTCGGCTATGCTGCGCTCGAGATCGCTGACCCGGCCGCGGGTGGCCAGTCCATCCTGCAACAGCTTATCCAGCCGCTCCCGTTCGGCGGTGAGGGTTGCAAGCTGCTCCACATAGGACTGTCTGGTCGACGCGCTGCCCTTAGCCTGTTCACGCAACTGGTCGACGCGCCGCAACAGGATATCCCGCGCGCCGAGCAGTGACGCGTTACGGGCCATGAACTCGCCGCGCTGGCTGGCAATTGTCTGCAATACGTAAGGGGCGTCGCTGGCGAGCAGATCCTCCGGAAAGACGATCTCGCTGCTGCCGTTCAGCTCGGCGGTGAGCCGCGCCTCCATGGCACGGGCCAGCGCCAGCTGCTGGAAGTAGATGTCGTACTGGGCCCGAGCAGTCGTGTCGTCGAACGTCATCAGCGTGGCCCCGGCGCGGACGAACTCACCGTCAGCCACACCGATCGACCCGACGATGCCGCCCTCGAGATGTTGCACCGGCTTGCGGCTGCCCTCGACCGTAACAATGCCGTCGGCGACGACAGCGGCATTGAGTGGCGCCATGACGGACCAGCCACCGAGGACGCCGAAGAACAGCGCAAGGATCAGGACCCCGGCAATGATCGGCCCGCTGGCGGACTCCGACACGGTGGGATCCGGCGGCTGGCCAGTCCCCGCGATGGTCAATGAAGCACTCATGCCGGCACCTGCGCGCTACGGGGCATGACTGCCGTCTTGGCCCGGTTGTTGAGGGCGGCCATCACCTCGTCCCGCTTGCCGAACAGCTCGATAACGCCGTCGCGCAGATAGAGGATCTTGTTGACCGCTCCCAGCGTCGACGGGCGATGCGAGACTATGATCACGGTGGAGCCAAGCTCGCGCAGGCGCGCCATGCATTCGGCGAGCGCCGCGTCACCATCGGAATCGAGGTTGGAGCTCGGCTCGTCAAGCACGACCAGGCTGGGCATGCCGAAGACGGCACGGGCCAATGCGATCCGCTGCCGGTAGCCGCCCGAAAGCGCCGCGCCCCCTTCCCCGATCTGCGTGTTGTAGCCCTCGGGCAGACGAAGGACCATGTCGTGCACGCCAGCAAGCTGGGCAGCCTTGACGATCTCGGCGTCGGCATCGCTCCGCAGCCGGCCGATATTTGCAGCAACCGTGTCCGAGAAGAGCTCGATATCCTGCGGCAAATACCCGACATGCTGGCCAAGCTGCTCCCGCGGCCAGGTCAGCACGTCGGCGCCATCGAGCCGAACCGCGCCGCCGGTGGGGCGGAGCACGCCGACAATGTGACGGACCAGCGTGGACTTTCCTGCCCCCGACGGACCAATCAGCCCCATCGCGTCTCCGGGATCGAGCTGGAAACTGACATTGCGCAAGGCAACCCGCGGCGTGTTGGGAGGCACGAAGGTCAGCGCCTCGACCGCGAGCGCGCCGGTCGGACGGGGCAAGGACATGGCGGCGGCGCGTTGCGGCACCGCATCCAGCATATCGCGCACCCTGGTATAGCTGGCTCTGGCCGCGACAAGGCCACGCCAGGCACCCACAAGCTGTTCAACAGGCTGCAGCGCCCGACCCAGCAGCAACGTCGCCGCAAACAGTGAGCCGATGGACGTCATCCGCTCGAGCGCCAGGTAGGCTCCGAGCCCCAGCATCAAGGACTGCAAGGCGAGGCGAACGAAGCGGATGAGGCTCGACATGCCGGCCGAGCGGTCGCTGGCGACAGCCTGACGATCGAGCAGCCGCAGGCGATCTTTCGACCAGCGGCCGAGCAATCCCTTCATCATCCCCATCGATTCGAGCACTTCGGCATTGCGGAGGCTCGCTTCAGTGAAGCCGTAGTTGCGCGCCGCGGCTTCGTTGGCTTCCCGAAGCGGCTCGCGTGTCAGCCACTCATTGAGCAGCGCCAGGAGAATGAGGATGGCGCAGGCGCCGAGCGCGAAGAAGCCGAGCGCCGGGTGCAACAGGAAGATGATCAGGATGTAGATCGGCGCCCAGGGCAGATCGAACGCCGCCTGGATACCGGATCCGGTGAGGGCCTGCCGGAAAGCGTCGAGATCCCGCAATGGCCGGCCCTTGTTTTCCGGCTGGCGCACCGACGCCTCGATGACGCGGCTGGCGAGCAGGCGATCGAGACGGACCGAGGCGCGGGTCAGGACCAGCGCCCGCACCGCGTCGAGTCCCGCGAGGGCCGCCAGGGCAACGAGCAGGGCAAGGGTTAGCATGACCAAGGTCGCCACACTGCCGCTGCTCATGACGCGATCGTAGACCTGCAGCATGTAAAGCGGCGAGGCGAGGTAAAGGATGTTGACGGCCAGGCTGAACAGCCCGGCGGCTAAGAAATAGCCGTTGAGCTGGTCGAGGATGCGGCGCGTTTCGCTGATCTTCATCAAGGTCTCTGTCGTTCCGCCGAGGGCGGGCGCCGCAAGCCCGCTCGGCCTATGCTTGAGTCACGTCACGAAGGAGAATGGGAGCCCGCCGCCGGGCCCCCGACACTCACAGATTGAAGTCGCCAGCGACCATCGTCCGCGTTCCGAGGAGCTCGATCTCGAAATCCGCGATCCCGTCACCATTATTGTCGCCGTGGATGTATGTGTTTCCGCCAGCCTGGTGCCAGGTCACGCTGTTGTTCACGATGCTGGCTGTCGCAACGGCGACGAAAGTGAAGGCTTGATCACCCGCCAGGGTGGTATTCGCATCGATGGCGGTCAGGGTGATCTTGTCACTGCCATCGCCGAAGTCGAAGATTGTATCGCGACTGCCCGCACCTACCGGGCTCTCATTGGTCGCCGTATAGATGAACGAGTCGTTGCCGGCGCCGCCGAACAACTGGTCGGCGCCAAGACCGCCAAAGATCGCATCGTTTTGGGAACCGCCGAGAATGGCATCGCTACCACCGTTTCCGTTGAGCGTGTCGTTGCCGTTTGCTCCGTACATGATGTCAATGTCGCTGCCGCTGCCGCTGGCCGTGTCACCCCCGGTTCCGAGCACCCAGATCTTGAGCGGAGTCGAGAAGGAGTTGACGCCGTCGGAGGCAACGACTGTGAGCGAGTAAGGCGTCGGGCTCACCGCGACCGTTGCGTTCGTAGAGAGCACGCCCGTTGTCGGGTTGATCGTGAAGCCTGCCGGCGGAACGCCAAGGAAGCTAAACGTGAACACGGCACTGTCTGGATCCCCGGTCGGAAGGAACGTTCCGATCGCGGTGTTGGTGTTAAGGCCGTTGTTGCCCGTATCGCCGGTGGTGGTTGCCGCCAAAGCGAGTTGGAAATTGAAACCGCTCGGCGGTTCGTTGACGTTGGTAACGGTTACCGCGATGGCCTGAGTGTCGATCGCGCCATGTTGGTCGCTGGCCTGGACCACAACATCGTAGACATTGTTGCCGCCATCGTCGGTCGGCACTTCGAAGTTAGGCGCCGCGATGAAGCTCAGTGCGCCGGTGCTGGTGTTGATGGTGAACTTGGCTTGGTCGACACCCCCGGCAATCGAGTAGGTGACATTGTCGCCGACGTCGGCGTCCGTCGCCTGAACCGTGGTCACCGCAGTGGTGTTCTCTGCGATCGACACCGATGCCGTTACGCCGCCACCGTTGCTGGTGATGATCGGCGGGCTGTTGTCATCCGTGCCATCGATGTTGATCGTCACCGAGGTCAGCGTGCCGTCCGCAGCCTCCACCGAGAACGTGTCGGTGTAGGTCGTGCCAGCCTCGAACTCGTTGTGCGCCGAACTCGCCGTGTAGGTCCAGGCGCCCGACGCATCGATGGCGAAGGTGCCGTAAGTCCCCAACGTGCCGGCCTGCGCCACGAACGTGTCAGCACCGTCGACGTCGCTATTGGTCAGCGTCCCGGAGCTGCTGATGTCGGTCGCCGAGTTGGTTTCCGTCAGGTTCCGAACGTCAGACGACAGAACCGCAGCGTCGTTGGTGCCATCGATGTTGATCGTCACCGAGGTCAGCGTGCCGTCCGCAGCCTCCACCGAGAACGTGTCGGTGTAGGTCGTGCCAGCCTCGAACTCGTTGTGCGCCGAACTCGCCGTGTAGGTCCAGGCGC